>Ga0247840_10002328_pt1 | contig 34078 bp, 30 predicted proteins | sample LaCruzMarch2015__FD_192404 | JGI IMG/M metagenome (GOLD analysis project Ga0247840, IMG submission 192404) | Freshwater microbial communities from meromictic Lake La Cruz, Castile-La Mancha, Spain - LaCruzMarch2015_17m | ecosystem: Environmental > Aquatic > Freshwater > Lake | place: Spain...
TGGCCGTGGTCAGGGCGGCATCGTCCACCTTGATGCCGAGTTGCCTGGCGCGCTGCTGCTGGAGCCGCTTGAGGATCAGCCGCTCCAGGACCTGCTTGCGCAACTGCTCCGGCGGCGGCACCGGGGTGCCCTGCTGCTGGAGTTGGGGTACCGCCAGGCTGATCTCATGGGTCAGCTCGCTCTGCACCACCACGTCGTTGTTGACGACGGCGACGATCGAGTCCAGCGGCTCGCCGGCCGTCGCGCGCGACCCGGCAGCGCCCAGGCCCAGGCCGAGCAGTCCGGCGACCACCCACGTCAGCACCGTCGCGGCGCCGGGAAGCGGTCCCGGCCGGGCACTGTGTTCAGTCCGAGTCATAGCCATAGCCATAGATTCTTTGTTCCAGGAGTTTATCGATCTTGTCGCCGAAGGAGCCCAAACCTGCAAGCTCCAGTTCCAACATGACGCTGGTATTGCCGACGCTGGTCGCGCTGGTCTTCAAGTGACGCCCGAGGACCCGTACCCGCCAGCAACAGCGGCCGAACTCGATGCCGGCGAAGGCCTCCACGGTATCGTCCTGCAGCAGCGAATAGAGCCAGCGCCCGACCACCCCGACCCGCGGGGTCAGCGGCAGGCGGAACGACAGGTCGGCATTCTCGTAGCGCTCGGGCTCGCTCGCGCCAAGGCTGTAGCGATAGGACAGGTTGACCACGCGATCATCGCCCGGGGCATAGCGCAACTGCAACACGCGCTGCTCCCACTGGTTCTGCGTGAGGTGCGGGTCCCACTGAAAGCTGGCGCGGGCGAGCCAGCCCGCGGCCGGATTCACCGACAGCTCACCGGCCACCGAGGAACTGGAGTTGTCCTGCGGCGCCACCCCGCTGAGTTGCACCCGGCGCGGGGCAAAATACAGGATCTGGCCCAGGCTGGCCCGGAACCACTCGCGGCCGTCCGCCCCGCCCAGGGTCCGGGAGGTCAGGCCGATGGTCAGTCGGTTTTCATCGCCGATACGATCATACCCGGTGAAGCGATTGGGCCGGAACAGGCTGGCGTAACTGAAGGTCAGCAAGGTGGTGTCGAACAGCGGGGTGTCGGACTGATCGGCGTAGGGCGTCAGGACATAGTACAGGCGCGGCTCCAGAGTCTGCAGCACCGACTTGCCGAACCAGTTGGTGTCGCGCTCGAAGATCAGCCCGGTATCCAGGTTCAGGCTCGGGATCACGAAGGATTGCTGGGCCGGCGTCCCCGGCGCCTCGTTGTCCAGGACGTAGCCGGTGGCGTAGAGACGCGCCTGCGGGATCAGATAACCGAAGCTGCGGCGCAGGGGCAGGCGCAACGAGGACAGCAGCACGTTGCGGCTTCCATAGACCTTGGCGGGGTTGTAAAAATAGTCGTACTGGTCCTGTAGGGTAAATTCCGCGGGTCCCCAATGCAGCGGCGTCAAGTCCAACTGGACATGGGGGCGTTGCTCATAGGGGCGGTCAACGGGCAGGACCCCCGGGGCGACCGTTTGGAAGTTCTGGATCCAGGCCAACACGCTGTAACCCTTTGCGGCATAAGTGATAGAGCCGCGCTGCACCAGATTGACCAGGCTCGTGATGTCCAGATTGTTGCCGAAGTCCGTGAGAAATTCGTCGTCGGACACCGCGCTGTAGTCGATATTGGTCGACCAGCGACCGCCGAACACGGCGGACTCGGTCAGCCGCTGGCCCCAGCGCACGCCGGCCTGCGGGTCCTCGGCGTCGTGAGGCAATACCTCGCCGGTGTACTCGGCGCTCCCGAACTTCGTGAGGGCGCGCACCTGGGCGCCGAGCATCAGGCCCCGGGTGCTCATGTACCGCGGGTAGAGGGTCGCGTCCAGATTGGGGGCGATGTTCCAGTAATAGGGCAGGATGATATCAGTGCCGGTGTTGTTGCCGGACCCGATTTGGGGGATCAGGAAGCCGCTGCGCCGCCGGTTATCGATCGGGAAGCGCAGGTAAGGGGTGTAGATCAATGGCAGGTCACCGAGCCGCAACCGGGCGTGATGGGCGGTACCCATCCCCTCCACCTGGTTGAGTTCCAGGTCACGGGCGCGGATGGACCAATCGGAATACCCTGGGGGGCAGGTGGTGTAGACCACATCCCGATAGCGGCTGATCTCCCCGGGCAGGAGGTTCGCCGTGGCGGCGGTACCGCGCACGTTGATGGCACCCGAGAGGCGGTAATGGACGTCGTCGAGTTGACCCTGCTTGGTTTGCAGGTTGTAGTCGGCGGTGTCGGCCTGCAGGCGCGCCCCCGGGTAGTCGAGATAGACCTTGCCGGCCGCGTTCGCCGCACCGCTCTTGCGGTCATAGCTGGCCTGGTCCGCCTCCAGGCGTTGGTCGCCCTGGACGAACACGACCCCGCCCTGCAGTTGGACGACCTCGCGGTCGCGGTCATAGTCGGCCCGGTCGGCGGCGACCTCGACCGGGACCTGGGCTTCGGCCGCCGGTTTGGCGCCCTTGCCGGCGCCCAGGCCCCACTTGCCGCCGGGGCGCTTGCCGGCGACGCGCAGCCCGCACTGATCCCAGGGCAGCCCGGCATAGAGCCGCTCGTAGTCGTCGCGCGGGGCCGCCACCGGCAAGGCACCGAGGGCCGCGTCCACCCGCGGCGTATCAGCCGCCGGCGGGCTGGCCCGGTCCAACGGCGGCAACACCCAGGGCGAGGGGCCACTGTAGTCCTGCCGCGCCGGGTCCACGACCACCGGGATGGGCAGGGTCAGGCGCGTGGACTCCGACTCATCGCCCGGGGGCCACGCGGGCGGGCGGGGCGGCTCCACCGGCGGCGGGGGCGTCGGCGGCTGGGCGGGGATCGGGTCGGCCGTGGCCGCGGGGACACCGCCGGGGGGCGTCGCGCTGTCCGCACCGGCGGGCGGGGGCACCGCGGGACCCGCACGCGGCAGGGGCTCGTCGGCCCTCACGGCAGTGGGCTCGGTATTGGGTTCAGTCTTGGCTTCCGGGGCGGCCGGTACTGGGTCGGGGACCGCGGCGGCGGCGCCGTCCGCGCCGTCCGCGGGTCCCACTCCGGGTAGCGCCGCCGACCCCGCGGCGGCCAGCCCGGCGACGGCCACCCCCACCTGGGTCTCCGCGGCCCGGCAATCCCAGGTCTTGCCCCCGCCCGGGACGGTCCCGGCCGCGCCGACGGGTCCGGCGCAGTCCCACGGGCTGTCCGGGGGACCCGCGGCACGGGACCCGCTGAACGCGGCAAGGAGGAGGGTGAGCGCGACGGCTAAGGGACGCACGATAATCGGGTTGTCGGCGCGGATCGGTTCCCGCGGGGCTACCATGGTACCCGGTTCCGCAGCGCCGTCGTCACACAAAGCGCCGACCGGCTCCTTGGGGCTTGGGATTTAGCCGTAACCATGGCACATTGCGCCGGGATCGGCAATCCGGGGCCATGCCTGGGGTGCGAGGCGTACCCGGGATCTCGGCCACCACCACCAGGAGTTGAGTTTGAGCGCACGGCACGACTTGTTGAGGCAATGGCTCGCCAGGGTCCTGGGCCGGAACGACTTCACGCTGGAACCGGCCAGCGCCGATGCGAGCTTTCGCCGCTACTGGCGGGCGCGCTACCCGGGCCACAGCCTGGTCCTGATGGACGCCCCGCCGGCCCAGGAGGACTGTGGCCGCTTCGTGGACCTGGCGCGGCGCCTGCGCGCCATCGGCCTGCACACCCCCGAGATCTATGCCGAGGACCGGGCCCACGGCTTCCTCGCCCTCTCCGACCTGGGGGACCGACTCTACCTGGCGGAACTCGACGCCCAAAGCGCCGACCGGCTCTACGCCGACGCGCTCGCCGCCCTGGCGGTCATCCAGGCGCGCGGCCCCCGGGACGGCCTGCCGGTCTATGACGCGCCCTTCCTGCTGCGCGAGCTTGAGATCTGCCGCGAATGGTTTCTCGGCCGCCACCTGGGGCTCGCACTCTCGGCAGGCGAGCAGGCCGGCTGGGACCGGGCCTGCGAGACCCTGGTCGCCGCCGCCCTGGAACAGCCCCGGGTCTGCGTCCATCGCGACTATCACTCCCGCAACCTGATGATCACCGAAGCGCCGAGCCCGGGCATCCTCGACTTCCAGGACGCGGTGGTCGGCCCCGTCACCTACGACCTAGTGTCCCTGCTCAGGGACTGTTATATCGAGTGGCCCGCTGCCCGGGTCACCGGCTGGGCCCTGGGCTATCTGGACGGCGCCGTCGCCTCCGGCCTGCTCCCGGCGCTGGACCCGGACCAGTTCATGCGCTGGTTCGACCTCATGGGCGCCCAGCGGCATCTGAAGGCCTGCGGGATCTTTGCGCGCCTGCATCACCGCGACGGCAAACCCGGCTACCTGAACGATATCCCGCGCACCCTGGGCTATGTCCGGGAGGTTGCCGCCCGCTACCCGGAGCTGGCCGACCTCGACCGGCTGCTGACCGGGCGGGTGGTGCCGGCACTGTAGCGCTCAAGTGCCGGACGGGCATTCGCCTCAAGTGCCTGACGGGGCATTGGCCTTGACTGCCGGACGGGGCATTCGCCCCGTCCGGACCGTTTTCCCCCGGACCGGCCGACTCGCACCAAAGCCCGGCGACGCAATAAACGTGAGGGACGGGGCGAATGCCCCGTCCCGCCGCAGTACGATGGGGATAACCCAGCATCCACGAGGTCTGAACCATGCGGCCGAAGCATCGCGAACACCACCGCACCGCACGTATCGCCTGGCTGCGCGCCGCGGTCCTGGGTGCCAACGACGGGATCGTCTCCACCGGCAGCCTGTTGCTGGGGGTGGCCGCCGCCCATGCGGCCCCGGAAACCCTGCTCGCCACCGGGATCGCGGGCCTGGTGGCCGGGGCCATGTCCATGGCGGCCGGCGAATACGTCTCGGTGCACTCGCAAGCCGACAGCGAGGCGGCCGAACTGGAACAGGAGCGCCGGGAACTCGCCGCCGACCGCGGCGGCGAGGACCGGGAACTCGCGGCCATCTATGTCGGGCGCGGGCTTGCGCCGGCCCTGGCACAACAGGTGGCGGAGCAACTCATGGCGCATGACGCACTGGGGGCCCACGCCCGGGACGAACTCGGCATCACCGACACCTTCAGCGCCCGCCCCATCCAGGCCGCCCTGGCGTCCGCCGCCAGCTTCGCGGTCGGCGCGGCCCAGCCGCTCCTGGTCACCGCGCTGGCGCCCGGCGCCTACCTGATCCCCGCGCTGGCCGGTACCTCACTCGTCTTCCTCGCCGTGCTGGGCGCCTTGGCCGCCCGCGCCGGCGGTGCCGGGATGGCGGTCGGCGCCCTGCGCGTCACCTTTTGGGGGGCCCTGGCGATGGCGGTCACGGCCGGGGTCGGCGCGCTCTGGGGGACGGTGGCTTGAAGGGGTCTGCTGGTTGCAACCCCCCTACTTTCGTGAGTACAATATCCAGTTGTGGGCGTTTCTATCCCACACCCCTCCGCACACGACCGCGGATCAACTGGGCATGGAGTAAGGATCATGGGCCAACACGCCCGCGGACGCGGCACTCTTTGCATCGGCCTGCTCTTGCTCACCGTGCAGCCCGGACTGACGGCAAGCACTCCAAACTGGTCTTGCGTGCGCGACAACGTCACCGGTCTGACCTGGGAGGTCAAGACCGACGACGGCGGTTTGCGGGACAAAGACAACACCTACAGTTGGTACAACCCGGACGCGGCCAGCAATGGCGGTGTCGCGGGCACGCAGAATGGCGGCACCTGCAACGGCGGGATCGCGTGCGATACCGCCAGCTATGTCCGGGCCGTCAACGCCCAACGGCTGTGCGGGGCCTCCGATTGGCGCCTGCCCAGCCGCCGGGAGTTGCTCTCCATCGTCAGTAATGATCGAATCAATCCGGCGATCGATCTGGCATATTTCTCGAATACGCCTACCAACATGTCTGTTTGGTCCTCGTCCCCGTATGCCAACACTCCGGAATACGCGTGGCGCTTGGACTTCAAATATGTCTACATCGGCGCTGGTTATAAGTACGACGCCGAGGCCGTCCTTCTCGTGCGCGGCGAAAAGTGATTTTGTCTTTTCATGCCGTCAGGCAAGTGGCACAGCACCGAATATGAAGCGATCTATTTGCGGCCAATCTAAGGGCACTGCGCGTAGCGGATGCTATTGACATTGGCCATCAGGCGCGACCGGTGCGAGACGCGCACCCTTGCGCGCTATCGACTGACGGAGTGACGGCATGATGTATGACACATCGCGACGGCTGGCGGCGGTACTCTTGCTGTCGATGGTCAGTGCCGCTGGAGCGGCCCAAGTCTGCCGCAGTGACATTCAGTCCTCGGCACCGGATAGCCAGTTTACCAACCACGGCAACGGGACAGTGAGCGACGCGGCGACTGGTCTGATGTGGAAGCAGTGCGCCGAGGGGCTGAGCGGGGCCGGGTGCGCGAACGGCATTGTCGGCTACTTCAACTGGCAAGAGGCGTTGCAACTGGCGACAGATGCCAACTTTGCGGGCTACACTGACTGGCGCCTGCCAAACAAGAATGAGTTGGAATCGCTGGTCGAGTTGCGCTGCTATGACCCCGCGATCAACACGAAGTACTTTCCAAATACGCCATCGAATATGGTTTGGTCCTCTTCCCCGTATGCCGGCAGCCCGTACCTCACGTGGTACGTGGCCTTCGGCAATGGCTACGTCGGCTACGACCACTTTAGGGAGTACGCCGCGTTCGTTCGTCTCGTGCGCGGCGGACAGTGATTTGGTCCTTTCTTGCAATTGACCAAAGCCAGACAGGCCCCACCATGCGAACCGCGGCCAAGCCCCGCGGACAGCGAGGACGACCGTTTCTTGATCATACGCGTACCCGCGACGCCGACCGTCATCGTGCGCTGTCAGTGACTGCCGCGGCCCAGCCGCCGCCGATCAACCTGATTGATCTATCCCAAGGCCGCCATCAGGGACCGCCAGGCGCAGAGACCCCCGGCACTGTTGCCGATCCCCATTTCACTTGGAGTTTGCCCATGGCTTCGGTGCCTCGTCCGGTCTCTGCCCCTCTTGCACCTCGTTTTGCGTCACTCCGGCCACTCGCGGTCATGCCTCTTTTATTGCTCGTCCTGATGGCGGCCGGGTGGCCGCCCGCCGCACTGGCCGACGCACAGCCGCGGATGGTGACTGCCGCCGATTACCGGATCGGTGTGGAGGGCCTGCCGACGCCGACCCCCGCCGCGCGGATGGCCGCCGTGACCGCGGCAGAGCCGGGGCCGACGCTGAACCGTGAGCTCGCCTCACTGTATGGCGGGGAGCATGGGGCCAGCATCCCGGCGCGGGGCTATCTCTCGGATGTGGTTTGGAGTGAACAGGCGCTCTCTCCGGCGTCGGCCGCCGCCACCGCGACCCGTATCCTCTATTACAGCTTCAATATCGGCCCATGGCAGCAGCGGCTGGACTCCGAAACCACGGTCCTGACCCGCGCCTTTATGACCCATCCGCTGCTGGTCTTCCTGCAGGACACGGACAAGGAGCGCATCGCCGGGCTGATGGTCAGTTCCAGCCTCTTCGCGCAGGCGGTTACCGAGCACCGGCGCTATGTCCTCGACCCGCTCTGGATCAACAGCGCACTGTTGGACGATCTGGTGGAGGGATTGGGCGAATACGGGATTTCGCAGTTGACGGATGCGCAGAAGGCCGGCGGCACCCAGGCACTCGCCTCCCGCCTGGCGGCCCGTGCGGCCACCGCGGCCTCACCGGCCGCGGCCACCGGGATCGACTTTTTCCACACTGAGCGCAGTTTTGCCGTGTTCAGGGGGATGAGCGTTGCCGGCAGCCGCACGACGGCCCAAAGTGAACAACTGGATTTCACCAGCTATTCCACGTGGACCTATGGCGTACAGGAAGTTGCCAATTTCGAGAATGTCCAGAGCGGATTACCGGGTTTCCTGAAGAACCTTGATCGCCATCTCTTGCAGGTCCCATTGCTCACCCCGGTGACCGGCTGGCTCGACAAGGATCTGGTCAAGAAGACGACGCTCGACCTGTCCAGCATTCCACCGCTGGGCAAGGTGGCCGGGTCCGCGCAAGTCGTCATCTTCCGCAACAATCCCTATCTCACTTTTGATGCACCGATGGTGATGAACCTTGTGACTGCGGCGGCGGTTACGGCGGAAATCGTGGGCACGGGAGCCGCCCTGTTCAATCCCGCGCTCATCCCGAAAATGACGGAGGGAACCAAGAAATTCATTAGTAATGCGAAGTACTATCTTGAGTTCATTCCCCTTGTCGTTTCCGTTGCAGAGGCTGCTCAACAGCTGCTTTGTTCTTCTGACTCAAAGGAAGTTCTGTGTGGTGAATATTTGAGCAAGGTCAGCAAGACGCTTGAATTAGCGAAAACTGTCATGGCGACCTTCAATACCTCTTTCAAGTCCGTGGCGGACGCTGCGAAGGCCGGCGAGGCCAAGAAACCCTTCGATCAGGACACATTCTGCGGGGCAGCTGTACTGCAGGGGCGTTTTATCGGCAATGTCAGAAAGACACCGCTGGACAAAAACGAAAATCGTACCCAGCTTGCCGTTTGCGCATTCAATGAGATGGTAACCAAGCCGTTGGTCAGCAGCATCGAACATGATCGCCCCACGACTTATAACAAAATCAAGGATGTCGCGCCCATCAAGTTGACCGCAGACTTTTTTCGGCGGGCAGGATGGAAAATCAATGTCGAGGGTGTCCCTGCAGATATCAGACTGGAATCACTGGTCGCGCAGCTCATAAGCAAAAATAACATCAAGGGCTGGCTGACCGGGGTGTCCGGGGTGTTGGATGTCGGTAACGATGTCTTGGAGTTTTGTCAGTCGGTCAAGGAGGGAAAGGTGCGGATGGGGCCATTGTTCGCGCAACTGCAGGATGCCCTGCTCGATTACCTTTATGATAATGGTAATGAGGTCGTCGCCACGATGCTGCTCGATGTGTTCAAGGCGCTGACCCCCGCGAAGTTTGTGCAACTGGCCGACGCCTTTGGGAACAAAGGTACGGCACTGGCCTGGGACTATATCACCGATCCCGCCCTGGTCAAACTGCAGATGACGCGCAGCACCAAGGATACCCTGGACATTGCCTTACCGATACCGGAAATGGTGGCAGTGCGCTATCTGACAGTGCCGCTGTTTAATCCCAAGATAATCAGCCATACGTTAACTGGCTCTCAAGTGCGGGCGAGGGATAACAGCTTGCTCTATCCCCTGGCACTGGACGGCGGCTCCAACAACCTGCTGGTGTTGCCGGGGTTCATCGCCAGCGTCGAGAATCAGAGTGCGTTTCGGACGGTGGACAAAGGTACCATCCAACAACTGCTGAAAGATGGCAGCGTCGAGTTGGTCTGGAATGTCAAGAAATTCAAGAGTTCCGCGGAGGCGATCGATGTTCCCTTGAGCGCACGCAACAACCAAGATTTCAATTACCTTAAGACGACGGTGAAGGACAGCATTTTCCCGTGGTGGGATTCAATTGTCGGCATTGACGAGGACGACACGATCAACCAAAGGATTTTCGGAACATCCATCGGTGATTATGAGGCGGTTGATTTCACCGAGATCTATCGCCAACAGCTCGGGGATAAGCAACCCTATCCGCTCATACACAAGACTTCCGGCATCTATTCGGATTATACGCACCTCGATTTCACCAGCGTCATCAGCGGTAACCCGAAAAGGCGAGAGCGGAGGAAGCTGTTTTCCAGCACCTTCAGTGTCTATGTCTTGAACGATCTGGACATCTGGGATACCAGACTGGTCGGGACCTCAGCCCTCTACCGTGAGCGGAAGGCCGGTCAGTTGACGGGGGCGGGTGAGGTACAACTGAATTTCAGTTCCGCCGGTTGGGACAAGGTCGGGACCAATGGCCTGTGGGCGGTCTGGCGCACCATGGAGAACGGCAGCCTGGTCTGGTCCGAGCCGGTGGCGCTCGGCAGCATCCGCGGGGGTGAGACCAGGGTCCTGGCCTTCCCGGCGGGGCTCGATGTCGATGCCGCGTACGTGCTGATTTTTGACGATATCGTGAATGGCTATTTTGCCCGCACCAAGGTCAGCCGGGCGGTTGTATTCGATGAATTCGATAGAATTCGGGCGCAACGCCAGTATCCGGTCATCCGCCTTGCACTGACGTCGCTGCCCGAGACACAGGTGGCGCTGCTGCCCCCCAAGGATACCGACGGGGATGGCGTGCCCGATACTCTGGACGCCTTCAAGAGCGATCCCAAATGGGCCTACGATACGGATAAGGACGGGATGCCGGATGAATGGGAGACCCGGTATGGACTCAATCTCTATGATCCCAAGGACGCCGGGCAGGACAAGGATGGCGACAAGGTCAGCAATCTTGCCGAGTTCAAGGCCAATACCAACCCCGCCAGAGAGACGCCGAAGCCGACCGCGACGCCCGGTAGCGGCAAGGTGACCTTGACCTGGAGTAAGCCCGCGTGGGCCGTGGCGCAAGGTGTCTGCGTGGCCCCGCAGGCCATCACGGACCCGTACAACTGTTTCACGGCGGCGCAGAATTCGCTCTGGCTGCCCGACCAAAGCAGCCCGGCCGTGGTCCCGGACCTCACCAACGGCAAGACCTATTACTTTATCGTGCAGGCGGAGGCCGCAAACGGTGACCTGAGCAACAGCGCTCAAATCACCGCCACCCCGATCGGCCCCGTCATCACCAGCATCGGCCCGCTGACCGGTACGGCCGGTCAAACGGTCAGCATCAGCGTCGCCGGCGGCAACCTGCCATCGACCATTGTGGCGAATATTGCCGCGCAATTGACGGGCTGTACCACGAGCAGCGCCGCGGCGAAGACCGCGACCTTCCGCTGCCCCTTGAGCATCGCCGGTAGTCATGCCCTGGGCATCAAGACCAAGACCGCGGCGAACGGCGGCGTGGTCATCGGCGGCGGCAGCGCTACGTTTAAAGTCCTCCCTAAGCCTGGGGCGACCGGCAGACTCAACGATACCGGGATCACCGCCTGCAGTAACGAGGGCCAAAACGGCCTGCCGTGCCCGCTAGCGACCCATCCGGGGCAGGACGGCGATTCCGGTCGCGATGCCACGGCGAACGACGACCGTGACGGACACGCCGGTTTCAGCTTCACCAAGCTCGACGCGAACGGCAAGCCGCTGTAGGGCCGCCCCCATCCCGCCTGAGGATCAGCGCCGCACCGGGGTGCGGCGCTGACCCTCAGGCGTCCTCGTCCAGTTCCCGGCTGAACCCCTTGGGCGGCGGGGTCCAGCCCCGCTCGGTGCGGTCGTGCAGGTCCCGGCGGTCGGCGTTCAGGGCGTCCTGCAGGGAGCCGACATAGGCGCGGATGTGCGCCTGCAGGGCCAGATTGCGCGCGATGTCCGGGTCCTGGTCCCACAGGTCGTACATGCCGTCCAGGCCCTCGGACTGATGGCGGCGGAAGGCCCGGGTCATCCGCTCCACCTTGTAGGGGTGGAACCCCAGTCGCCGCAGGGCCGCGGCGCCCAGGCTGAGCGAGCCATGGTAGACCTCCCGCAGGGCCAGGTCGGCCCCCGCCTTCTTGAGCAGATACATGTGCCCGACGTCATAGGCACGGGCCAGGATGCGGACCTGCGGATAGGTCCGCCGGACATACTCGACCATCTCCACCGCCCGGTCCCGGTCGTCGATGGCGACGATGAAGAGGCGCGCCTGCGCGATCCCGGCCGCGTGCAGCAGGTCCGGGCGGGAGGCGTCCCCGTAATAGCTCTTGATGTCGAGCTTGCGCAGCAGGTCGATCTGCTCGGCCCGGTGGTCCAGCACCACGGTGCGCACCCCGGCGGCCACCAGCAGGCTGTTGACGACCTGGCCGAAGCGGCCGATCCCGGCGATGACCACCGCCCCCTGCTCATCGATGGTGTCCGGCGCCGGCCCCTGCACGTCGGTGCGCAGTCGCGGGGCGATCAGGCGCTCATAGAGGATGAAGAGCGCCGGGGTCAGGAGCATGGACAGCGCCACCACCAGCGACAGGGTCCGCGCGAGCGCCGTCGGGATCACGGCGTTCTGCACGCAGAAGGCCAGGAGTACGAAACCGAACTCACCGGCCTGCGCCAGGCTCAGGGCCACCAGCCAGCGGTCCCCCGCCGGCAGCCGGAACAGCCGCGCCAGCCCCAGCAGCACCGCCGCCTTGAGTCCCATGACCCCGAAGGTCAGGCCGAGCACGGTGGCATAGTCGGCGAACAGGATGCCGAAATCGATCCCGGCCCCGACGGTGATGAAGAAGATCCCCAACAGCAGGCCCTTGAAGGGCTCGATGGCGGATTGCAGCTCGTGGCGGAACTCGCTGTTGGCCAACACCACCCCGGCCAGGAAGGCGCCGAGCGCCGGCGAGAGGCCCACCAGCGTCATCAGGAGCGCGGTACCGATGACCAGCAGCAGGGCGCTGGCGGTGAAGACCTCGCGCAGCCGCGAGTCGGCGATGAAACGGAACAGGGGCCGCGACAGGTAGTGACCGCCGAGCACCACGGCCGCTATCGCCCCCAGCACCACCAGGGCATAGCCCCAGTCCGGCAGGTCGGCCACCAGCGTGGCGGTACCGTGGGGGTCCGGCGCCGTTGCCCCCGCGGCCGCGTTGCCGGCGGCGTCCCGCCAGCCGCCCGGCCGGGCCAGGAGCGGGATCAGGGCCAGTACCGCGATGACCGCGATATCCTGGAACAGCAGGACGGCAAAGCACGCACGCCCCCCTTCGGTCTTGGTCAGGCCCTTTTCGCTTAAGGTCTGGAGGACGATGGCGGTGGACGACATGGCAAAGACCAGCCCGATGGCGAGCGCCAGGCCCCAGTAGCGCCCCAGCGCCACGGCGCCCGCGGCGATCAGGAGCGCGGTCAGGCCGACCTGGAGACCGCCGAGCCCCAGCAAGCGCAGCCGCATCTCCCACAGGCGTTGGGGCTCCAGCTCCAGGCCCACCAGAAACAGCATCATCACCACCCCGAACTCGGCGACCTGCTGCACGTCCTGGGTCTCCCGACCCACCAGACCCAGGCCCAGCCCGGGACCGATCAGGATGCCGGCGATCAGATAGCCCAGCACCGAGCCCAGCCCCAGCCGGTTGGCCACCGGGACCGCCAGCACCGCGGCGGCGAGATAGACGAAGGCGATGAACCAGATACCGTCCATGCTCAGGCACCCCGCAGCAGTGTCGCCAGGTCCGCGTTGAGCGTGGTCCGGGAGCGCGCCGCGGCCAGGTCGAGCCGATCCTCGCGCAGGGCGACGAGCACCCGCACCCAGTCGGCCACATGGCCCGGCATCCGCCCCTCATCCACCGCGGTGCGGGCGCCGAAGAGTGCAAAGGGCGGCAGGTAGACCATGCCGCACAGGCGCGCCATCTGCTCCAGGGGATGGAGCAGTTCGCGGATGGTGAAGTGGTTGTAGCCGGCGGCACAGTAGGCCGCCTCCGGACCGCCGGCGGTCAGGGCATTGAAAAACAGCTTGCCATTCAGGGCGCCGGCCCCGACACCGTAGGCAAAGCCGTGTTCCAGCACCAGGTCCTGCCACTCCTTCAGGATGGCCGGGGTCGAGTACCAGTAGAGCGGGTGCATGAAGCAAATGACCTCATGGCTCAACAGGCGCGCCTGTTCCCGATCGACGTTGATCTCGAAGGTCGGGTACTCGGCATAGAGGTCCACCAGGGTCACCCCCTCCAGCGGGGCGGTCGCCGCGGCCAGGGGCCGATTGGCCTCGGAGCGATCCAGTGACGGGTGGGCGAACAGGATCAGGATGCGGCGCCCGGCGAGCGCCCCGTCCCCCCTGGATAAAACCGGCGCGTGCGACGGCATGGTGCCTCCCCGGACAAGTGACTGCGTGACTCAGGGTACAGGATACCCAAGGCGGGCGGTCGGGAAAAGCGCGTCGAGCCGCGTCCAGGGGCGGCCAGCGCCGTTGCGGGCGGCAAGCCCCGCGGCCTCTGCCAGGCTCAGGACTGTCCCGCGGCACTGCGGCGAGGTGGCAGCCCGGCGAAACCCACCGTGCGCCCGCGGACAGGGTCACTGCCATTGAGTTAAGTCTTGCGTCCAGTCCGGTCCGGCCTGGGAGCGCCGCACCCCAGTGCGGCGCGATCTCGCGCACGACCCCGGCGGTGCGGCTTGAGCGGAGACCGCGCCGCACTGGGGTGCGGCGCTCCCAGCAGCCGTTGCGGCTTGACCAACTGGCAGGCTGTCGGCCGGAGGATGGGTAGAGCGCAGCGAAACCCATCATGCGCCCAACGGACAGGTTGGATAAGACGCGCGGCACCGAGCCGGAAGGGTCCGGGCCTGGTGCGCGCCGCATCCACTCGCCGAGAGGTCGGCGGTCCGCGCAGCGGACCCTACGGGCAGCAGGGCACGGCGATCTACGTGACGCCTGGCGGGACAGGCGCAACACTACGGTTTTGTATTACAACAGGCTTGTAGCGCCGTCGGCGGGAATGACGATCCAGGCCGTACGACGCACGCTCGCCCCACCGCCGTCTTGAGCCCCGAAGGGGCGCCACATACCAGCCCAGGGCAAGGCCCTGGGTCAGGTGCATAGGGGATTCAGCCCTGAATGGGCGTGACAGAGGACCGTCGGCGACGCCTACCCGATCCCGAATCGGCGCCATGAGCGCCCAGCGGACAGGGTGGATAATGCGCGCAGCGCGGCGTACCTATCGCGAACCACGGCCTTGATCACCGTCTCGGCCATCCGCCAAAAGACGAGTTCATTGGTCCGCACAGCGGACCCGACGGGGCAGCTCCCGTAGGGTCCGCTGTGCGGACCGCGCGTTGCTCGCCTTGACGATGAGCAAGACCCGCGCCGCCTACTGCGCCACGCGCCCCTGCCGCCTGGGCGCGTCGAGCCAATCGTAGATGCGCCGGGCGGCCCCGCGGACCTCCGGATTGACATCCTTCAGCCGGGCCTCGCCGTACAGATAGGCGTCGAAGGCCGCTTGCAGGGGCCAGTGGCAGTCGGCAAGACCGCGCTCGGTCAGGGCCGTGAGCAAGCGGTCGCCGTAGCCGCTTTGCGCCGCCTGACGCAGGAATAGCACTACGCGCCCCCGATTAATCAGGAAGTTAATCGTTTGTTCGCTCGACAATGCGGCTGCGAACGATTCCTGCGCGGTACCGAAGTTGTCCTGGGCGATGGCCCGAATGGCCCGCAACAGATCGGCCCCGGCGCCCGGACGCCTGCCAACAATCACATCAAAATCCAGCTCCTGGTCGTCTTGGTACGCCGGTTGGATCAGTCTCGCCGTGAGTAAGTGACTCGGCGTACTGAGGTTCGCCGGGTCGATCATCAGGGCTTGTTGGTAGGCATCGGCCGCCTCATCGGTCCGGCCCAGTAAATAGAGCAGCAGATAGAGCAGGGTCAGGGTGCGCGGATTGCCGCCGGTGAGGTCATAGAGGGTGCGGATTCGGCCCGGGTCCGTGTTCAGGAGGGTCTGGACCAACAGGAGCGGTCGGCGCCCCTCCTGCCTGGCCCAGCGGCGGAAGACGTCCAGTGCCGCATCGCCCTCCGGATCGGGCTTGGCGCCGCTCAGCAGGGGCGCATCCCGATCGACCGCCGCGGCCTTGTCCGGCTGCCCGCTGCGCTCGAACCAGTCGCCGAGCGCATCCAGGCAATTGCACCAGAACACATGCAGGCTATGGACGTTGTACTGCTCCTCACGGAAGGACAGGGGCAACAGCACGGCGCTCAACGCGGGATCATCGCGCACGCCGATGGCGAGCCGGCGCAGGATACTGGTCTTGCCCATGCCCCGCTGACCCAGGATCAGGTGATGGGAGGCAAGACCGTCCGTACCCAGCACCAGATAGCCGTCTGCCAGCAGGGTGTCGACCAAGTCGCGCAAGGCCAATTCGGCGATCGGTTCACCGCGCTTTGGTCTCGTCGGTACGGTCAAAGCAGGGCATGGTGATCTCCTTGCCGTTGGGTTACGGCAAGCCTAGCACTACAGATTTGTATTGCAACAAGACTGTAGTGCTATCGCTGAAGACTCTTTGCCCGGGGTTCTCGGATGGCAGCAAACCAGTCAGGTCGGGCGGCGCGGGCCCCAGCGGACGCCATAGTCGCGCTCCATCCGTGCCGCGGTCGCGGCACTCAGGAGCCCATAGAGTCGCTCCATGACCGCACCCTCGGGACTGCCCGCCAGGTCGTCGAGGCCCGGTTCCGATTTGCGGGTCAGGGCGTGCCGGACGCGGGCGACCAGGGAATGGGGCAGCAGACGCTGGGCCAAACCGGCGATGCCGGTGCGCCGCAGCAGCCGTGAAACGCCGGTCTCGAGGCGATGGTCCCCGACGTTGAACTCGTCCGACCCCCCGGCGACCGGCTCGGGGGCGAGACCCAGGTGGGCGAAGCAGCGCCCTAGCACCAGCCCCTGGTCAGAACGTAGGGATTCTTGGGGGATAACCAGCAGGGACTCGCCGAACTCGCGGGCATAGACCTCGACCAGGGAATCATAGAAGCCGCAGGCGATCAGGCTGATGGAGCCCCGGTCGGGCGGGCGGTCCGGTCCCAGCCAGTCGCGACTGGTCTGCATGCGCTCGACCAGATCATCGTCAGCGGCGGCGCCGACGGCGATCTTCAGGGCCTTGAGGTTGTCACGCACCTCCTCGCTCAGGCGCAGGCGCGCCCAGCCCTCGGCACGGCGCATCCGCCAGTCGGAGACCAGACGCTTCACCGGGTCGCGCACCATCAGGAAGACCTTGAGCCCCGGGTTGGCCTCCTTCAACCGGCGCGCCGTACCCGCGATGACCGCGGGGTGGCAGTAGCTGGTGCTGGCGTCGATCACCAGGCGCCCGCGGCGGCGGGCGGCGGCGATGGCGGCCCCGTAGTCCGCGGCGTTCAGACCATTGGCACGGGCGCGCGCCGGGATGTCCGGGTCCAGCCCCCAGGAGAAGCGATGGGGCTCCTTGGGCTCCATCAGCGAGACCTGGCGGTGCCCGGAGAGCAGGGTGGCGAGCGCCGTGGTGCCGGCCTTGGGGAAGCCGGCGATCACGATATCGGGATATTCGTCCGCAAGGCAGTGATCAACCATCGGCGTTCACCAGGTCAGACACGGGGGAATAAGAAATGGACAGGATTAACAGGATTTTAGACAGGCTGAAAAGCGACTTCATTATCCTGTTAATCCTGAAAAATCCTGTTAATCATGTCGAATTTTCATCAGGCCGGCACGACCCTTGATCCCGGGCCTCAGCCGCCGGACAGCGCCAGGATGGCGTCCCGATTGGTCCAGGAACTGGCCAGGTTGGCGGCGCGCAGCCCCGGCAGCCAGCGGTACTCCAGGTGTTCGGCGGGATTGAGCCGGATGATGCGCCGCGTCTCCAGCACCAGGGCGAACCAGTATTCACGGTTGAAGCGCACATTGGGGGCGTAACGCTCGCGCCAGGCGCGCATGATGGGGAAGAGGACCGAGCGGCGCAGGTCGACCAGGGCGGAGCCGGCCCAGAGGCCGGTCTCCTCCCGGATCTCGCGCAGGGCCGCCAGGCGCGGGCTCTCCCCGGGCCCGAGGCTGCCGGTCACCGATTGCCAGAACTGACCGGGGCGGGTGCGCCGCAGCATCAGAAACTCGCCGCCCCTGGTGCAGATCACCACCAGGACGGACTGGGGGCGTTTGAAGCGGGTGCGGACACCGGGCACGGCCTCGCCGACGGCGATCGGGTCCACCAGCCCGGCCATCGGGTCCGCCCCGGCCCCCTGCGGGAGGTCCGGGTGGGACTCCGGCGGCCCGTCCGCCCGCGTCTCGATCTCCAGCGCCATGGCCGCCCCCTCAGGTCCGCGCCCGGATGCGCAGCCCCAACTCTTTGAGCTGGGCCTCGTCCACCGGGGACGGGGCGCTGGTCATCAGGCAGGCGGCGGTCTGGGTCTTGGGGAAGGCCATGACGTCGCGGATGGAGGCCGCCCCGGTCATCAGCATCACCAGCCGGTCGAGCCCGAAGGCGACCCCGCCGTGGGGCGGGCAGCCGAAGCGCAGGGCGCGCAGCAGGAAGCCGAAGCGGTCCTCGGCCTGCTGCTCGGAGATGTTCAGCAGGCTGAAGACCTGGCGCTGGACCGCATCGCGATGGATACGGATGGAGCCGCCGCCGATCTCGCTGCCGTTGAGCACCATATCATAGGCGCGCGACAGGCAGGCGCCGGGGTCCGTCTCCAGGAGTCCAAGCTGGTCCTCCTTGGGGGCCGTGAAGGGGTGGTGCAGTGCCGCCCAGCGGCTATTGGCCGCGTCGTGCTCGAACATGGGGAAGTCGACCACCCACAGGGGCCGCCAGCCGGACGCCATGAGCCCGCGATCCTGCCCCAGGCGCACCCGGAGCGCACCGATGGCCTCGTTGACCACGCTCGCCTGGTCGGCCCCGAAGAAGATCAGGTCCCCGTCCACCGCCCCGGTGCGGGCCATGATGCCGTCGATGGCGGCGGCATTGAGGTTCTTGAGGATCGGCGACTGCAACCCCTCGGCGCCCTTGGTCGACCAGTCGTTGACCTTGATGTAGGCCAGGCCCCGGGCACCATAGATGCCGACGAACTTGGTGTAGTCGTCGATCTCCTTGCGCGACAGGTCGCACCCCTTGGGCAGGCACAGGGCCACCACCCGGCCCTTGGGGTCCTGGGCCGGACCGGCGAAGACCTTGAAGTCGACCCCGGTCATCAGGTCGCCCACGTCGACCAGTTCCAGCGGGATGCGCAGGTCCGGCTTGTCCGAGCCGTAGCGGCGCATCGCCTCCTGATAGGTCAGGCGCGGGAAGGGGTCGGGCAGGTCGGTGTCCAGGACCTCCTTGAAGAGCCGCCGGATCATCTCCTCCATGAGGCCCATCAACTCGTCCTCGGTCATGAAGGAGACCTCGATATCGAGCTGGGTGAACTCCGGCTGGCGGTCCGCCCGCAGGTCCTCGTCGCGGAAGCAGCGGGCGACCTGGTAGTAGCGGTCCATCCCCGACATCATCAGCAATTGTTTGAACAACTGCGGCGACTGGGGCAGCGCGAAGAACTCGCCCGGGTGGGTGCGGCTGGGGACCAGATAGTCGCGGGCGCCCTCGGGGGTGGACTTGGTGAGGATGGGCGTCTCGATGTCCAGAAAACCATGGTCGTCCAGGTAGTTGCGCATGACCCGCGTGACGCGGCTGCGCACCCGCAGGCGCTCCTGCATCTCCGGGCGGCGCAGATCGATATAGCGATAACGCAGGCGCACCTCCTCGGAGGTGTCGGCGGAGTGGGTGTCGAGTTGGAAGGGCGGGGTCTCGGCCGCGTTGAGGATCGTCAGGCCCGTGCCCAGGACCTCCACCTCACCGGTGGGCAGGTCCGGGTTCACGGTGCCCTCGGGGCGCGGGCGCACCCGGCCCTCGACGCGCAGCACATACTCGCTGCGCGCCTGTTCGGCCAGGGCGAAGACCTCCGCCCGGTCCGGGTCCAGGACCACTTGGACCAGCCCCTCGCGGTCGCGCAGGTCGATGAAGATGACCCCGCCATGGTCCCGCCGCCGATGCACCCAACCGCACAGGATGACCTCCTGTCCGATCAGGGCGCTGTTCAATTCACCGCAGTAGTGCGTACGCATGAGCCGATCGCCTTGTTGGCCGCTCCGGGGGGCGCTGCTGCGCCCCCGGATAAAACGGTTCAAGATACTGGGCTACCGGGGGTCGCGCAAGTTGCGATGCAGCAATCTGGCTCACGGCCTGGTGGGAGCGGGCGGCGGCCGCGCTCCGGCCCCGCGGCAACCCAACCGGCCCGGGCCTCTCATTCCCACGCTCCGGCGTGGGAATGCAGTGCGGGCGCTGCGCGTCCCGCCTGGTTACTGGACGCGGAGCGCCCGCTCTTGCTCCCACGCAGGAGCGTGGGAGCCAGCGGGCCTTGACTTAACGGCATTGGGCGGCAACCCCAGTCGCGGCGGGACGCCGCTCCCACAGGGGCTCAGGCGGCGTCCGGCTTGGCGGCGGGCTTTTTCTCCGCCGGCTTGGCCGCGGTTTCGGCCGGCTTGGCGGTCTCCGTCTTTTTCTCGGTGCCGCCGTCGGACTTCTCCCCGCCGCCGGCCTTCTCGCCGTCGCCGTGGAGGTTCTTCTTCCCGCCGGTCTTGAAATCGGTCTCGTACCAGCCGCCCCCCTTGAGCCGGAAGCCGGCGGCGGAGATCAGTTTCTTAAGGGTCGGCTCGCCGCAGGCCGGGCACTCGGTCAGGGGGTCATCGGCGAGCTTCTGGAGCTTCTCCAGTTCGTGGCCGCAACGCTCGCAGCGGTATTCATAGATGGGCATAGCAACTTCCTCAGTGTTCGATCGGGCGGGAGTTATAGGGATTTCCGCCCCGAAGTCAAATTCTCGGGATCCCAGGTCCGCCCTTGCACCGGCGCGGAGCTTGAGTCTAAATGCAGCGTCGCCGCCCCGCCCGCCAACCGGAGGACCCTATGACGCCGCCTGATCCCCAGGGCGATCCCCGCCCGCAAGCCAAGCGCAGCGTGCTCATCACCGGCTGCTCCAGCGGCATCGGCTACACCTGCGCCCAGGGGCTCGCCCGGCGCGGCTGGCGGGTCATCGCCTCCGCCCGCCGGGCCGCGGACGTGGCGCGGCTCCAGGGCGAGGGGCTGGCGGCGGTCCGGCTGGATCTGGACGACCCGGACTCGATCGCCCAAGCCCTGGCGCAGACCCTCGACCGCACCGGCGGGACCCTGGATGCACTCTTCAACAACGCCGCCTTCGGACTGCCGGGCGCGGTCGAGGACCTGAGCCGGGCGGCCCTGCGCGCCCAACTGGAGACCAACCTGCTCGGCTGGCATGATCTCACCTGTCGGGTCATCCCCATCATGCGCCGTCAGGGGCACGGGCGCATCGTCCAGAACAGCTCCATCCTGGGCCTGATGGCCCTACCCTACCGGGGCGCCTATGTGGCGAGCAAGTTCGCGCTGGAGGGACTGACCGACACCCTGCGCCTGGAACTGACCGGCAGCGGCATCGCGGTGTGCCTGATCGAACCCGGTCCCATCCTCTCGCGCTTCCGGGAGAATGCCCACCGCGCCTTCAAGGCCCACATCGACACCGGACACAGCGTGCACCGCGACGCCTACCGCCAGGCCGAGGCACGGCTCACCAAGGAAGGCGCGGCCCTGCCCTTCACCCTGCCGCCGGAGGCGGTGCTGAAGCAACTCATTCACGCCCTGGAAAGTCGGCGCCCCCACCCGCGCTATTACGTGACCTTCCCCACCCACCTGTTCGGCGTCCTGCGCCGCGTGCTCGGCACCCGGGCACTGGACTGGGTGCTGTGGCGCATCTCCGGCGGAGGGGCACGGTGAACGACGAACTCTGGCCCTCCCCCGCCTACAGCCGCCAGGTCGAGCGGCTGCGCGCCGCCATCGGCGAGACCATCTACCTCGCGGAGTTGGCCGACAGCGAGGTCCAGTTGGCCGTGCGCTTGACCGACCGCCCCTTCGTCCTGCTCGGGATCATCGAGTTCCCGCGCCCGGACCCGGTCCGCGGCCTCACCCCGCACCTGATTCTGCTCGACGACGGGCGCGGGGTAAACCTCGGGCGCATCGCCCGCATCACCCGCCGCCCCTTCAGCCCGGCACCGGCCGATGTGCTGTATCTGGATACCGAGGCCCACGAGAACCTCCTGTTCAGCGAGCGGCGCCTGACGCCGGCTTTCATCGCGCAGCGCTCGCGGGCGGTGCTGGGGCAATGTCTCGGCAAGTCGGTGGCCCCCGTGCTCGCAGGGCCGGGTGGTCCTTCGGCTGGCCGTCTGAGCGGACCGACGGGCGAGGAGGCGACCTGAGCCGCAGCCGTAAGATCACTGCCGTTACGTTAAGCCTCACGTCCAGTCCGGCCCGTCTTGGGAGCACCGCACCCCAGTGCGACGCGATCTCGCAGATAACCCCGGCGGTGCGGGTCGAGCACTGGAGGTGGTGAGCCCGGGGCTCGCCGCCCGCCGCGACGCGCGCCAGGGCGAGTTCGCGGGGCTGGGGGCGGCCAAGGCGCAGACTGTTCGGCTTCGTCGCAGTGCGCCGGGCTATACTAGCCACAGGTTCCTCAAGCGGCATTCCACCATGGAAACGATTTTTGATTACCAGCCGACCCCGGACGAACTGCGGTATCTGGCCCGGCCAGATCCAGCCGGTTACCGGGCGCGCGTGACGCGTGACGAAGCCTTGGAGGCCCTCAGCATGTTGTTTGCCATGCGCGGCGATGAGGTGCGGTCAGACGCTTACGCGGCTCAGATTTCAGACAAGGCCTACCTGCTTTTCGAGCTTGACAATCACGATTTAATAGCATCCGCCAGCATTAGGAAAAGCGCTTCATCAGGCATCGACACGGCATCTAAAGCCGCTTGAATTCTGCCCTGCGGATAGTCGCTGCGTTTCGCCAGCATCTTCGCGATGTGCCGCGAGCCTTCCAGTAGCTCGGCCTCGCGGTTGATCGTCGCCAACGCTCCCACCAGGTCCTTTGGATCAAGCCCGCATTCTCGGATAACCCGCCACAGCCGATCGACGGTCATGGCGTAACCGTAGCCAGTGTTTAGCACCCACTCTTGGTGTGTGGCCTGTCCGCCCAGATGCTCGATAAAGCGCGGATAGGTCAGCCGCGCCACCCCCTGGTTCAACGTCTCCGCAAAGCGCCGCACCGGGTGGCGTAGGGGTAACTTTGCCGCCTGATCCATCCCCGTCTGCCGGTTGTGCCAGATTTCGTGCCATAGGGATTCCAGGGCATATTCCTCGTCCCGCGTCATGGGTTGTCGCTTGGCGCACTTGGCCAAGCCGCCGAAGAGATCGCGACGCGAGTTGAAGGACTGATGCTCGACCTCGCGGAACCAGAACCCGCCCTTGCCATTGGTGGCCATATAGAAATCGTCGCCAGGTCCGCCCGCCAATACGAAGTCAACGCCATGCGGCAGAACGCCGGGTAGGCGATGGGCGTACTGCTTCAGCAAGGTCTGCAAGGTCTCCAGGTCGCTGGCCGGGAATCGCCGAGCGAGTCCGCGCACGGGCCAGGCAGCGCGCGGGTCGTCAATATCGGCATCCATCCTGGTCACCAGATCATGAGCGCCGCATCGCATTTCTTGCGCAATCCGAGTTGAATCGCACCGCAACGGCTGGATTACCTTTTCCCATCAGCGGTATTCCTCGAAGAACGTCTCGTCGACTTCGTAAACGGTCTTCGGTCTAACCCCAAGCTCCAAGCGCTCAAACATCTGGACCAGTGTGTCGCCGTCGACCAGTTCGATGGGCGGCGCTCCGTCGCGTCGCGCTTCCTTCACCGCCTCCGTAGTAAAGGTTCCGGTCGTGATGATGATCCCTTTGTCAGCTCGCCCGACCATCGCCCCGCGGAAATCGCGAACCTGTGATGCAGAGACTGAACCGGCGTAGCGTTTACACTGAAATAACACGGTGAAGCTCACAAAAGGATTGACCTGCAGAATTCCGTTGCCGTCAATGCCTCCATCGCCAGACTTGCCAGTGACGACAACGCGCTCGAACCCGGACTCGCGCAGGAGTCGCTGCGACGCGCGTTCAAAACCTTCAGGTGGGAGTGACTTCAGAACATCGAGAAGGGATCGGGTGCCTAGAATATCACCAGGCGGCTCCGTCGGTGGGACGATTTCCGTGCCATCGGCAACGGCTCTTGGCTTCTCGCTACGAGTGGCTAAAATCGCCTGTGCATCCTTAAACAGATGCGAAACGGCGCTTGGAGAGAGCTGAAGAGTACGGCCCTTTTGAGTCAACGCCCAGACGCCCCGTTTGGAGGCATCGACGATATCCACTGTAGCCAGATAAAATCGTGCCCAGGCAACTTGGTTGCGTACGCGTGAACTGCCGTTCTTGGTGGTCTCAGCCTGCTCGTGCTCCGAAATATGCAGGCGCTCCAGAACCGCGTTGGTCACTTCTTTCGGTTGTCCAGAACCACCGAGATCCTGTAAGGTCTCGACAATTGGGATACAGAATCGCAGAAACTGTGGCCCTTTGATTTTATCCATGTGTTGGCTCTTGAGAGGATTGGGCAGAGATATGGATCTTGGCGCTAAATATACCTCATCTCGAGCACCAATGGCTCGTTGTCATGCTGCCACTTTCGCGCCGCGACCTGACGTGGCCGTTGACTGGGCATCCCGGAGCCGCGTCTGCTCAGTCCGGTCCCTTGGACGGGCCGCGTAGCGGCAATCCGGCCACTTGGGCGCGACGGCGAAGGGCTCCGCCAGGCCGAAAAGCCGGCGGCACACGCTGATGCGCAGGTTGGCGAAAAAGAGCCAGGTGCCCTCGGGGTGGCGCAGCAGTTCCCAGGGCTGGGCGAGGACGGCGGGGTGGCCGCTGTCGATGCTGAGCAGCCGGCCGGGCTCGGTCTGGCGGTCGAACCGGGCGAAGAGTCCGCCCGACTCGTAGCTCTGCCGGAAGAGGGCGTCGAAGAGCTTGCTGCCCCGGTCGGCGATGGCGGCGGCGCGCTCATCGTCGATCTCGGTGGCGTAGCTGGTCGGGTAGACCTCCAGGTACCAGTGCAGGTCCTCTTGGTCGGCCGCGGTGAGCGGACCGGCGAAGGGCAGCGGCGCGGTGCGCTGGGGGCGGCCCTCCCCGATCAGCTCGACGACGACCTGCGCCGGGTCCGGGAAGTTCAGGATCAGTTCCATGGCCATGGATATTGCTCCGCTGTGGTGGCTGGCGGCTCGCTATTGCGGTGGGATCGCCGCCCGGTTGGTGAGCGGCAGGACGAGTTGGTGGGGGCTGCTGCCGAACGCAATGAATCCGTGATGGCGGTAAAAGGCGGCGGCCCCATCATCCTTGGCATCGACCACGAGCGCGACGACCGCCAACTCTGAGCGGCTGGCCCGCGTCACGGCATCCCATAGGAGGGCCGCGCCGAGCCGCTGCCCCCGATCGTCCAGATGGACGGCGAGGCGGCCAAGGCGCGCGACGGGGACGCTACGGTAACGGGGCAGTCGCCTGGCCAGCGGCTCCGGCACCTCGTCCAGCGGGATACTGCCGGCCGCGAGCGTGTAATACCCGGCAACCCGGCTGGTGGCGACCTCCACGGCCACATAGCAGGCGCTGACCCGCCGCCGCACATCCTGGCCGACCTGTTCCCGAAAATACCGGTCGAGCGGGGCAACGCCGCTCGCAAATCCGCCCCTGCGATGCGCAGCGGTAAGGGTCTCGATAAGGTACCGGGCCGTCACTGGCCGCCGATCAGTCTGGCGTGGGCCTCGGCGGCGCGCTGCATGGCAGGTACCAGGGCCGGCGGATCGAGCAGCAGATCGATGAAGCGCCGCTGGTCTTCCAATGACAGCCGCACGACGCCGGCCTCCTCAATGGTCCGGTGCGCCATCTCCTGCGCGGCGGTCACCACAAAGTCACTGAGGCTGCGCCCCTGAAGCTCCGCGGCGCGTTTGAGGACCTCCAACATCTCAGGAGAGATGCGGGCCTCGAGGCGGGCGGTGCGGATCGACTCCCTCGGCATCATTGAATCCTCGCTTTGACTTGTTCCGAAAATGTACGGCGTTAAGCCGTGCAATGCAAGCCCGATTGGGCCCATGGCCGCGCCCAATATTAAGACACTTGTTTTGCGACAGCTTAAGCGTTCTAATATCGCCCATGACAAGGCCCCCCGACCCATCCGAACCCGATTACCCCCTGGCCGACCTGTGCGTCCTCGCCGATCTGCCGCCGCGCACCGTGCGCTACTACGTCCAACTCGGTCTGGTGGACCGGCCCCGGGGCGAGACGCGGGCGGCGCGCTACGGCGCGCGGCACCTGGAGCAGTTGCTGCTGATCAAGAAGTGGACGGCGGCGGGGGTGTCGCTGGAGCGCATCGGCGCTCTGTTGCACGGCGAGCCGCCGCCCGTGCCGCCCCGGCCACGGACCCTGGGGTCGGTCACGGTATGTAGCCACCTGGCCGTCGCCGATGGGATCGAGGTGGTGATAGACCCGGCCCGGGCGGGGCTGACACCCGAACAGGTCCGCGCCTTCGTCAAGGGCGTGATGGCCGCCTTCGCCGCCGTCGGCGCGCCGCCGCCGGGGGCGGCACCGCAAACAGAACGACAACCGTAAGGCAGGGGCAGCAGATGCAACAGCACCAGTGCGCGCGTTTGGAGACCAGGGGCGGGGAGCCGGCGATGCTGGAGGGCGTGCGCGCCGCCGGCGACCTGCGGGGCCTGCTGCTGACGCTGACGGTCGAGCAACGCTTCCGCAACACGGCCGCGACCAACAGCGAGGTCGTCTACCGCTTCCCGCTGCCCTGCGGCGCCGTCCTGCTGGGGGTCGAGGTCGTCCTCGGCGGGCGGCGCCTGACCGGCACCGTGGTCGAGAAGCGCCAGGCCGAGGCGCGCTACGAGGAGGCCCTGTGCGCCGGCCAGGCCGCGATCATGCTGGAGCGCAACCCGGACGGGAGCTACAGCCTGAACCTGGGCAACCTGCTGGCCGGGGAGACCTGTCTGGTGACGCTGCGGTATGCGCAGGTCCTTCAATTCGAGCAGGGCGGTCTGCGCCTGCTGATCCCGACCCTGATCGCCCCGCGCTATGGGGACCCGGTACGCGACGGCGGCCTGCAGCCCCATCAGGCCTTGGCGTTCGACCCGTTGGCCGCCTACCCCTTCGACCTGCGTCTGTGCCTGCATGGCGAACTGGCGCGCGCCCGGGTCGCCTCCCCCAGCCACCCCATCGCGGTGGGCCTGGACCGGACCGCCGGGGGCGAGGTCTTGACCGTCACGCTGGCCCGGCAGGGCGCCCTGGACCGGGACTTCGTGCTGGTGGTCGACCGCCTCGCGCAGGCCGGCGTCGTGGTGATGGCGCCGGACCCGGCGGCGGCCGACCCCGTCGTCGTACTGGCGAGCTTCTGTCCGCGCCTGCCGGCCCGCACCGCCCTGGCCGTCAAGGTCCTGGTGGATTGCTCCGGGTCCATGGCGGGCGACAGCATCGCCGCCGCCCGGCGCGCCCTGCAGGCGGTCCTGGGTCAGTTGGGGGCGGCCGACCGCTTCTGCCTGTCGCGCTTCGGCAGCCAGGTCGAGCATCGCTCCCGCGGCCTGTGGACCCTGACCGAGGCGACCCGCCTGGCCGCCCAACGCTGGGTCGGCGCCCTGGAGGCGGACCTGGGCGGCACCGAGATGGCGCGCGCCCTGGAGTCCACCTGCGCCCTGGCCCACGGCGGGGCGAGCGACCTGCTGCTGGTCACGGATGGGGAGATCGAGGCGATCGAGCGTACCATCGCCGCGGTCCGCGGGACCGGCCACCGGGTCTTTGCCGTCGGGATCGGCGCCAGCCCGGCGGCCGGCCACCTGCGTCGTCTGGCCGAGGCGACCGCCGGCGCCTGCGACTTCGTGGCCCCGGGTGAGGCGGTAGAGCCCGCCGTGCTGCGGATGTTCGCCCGCCTGCGCTCGCCGCGCCTGACCGATCTGACCCTGGTCTGGCCGGAGGGCGTGACGCCCGGCTGGGTCTCGCCCCTGGGGACGGCCGTCTTCGATGGGGACACCGTCAACGCCTTCGCCTGGCTGGGGCAGGTGCCCGCCGGTGCGGTCCGCCTGCTCGGTGCATCGGCACCCGGTGCCGCGCCCACCGAGATCGCGCGCGCCGACTTTGCCGCAGGGCCCGCCCCCGCGGAACCGCAACCGGCCGCCGGCGCCGACCTGGCGCGGGTCGCCGCCGCGGCGCGTATCCAGGCCCTGGCGACGGCGGATGCGACCGCGACGCCGGCCATCGCGTTGGCCGTCGCCTACCAACTGGTCACGGACCGCACCAACTTCCTGCTGGTCCAGGCGCGGGCCGCGGGCGAGGCGCCGACGCAGATGCCGGAGCTTCACCAGGTCGCCCAGATGCTCCCGGCCGGCTGGGGGGGAACGGGATCGGTGATGGGCGGCGGCTGGGCGCGCCCAGGCGCGGGAGACCGCGTCGATGAGGGTGCAACGGTCCTTTGCGAGCCGCCGTCCGACCTGGCTTATCTGGGTTTGCCCGCCTTCCTGCGCCGACCGGCCGACCCGAGCGCCCCCCCGCCTCCCGATGAGGCCATCTGTTTCAGCGTCGCCGAGTCGTCGCCCGCCCCCCAGGGGGCAGCGCCCTACGTGGAAGAAGGCGATTTGGACTATCTGGAGATCCCCGAGACTCCGTCAGCCCCCTACGGTCCGGTAGCCCCCCCACCCCTGCCAGCCCCCCCATCCCCAAGCCGTGCCGCAGCGGCCGACGAAGCCCCGGGGCTGACACCGCTCGCCCTCTGCACCTGGTTGCGCCGCACCCCCCGGGCCCGCTGGCCGCGGACCTATGCCGACCTGCGCGCCATCGGTCTGGGCACCGCGGTGCTGGAGTGGCTTGAACTGGTCATCGCGCCCGGTCATCGCGGGTCCGACGCGGAGGGCGCAGTGGTGGCGGCCTTCCTCCACTGCCTCTCCCAGGACGCGCTTTATGAGGCCCTGGCCCAATCCCGCGGGGTCTCAGACGGCCTCGTAGCCATCGCCCGAGACCTGCGGACGCCGGTTGCGGCCGCCCCCACCCCCGGAAACGGACAGCAAGTCGATAGCGCCCTGGCCGAACGCATCCTGGCCGCCCTGCAAGGGGTCACCGCGGGGTGCTGGCCCGATATGGTCTATGCGCTGGCCGCACCGGACGGCCTCGGTTAGCCGCGTAGGTCGGGTTAGCGCAGCGTAACCCGACAGTTCGGCCCCTGTATCATTGGCCGACCCGGTGCGCGTAGGGTGCGCCGCGCGCACCGCGGCGGCGGCCAAGGCTCACGCCGCTTCGTTCAACCGCCGCCGCTCAAGGTACAGGCGGCGCACCCCAAGGCCAATGGTCCGAGTAGAGCCGCCTGGCGGTATTAACCAGGGTGCCGAGCGTCGATCGATCACGCAACAGAGAAAGACTGCAATGACGAACACCGATCATCATGCGTCGCCGGAAACCTTCATGCGCCGGGCGATCGAACTCAGCCGGCTTCGACGACCGCGTATTTTACCAACAGATTTCCAAGCCGATCCAGGATCGACAAGTCCCGGAAACGCAATTGCTCAGAGACGAGGCGTTCGCGGTTGCGCAGGATTATGTGGCTGACCTCGATCGCATTCGGTACTGAATAGACCAGGCAGGGCCTTGATCATTATTCCGGCCACCTCGCGGGTGACATCCGTCGCGGCCTGGGGGCCGCTCCTACGGCGTAGGAGCGGCCCCCAGGCCGCGACGGGTTGGCGCAAGGGCGTGTGGCCGGAGTTATGATCAAGGCCGGCCGAAGGTTACTCGTCCCCAAGCTTCGCTTCATGCCCGGAGGCCAGGGCCCCGATCAGGAATCGCGCCGTCACCGGCCGCCGATCAGTTCGGCGTGGGCCTCGGCCGGATAGAGAAGGCCGGACCACCGAGCCTGTCATTCGCAGGACGCTTGGGGTAAGCTGTCGGCGTCGGCGACGCTGTGAATGTCCGCCGCGCAGGGCGTGACCACCACCAATCCCAGTGGAGAAACCGATGGCCCGAGTGTATCTGATCGATGACAACCCGCGCAGCCACCTTTTTTATTCAGTGGAACGTCCGGTGGGTGTCGGCTCCCCGAATCAACGTGACGATGTGTTGCTGGTACAGTTTCTGCTGAGGGTGCGGGCCGAATGCGGAGAAGGCAGTGCCGAGTATGTGCCGCCGGGTGAACAACCGCTGGCAATGGACGGGATGTGCGGTCCGCAAACAATCAAGTACATCAAGCAATACCAGAAAATCGCCTCGCAAAAAAACCCCGCCATCCCCTTGGTACAAGATGGCGTGGTCAGTCCGGTGGCCGCCGGCACCGGGGGGATCTCCGGACCCGTTTCCGGCAGGATGTTATGTATCGCCGGCCTGAATTCACATTACGGTAAGATCAGAGGCAAACCGGCGACTCTGGATATTACCAAGGATCCGTTGTTTCCGTTAGCGCTACGCCCCTATTTGAAGGTTGCGGCGTCATAGATGACTTCGCACGGGGCGAGCCAGGCTAGCGCAACACCCACCCCGCCTTGATACTCCCCAAGACCGCGTTGACCCCGGCCAACGCCTCTTCCGAGACCCCGCCCTCCCGGTCCAGGTCCACCGTCATGGACAGGCGCAGGGTGTGGCCCACGGCGGCCTTGATCAGCTCATCCATCGCCTCGGCCAGGTCCACGACCTCATGGGTCTCCAGCGCGGCCACCGCCCGCTTGAGGCCGCCCGGATTGGCGATCTGCGGAGGCAGCGTGACGGACTGCGGGGCCACCCGCAGCCGCACCCCCGGCGCACCGCCCAGATCGCAGGGCCAGGGGGCGGAGGCCAGGGTGCGCTCCAGCAGCCCGAGGTTGAATGCCTGGTCGAGTGCCTGACGCACACTCGACCAGGGCAGGGGCCGCCCCAACTCGGCGGACAGTGCGCCGCGCAGGTGGTCCGCGCTCGCCTCCTCTTGGTCCCAGGCGGCGGGCAAGGCCGCCGGCAGCAGGTCGGCGGCGGGGATGGGCGCGGGGGGCGGCAGCAACTGCGCATGGGCATTCAGGAAACTGGGCGGGACCTCTCATCGGGCGCGGCGCCCGCGGCCTTGCCCTTGACCAGGAGCCCGAAGTGGTCCACGAGATCCCGCTCCGAGAGCCGGCAGGAGCTGGCATAGAGGATACAGGGGCTGGCCGGGGCCTCCTTGAGGCCGAAGTCCGCGCGGTGCAGCGGAATGAGTATACTACTCCTGAAATCCCGTGATACCGGAACCCCGCCGGGTGGCGATCCCGAAAGCTCTATTTGAGGCGTTTGCGACACGCGAAAGACGGCATCGCGGATCGCGTTACCAACGCATTTCCCCCAACTCTGAATTCTGATTGCAATATGAAAGTTCCACAACCATTCCAATATCAAGGCAGCAAAAGGACCCTTGCCCCAACCATTCTTCGCTACTTACCGAGAAAAGCGACGCGCATCGTCGAACCGTTCGCCGGCTCCGCCGCTATCTCCATCGCGTGCGCGACTCACGGCCGTGCCGACGGATTCTGGCTGAACGATGTCAATCAGCCGCTCGCGCAGCTGTTGGGCCTGATCATCGACCAGCCTGAACAGTTGAGTGATTTTTATCGGGCGACGTGGCGCGACGACGACCACGATGCCTTGGAGCATTATTATCGGATGCGCGATGACTTCAACCGGACCCGGGACCCCCGGTTGCTGTTGTATCTATTGGCGCGGTGTGTGAAGGGGGCAGTTCGTTATAATTCTGAAGGACTGTTCAACCAGAGTCCGGATAAACGCAGGCTCGGCACCCGCCCTGAAACAATGCGCGAGAACATCCGAAGTGTGTCGATGCTGATGCGCGGCAAGAGTATTGTCACCTCATTCGACTACCGTGAACTCCTGGGAAACCTGAACGACAATGATATCGTTTATATGGACCCCCCATATCAGGGCGTTTGCGGAGAGCGCGACTCGCGGTATTTCACCGGCATTTCTTTCGACGAATTTGTTGCGGCTCTCGATCGACTCAACGGGCGCGGCATTCGTTACCTGATCAGTTATGATGGACGCCTCGGTTCACGCAGTTATGGGGAGCCGCTTCCGGATCACCTGCGTCTTACCTTGGTAGAGATCGAGGCCGGGCGCTCGTCACAAGCGACCCTGCTGGGACGCGATGAAATCACTGTTGAATCTCTTTACCTGTCACAACCACTTGCCGACGAAGTGGATGCGCTGCCGCGTACCCACCACCGCCCACACATTGAACAACTGCGACTTCTGGAGTCCCCCGCAACCTATGGACCAGTATCCCAAAGAATTCCTTGAGCTTTGCCAGTCGATTACGGACAAGCGGCCGAAAACAGTCATTGATCATATATTGAAACACGGCCACATCACGACCGACGAACTGAAATCACATATACGGTTACAACCACCCGCCAAGAGCGGCCCGCGATGTTCGCGAGCGGGGCATCCCACTTGAAACCTATAGGGTTATTGGCCCGGATGGGCGTAAGATTGCTGCATATCGATTCGCCGATCCGTCCAAGATCAAGTTTCATCGCTTCGACGGGCGAACCGGCTTGTCAAAGCAGATAAAGGATAAGCTGATCGAACGATACGGCTGTCGCTGCTTTATTTACCTTGAGGAAGTTGACTATCGGGACCTGCAAATTGATCACCGTGTTCCCTATGAAGTGGCCGGCGACAAAGCCGAATTGAATCCAGACGACTTCATGCTGCTTTGCGGCTCCGCAAATCGCGCGAAATCGTGGTCATGCGAACACTGCGAGAATTGGCAGGGAGACAAAGAGCCTGAACTGTGTCTGTCATGCTACTGGGCTTATCCTGAACGTCATACCCATGTTGCGATGCGCCAGATAAGGCGGCTCGATCTGATGTGGCAAGGAGAAACAATTGCGGAGTATGAAAACCTCAAGAATGACGCGGAACGCGCTGGCCAGAGCATTCCAGATTTTGTGAAGGATGTCCTTGCGAGGATGATAAAAACCGGTTGATGTCCATGGCCGTCACCTCGCACCCCAGGCGATTCGCCTTTAGGGGGATGGCCCCACCGCCGGCGGAGGGGTCTGGCAGCAGGGTGGCTATCAGGGCCGCCCGGCAGGCGGCCAGGGGCCGGCGCGCCGGCCAGATGCGCAGGGTGGAGATGTGCCCATGGCGGACATTTTTCTCGTGCACCGCGTCTATGGAGGTCTCGCGCAGGGGAAACGCGACATCTATTAGATGCTTGGCGATTAGGCGCTTGTCGTTCATAGTGGCTACTTCTTGCCTTAGGTACTGTCGTGGCCCGGGGCAATGGTGAGCAGCCGGATGAAATTGCCGTCACGATAGCAATTGTTCCGCGTCGGCATCGTCCGGCGGATTGGCGGCGGCCCAGGCCAAGGCCCGCTCCAGGTCTGCCGCGGCCTGGGGCTGATGCAGCCAGCGTTCATTGTCCGGTATGACCGTGACGGTGCGTACCAGCCAGACGCCGGGCTCCTGCTCCTCGACCAGCACCTGGCGGCCCGCGGGCCTTGGTCATAAATCCGCCCAAGGCCGGCCCATTGATGTGGATTTACGCGCGCAAGACCATGTTCTGCAACGGGCCGGCGACCTCGGGGCTGAACGAGGTGGGCGGAATTATGACCAAGGCCCGGCCCGCGTACTGCCTGCCGAGCGAGATCTGGCCCTTGGCACCGACCACTTTGACGGCTGATGAGTGTGATGATGGAACCATGGCTGTCTCAGGTCTTCACTATTGTCTTCGGTACGTTAGCACCCTGTCCGGCGGCCGGCAAGGAGCCGCAGCGCTGTGTTCGCGTCGACCATTTCGTCGACATCAACAAAATGGTCCGTCGTTTCGTGTTCCCGGCATGGCAACCCGCGCGTCGTCGAGGCGCAACAAGAAAATGGCTAGCCGGAACCGGCGGTTCCGGTCGGCGCCGCGGCGGGCCGGCATCTGGAGGAGTTGATCAAGTACCCGCCGCAGTTCAAGATCGGCATGTTCTCCAACCCCAACCACTGTAAGCAACCAGGAGTGCCACCATGCGTCTGACGCTCGTTCCCGTCCTCGTCGCGGCCGTCTTCACCGGCCAGTCCGCGCTCGCCGCGAGCCCAAGCTTCAACTGTGCCAAGGCCACCCACGAGGCCGAAAAACTCATCTGCAAGGATGCCGAACTGGCCAGCCTGGACCGGAGCCTGAGCCAACTCTATGCCCTGGTGCTCAGGAACACCCCGGCACGGGAGCAGCGGGTGCTCAAGGCCGAGCAGCGGGGCTGGGTCAAGGGACGCGATGACTGCTGGAAGTCCAGCGATGCACGCGGCTGCATCGTCGGTGCCTATGAGGACCGCATCGCCGAGCTGAAGGACCGCTGAGCCGGCCTCCTCAGGGGCGCGGCGGGAACCAGGCAATCAGCGCCTCCCGCGCCCTGCGGAGCGGGCGGCATTTCCCGGCGCCAGGCTCAAGCCCCCCCCGGGTTTGGCCGCGGCCCATAGGCACCGAACCGGTCGAGCGTGCGTGCCGCCCACCGGCTGTGGGTGCTCGGCTCGGCCATCTGGCCGTTCAGACGAAACACGCCGACCGCCTCCGGCGCGAGGACCGCGCGCGCCAGCGCGGTCTCTCCCGGCGGCACCGCATAGGCGGCCTCGATCGGGCCGACCTGCGTCGGGTGGATCGCCGTTTTCGCGATCAACCCGTGGACCAGGTCCAATTCCAGCTCACGGGCCAGCACCTGGGGGCGATCCAGGTGCTCGAAGACCGGCGCCGACAGGTCGTAACCATGCCCGCG
>Ga0247840_10002330_pt1 | contig 34058 bp, 32 predicted proteins | sample LaCruzMarch2015__FD_192404 | JGI IMG/M metagenome (GOLD analysis project Ga0247840, IMG submission 192404) | Freshwater microbial communities from meromictic Lake La Cruz, Castile-La Mancha, Spain - LaCruzMarch2015_17m | ecosystem: Environmental > Aquatic > Freshwater > Lake | place: Spain...
GTCAGTCTTTAAACGTTTGCTTAAGCATGGTGCTAAAGAGCGAAAAAAGAACAAATTACGTCCCAAAAGGTCTCCATTGTTGGTGCTGCAGGCCTTAGCCTGACGGCTATGGCGTCCTCGCCAACAAGAAGCGGTGGAATGAGTGATTAGGCTTGGGTTACTCACTCCGCCGTTGCAGTTGGCGAGGACGCCAACTGCGGCAAAAAAACGGTACAATTGCCTCTTCCGGCTATAGTTTGTGCTTTACCGTGTAAAACCCACACTTTTACCTCTCCTCAAAAGGCACCCCTGCATCTCCTCCCGCATCCCGCTTGCCAAACGCCAGCGACAGCCCCATCCGCAAGTTCACCTGTGGTGAGGCATAGGGTTGAAACGCCGTGAGGAGGTTGTCGGACGCAAAATACAACTGCACAGGACCCGGTTTGAACCCCAGGTGAAAACCCACATTGGCGGCCGAGCGGCTGTTGTACCCGTACATGGCACCCACCGAAAGCCATTGCAGCGGCGTCCAGCGCAGACCCACACCCACGGCCGTTTGGTCAATCAAGGTGCTGTTCTGGTGAAAGAACGTGGCGTTCACGGCCCAGTCCTCGGCCAGCTGATAATTGACGCCGGCATAAAACCGTGTAGGGAGTGTGGAAGAAAAGTCCTGTACCGCGCGGCTGAACGCAAAAACGTCGTTCAGGGTGTCCAGGTCCGTTTCAAAATCAATGCTGTCGCTTCCATTAAGCAGGTCTTTGCCGTCTATGATGCCGCCTTCGTACGTGTAATTGCCGTTTGTGCGGAAGTAATACGTGTCTTTTTCCCAATTGAGCTTGCCGCCAATATCCAGTATACTGGCGCTGATGGTCAGGCGCTCCAGCAGACGCACCTCAGCCCCCAGGTCAAAGGAAGCACCGGCATTTTCAAACAGCTTTGTTTGACCCACATTGTCCACTAAGTTAAACGCAAAACCCAGGTCGGCGGTGTCTATGCTTTCTACCAGTGCCGACGACCAGAATCCGTAGTCGGCATCCAAAGTCAGTTGGTACACGTCGGGATCAGTGTACACTGTGGCCCGCTGGCGGCCCCGGTCGGTTTCGAGAGCTACTACGCCCGACAGGAAGTTGACCCGAGCGCCTACCGTCACGCGGTCAAACGTTTTGGCTAAACCCAGGCGGAACTCCTGCCAGCCGAAGCCCAGGGTCGAAGGCGCAATGTCCACCGTTTGTCCAATCAGCGCGCCGTTGCCCTCCCAGAGTATCTCCGGCAAGCCTTTGGGGTACACCACCACGCCGTGCGTGCGCACCGCATGCGCAGCCGACACGTAAAAGTTGCCTGGCAAACGCAAGCCCAACGAAACGGTTTCCAGGCGCTGGTCGAACACAAAATCATTTTCCGGCTCCAACTCGTCAATCAGGGCGCTGAAATCGAGCTTGAACCCATTGTCCTGGCGCACTAAAAAATCGTCGAACGTAATGTCGCCGCTGTTCCAGGCATCCAACGAAAAGCCGGGCAAGCCAATCTGGACATTTCGGTCCTGCGGAAAAAACGCCGGATTGAGCGCGTTGGCATGCCAGTAATCCGACATCTGGTAAAACATCAGCTCCTGCTGGGCCGACACACTGGAACAGGCCAGCACAAAAAGGAAAACAGGTAAGTACAGTCTCATACACTTTTTGATCAAAAAGGGGTTAAAACAAACTCAAAACTCACCACTCAAAACTCATAACTCAAAACTCAAAACTCAAAACCGAGCCTTGACCCGTATGCCCATTTTCACTGCAGCATCCTGTGTAGCCAGCAGTTTCACTGGCACCTGCCCTCCTTGAGCGGTAGTGAAGTAGGTGAGCAGTTGCGCTTTGGTGGCGGTACGGATGCGGTTGAACCGCGGCGTGTCCATGGGAATAAACGTTTCGGTGCGTTCTGTACCGATGGCCACACCATTGTTGTCTACCGGTGCTGCGCGCAACATGGTTTGTACGCCGCCGACAAAGAGTGAATCGAGCACCTGCTCGTTGTCGTCAAGGAAAAACACCTGAAGATCCGCAGAAATGGGCGTTTCATTTTCGGTGACCAACTTGAACTCCACGCCCGCAATTTTGGCGGTGTCCAAGGTTTCAAAATCGCCAAAATCCAGGTCCACCTTTTGGTCGGCACCAAAATTCAAGGCCGATCCTTCCAGCAACAACTCCACGCCCACTAAAAGCGTCACCAGGCTGCTGTCGGTGATGAATCCGGTGATGCTCGGATCCTGATCCACGTTGGCGATGCCGTCTATGTCGTAAATGAGCCGAACAGGCTGGGCGTTGAAAATATCGTCGATGTTGGAGTTGTTTTTGTCAAAAAATACGTCGGTGTATTTGGTTTGTCCCACCTCGCCGTCTACGAGGGAGGGATAGTCCAAATCGAGGGCACCATTGTCCAAAACGGTGCTTTGCAAGGGAATTTCTACGCCATTTTTGTCCACAAACACCAATTTTTCCACCAACAGGCGGGTAGGAAAGCCCCACGAATTGGCCACGGTAAAGGTCACTTTGGGGTCGACGACGGTCACATTGCCCTCCAGATCGGTCTGGTTGATGTCAATTTCAATGGTATCTTCGGTGAGTGGATACGTTTCGTAGCCCCAGTAGCCCTCCATGTAGGAAAAAATCAGGCCTTTGGTGGGTATGATCACGGCTGGCAACGAACCCGGAATGATGTCGGGCAGCCGCACGCGGGTACCGTTGGGCAGGTAAGCCTCGTACTCCACGCGCAGTTTGTTGTTTTGGGCCCTCAACTCGTACCCGCCCATGTTTTCCAATGGACTGATGTACGTTTCTTTTTTGTTGAGGCGGTATTTTACCTGATAGGGCACCCCGTTTTTGTTCAATTGCGGGATGGTGACGGTAAAATCCACCGTGTCGTTCAAATTATTGGTCACGACGGTTTGCAGGGTGCCATCTATGAAATTAATGACATCTACGCGCAAGGAATTGGGCGCATTGAAGTCGGCTTCAAAGACGGTATCCTGCACCAGAATGGGCGCGTCCTCAAAAAAGTTGAACAGGTCGGTCGCGGGTTTCGATACCAAATCGCCCGAGTAAATGAGCGTCATGGTGCCGTCGGGGTTGACGAGGATCGAGTCGCCCGACAAGGTATCGTTCAGTACCTGATCCATCAGGTCTTTGAGGTTGATGCTGGTTTGAAAGAGCGGAAAGGCGTAATCCGCTTCGTGGTCGACCAGTTCGACGTCTTCAAAATCATTAAAATTACAAGCCCCAAGGCTGCAAAGCAAAGCGATGGCAGGCAGGGCACGGCGGAAAAACATGTTGTACATGGGCATGTTGGGTTAGGACAAGCACAAAGTACGGGAATAAAATCAGAACGTGAAACCCAAACTCGCCTGAATGGTCAAATTATGATCCTTATCGTCTCGGTATAGCAAACTTCCATCGCTGCCCACGCGCGCTTTGGCCAGGTCGGCCTCGTTTCGGGTTAGATCCATCAAACCGTACTGCACCCGACCACTGAGATACAGGCTGCTGCTGAGATAGTAGCTTAGTTCACCGACGAGGCCGAAGTCGAACGGATTATACAAACTGCCGTGGTCTTCTGTTTCGTCAAAATAAGCACCTATTTGGGTGGGCTGGGCGATGTTTCGGCTGTCGACCTGTACGTTAAACGTGCTGCCAAGGTCACCTTCTCCGGGGTTGTCGCGCCGGTAGTTATAATCCAGGGTATAGCGGATGGAGTCTACCGGGTTGTTGAGCACGGCGGTTCGGCCGTTGGTGTAGGTGAGGGAGCCTTCGGCGAGGGAGTTGAGGAGCACGGCGGCGTATACCCCGCCCGCCAGTTCAAAATCTTTCCAGCGGCCCACCGCCAGCACAGGCAGATCGAGGTAGCTATTGTTCACCTGCAACACGTACTTGGCGTTACCCGTGGTGAGGGTGTTGCTCTGGGCGTCGCGGAAATAACGGTATCCCTGTCCATTGTACTCGTATTTGCCGCCTTTTTTGGAGTACATAAGCTCGCTGCGCACCGAAAAATAGTCGGTAAAGGCGTATCCGAGCGTCACGCCAATCTGGAAACCCGTCACCGTTTTCCAGTCTTCCAGCTCCCGGCCTGCGTCATCAGTTTCGGACGGCCCGTCGATTTTGGAAAAATTCAATCCCGTTTTGAACCCGTAGGTCATCTGTGCGTTTCCGCTTAATCCGGCGCACAGGAAGCAAATCAAAACAATTACGCGCATTGTGGTGTGTTTATTTCCCGGCAAAGATGCACATTTGTGCCAAAAGATCAACACATGAAAGACTGGCCCCTCTGGGAAGTATTCCTCCGCTCCAAACAAGGCCTTTCCCACAAGCATGTGGGCAGCCTGCACGCCGCCGATGCGGCCATGGCAATTGAAAATGCGCGCGACGTATATTGCCGCCGCAACGAAGGCATCAGCATCTGGGTGGTCGAGTCGGTGCACCTGCACGCCTCTACAGAAGACGCGGAAGCTTTTTTTGACCCTGCCAACGACAAGGTGTACCGCCACCCCACATTTTACGACCTGCCCGACGAGGTCAAGCACATGTAAACCCACCCCATGAACGCACCTTTCCAATACGTGCTGCGCCTCGGCGACAACGCCCTCATCCTTGCCCAACGCCTCGGCGAATGGTGCGGCCACGGCCCTGTGCTTGAACAAGACATCGCTTTGGCCAACATTGCCCTCGACCAACTTGGACAAGCCCGTATGCTGCTCACCCATGCGGGTACACTTGAGGGCCTTGGCCGCGGCGAAGACGAGTTGGCCTTTTTCCGCGACGCCCACCAGTACACCAACGTACTGCTTGTAGAACACCCCAATGAAGACTGGGCGTTCACCATCGCCCGACAGTTCTTTTTTGACGCCTTTAACCTGCCCCTGTACCAGGCGCTTTGCCACAGCACCGACGAGCAGCTGGCCGCCATTGCCCACAAAGCTGTGAAGGAAATCACCTACCACCTCCGCTTCAGCAGCGAATGGATGGTGCGCCTTGGCGACGGCACAGACCTGAGCCGGAAAAAAATGCAAACGGCCGTCGATGACCTCTGGCGGTACACCGGCGAATTAACGACGCCTGATGACACCGACTTGGCCGCCGCCGAAAGTGGCCTGGGCCCAAACCTGACAGACATCCACCATGCCTGGAACCAAACGGTAAATGCCGTGCTTGAAGAAGCCACCCTTACCCGCCCTGCCGACACCTGGATGCAAAGTGGTGGCAAACAGGGCCGCCACACCGAAAAACTGGGTTTCATGCTGGCAGAGATGCAGCACTTGCAGCGGACGTATCCCGGGCAGGTGTGGTGAGGGTTAGTGCCTTGGTGCTACACCTCAAAATACGCCTAAGGGAACCATTTTTTTTAAAAAAATGCAAATGATTAAATAATTTGCACAAACTTTGTGCAAATTATTTGATTAAAATGATTCATAGACCCATTTTTGATGCGTTGGCGGCGCATTTGAACCAGCCTCAAGCAACGGTCATCACGGGCATGCGGCGTGTGGGCAAGTCTACCGCAGTTCGGTTTTTGCTCGACCAGGTGCCGCACAACAATAAAATATTTCTTGATTTGGAGCGGGCTGAATATCGTTTCATCCTTAACCAGTCCAACTACAAGGACATCGAAATTAACCTCACGATTGAAGGCATTGACTTCAAGCAGCCAGCGGTGATTGCACTTGATGAGATTCAGTTGGTGCCGCAGCTACCGAGCGTGATGAAGTACCTGTACGACACCTACGGGGTGAAATTCATCGTAAGCGGTTCCAGTTCTTACTACCTGAAAAACCGGTTTTCAGAAAGTTTGGCAGGGCGCAAGCGCATTTTTGAGATGTACCCGCTTGACTTTTCGGAGTTTGTGTCGTTTCGAGGGCAAGACGCTGATGCCTTGCGGCAGTTTGCCAATCAGCCGTTTCAAATCAGTTTTTACCTGAAATGGAAAGAGCTATACGAAGAATATCTGCGCTTCGGTGGTTTTCCGGAGGTCGTGTTGGCTGGCAGCGAGGCCGACAAACAAGCGTTCATAAAAGACCTCATCAATGCCTATATTGAGTTAGACATTCGGCTGCTATCGGATTTTTCGGCTTCCGACGACTTGTTGCGCCTCATCCGGCTCCTGGCTACCCGCGCTGGTAGTCGGGTGGATTACACCAAACTCAGTGCAATTTTGGGCATTAACCGCAACAAACTGAAAGATTACCTCCATTTGCTGCATTATACCTACTTCATCATGCCCGTCACGGTGTTCAGTAAAAACCCTGACCGCGAACTAAGCAAACAACAAAAAATGTATTTGGCCGACACGGGCATTTTGCAGGAACTGGCGCAGGTCAGTAGCGGGCAGGTTTTTGAGAACGCCATCGCACTCCAATTGGCGCGTCGGGGTAAAATTCAGTACTACCAAAAGCTGTCAGGCCAGGAGATTGACTTTATTTTGGAAGAAAAAACGGCCATAGAAGTCAAAGAAACGCCTGTGGAGTCGGACTTGCACCTGCTCCGCACCCGCGCCAAAGGCATTGGTATTGAGGATTGTCTTGTGGTAGGCCGTTATCAGCCCATGTCGGGGTTTTCGGGGTTTTATTGGGGCGGCAGCATGTTGTGAAGCAGATACCCTGTTCTTTTCGTTCATAAATACCGGCATTTGATGAACCCCGAACTGGAAGTACTGGTGGAAGAAGGCCGCTGGATGAACGTGTACGACATGATGTTTAGTGAAAAAATGACCCGCGAGCGCAATGAAACCATCAAAAAAGCAGAATTGGAAGCCTGGCGTGACAAAATACACGCCGAACGAGAGCGTGCGCGGCTCAAGCAACAGGCTGATCGGGAGCGCGAGTGGATGAACCGGTGGATTTGGTAAGCCAGCCCATTGGGATGTCATCATTGTATTCAGGCACTACATTCCGCTTTCGCAAAACTCCAGCGCCCGGTACTCCGCCCATGTAAACACATCTTTTTTGGGCATTTGAAAGCCGCAGTGGCCGCCTTCATGAGGCATCTCAAAATGGAAGAAGTCGTGGTGTTGAGCCAATGCTGAAGGCATACAACCAGGAGTAAGGATAGGGTCGTTGGCGGCATTGACCAACAGTGTGGGTATGCGTATCCCTTTGAGGTAATTGGCGGCAGAGGCCATGCGGTAAAATTCCTCGGCGCTTTCATACCCGCAGATGGGTGCGCTAAACCACTCATCGAAATCGCGCCAATGTTTGATTTGTGCCAACTTTTCGATGTCCAGCGTGCCTGGAAATTGCACGGCTTTGGCTTTTATCTTTTCCGATAACTTCCGCTTGAAACGGCTGCGGTACAGAAAATTATCCCATCTGTCGAGCACCAGAGCGCCTTCTTCCAACTGTACCGGCGCGGAGAAGACTGCTGCGGTTTTGATGGCTTGCGGCACGTTTTCGCCGTGCACGCCCAAATATTTCAGGGTGATGTTGGCACCCATGCTGTAGCCCACCAGTGCAATGGTCGGGTAGCGTTGTTGATCGATGGCGTGGTGTATCACTGTGCCAATGTCTTCGACATCGCCATGGTGGTAGAGGCGGAAGGCCCGGTTCATTTCACCGGAGCACGATCGGCAGTTCCATGCCAGCACATCCCAGCCTTCTTGTGCAAACAAAGCGGCCATGCCCCGGATGTACGCATGCGACGTGCTGCCCTCCAACCCGTGGGAAATCACGACCAGGCGATGGTGCCCGTTTTCAAGCCAGTCGAGGTCGAGAAAATCGTGATCGGCGGTTTCAATGCGTTCGCGGCGATAGGGTGTTTCGGGCAATGCGCGAAACAATCCGGCGGCAACGGTCTGCAAGTGGCCATTGAATTGCCATGCCGGCGCACCGGGGTAAGTAGATTTTGCTAAAAACGGCATGTGGGTTTCGGTGTTAGTGCCTATTTTCCGGCGTGAAAATACAAACTATAAAAATAACTATCCGCATGGTCATAGCGGTTACCTGCCTGTCCTGTACCGGGCCAGCAGCAAAACTGACCCGTATACAGCGGTCTTTATTAAAAATGCTGGGGGAAGAACCCGTTTTCATGTTGATCGAAGGCCGGGATACCATCCGTTTGCCCCTTCCGAAAAACGACGCGTACGTGGCGTCTCTGCAAAAAAACGCGGCTGTTTTGGCCGCTGAAGCGAAAAGCATCTCGCCCAGCCGCTTAGACGATGCGCAGCGCAACCGGCTGGCGCAATTGTTGCCTGTGCTGGATTCGCTCGCCCAAACTGATCCGGTCATGGGCGTGGCAATTGATGCGTTTTCGGTGAATGAACTGCTCCGGCATTTTTCCGGCTCCGACAAAGGCGTTCGCCATCCGGCCTTGCTGACCCGCTTGATTGAGCAACTGCCTGCATATTATGCGCAGGTACAAAATGACTGGCCTCATCAACCAACCCTTAAAGGCACCGTACAAAAGTCTTTGAACGCCGGAACGGATGCCCTTGACCAGTTGGACACCATCGACCTGCAACTGCAAAAATTGTCCATCGGTTATCAGGAACGACTCCGAAAAGCCATTCCGGACGCCCGACGGGCTATAAAGGATCATCTTGGATGGTGCCTTTGTCTTCAGTTTTGAGTTATGAGTTTTGAGTTATGAGTAACTCATAACTCAAAACTCATAACTGAACACTATATATATTTTGCCTGATTTTTCTCCACTACAACGTCTTTCAATTCTTTCAGAAAGGCGTATTGCTCGGGCATGACGCGTTTGAGCACCTCTTTGACCGCTACAAACGCACCGTTTTCCATATTGGGGATCAGGTTGAGCAACTTTTGTTTGGCTTTTTCTTTTGCCACCCGGTAATCCTCATAAATGAGGGCGCGCAGCGAAGGGAGCTCATGCCAGTCGGCCTCCACAGCAATGGTTCTGCGGGCGTGGCCATCTACGGCATCCAGTTCGATGCATTGGCTTTGATGCAGGCGTTCGGGCAAACCCTGAAGGGTGTGCAACGCAGAAAGGAGTTGTCCGGTGGTTTCGGGAGAATCCGACTCGGAAAGGAAAACTTCAAGTCCGTTTTCCCGGATGCGGTAGATGAAAACGTCTACGGGCTCTTGGCTGTTCATCGTCAAAAAAATTGTCGTCTATACAACAAACCCTGCACAGGAAGGTTGAAAAAACAAGTGCAAAGAGGGTGTAAGGTACGCCAAATGGCACAGAGTACAGCAGGGAGATTGCAAAATATTTTCAAAGGGGTCAACCGATTTACGGTTTTTCAAGGTTACTTTTGCCCATTAACTTTTCAAAACATGATGCCCAGCAAACCCGCGGTAGGGGTTCAGGATTTTCGTTCCATCGTACAAGAGGGATATAAATACGTGGATAAGACAAAATACATCCACCAACTGACCAATCAGGCGAAAGCTGTTTTTCTTTCCCGCCCGCGTCGCTTTGGAAAATCGCTGACCATCTCCATCCTGCACGAACTGTTTAAGGGCAACCGGGACTTGTTTAAAGGACTTTGGATTGAAGATCAGTGGGACTGGACGATGGATTGTCCGGTTATCAGCATTTCATTTACATCTATCGGATTTCAAACGCTTGGATTGGAGCGCGCATTGGAGCAGGAATTGAACCAGATTGCCGCCTCAAAAGGGATTACATTCCATACTGACGGTATTGCATCGCGATTCAAAGAGTTGATTCAACAACTTGGCCGTCAAAACAACGTCGTCGTACTCATTGACGAATACGATGCGCCAATCATACAGTATCTGGGTAAAGAAATTGAAACAGCATACCGCAACAGAGATTTACTGAAAGGATTTTTTGCTGTGTTGAAAGATACGGATCAATACCTCAAATTCGTATTTCTCACCGGAGTCAGCAAGTTTTCCAAAGTGGGTATTTTTTCGGGGTTGAACAACCTGTTCGACATCACGCTGCATCCGGCCTACGCCACGATGTTCGGATACACCCAAAGCGAATTAGAAACCAATTTTGCAGCGGACATTAAACAGCTTGCATCCCGGATGGATATGACCGTAGCTGAACTGACCGACAAAATGCGCGTCTGGTACAACGGGTACCGCTTTGAGGAAACCGCCGAAACGGTCTACAATCCCGTTTCTGTAAACACTTTTTTTGCCACCGGAAAATTTCAAAATTTCTGGTTCTCCACAGGCACACCCACCTTTCTTGTCAACCTGCTCAAACAAGAGGGCATCTACGACCTTCAGTTCGACAACATAAAACCCAGCGGTTTTGACACGTTTGAACTCGACAACCTCAAACCGGTGTCCATCCTTTTCCAAACCGGTTACCTCACCATACGATCTGCTACGGAAGAGGGCCTGTTACACCTCGATTATCCCAACCAGGAAGTGCGCGATGCCATGCTTGAAAGCCTTATTGAAGGGTTTGTCGGAGTAGACGCCGAACGGTCCACCGCGCTCGTAATCAAACTCCGCAATGCTTTTTTCGACGACGATATTGAACAGGTAATAAGGCTTCTTTCGGGCGTTTTCGCCAACTTGCCTTATCCGCTGCATGAAAAATACCCGGAAAAATTCTACCACGCCGCCATTCACCTGCTGTTTACGTACATGGGCTTGCGCATACACAGCGAAGCCTACACCAGCGACGGCCGCCTGGACGCTTTGGTGGAAACCAATGACCGGTTATACATTCTGGAGTTCAAACTCGACCAGTCTGCGCAAGTCGCCCTGGACCAAATCCGGCAAAAAAAATACCATCAGGCAGTGCTTCACCACGGAAAACCGGTGACGGGCATTGGCATCAATTTTTCAAGTCAACACCGCAATATCGACGATTGGGCGTTTGAGGTGTTGGCCTGACTTTGCGCCCCGTCATATCCGGATGGTGTTCTTGTTGGGGAGCCTGGAGGGGGATTTCGATGGTGCAGGCTGTTCCTGTCGCAGGCGTTCCTCGGGCAAAAGGCCGTCTTCAGGCGGGGTGTTGCCATCGTCGCCCGGGGCATTGGGCATTTGTTGGCGGTATTGCCCTAATGGCGATTCGCCAAAAAACTGGCGAAAAAACGCGTCGGCCTCGTCAAAAAACGAATCACCTGTTCCGTTTTGGTCAAATGGTGAAAAATGAAAACTCCCGTTTCCGCTGAAGGTCGTGTCGATGTGAAAGTAAAAAGACGAGGAGTCTCCCCCCGGAAAAGTAAAAGCGTTGCCAAACCCTTGTTCCATGAGCTGCTGTTGCCATTGGCGCATGCGGGTGAAGGCGTCTTGCATTTCGCGAAACGGATCGGTCGTTTGGGCACTAACGCGTCCGAATACCGTCAAAAGCAAAGTGATGATCAGGATGTGTTTCATGGTGCCAAAATTTTTGTGCAAAAATAAGCGTGTTGTGGCATAAGGAAACTGGCTTTAACAAGCCTTTAAATGTTTTTTTGAAGCATCTTTGCCCGCATTATTCCATCCAAAACAGAACCGGTATGCGCCGACAAACTACCCCTCATATCCTGATGATTCGCCCGGTGCGCTTCGCCTTTAACGAAGAAACAGCGGCCAACAATGCCTTTCAACAGCAAGACGGCCGCTTGCAACCCATAGAAATTCGCCGCAAAGCCGTGCAGGAGTTCGACGCGCTGGTGGAAAAGCTCCGCACTGCGGGTGTGCAGGTGCTGGTGGTGAACGACACGCCAAGGCCGCCCAAGCCCGACGCCGTTTTCCCGAACAACTGGATCACGTTTCACCAGGAGGAATTGGTGTTCACCTACCCGATGTTTGCCCCTTCCCGCCGCCTCGAACGCCGCCGGTCGGTGCTCAAAGCGGTACTGGAGCACAATTTTCGCGTGCGCATGCACCTGCCCGTGGAATACGGCGAAGCGGATAACCGTTTTCTGGAGGGCACTGGCAGCATCATTTTCGATCACGTGCACCAATTGGCGTATGCCTGCCTGAGCCCGCGCACCGACGCCGGTTTGCTCAACGATTTGTGCAAAGTGCTCCTGTACACCCCGGTGGTGTTTCATGCACAGGATCAGGAAGGACGCGACATCTACCACACCAATGTCATGATGGCCATGGGCGAAACGTTTGTGGTCGTTTGCCTGGACGCTGTGCGCGATGCTGCGGAAAAACAGATGCTGCTCGACCGTTTTGCCGAAACAAAAAAAGAAGTGGTAGCGATCACCCTGGATCAAATGAATGCCTTTGCGGGCAACATGTTGCAGGTGCGCAACACGGCTGGTGAAACCATTTTGGTGATGTCGGATCAAGCGCACCGGTCGCTTACGCCGGATCAGGTGCACACGCTGACCAAACACACGCGTTTGTTGCACAGTGCACTGGATACCATCGAAACCTACGGTGGTGGCAGCGCCCGTTGCATGATGGCCGAGATTTTTCTGCCCGTTGAAACCGGCGACCCTAAATAATTTCTCCGTAGGGTGTAACCTGCCTGGCCTGGTGGCTGTCCGATGGGGCAAATAAACGACAACCACTTCTTCAACAAAAAATTGATTGCCATGCCAGAGTCCATTTTAGCCCTGCTTATTCCCATCATCGTCACCCTTGGCGCGTTCATGATGGTATTTGGTATACGTTACCTGCAAAACAAAGAAAACATGGCCATGATTGCCAAGGGCATTCAACCCCATCAGGAGAGCAAAAAAGCCGATCCGTCCAAAACCCTGCGCAACAGCCTCATGTTCATGGGTGCTGGCATGGGTTTGCTGTTAGCCCTTGTGTTCGACAGCATCCTGCAGTTGGATGGAGACCGATCTTCGGGCCTGTACTTTGCCCTCATTGCCATGTTTGGCGGCGCGGGCATGTTGGCCGCTTACCTGTACGAACGAAAGAATCCGCCGGAGTAGGCGTTTTTCATGTGCTGAAGCAGCATGGTCGTTTTGCCCACCCCCCGCGCACCCCGAATGCCGATCAATCGCCAGTCCCATTGAATTTGATCGATCAAAGACCGCTTGAAGTCCAAACGGACGGCATATACCAGTTGATTTGAGCCGGAAATTAGAAAATCCATACTTTTGCTTTTTGTATTGAGCAAATGTATGGATTTTTTGCTTTATAGAAAAAGCAATAGTTGTTTGCTTAACGCCCGTACCCGATCCCTGTCCGTTTAAATATCGACAATTTGTCTTTGTCAAAGGTAAACGCGGCCACATCGTCTAATGTAATGGTATGCAGGGCATCATCGTTTTCGGGTGTGGCGTTGTGCACGCGCAGGTTCTGGTTTTTGACGGTTTCCACCACCACCTGCCGCACGCTGCGGGCGTTGCCGAAATACTTGTCGCGGAACTGGTGCAGGAAGGCTAAGTATTTGCCGAGGTATTCGCGGGCTTCTTCGGTGACGAAGTATTTTTCATGCTGGAACATGTGCAGGGCAATTTCGAGCAATTCAGCCGGTGCGTAGTCTTCAAACCGGAGGATTTTGTCAAAACGGCTGGCAAGGCCCGGGTTGGCCTTCAGGAAAGCGTCCATGTTTTCCGGGTATCCGGCCACAAACACGTAAAATTCGCCGCGGTGGTCTTCCATGCGTTTGAGCAGGGTTTGAATGGCCTCGTCGCCAAAGTCGCCTTGAGCGCTGCGACCCGAGGAGGTGAGGGCGTAGGCTTCGTCGATGAACAGCACGCCGCCCATGGCTTCTTCCACGCGTTCGGTGGTTTTGATGGCGGTTTGGCCTACATAACCGGCGACGAGGCCTTGTCGGTCTGTTTCCACCATGTGTCCGCGTTCGAGTACGCCAAGTGCGCGGTATATTTTGGTGAGGATGCGGGCCACGGTGGTTTTGCCGGTGCCGGGGTTGCCCACCAGGACGGTATGCAGGTGGAATCGACCAAGCACGTCGCGGCGGTTGCTGCGGTGGAAGCGCACGAGATTGACTAAGTCACGGATCTCCTTTTTGATGTTGTCCATGCCGATGAGGGCATCCAGTTCTTTGAGGGCTTCGTGGAGCAGGTTTTCATCGACAGGAATGACTGGCAGGGGCTTTTTCGGGCTCAGACGCACCCTGGCGACGTCGTCGGCCGTGATGTTGGTGAGGGCTTCTGCAGGCAGGGTGCGGGCGTTGGCGTCGGCCATGATGCGCAGGCCTAATTGTATTTTGGCTTTATCGACTAAATCGTGTACAAACCGGGCATTGCCAAAACTGCGGTCGCGGCTGCGGAAGGCGTCCACGATGAGTTGGTTGACCATATTGGTGGCGTCTTCGCTGAGCGTCACTTCTTTTTCCTGGCAAGCGTACGTGGCAATCTGGTTGAGTTCCTGGGGCAGGTAATCAGGGAATTCGAAGGTCAGTTTAAAGCGGCTGCGCAGGCCGGGGTTGGAATCCAGGAACGTTTTCATTTCCTTGGGGTAACCGGCTACGATGACGGCTAAGTCGCCCGGGCCATTGGAGAGTTCTTTGACGAGGATTTCGATGACTTCCTTGCCGAAGTCTTTGGTGTCTTCAGCAGAACGGGCCAGGGCATATGCTTCATCGATGAACAGCACGCCGCCGCGGGCCACTTCGATGGCGTCTTTGACTTTGGGGGCGGTTTGGCCGATGTATTCACCCACCAGGTCGGTGCGGTCTACTTCATGGACGTGTCCTTTGCTGAGCAGGCCCATTTTTTTGTACAGGCGGCCCATCATTTTGGCCACAGTGGTTTTTCCGGTGCCGGGGTTACCAATAAATACGGAGTGGACGTTGATGCCGTCTTTTTCGGCAAAGCCGCGGTCTTTGCGTAATTGGAGGAACTGAATGTATTGGGCGTGCTCGCGCACTTTTTGTTTGATGTCGGTCAGGCCGATGAGGGCGTCGAGTTTGGACAGGACGTCTTCGAACGTTTCCAGGTCTTCCTGTTCGGGCAGGAGGAACACGTGTTGGCCTTTTTCGGGCAGCCATACGGGGTTGGTACCCTCTTCCCACTCGTGGCCCACTTCAAAGGGCATGACCGCCATGAGTTGGTCCATGAACACGATTTCGGCGGTATAGCGGTCGTCGCGCCACGAGCCTTTGACATTGCTGCCCCAGCCAGCGGTGATTTTGATGGTTTCTTCGCTTTTCTCTACGCGGTTGAGGCGGACTACTTGTCCTTTGAGTTCGCGTGCGTCGTTGTAAAATTTGATGAACAGCTCGCACTGCCAGGGCTTGGAAGGCATCAGGTTCTTGAGGGCCACCTCGGCATAGATGTAGCGGGTTTCTTCGCCAAAGAAGCGCCGCATGTACTGCCGTTCAAATTCCGAGGGATCGTCATACGGGCCTTCGTACATGCGCAGGGAGGTGATCTGGCAAAACGGATTTTCGTGTTTGGTCACCGGCCGGCCGGCGTCTTCTACATAAAAATACTTGGAGCCTACTTTCTCGCCTTCGATCCATGCTTCCCAGCAGTAGTTGCCTTTTTTCCAGAAGAGCCCTTCCTGCTTGTTGCCCCAGCCTTCGCGTACGAAGCCGATGGGGTCGTACTTGTTGACTTTGCGTTTGAATTGCAGGGCGCAAATCTCTTTGCGTTGTTTTTTTATGGAGTAGCAGCGCAATTCGACGGTGACTTCCCAATCTTCCACATCGAACAGCTTGTTGAAAAACGACAGTTCGGCGTAGACATAGGTCGTTTCGTACCGGTCAAAGACCTGGCGGTATTTTTTCTTGTTGTCTGCCAACCATTCCGTGGAGGCGTACACCTTTAGCTCTCGGAATTTCCAGCGTTTGAATTCCGGGTTATCGGGTGCGGAGAGTGACTGTTGCGTGCCTAAGTACATAATTGGAGGGCAAAATTATTGCTTTTTCTGCGAAAAGGATAAAGATATTATCCACAATTGGTCAAAATACCGTAAGCGGTGCAGGATTTATCCCAAACCCTAAACGTACTTCGGTGTTGTACGCGTACATTTGTGCTGTAAACCACCCGAAAAAAGCATGGCTACTATACATTTTTTGTTTGAAAACCCTCAAATACCCCCCAAAACCGTCAGCGGAAATTTTCTGGATCAATCCGTCCTTGAAATTACGGAAGATTATGATGTACACCTCAACCACAACTGTGGCGGCGTGTGTGCTTGTTCAACATGCCACGTTTATATTGAAAAAGGCGAGGATTTTCTGGAGGAAATTTCCGACAAAGAAGAAGACTTCATTGACCGCGCCATCAACCCCCGATTGGAAAGCCGACTGGCTTGTCAGTGCGTGCTGCTCGACGAGGATGCTGAAATCACCGTCACCATCCCCGATCAAAGCCGTATTATTGGACATGAACATTAGCAGTTTTGAGTTTTGAGTTTTGAGTTTTGAGTTTTGAGTTTTGAGTTTGGGGTTTTGAGTTTTGAGTTTTGAGTTGAGGATAAGGCACAATTGCTGAGACTGTTCAAAACCTCTTCCTATTTTAAACTCCAAACTCAAAACTCCAAACTCAAAACTCAAAACTCAAAACTCAAAACTCCAAACCCCAAACCCCAAACCCCAAACTCAAAACCCCAAACTCAAAACCCAAAACTCCAAACTCCAAACTCCAAACTCAAAACTCAAAACTCCAAACTCCAAACTCAAAACTCAAAACTCAAAACTCAAAACTGATCATGCCTTTCAACGACATTGATAACTTACCCATCCATTGGGCCGACCACGAAGACATTGCCATGGCTTTGTACGACCGCTTTGGTGCCGAGTTCAACGAGAGCCACATATACAGGATTCGATTTACAGACCTGTTGGAATGGATCTTGGAGATACCCAATTTTGCGGACGACCGCGAGGGTTCAACCGAAGGACACCTGGAACAAATTCAGGCTAAATGGGTGTACGAATGGCGGTCCAACAACCAGTAGTATTCACGCCGCCACCTTCGCTGTCCTCGGGTGAACACTCGGTGGAACTGGTGCACCTGTTTGACAAAATGAAGGCCATCAAGGTTTTATTGTTTGATGTAGACGGCGTATTCACCGACAACCGCCTGCACGTAACCGAACAGGGCGAACTCCTGCGCATCATGCATGTGCGCGACGGCCAGGCGGTCAAATGGGCCATCAGCAAAGGCTTTTCTGTCGGCATCATCACCGGTGGTCAATCGGAGGGCGTGCGCAAGCGCCTCACCGCATTGGGCATTGAAGAATATTACGCCGCGGTTAAAGATAAAAAAGAAGTGTTTCAGTCCATTCTGAATCGCCTTCAGGTACGCGCCGATGAAGTGTGTTACATGGGCGATGACCTGCCCGACTTGCCGGTGTTGCGCAAAGTGGGTGTCTCCTGTGCACCCGCAGATGCGGTACCCGAGGTACTGTCAGTAGTGGACTTTGTCTCACCACTGCCCGGCGGCCACGGCTGTGTACGGGATCTGCTGGAACGGGTGATGAAAGTGCAGGATCGGTGGGTGGAGTTTTAGTCGGTTAGTCCTTAGCGAACCTTAGCGGAACCTTGGCGTCCTTCGCGGGAAAATCCTTCGCAAGAAAGTCCTTCGCAGGAAAATCCTTCGCGGGAAAATCCTTCAATCGGTTAGTCAGATTTTATGGATTGGAAAAACATATTGGCGTTTCCGCGTATGTTGCGGCTTCCGAACCTGGCGTTGGTATTCCTGAGCCAGTGGGTGCCGTATTGGCTGGTGTTGCGACCGGCCCTGTTGGAGGCGGGGGCCGTTCCGGTGTTGAATCCGGATCGTTTTGGCTGGATAGCTGCGGGTACGATGGTGACTGCCTTGGCGGGATACATCATCAATGATTACTATGATGCGGCCATAGACGCTGTAAACAAGCCTGAAAGGGCATACGTGGGGCCAGTATTGGCACCAGGCATGGTATTATTTGTATATACTGTGTTGGTGGTAGTTGTTTTTGGGACGGCGATTGTGATAGACAGCATATTGCCATTGCCCCACAACCACTGGCCACTCTGGGTGTTTCCTGCTGTGTCGTTCGCCTTGTTTTTATATGCCTGGCACCTGAAATGCACGCCACTGATTGGGAACCTGCTGGTGGCCTTTTTGTGCGGCATCGTGCCGCTGATCCTGTTGCTGCCGGAAGAGCGTCCGCTGTGGCTTGCCGCATTTCAGCAGCCGGAGCGCATTGCCGAGGCGTATACCCAAGTGTGGACGTACGCTTTGTTTGCATTTTCCACCAACTTGTTTCGCGAACAGATCAAAGACCTGGAAGATGCTCCGGGCGACGCCGCCTGCCAATGCCATACATTGCCTGCCTTGCGCGGCGTCCGGTATGCCAAAATACCCACAGCGTTCACAGGAGTGTTGCTGCTGGTGTTGATCGGCTTGTTGCTGCACTTTTGGCAAAGCCGCGAAGCCTCTGCGTACCAGTGGTGGGCTGGTCTGCTCTTGTTGTTGTTGCCTGCTGCTGCTGCAACTGTTTTGGTGGCCCGTGGTTCCAGTCAAAGGCATTTCGCCTGGGCCTCAAGCATGGTCAAACTGCTGATGCTGGCAGGCCTTTTTTTGTTGTTGCCAATAGAATTGTTTTTACGATGGATAACCTGAATTTTTGCTTGTTTTTTGCAGCCACTACGCTGTTTTGCGCCTGTACCGCTCCTGCTCCATCGGGTCCACTGCCCATTTTGGGCAACCGCTATGTGGTAAACGGCGATACGATCTACCCCACCGTCCGCGATTTTGCTTTTGTGAATCAAGACAGTCAGCTGGTTACCAACGCTACGTTTCAAGACAAGGCTTATGTGGTAGATTTCTTTTTCATCCACTGCCCGACCATTTGCCCCAAAGTGAAAGCAAACGGCCTGCGGGTGTATGAAAAATACAAGGACGATCCGCGGGTGCTGCTGCTCTCGCACTCTATAGACACGCGCAACGACACGGTGCAGGCCCTGAAACACCACGCGGAAAAACTGGGTATAGAAACCGCCCGCTGGCACTTGGTAACAGGCAACAAGGACTCTATTTATACGATTGCCGACGACTACTTCAGCGTGGCCACCGAAAATCCGGAAGCGCCGGGCGGGTTTGACCACTCGGGACGACTCATTCTGGTGGACAAAAACAGGCATGTGCGCGCTTTCTGCGATGGTACCGACAGCGAGGATGTTGACCGGTTTATGCTGGATATTGATCGGTTGTTGACCGAGTATTGAGCGTTATAAAATGACGTAAAGGAGATACTTTTACACGTTTATTTCTTTACCTTCGTTACAGGATTAGAAAAAAATGTAGAATTTATTTTCGCATAACAAAGTGACAACTGCGTTTTTTTTTCGAAACGGGCCGCATTTTCAAACGTTGACCAAAGTCCACTGCGATAAAATGAAAAAGATAAAGCTGCACAATTATCGGTGCTTTAAGGAATTAGAATTGACTTTCTCTGAAAAGGTAAACCTGCTTATTGGCGATAATGCAAGTGGAAAAACTACATTGATCAGAGCGATAAGCGCTGTACTTAATTCATTTTTTATTGGCTTTAGTGATGAAAACACACGGTTTACGGGTCTTTCTAAAAAAGATTTCAGTCTTTTAGCTTCTGAAACAGGTTTAGCAAATGAAAAAGCTATAAAAGTGGGTTTTGAATTATTGGATATTTCTGCTTCACTTGAGCTTCATTCCATAAAAGGCAGAACGTTACAAAGTCCTTTAAGTAATATAAAAATGCTTGGCAAAACAATGTATCAGGAATTATTCGAGCATGAAAAACAGGTAATTGCACTGCCATTGTTTGCAGGTTTTTCAACTTCAGATATCCATTCGATACGCAAACTTAATCAAACCCCTTTCAAGAAATATGAACATAAGCCGTCTTTTGGTTATTACGAATGCTTGCAAGGTGACGGTTTTCTTGATTACTGGACAACCAGGCTCTTGGTGCTACGTGAAGCAAAGACAAGAGAATTGGAAATAAAGGGTGTAGTAACAGCACTCCTTAACGCACTGGGTAAAAATGGATGCAATCTCATCCATGAAGTACAAATAAGGCCAATACAGGGGCGTGTTTATTATTTTTTTTTAGACGGCAGAGTTACTGATACGGAAAGTCTTTCTGATGGCTTAAGAAGGTTGGTCAATATTATTTTGGATGTTGCCTTTAGGTGTATGTTGCTTAACAAAGGCATTTATGGGGAAGAGGCTTGTTCAAAAACACATGGTACGGTGCTGATTGACGAGATTGACCTGCACCTCCATCCTACGCTTCAGTCTGTTGTAATCAAAGGATTGCAAAATGCTTTTCCTAATCTCCAATTCATTATCACGTCCCACGCTCCAATGGTCATGACCGGTATTCCTATGGATGAAAAAAATAAAATCGTCCATCTCTCCTATACCCCTACCGAGGGCTACATGGCCAAAGAAACGGAGGCTTATGGGCTTGACGCTTCTACCATAATTGAGGCAATCTTGGGCCTTACCCCTCGCTCAATAGAGGTAGAAGACAGCTTATCTGCTCTCTTTAAACTCATCGACGAGGATGATTTTGATCCGGCAACGGAAAAACTCCAAGAAATGCGAAAGGTGTTCGGCGATTCCCTTCCTGAATTGGCTAAAGCGGAAGCCATGATCAGTTTTCTAACAGACAAGCATGATGATTCAAATTAACAAGCGTAACGAGCCCCAAAGTTGGGCCGCTTATCGCCTAACGCCAGGGAGTATTTATACGCCAAACGCTGAGTTGAGAGAAGCTTTGCTTGCAGAACAAGGCTACATCTGTGCGTATTGTATGCGGGCTATTCCCGTACATAAAAGAGACCCTAATAAAGCAGAGACATCTAAAATTGAACATATTCAGAGCCGTTCAGATAATCCGTCTCGACAACTTGATTACGAAAATATGGTCATGTGCTGCCCGGGAAATATGAATGGGCAAGCCCATTGTGATAACTCAAAGGGGAATAAAGCGATAACGTTCTCTCTTTTTCAACTGCATTTGCAACAAAGCATCTCTTACGGGACGCACAAGGGTGAAATAAAATCTTCCAACGAAAATTGGGACAATGAAATAAATAATATACTTTGCTTGAACAATCCTATGATAAAGTTTAACCGGATTGAAACTTTACATGGCGTAAGACGTGTTCTTGAAAACAAAAAATGGAAAAAGGCCGTACTTGAACAGAAACTTGCAGCGTGGAAAAACTTTAATAATCAGGGTAAACTCATGCCCTATTGCGGAATCGTAATTTGGTATCTTGAAAAAAAACTGCGTACTTTATGAGCAACACAAAAGCGAATAACTCCGTCATGAAAAACCTGCGATATTTATCGCTCTTGTTGATCTTTTGTGTCGGCGTGCTTATTTCCCTCACCGATTGCACCACACACCCAAAAGCCGAGGGCGAGTTGTTGTACTCCATGTACTGCTCCAATTGCCATTTGGACGACGGGAAAGGCCTGGGCGCATTGATACCCCCCTTGGCTGGTTCGGATTATTTGGTCAAGCACCGCGATGAATTGGCCTGCCTGCTGGTGCACGGGATTGCCGATACCATCTACGTAAATGGCCAAATGTATGCAGAGGCGATGCCAGGTGCAGAGAAGCTCAGCCACATCGAAGTGACCAACATACTCAACTACATCCAAAACGCCTGGGGGAATAATTACGGCCGGTTTCAACCGGAAGATGTGCGCAGTAGCCTGAAAGCCTGTGACCATTAATGCCAACGCAAGACACATACTGACCATTTTTATGTAGCTTGTTTTGCCATACCATATATTTACAACCGATTTCAATATAGCATAGTGGTATGAGAAAACGCATTTTTTCATTGGCAGCTGTTTTTGTTCAGGTACTTTGGTTGTACGCACAGGCACCTTTGAACGATGAGTGTTCGGGCCTTGTCGACCTTGGCGTTGCGCCAGCCTGCCCGGCAACCGTATATACCAATGTAAACGCCACAACCTCCGGCATTCCTGCGCCCACTTGTTTTGAAGGGGGCACGGTGCAGCGCGACGTCTGGTTTTCGTTTACCTGTCCAACCAATCTCCTCGATTGGCGCATCACCCTCAGCGGCGCCGGTGCCAACGGCATGGTCAACCCGGAATTTGCAGTTTATCGGGGCGATTGCAGCCCGGCCGGGTTGTCGGAAATACTGTGCGCAAAAGCTGCGCCCGGAAACGATTCGTTGTTTGTCGACCTGTTGGGCCTCACCCCGGGCTTTCCGTATTTTATCCGCGTAGCCGATTATTCACTCGATGGCACACCCAACTGGGGCGATTTTTCCATTTGTGTAGACAGCATTCCGCCCATTTTTTACATCGATGGCGGGGGCAGCACGCTGTGCTCCGGCGTCATTTACGACACCGGAGGGCCTGATGGCAACTATGGCCCGAATGAAAACCACGTGTTTGTGATTTGTCCGGCTAACCTGCCAGGATGCCTTGACTTTACGCTGAATTATTTCAACATAGAAAACAGCGAATTTGGCCTCGCCGAGCAGTTAATCCTGTACGACGGCCCCAACACCAACAGTCCGGTATTGGCCGACATTGGGGGCGGCGATTTTACGTTTACCGGTATTGCAGGTGGCGGTGCTGCCTGTTTTCAGACCCAAGCCTCCAGCGGCTGCCTGACATTGGAGTTTGTGTCCAATGGCTTCGATGAACTCGAAGGATTTATGGGTACCTGGAATTGCAGTACTGCACCCTGTGCAGCGCCCGATGTGCCGGTTGTAGACAACACCACGGTGTCGGCAACCACCATTGTAGACGCCATAGCTTCCCCCTCTACACAAGTTACGGTAGTGTCCATTGATTGTCCTACTGGTGCATTTGGCACCTTTGATTTTGCGGGGGATCCTGGTCCATTGGGTTTGGACAAAGGGCTGTTGTTGACCTCGGGTGATGCACAGCTGGCTGTTGGACCCAATATTAACGACGATACCGGGGTGGACAACGAGTCGCCAGGCGATGCCGACTTGAACTACCTCAGCCTGTTGCAGGGCGTTGCGCTTCCTTCATTTGACGCTTGCGTCATTGAATTGGATGTGTATGCTGCGGGCAAAGAACTTAGTTTCGAATACGTGTTTGGCTCCGATGAATATCCGGAATACGTCAACACCAGTTTCAATGATATTTTTGCTTTTTTGGTGTCGGGGCCAGGCATTGCAGGCGACCCCAATTTAGGCAATGCCATCAACGTGGCGGTTTTGCCCGGCACAAATACGCCTGTAGAAATCAACAGCGTAAACAACCTGCTCAACTGGCCGTATTACCGCAACACACAAATCAGTGATTTTATAGAATACGACGGATTAACCATTGATTCGTTGGGTAAAAAGAAAACCCTCACCGCCAGGATTCCGGTCATCCCCTGCAATACGTATCGGTTAAAATTAGCCATTGCAGACCGCGGCGACGGCACGCTTGATTCGGGTGTTTTCATTTCTGACATCAGCGGCGGCACGCCTGAATTGATCGTGGATTTTGCGAGTGGCATCGATTATCTCATCGAAGGGTGTTCCGGCACAGCAGATCAACTGGTCATTTCCCTGAGTAAACCTGCAGAGGAACCCACTTTTTTCGTGGCGGTCGTGGAGGGCACGGCCACTCCAAATGTTGATTACACCCTGAATCTGCCCGACACCATTTTTTTCCCGGCAGGGGTTTCGTCAATTGCATTTCCCATTGTGCCCATTTTGGATACACTGGTGGAAGGCGCTGAAACCATTGTCATCAGCCTGGTGAAAGACTTCGGATGCGGCCCTGTGGTTTTCAGCACCGTAACCATTAACCTGAACGACGATGCGGTGGTCAGCATCAATGCCGGAGCCGATACCCTGTACCTCTGTGCGGGTGCCACCGTTCAATTGCACGCAGAAGGGGCCTCGAGTTATGTATGGCAACCCGCAGGCGCAGTGAACAACCCGTTCATTGCCAACCCGACCATTGCGCCCACGCAAAACCTGTGGCTACAGGCAACGGGTACCATCGGCAGTTGTTCAGACGTGGATTCCGTTTACCTCAGCATCATCGATCCCAATCTCGAGCTGCAAGCACTGGCCGATACCAATATTTGTACAGGCAACAGCGTGCCACTGCTCGCCATCAACAATACGGGTGGTCAAAACCTGGTGTGGACCCCACAAGCAGGCCTGAGCGATCCGGGGGGGCAAAAACCCATTGCCTCGCCCACCGCCACCACCACCTACACGGCCACCCTTGCCATTCCCGGTTGCACCCTGACGGATGAGGTAACGATCAACGTGGACACGCTTTTTTTACCGGATTTGATCAAAGACACCACCATTTGCCAAAATTTTGCCGTTCAATTGGCCAACCAGATTCAAAGTACGAGTTCGTACAACTGGTCGCCGGGCATTTTCCTGAGCGATTCTACCGTTTCGGGGCCCGTTGCCTTGCCCGATTTTACCGTAAAATACAGCCTCATCTCTACCAGTGCCAACGGTTACTGTGCCGATACAGCGGTTGTAACGGTCACAGTTGTACCGGCCGACATCCGGATAGAGGCCCCGGACACCATAGACATTTGCCTTGGTGCGGAAGTGCCCTTGCAAGCCTCCGTTAACCCCGGAGGTGGTGCAGTGCAATGGACGCCCGCATTGGTTGTGGTGCCCAGTACCGGAACCGATGTTGAGGCAGTGCCCAACGAATCGGTAACGCTTTTTGCCCGTTACACCGTTGGCACCTGCATCGTGACTGACTCGGTGCGCATTCGGGTGGATTCCCTGCCGGATCTAACCATTTTCAGGCAAACCGATAAGCCCGTGTATTGTCCGGGCGATACCGTCATTTTATTCTCGCCCACTTATGAACCAGCCAACTTCCCTGACATCGTACACCAGTGGTTGCCGGCCGGACAGCAGGAAACGGCTGCTGATCTGTTGAATATGGTCATTACGGCAACCGATACCCTTATTTTCCAGCGCATTACGCAGAACCGCGCTTGCCTGGACACCGCCGAAGTACAGGTCAATGTCGAAAAATTACCGGTTTTGACAGCCACCGCGCTGCCTCCCGGCGTTTGTCCGGGCGGAACAGCCCAATTGAATGCCAGTGTAGCGCCCCAGCAAAAAATTGAGTGGAGCGCCCACCCTACCCTATCGTGTACAGATTGCCCCGATCCTGCGGCAACGCCTTTGTTGACAACGCCATATCAGGTTACTACGCCGGATGCCATTTGTCCGGCCACAGCTACGGTAGTGGTAGAGGTTTTTCCGTTGCCAGCGTTGTCTCTGCCCAACGATACTTTGCTCTGCCAGGGAAATGCCATACGCCTGAACGGCACGCAGGAGACCAATGTGGCATACACCTGGACTTCGCAGCCGCCCGGGTTTGCATCCAATGACGCTGGCCCTGTGGTTTCTCCTTTGGATGCCACCACGTATTTTGTAACGGCCGTTGGCCCCCAGCAGTGCGTGCGCGTCGGTCAGGTGTCGATAAATGTTGTACAAGGCAATGTAGACGCCGGGCTGGACCAAACCATTTGTGCCGGTACGCGCACCAGCCTGAGTGCTGTAACCAGCGGCACCTCGGGCGAAGTGGTGTGGAGTCCGGGCAACGCAATGAGCCAAACCATAGAGGTGGCACCGTTGGTCAGCACTGATTTTGTGGCTTCGTACACACCTGGCGATGGGTGCACCTTTAGCGATACGGTTCGGGTAAACGTGTTTCCAGCGGTACAATTGAGTCCGCTTAACGCTCAACCCGACTCCACCGATTTGCTTTGTGAGGGCGCTGAATTGCGCTTGTCGGTTACCGTGATGCCCGCTGATGTTGCGCTATACTGGACGCAAAACGGCGAGGTTGTTCCGGGGGCTACAGACACCGTGCTGATGGTCAAACCTGTGGGCGGCGACCCCGACCCGATCGCTTACGTGTACAACGTGGTGGCGACAGACCTGAATGGCTGTACCGCTACAGCAACCCCTTACAACGTACAATACCAGCGTTGTTTGAGGATACCGAATGTGTTTACACCGGGCAACGACGACGTCAATGAAACCTTTGGACTGGTGTTTTTGCCTGGCGGCTCGGTCGAACTGTTGTCGTTTGATCTCTACAACCGATGGGGACAAAAGGTATTTGAGGGCAGCAATGCGCAAGACCGTTGGGATGGAACAGTGGATGGCAAACCTGCGCCCGCCGACGTATACCTGTACGTCATAAAAGTGCGATTTGTAGATGGAAAAGAAGAAGTACTACACGGAGACGTGACCCTTTTGCGTTAAGTGCTTTTTCTTCTTCACTAAATCCTGTTTCTATGCGTCTGCCAGCTTTATTGCTTGCATTGTTTTTTGTATGTTCACACTTAAACGCTGCCGAGACCAAGGTGGTAACCGGCGTAGTCTTGTTGAATGACCTCAAAGCACCTGATTTTAAAAAAATCACACAAACCCTGTCTGCAAAATGGGGTGCCAAGGTTGATTCACTGAGTATTACCGACAAAACGGCGCTGTTTGTAGCCAACGGTTCCACCATTACCATGGCTTTTTTCAATTATCCGGATAAATCAGACGACATCATCGCGTCTTCAGGCATTTCCTGGTTGTGGAAAAATGCCGAACAGGTGGCCCTCACCCACAAAGGACAATTGGTCATATCCATTATTGGCGACGACCGCCGGGCGCTTGAAATGTACATGACGTTTACCCGTTGTGCAGCGGCCGTACTGGAAAACACCAATTCCTCCGGTGTCTTTATGAACAGCCAGTACTTGCTGCTGGAAAAGGGGTATTATCTTTCCGCAGCCAACAACCTGAACAAACAACAAGCGCTGCCCTTGTATTGCTGGGTGTATTTTGGCATCATGGAAAAAGACGACCTGCATGGCGGCTACACCTATGGCATGACCGAATTTGGCGGCGTCGAAATGGAAATCAACAGCAAGGATGCCACCGTGAGCGATTTACACAACCTGCTGTATGCCGCTGCGCTGAAAGCGGTGGAGTCGAGAAAACCCTGGCGCAATGGAGACGTGTACACCACTAATGCCGGTGATAAATTGACGTTAAAAACGGCCAAAGGAATGTATTTAGATCAACAGGTGTTGCTGATCGGGCTTTAGAGCCAATTCATCGCACTACGGTCACCGTTCCTTGTTGTTGCTCGAGGCGCCCATCGAGGAACCGGATTTGTGCCAGCCAGGTGTATACACCTGGAGCAGCAAATTTGCCGTCCCGACGCCCGTTCCAGCCCTGGATCGGGTCGTTGGGCCAAAAATCGGCGCGTTCAAAAACCAGGGCACCGTTTCGGTCAAATACCTGCAATTGTTGAATTTTGTTGACCGACCAGTCGCCATAAATCGTAAAGTAGGTGTTTTGCTCGCTTCCTGGCTGAATGACGTTGGGAATGTACAATTGCGGCACCTCTACTTCTATGTATATTTGGTCGCGCGCGGTACAACCTTCCGGTGTTTCAATCGTGAGGGCTACGGTGGTGTTTTCCGAAAGGTAGGTGGTGATGTCGAGGTTATTACCCACTCCTGGCATATCTGGTGGTCGCCAACTAATGGTGCTGAGCATTGTGTTGGCCGGAGTGACAATTGCCTGAATATGAACTTGTCCCCCTTTGGGCACGCTATAGTCATCGGCCTCTAAGTATACACTGAGTTGCTCGGGCTCTGTCACCTCCACCATTTCGCTCAGGACGCATCCCTGTGGGTTGCGCACCGATATGAGGTAAGTGCCCGCCCAAAGCCGTTCAAATTCGGGTCGTGTGCTCCAAACAATGCCATCTATGGAAAAATAAAACGGCCCTTCACCGCCAAAGACGGAATCGATGCGGATGTTGCCGTTGCGCAGGCCATGACATTGAACGGGCGTGATGCTGGTTTTAATGCTGTCTATGCACGCCCGGGCCACAGGCGGGGCGAAGGTGCATACACAAAGGCACAACATTAAAAAACGGGTATACAGCATCATACAGCAGGGTGCGGTGTTGCGCAACAAGATACGGTTGTTCTTTGGATTTTACAAATGTCGTACCAAAAGAGCCGCATGCAATAGAAAACGCTGCTCAAGCCTGCCGTTTTTTCAAACTAATTCATCGGCGCTTATCCTGTACTCATCGATAATGCGTAACTTAGCCTTTGCCAATTGGGCAAATTCCAGCATATTTGTACTGCATCATTTTCCATAAACACATGACACCGTTCAAACATTTCAGTAAAGACCGTCAATTTTCCCATCGACTGCGCCAGGGAGGCTTGTACGTAGCCGTAGCAGCGCTGTTGGCTACGCATACGCAATGCGGCAGCAATGATAATGGGAGCGACTGGGAGGAAGTGACCACATACGAAGTAACCAAGGGCGTAATCACTACCATCGAGGAAATCGCGCCCGAGCAATTCGAGATCGTCGGAGAACAAGTTGTAGAAGGCAAAGACGCCTCCCGCGTCATCATCAAACGCCTCAACGGCACCACCGACACCATGACCCTGACCCAGGCGAAAGGCCTTGTTGGCGCACAAGACACCGTTTACCGCGAAAATACCCAACATTATCGCCAGGGATATGGCCACGGCATGGGCAGCGTGTTGTGGTGGGGTGCCATGGGCTATATGATGGGCCGCAGCTTCAATACACCCACCCAACCCGGCATCTACCGGCCAACCGCTGGCAACAACAGCGGCTTTGTGGCCCGAGGCGCATCAGAACAACTCAAACAAACGGCCATCCCGCGCACCCAAATGCGCCCGGTCAGTGGTAAAAGCGGTTTCTTCCGGAATAGTGGAAGGGGCACGGGTGGGGGGTAGTTGAGAGTTGAGAGTTGAGAGTTGAGAGTTGAGAGTTGAGAGTTGAGAGTTGAGAGTTGAGAGTTGAGGAGTTGAGAGTTGAGAGTTGAGAGTTGAGAGTTGAGAGTTGAGAGTTGAGGAGTTGAGGAGTTGAATTTTTAAAAAAGCAGCATGCAAAAACAATCATTAAGTCAGTTGCCCAACGCCGTTTTCAAGGAAATGGGCTGGGACTACTTTATTTCGGAAGAAGCCGGTGATTACTTAGCCAGTGAAGTGGTTATAGTAAGCGATGCGGAGCGCGAAGCATTTTATGAAGCTGGCAACCGTTTGTACGAACTGTTTGTAGATGCCGGGGAATATGTGCTCCGCAAAGACCTGCTGGGCACCATGGGCATACCGGCCAACCTGCATGCGCTCATCCGACATACCTGGGAAGACGACCGCAACCTGCACTTGTTCGGACGCTTCGATTTTGCAGGCGGTACCGACGGGTTGCCCATCAAGCTCCTCGAATTTAACGCCGATACCCCCACCTCCCTGCCGGAAACGGCCATCATCCAGTGGGGACAATTACGCGCCAACGGCATACCCGAGGAGGAGCAGTTCAACTTTGTGTACGACGCCCTCATCGCCAATTTCAAACGCCTGCGCGAACTCAACCCTGACCGCGAACCCGCCATCCTGTTCTCTACCCTGCGCGACGCGCCGGAAGACGACCACAATGTACAACTGCTCGAAATGGCTGCCCGTGAAGCCGGCTTTGAAACGGCCTTCCGATACGTCGATGAAGTGATTTTTTCGGCCTACAACGGCATTTTTGCCTCCGAGGGCCAAGGCAACACCACACAATTCCCGTACTGGTTCAAGCTGATCCCCTGGGAATACATCGCCCTCGATGAGCCTGATCTGATGGATACCCTCACCAAAATAGTGGTAAACGGTCATGCAATGGTGCTTAATCCGGCGTACACCATGCTGTTCCAGTCTAAAGCCATTCTGGCGTATTTGTGGGATCGCAACCCGGAGGAGCCCACCCTGCTGGAATGCAGCCTGCAGGAACCCATCGGGCGCAGCCACTACCCGTTTGTAGAAAAGGTCGTTTTAGGACGAGAAGGTGCCAATGTGGCCATTTTCGACGCCGAAGGACTGCCGGAATCGGTGCGCAGCGGCGAATATGAAAACCAGATAAAAGTGTACCAGGCGCTGGCCCAATTGGCCCGCGATGAGCAGGGGCAGTATTACCAGGCAGGGGTATTTTTCGCCTACGAGGCCTGTGGTCTTGGTTTTAGGCGCAGTCCGAACCGAATCATAGACAACGCCGCCCAGTTTGTAGGGCATCGGGTTGAGGGGTAGCGATTGGATTTTTCAGCGAATATAAGGTGCGGATCAGGGACGTGCCATGTCACATCCCTAATGCCCTTTCTTTTCCATGATCAAAGGTAAAGGCTCGATGGGCGATTTCCACAGTTGTCGTTGTGCCTCGGCACGGTGGCGCTCAGCGTTGTTGGGGAATGCGGGTCTGGCAGCCGCAGGGTCGCTGTCTTGTACCGGAATGGGATCGGCCGATTTGATGTGGTTGGGCGACACGGCAGGTCGGCGTTTCGGTGCAGCAGCCGGGTTTGATGTTTGTTCGCGGGGCAAATCCGGGTTGACGTCCGTGGCGGGCACTACAGGTACCGCAGGCACTGGAGCAGGCTTTTGTTCAGGCAAAGCATTCATGGCAGGAGCTTCAACGGGAGTGGATTGTTCCTGAACGGCAGAAAGGCTAAACCAATACAGGCCGAGGGCAATGCTAACTGCTACTGCACCTGCAATAGACCAGTTGCGGCGGCTCCAGCCTGCGCGTGGTGGTGGTATGTGGGTGCGCACGTGTTCCCAAACGCGTTCAGAAGGCGTATCCCAGCCATTGGAGGCTGGAGACTCCGGCAAATCTTTAAACTTTTGACGAAAAAGTTCGTCGATCGAATCGAATTCTTGCGGTTCGGTCATGTTGTCGGGTGGCCGTTAAGACTGCGAATGGTTAGGAAATGTAAGACTTGTCAATTATTTTTTTCAGGTATTCTCTGGCTTTGAAGAGCTGGCTTTTGCTGGTGCCGATGGATATGCCCAGTTGTTCGGCAATTTCCTCGTGGCTAAAGCCCTCAACGGCGTACAAATTGAATACCGCCCGGTATCCTGGCGGCAACTTTTGCAACACTTTCATCAGCGATTCCGCATCGAGTTTGGCGGCAAAATCCTCGTCGGTGCGAAACAGGTTTTCAAACGGGGCAAAATCACCGGTATCCCGCAAAAAATCGCGCTGCTTCCGCAAGTGACTGAGGGCTGTATTGACCATAATGCGTCTGATCCAGCCTCCCAACGCCCCATCGCCTCGAAACTGCGCCATATCGCGGTACACCCGGATAAAGCCTTCCTGCAACATGTCTTCCGCCTCCGCCCGATCACGGGCAAAACGCAGCAGCACGCGGAACATGGGTGTGCTGAACTGGCGGTACAGGGCGTTTTGTTTCGCCGGGTTGCCGTTCAGTACGCCTTCCACCAACTCCTGGTCGTTCCATTGTTGCATATTTTCTGGTGCTTTTGTTCTGATGCAGTAAAATAAAAAATGGTTGCCCCAACCCAAAACTCAAAACTCCCAACTCAAAACTCAAAACTCCCAACTCAAAACTCAAAACTCAACTCCCCACCCACTCCACCACCTCAAACGCCGGATGGGTCTGCACGGTATACAGGGAGCGGTCGCGGAGCCGAATTTCCCGAATCGGGATGTCTTCCCCGTCGACCAGACAGCGTTTGACAAATTCGGGAAAGCCGACGAGGTAAATCAACACCCGCTCGTACGTGGGCGGCCATTGGCCTTCGGTGGTTTTGGTGAGGCTGAACTGTCCTTTGGTGCCGGAGGTGTCAAACACGGTTAATCGGTATTGGCCGTTTTCGTGGGCATATCCCTCCCCGTCGTCCTCGTACAAGTGGCTTTTTTCGGTGCCATCTTTGTAAAAAGCGTACAGCGTGAGTTCTTCCACGGGTTTTTCATCGGTCCACTGGCGCACCGGGTAAATGGGCAGCACCGCGCCTGCACGCACAAAAAATGGAATTTGATCCGGCATCAGGTTGATGAACAGGCTGTCGCGGCTGGTTTGACCGTTCCAGAAGTAGTACCACAAGCCCTTGGGGAGGTGAACCTCCTGACGCTGTGTTTTGGGTTGAATGACCGGACTGACAAACAGGTGTTCGCCAAACAGGAAGTCTCGATCCTGTTTCAACAATTTGGGGTTGGTGCTGTCTTCCATAAAACCATGCCGCAGCACCGGCGTTCCATGCTGCTTCAATAGCCAGAACGCCGTGTAAATGCAGGGCAGCAAGGCATACCGCAGTTCAATGGCTTTTTTAGACAGCTCGGTCCATTTATCGCCAAACGACCAGGGCTCCTGATCTACACGGTGCAGCGCAGGGTCGGTCAGCTGGGCCTCATCGGTGAGGGCGTCGCCGCTGATGTGCTGGCCCATGCTGTGTACGCGCATGAGCGGGTGAAAAACGGCCAACTGGAGCCAACGGACAAACAACTCGGGGTCGGGCTCACCGGCAAAACCGCCGATATCGGTACCACAAAACGAAAATCCCGACACGCTGAGGCGCTGGCACTGCACATTGGCGATTTGCAGGTGCTCCCAGGTCGACCAGTTGTCGCCCGTCCACACCGCCGCAAAACGTTGTCCGCCGCTGAAACTGGCCCGCGTGAGCAAAAACGGCCGCTTGTCGGGTCGCATTTGTTGCAGGCCTTCGGTAGTGGCGCGGGTCATGAGCAGGCCGTAGGTGTTGTGGTATTGAAGGTGGCTGCCCGGATGGCCGTCGCCCGCGTGCATCACGGTGTCGGGCAGGGTTTTGTGGTGTATATGGAACACAGCGGGCTCGTTCATGTCGTTCCAGAACCCGTCTACGCCTGCGTCGAGCAGGGGCGGGTGCAGGGTGGCCCACCAGGCGCGGGTGTCGGGCCGGGAGAAGTCCGGGAAAGCACAAAATCCTGGCCACACGGGGGCGTGGGCAATCTGGCCTTCGGCATTTTTCAGGAAATGGTCGCCCTCTATGCCTTGCTGATAAACGGAATAGGTGTGATCCTCCTTGATGCCCGGATCGAGCATGAGCACGGTGCGAAACCCTTGCGCGCGCAGTTCGCTGATCAGACCAGCCGGATCGGGAAAGTGATCAGCGTTCCAGGTGAAGCACCGGAAGCCGTCCATGTAGTCGATGTCCAAATAAATGGCGTCGCATGGTATTTGGAGGCTGCGGAAAGTGTCGGCTATTTCGCGCACCCGTCCTTCGGGATAGTAACTCCAGCGGCATTGGTGATAACCCAGCGCCCACAAGGGCGGGAGTGCATGGGTGCCTGTAAGGCGCGCGTAGGCCTGCGCTACGCCCGTGGCGGTCGGAGCACTGAAAAAATAGTAGTTCAGTTCGCCGCCTTCTGCCCCGATGTGCACGGTTTGGTCGGCTGCGCTGTTGAAATCAAAAAACGAGCGAAACGCATTGTCGAGGAAGATGCCATAGTGGAGGCCCTGATGCAGCCCGAAAAAGACCGGTATGGCCCGGTAAAGCGGGTCAGTATCCGGGGAGAAGCCAAATGCGTCGGTGCACCAGTTTTCGAACCGGCGGCCGAGCAGGTTGGCTTCGCAAGGTTTGTCGCCCAGGCCGTAATACACCTCGTTGGGCCGGCTGCGGAGTTGCGTGTGCAGGTGGTTCCAGCCCTTGAGCACGGTGCGTTTGGCGGCATATCCTTCAGCGTCTTCGCACAGCAGGCGGTCGTCGGCGTCGAAAAAACGCAGGCGGAGGCCCTCCTTGGACACCACGGCCTGCAGGGTACCTGTGTTGAGCACGTATTCGTGTTCGTTCTCGGTAAGGGTGGCGGTGGGTGTTTGCGGCGGACGGGCCGGATCGAGTGCATAGGAGTGATCTGGTAAAAACTGACCGTCGGGACTGTACCGCAGGCGCAGCGTATCGGGCCCCACCACCTGCAGGCGCAGGGTTACGCCGTTGAGGCAGCGGAGCTCATAAGCGTCGTTGCGCCAGCGTACGTCGGCCACACGGTCGGGCCGACGCCACTGGTACACGTCGTCGTAGCGCATGCTCACGTCGGCCTCTTCAAAAGGAATTTCGGTGGGCGGCGGTGGCGTTTCCGGTTCGGCAACCGGCACAGGTTCGGTTTCCGCAATGAGTTCGGGCGTGGGCAGCGCTTCCTCGGTTGGTATGTCTCGCTTTTTCATGGTATTACGCAAAGGTAGGGCGGAAGTTGTCCTTTGGGTATACTTGAAAATAAAGAGTGCAGGATACACGAAAAACCCGACCATTCACCAGGCAATCATCAATGTTCATCGCACCACCACTAATCGGCCACTCCCAACCACATCCCCTGTTGCCCGTCGGACACGGTAGAAATACACGCCATTGCGCAAATCGACACCGTCAAGATGAACCTGCCCTTCCACAATGGAGGTTTCCAACACCATTTGGCCGGTCACATCGGTCAGCTCCAGCGCAC
>Ga0247840_10002331_pt1 | contig 34056 bp, 44 predicted proteins | sample LaCruzMarch2015__FD_192404 | JGI IMG/M metagenome (GOLD analysis project Ga0247840, IMG submission 192404) | Freshwater microbial communities from meromictic Lake La Cruz, Castile-La Mancha, Spain - LaCruzMarch2015_17m | ecosystem: Environmental > Aquatic > Freshwater > Lake | place: Spain...
TCTCTATCTCAGCAACCAGACCGCAATATCCGATGTAAACGGCTCGTCGAACTCCGGATACGGGTTGTATATTGCAACCTCTTTTCTTAACAACATAACCCGCTTCATAGGCGTGTCGAACACGAGCCACGGGATACGGATGGCATCGTCGGCAAACAACATCATCCTTGATTCCAACGGGGCTTCCACAGGAGGGGAAGGCATATCGCTATCCGGCTCGACAGACAACAATCTCACGAATGTTACAGGGTCGTCTAATGGAAACAGCGGAATACGATTCGAATCGGCTTCAGGAAGAAATAGAATAGTCAACTCGACAGGAACTTCAAACATAAGCTACGGCATATACTTCACGTCAAGCGGTCTGAATAACATCACCAACTGCCGTGGAACATCGAATACCGGCAACGGCATGGCTTCCGCAGCGGGCTCCAACGGCAATAACTTCACGGATTCAAACGGGACATCAGGGACGGGTTATGGCATCTATCTGAACTACGAGACATATTACAACAACTTTGTGAATTGCATAGGCGCATCGAACAGCGGATACGGCATCTATTTCCTCACCAGGACGGATTTCAATAGATTCACCAACTGCACCGGAACTGCGAACACCAGCACTGGGGTAGGCATCCATCTTAGGACGTGTTCCAGAAACAATTTCACAGACACGTCAGGAATATCTCCATCAGGCTACGGAATCTATCTATATGACACGTTCAACAACACATTCGAGGGCGGTGCGGGCATCTCCAGTTCCAGGGACGGGGTATATGTCCTGTCAAGCAACAACAACACGTTCATCGGAACGTCAGGCATGTCCGGTTCGGCTTACGGGGTCGATGTCAGCGCAAGCCACAACACCACGCTTTCAGGGATGAACATAAGCTCGAACTCGACAGCCGGAGCGCTCATGGAAAACTCCTATTCGGCAATCCTGGCAAATTCACAGATTTCAGGAAGGCACGCGACATACGGGGCGGCTCTCCTGAAAAACATCAACAGCAGCATAGTCGCAAACAACACCATGGACGGCGGCGGGAGAAACAACTCGCTGAACATCACGAACTCGAAAGGCAACTCCGTCCACAACAACACGCTGAAAAACGCGACCACGCTGCTCAGGGTGGATTCGCTCTCTTTCAACAATACCTTCTACTGGAACAACTTTACCGATACCGCCGGATATTATGTCAACGACACCAACGGGACGAACAGCTACAACACCACGGTTGACGGAAAGAACGAGGGTAATTTGTGGCACAACATCATGAACGGAAGCATAGTTGCAACCGGCGAAACGGCATCGGGATACGGAATTGGATTCTACATAGGCGATGACGGTGATGGTGTTCCTTACAACATCACTTCGAGTGCTGGTAAGTTCCAGTGCAACTTCGAAGCATGTGCGGATAACGCTCCGATAACAACCTCTTCATTCAGGCTTGGAAGCCTGATAGTTACGGCGGGAGATGGCGGCTCGGCATCAGGAAGCGATTACAATTTCATACTTCCCGCAAACAAAACCGTCATCGCATCCGCAAATGCCGGATATACCTTCACGAACTGGACGCTTGGGGGAAACTGCACCATTGAGAACGTTTCGGCGACAACGACGAACATAACGATTAACGGAGGGGTATGCACGGCATTGGCATCGTTCAACTACACCTCGGTCCTGGATGCCTGCCAATACACGTTCCAAGGAAGGGGCGCAAACATAGACGGGGACTTGGCGCTGAACATCACATTGAACGGTGCATTGGCATACAACCACACATTCACGAATGCGGTCGTAAACGGGACATGGTTTGAAATAGTCGAGTTTAAAACAACAATACCGAATCAGCCATACATGCTTTCATACGCGATAAACGGGACATGGTTCGTATTCCCGGACACAGGGACGGCCGAGCACGGGATAGGGGCGTATAAGGTATGCCCGGATGTCATTTCAATTCCGGCAAACGACAATGTTTCGCAGAAGATGTGCCTCAACGTGTCCCAGACCGGGACGGTATCGGCATATAGATGTTAGGGTGCGATTATGAAAACGGAAATAATATTGATTCTGCTCATGTCGATGCTGTTTGCGGAGAATATCACGCTGACGGTTGACAGTTGGCAGTTCGGATACGGGGTGCAGGACATAACGGACACCTCTATTGGAGGAGATGATGAAATGGGTGGATTGATTTTGGCATTTACGCTGATTTGGGCTGTTTTGTGGGGCGGAGCCGCATGGCTTTTCGTCCAAAAAAAGCCACTGTTCGGATACACGCTGTATCTCTTCGGGCTGCTGGTGCTATACCTTACGGTATTGGCGGGGTATGACTACACGATAGCCGACTATCAGGCAACCGCAACGCTTCTCCTGACGTTCCACCTGCCTATCCTATGGCTCTTGGTTCTTTCGGTGCTAGGCCTGGGGTTCTATATCTTCATGGCCCTGGTGTTGAGGGTAGCCGAAATGGGCAAAATCCACATAGACCAATGGTGGTTTGAGGGGAAGCCCACGGATTCGAGGAGATAGGGTATGGATGTTCCGACAACAGGAAATCCGATTCTGGATTTTGCAGTAATTTCCTTAATCGGATTTTTTTTATTCATAAAAACGAATGAATTGATTGATTTGGCTGCTAAAAAGATTGGACTGTTGAAAGTGGGGTGATTCAAAGTGAACTATATGCAAGCCGACATGCTTTTCAGGCTTTACAGCGTCAGTCTTTTGGTGTTTTTCGCGGTCGGAGGCTACCTATTTGAGAGAAAACAGGAGGTTTTCGGGCTTGGCTTCGTTGCGTTGGGTTTCGTAGTCCTCTCGGCAACTGCGGATTTGACCGCATCATCAATCAATTATCCCCCCGCCCAGGCACTTTCATACATCAGCATGGCCGCTGTCGTCTTCATCACGCTTTCGATTGTATGGGCGAAATGGGGGCATCCATTATTCCAGGCGTTCATTCTTCTGCTAGAGTTCATGCACTTGTATGATTTGAAACGGAAGGTGCAAGATGCGGCAAAAAACAAGGGAAGCCACGAGAAAGGTAATAGATAGGGCGCTAGACCTGAGATTGCGGCAACTCTGCCAGGAATGGGAGCGGCTGCTAGGCACGCCAATATCGGAAATCGAGATGGGGAGGCTGTTTGCGGAGTTCGGGAAGATGGACGTGAAGATAGTCATAAGGATGAAGGAGGGAAACCATGGGCTTTGAAAAGAACCCTAAGACGACATGTTGGGAATGCTGGCGCATGGGCTGTTTGGACTGCCCGAACTGCATACATCATCTGAGATATGGGGACGATGAAAATGAATGAATACGACGCAAGCCACGCAAGAAAACGGGTGAAGCCAATTCCGGAGCCGATTACGCAGCAGGAGGTTTGGAGGCTCGGCGAAACTCTCCAGGACGAGCAAGACCGGGCTCTTCTGTATTTTCTTTACCTGTCAGGAGCTAGGATAACCGAAGTCCTACAGGTCAGATGCCGGGAATTGGAAAAGCGGAAAACCAAGCTCCCAAACGGAAAGCTCGTATGGACGATAAAGCTCAACCTAATCACATTGAAGCGCAGGAGCGGGGAGTTCCCGAGAAGGACGATTTATGTGAATCCGATGGGGCTCGACCAAATGATGCTCGCGGTGATAGTCAACCTTCGGAAGACCAGGAACAGGGGCGACGATTGCCTTTTCGACTACGGGGATGTGAAAAGCCATAAGGCCCGATGGAAGGCATACCACCGGCTGAAAAAGGTGAGATATGCCATCAGGGGGGTTGCGATTGACGGAAAACTCGTGGAATTGCCGGAATTTGGAATCTATCCTCACTTTCTTAGGCACTGCCGCGCAACCCATCTGGCGCAGGACTACGGATTCAACGACAGGGAGCTTATGCGCTATTTCGGATGGGTGAAATCCGAAACCGCGATGATTTACACCAACCTGAACCCGAAGGAAATTTTGGCTAGGATTATAGACAGGGATGGGTGCGTGGAAGCTAATTAAATACCACAGAATACCATATCTTATTTAAACCTTTAGTGTGTAGCTAGTCCATCGTGGAAAAGCCACGACGGAGGAATTGGAAATGGAGAAAGAATTGGAAAAGCTCGTTTCGGATATATACGATGTTTGTGTTGATTACACAGAAGCCGACTTGACAATCATAAAAAGCGACCCGCCAGACATCCAGACTTTCTGCACGAATTGGGGCGAGTGCAAGGAAAAACTAGCCGGTCTTATCCATGAATGGCAGGCCAAGCAAAACATCACACCCGATGGGATTTCCAATTCTCCATTGGGGCTTGACCTGCCCATGATAGAGTTTTGAGATGAAAACATGGAAGGCACAATCAGCCAGATAGGAAAATGGGGCAACGGAAAGGGCTTTTTCTTCCGCATCAGGGAGGCGGAAGGCTCGTTTTTCGCCTACGGAAATCCTCCGGTCATGGGGGAGATAGTCAGCTTCGACACCACCCAAAAGGCGTTCAACGGGGCATTGGAGGCGAAATTCAAAAAACACGAAAAGCAGATAGAGGCTTACGTGGACGAGGACAAGCCAAGGAGCGCATCCATAAGGGAGCACGATGCCCCCCGCACTTCCGCTATTCCGAACCGGGACGATGTGATAACGCGCCTGGCCTGCATCAAGGCGGCTGCGGAAATCTCAAAAACGGCGGAAGAGGCGATAGGCATAGCCCGAAAGTTCGAGGCATACGCCAAGGGTGAAAAGGCATGAATCTGGCTGAAAAGAAGGAAAATAATTGGACGGAATCGCTCTACACCATGCCATCAGTTTTCTTTCTGGACGGACTTAGGATGCTCAAGCTAGAGAATGAGCATAAAAGGCTGGAAAAGGCATACAAACTGGCAGACCACCTCCAAATGAAGCACACACCTGGCAGGCCCTCAATCACCATGGCGGCCGTCCTGTGGAAGTTCCTGCCAAGAATCAGGTGCAGGCGAGGCATGGCGGAGGTGGCAAGGGCGTTTGAATGCTCACCGAAGGCGCTGACCGCAAGGATAAGGCTTCTGAGCAGGAAAGGATGGGAGTGATGCGGATGAACAACCCAACTCTCACTGGCGCGGAAATGGCAGCTTTCAATATCGGACTATGTGATAGCATGAACCCGGCGAAAACTACTTGGACTTCTGCGAGATTCCCATAGGTATTCACCCTCGGAAGTCCTTTGGTCGCCTTTGGGGTGATTTGAAATGACCGAAAAAACCAAAATAAGCACCGCAGACAAATTCTGCGAGAGACTGAAGAGGAGGGAAACCGTCAGCCGTTTTGACGTGGACATTGCCTTCAGGTGGGATGCGGAAGCAAGCGCAAAGATAAGGAAGACGCTTGCAAACCTCACAGGGGCAAACCTCACAGGGGCAAACCTCACAGGGGCAGACCTCATATGGGCAAACCTCAGAGATGCAAACCTCACAGGGGCAAACCTCACAGGGGCAAACCTCACAGGGGCAGACCTCGCAGGGGCAGACCTCACAGGGGCAAACCTCACAGGGGCAAACCTCGCAGGGGCAGACCTCACAGGGGCAAACCTCACAGGGGCAAAAGGCGCATTCACCTTCAATTTCGGGGTGAAATTAAAGGTCGTGGAGGAATGAGAACATGAACGACGAGGAGATAATCAAGATGTGGGCAGACATAAAGCTCCCGAAAGGAACTATCTTCACTTCACATGACATTGGCGATAAAGAAAAGCAAGCAGCCATCCGCCTCTACCGAATGGCGGAGAGAAGCAGAAAGCCGAACTATTGCGATATGGAGAAAGCCGCATACGAAAACCACAAGGCACACCACCCTGACGGCACAACGCATGTCTGTTATTTCTGCGAGTGCGAAGAGCAAGCCCGCGCCGATGAAAGGCGGAAGTGTGAAAAAGAGAAACTGGAAGCGGTAGCAATGGTGTCAGAGATGGTTCAAGTAGAAGCCTACGCCAAAGGAAAAGCTGAAGGATGCCAATGCGGTTTCGGAGGATGTAAAGAACCAGCCGTAATCTGCAATAAGCACCTAAGCGAGAGAATAAGCGACATGGCAAACAGAAAACAAAGAGAAGGACGCGAAGAAGGCATCTCGGCGGTGGAAAAGGAACTGATTGAAAACCACGAAGGGCTTACTGAACCAGAGATGGAAGCATTCGCCGCCGCACGAAAAGGGGGGAAACGATGAAAACAACCATGACAATAAAGGAACTCTGCGCAAGGCTTGAGAAAGAAGAAAAGCACATCCAAAACAACCTGCGGATAGAAAACGGAAATCTTGAAAACGACTATTATGGAGTAATAATCGCCAAAGGCGATGAGCTGCCGAGCGACGAGTGCGAATGTGGACATAATGAAATAGACCACACTAAAAGCAGATTGCCAAGACTAACCCAACTCCCAAGAATATGTAGGATATGCCCATGTATAATGTTCAAGCCCCTCCTCCGCACCGTGAAGTCAATAAAACTCTGCTCGCCTGCGGGCGACCATCCATCCAACTCTGCGGAGTTGAAGGTCGTGGAAAGGTGCGAGTGCGGGCATGTTCATCCAACACCAAGTAATATAGCAAAAGCATTTATGAAGAAAGGAGAAAGCTGGTGTGGAGATTGCTCATGCAAGCGGTTCAAGCCCATGCAGATGGTGGAATTGGAGGTTGAGTAGATGTGCAAATACTGCTTTGAAGAGCAGCATAGAATGAAACTCACCACAACCCCACAACACATTCCAGAAGGATGGTGGTGGATAAAAAAGAAGAGAATATACTTTTCGGAGATGAAACCATGACAACCAACCAGGAAATCTTCATAAGGCTGCATCCAAACGTCCCGTGGAGCCAGCTATCGGAGCAAATCAAGGAGCTTATGGAAGTGGTCAGGGAGGATGCCCTAAAAGCCGACAGAACCGACGCGGTGATGACCGGAGCCGAGGGATTCAAAAGAGGGTGGAACGAAGGAGAAACCCACACTAACCAAAAAGCCGACGATGCATTCAGGGCGGTCTTTGACAAAGTCGAAGAAAGCCGAAAGGCGCACAAGAGCGGATGCATTCGCCCAACATGCAACCCAACGATAGCAGCCCTTTATGCAGAGTTCATAGCGAAACTACAGGCTTCGGAAAGCCTGGGAACGGCTCAAAGCGGTGCAAACCCGCGCACGGACAGCCCGTTGTCGTTCAAGGGAAGGATGAAGGACAGCGCGAAGTCCAACAGTAAGACTTCCCCCAAGCCCGAAAAACCAACCAGAAAGGAATGGGAAGCAACCATGCTAAAGTATGCAATGCTTCTTGGAGCAACACAAAAGGAAATGAGAAAAGAGTGCAAGCCCGAAAAGTCAAATAGTAATGCCAAAACTCGTGTAATAAAATGAAATGTCGGAAAGCCTGGGGCTGCTAACGCTCCATCACCGGTGGGTGGTGGAAAACGTGTTATTAATCCCCCCAAGCCCGAAAAACCAAAGAAAAAAGGAGGGATGAAGGATGAAATGCACATGCGGATTCAAGTTTGCTGGCGCAGGGGAGCTTAGAAACTGCCAAGCATTCATAACTGAAGATGGACGTGGAGGAGTAATCTGCCCTGACTGCGGAAAACGATATATTTGCTAAAGAAAAAGGAGGGATGAAGGATGAGAGTATGCGACAACTGCAAAAAGAAGATTGACACCTGCGGCATGTATGTCAAGTTCGGATACCCTTCCATAGTGGATGGCAACGAGTTCGAGTTCTGCTCGGACAGATGCGGATTGGCGTATCTCGGAAGGGAATGGATACCGAAACTAAAGGAAAGGGCAGCAAAACGAGAAGAAGATTTGAAGGAATGAAGAAGCCACACCCAAGAAAAAGGAGGGATGAAGGATGACACGAATCTGGGTATCAAGAGCAAACGACAAGAAAAATACGATAATCCTCGCGGCAAAGACCTTCGACGAGGCTGACGAAGCCGGAAAGAGGTTTGCGGAGGAAAACGGCACGACGTTCTATATCCGGGAATACGTCGAGCTATGGAGCCTCGATGCAATCATAGACGAGGCGACCGAAGCAAGGATAAAGATGAATCTGCTGCTGGAAAGAATCGAGGAGGCGAGGAAATGAATTTTACTGCGAAACTACCTTCAGGGACTACGAAGGATATTTGGATTGCGAGGTTGCCTATTGGAAGTTCATTTTGCACCCGCCGCCCACAGATTTGTAAAAATTGCGGCGAGAACAGCCTGAAGCACACCATCCTAAGCGAGATGAAGCTGGCATTATGCAAGAACCCCTACAAGTTCTCAAAAGGAAACATATGGCAACCTCTCCCGCCCAAGCTCAAGGTCGGATGCGAGAAATGTGGAGATACTATATTCAATCACTATGACGGGTTGCATTGCTCTGCATCAGGCTCAAAGACATATCTACCAAAGAAATACGCCATCTGCTCAGGAAGGGGAACGAAGGCGATATGCGAGTGCGGATACTCAGAAAAGAAACATGGCGGGATGCCGCTATCAGACCTTAAAACAACAGCCGATGCGAACTTCCTTGCCTCGTTGCATTGTGGACATAGCTACACCCCCCTCTCATGCGAACTCCTGTCGGTCATGGATAAGGAGGAGTGGGCGGCAAAAGACTACACCGCAGAAAGCAAACTTGGACAGTATGCAAGGGAGAGTAAAGAACTACTAAACGAAGAAGCCCACAGCGAAGGCTTCAACACTTGGGCTGAACTGGACAAATGGATTGTGGATTATTACGGAGCGCGTCCTAAAATGTGGCGTTATGTATTTAGGAGGTAGACTAAAGAACAGGAACAAGGAAAGAAAAGGCATAGAAAGGTGAAACAGTAAAAGTATCCCCCGCCTAAAGGCGGAGGCATTAGGTGAAGACGATGGCTGATATTGAACTAATCCTCGGAGATTGCTTAGAAAAGATGCAAAAGATACCTGATGCGTCAGTAAATGCCGTAATAACTGACCCGCCATACTATCGTATTATGACTACCGAATGGAACGGAACAAAACACGAGTGGGATAATCAGTGGGCAAGCTTTGAAGAATATTTAGTTTGGTTGGAGAAGGTGATAATAGAAACTAAACGCATCCTTAAAGAAAACGGTTCATTATTCATCTTTGCCGATGATAAAAGAAGTGCGGCAGTCAGACTTAGAATAGAGAAGCTTGACCTCTGTCTCTTAAACGAGATTATTTGGGTAAAACGGAACAACATGACACGCAAAGGTTGGAATAATTATAGATGTTTTGCCCCAATCACTGAGCGCATCCTATTCTTTGGAAGAGCCGAAACAGAGTATGAACTGACCTGCGATGGCTTAGTTTCATCTGTATTCTCACCTCTTAGGCAGTATCTGATAGATGAAAAAGACAAAGTTGGCATTACTCTTGACGATGTGAATGTTCTCGTTGGAACTGCAAGTATGGCAGGTCGCCACTATTTTGCAAACTCGCAGTGGTGCTTCCCGATAAAAGAACATTACGAAAGGATGCAACTGACCTTTAACGTGGTATTCAAGAAATTAAGGACAGTTGAAGAAGCTGGTAAGATGAGCAACACTGAATTATCAGAGGTCTTGCGCTCTAACTACGAGGTCTTGCGCTCTAACTACGAGGACTTGCGCTCTAACTACGAGGACTTGCGCTCTAACTACGAGGACTTGCGCAGACACTTCTCCCCAAAACAGGACTATACTGATGTATGGACTACGAATATAACACAAAGTTCAGAAGAGCAGTTCCATCCAACTCAAAAACCAGTTTCTATTGTTCAGAGGATGGTGGAAGCAAGCACAAAGGAAGGCGATGTGGTCTTTGACCCTTTCATGGGAAGCGGAACAACTGGCGTGGCTGCACTTGGACTAAGTCGTAAGTTCATAGGTATAGAACTTGACGAAAAATACTTTAAAATCGCTGAAAAGCGCATCATGGAAACAAAGAAGCAAAGCAGATTAACGGATACGGAAACGGCAGTCAAGCCAATTCCTCCCACAGATAAATCTGTGGGTATCCTTGGCGTGATTTTATGACCAACGACCTAATATCCTGGCGTGAAACCACAGACCGCCTTGAAAAGCTTTGCACCTACGCTTGGAAGATAGAAGGCCTGTGTAAAAACTACAAGATAAACACCGATAACGGATGGGTTGGGCTGACCTTGCAGGAAAGGAAGGAAAGGATAAGGACGCTGATGCTTAGGATGTATGAGGAGTTGGAAGAAAAAGAATAAAAAAAATCAAAAGACGTAGGATTCTATCGCTTCTTCTGTCTTTCATGCTTTCGGCTTGTCATTCAGAGCTATCAGGCGATAGACCGTTTGGAAGCCTGAGCCGGACTTGTCAAGCTGGAACACCCGCTTAAAGAGCATGTCCTTCTCGAAGTATGTCCTGATGTCTGCAGCCAGCTTCTTGCTGGTGAAAAGGATTTCCTTCTTGCACGGCTTTCCATCGTGAAAATCCACACCAAGGATAAGCGTCGGGATGGTTTTCTTGACCTCGACCTTGCCCTCTGCCGTCTTTTCCTTATCCACAACCTCAATGCTGCCCTGCTTCAAGGAGTAGAAGCCAAGCTCGTATTTCTTTCCTACCTCGACCTCTATGCTGTCCTCCTTGTTCTTGACCTCGAACATGCCCCAGTTTATCAGATTGGCCTGTTCGGGTATCCTGTTTTCGGTTTCCATGTTTATACCTTCCGTCTTTCCCCCTCGTGCTAAACGGCACTTTTTAGGGGAAAATGACTATGATTTTTCCACTGCCTTTCTTCTTCCAAATAACATCTCATAAGAAACAATATCAAATATTTCGGCATTTTTCAAAGCCATGATAAATTTTCGATAGGTCGAGCCGTGCATCGTCCCTTTTATCAGATTACATCTCTGACAACACACAATAAGATTATCTTTCTCATCGGTTCCATTCCAACAAGCGAGTGGAGTATTATGGTCTATGCTAAATACAAAATTAGATTGCCCCGAGCCAAGTAGTTTCTCACCACAATAAAGACAGAAGCCATCTGATTCATTTATTGCCGCGATATAATCCTCAATTTTAGGAAGCTCTTTTTGATATTGAAGTGCGCGTTTGCAATCCACCTTAAATTTAAAATTCAAATCTGATTTATCAAATTGCATATTCACACCTTCCAGAACACAGCATAGCGGCCCTTCATCTTTTCCTTGTCCTCGATAACAACAACATCCTCTCCGGCTTCGAGCGAGAGATACTCTATCAACGCAGGTGGAACTAGGAGGTAGAGGCTTCCGCCGTTCTTGACAACATTCGTCTTGATTTGCATATTGGATAATTATTAGACAAGTATTATAATACTTCTGTTCGTAAAGATGTCCGCCCCTCTGGGCGGTTGGATATTATGACGGAAGGCAACGGAATTTTGTCTGCGATAAAACTTTTTGATTTGGGTTTTTTATCGGTTCCGGTAAAGAACACCGGAGCCGAGATGCGGGTGGTGAAAGGACACCGCGCAAGAGAGCTAACTTCACCATTCTCACTTCTCGACGAGTTTAGGAATGAATACAAACAAGAGCCTGATGCTTGGGCCGTTGTCTGCGGCTATAGGGGGCTTGATGGATATTTGGTTTATATTGACGCTGAAGATAGCAAAATAGCCTTGAAGATACGTGAGAAGATAAAGAAGATTTATCAAGATGAATACCGAGAGGAATTTGGCTCCAAGGGAGCGCACTTCCCGTTCATCATTACTGATGAACCGATAGAAAAGCGCACCGAGTTCCATTCCGATAAGAAAATGACCTCTGATAATTTAGTCATGGAGGTTCTTACTGATTGGTTATGTGTTCTTCCAGGCTCCAAGCACCGGAAAACAGGGAAGGAATATGCAACGACTCATGGCGGTGGCATCCCAAAGGCGAAGAAAGCCGAGTTTTTAAAGCTCCTACAAGAGGTGGTGGATGAGAACGGGCTGGTATATAGACAAAAGAAGGCAGCCGAACCAATAAGCCAAGACCAAGAGCTTATGGAACTGAAAATAAAATTCACGTTTTTTGACTTGGGATTGACCGCGGGCTTGCAGTCTTGCCCACTACCTGGGCATAAGAATAATGATGCCCACCCAAGCCTTTCAGTAAGTGCCGATGGTCGTGTGGCGAATTGTTTTAGTGTGCATGGTGGGATGGATATTTTCAAGTTCATAATGTTACGCGAAAATATAGATTTTCCCAAATCAATTATCTATATAAGAAATAGATTTAATCCACAAAACAACGTGGGGGGACCACAAGTTAGAGCAGAAAATGCAAGATGTGCAAAAATTGGAAAGATGCCTATTTTCTATGACGATGTAGTGCAAGATGTGCAAAACGTGCAAGATGTGCAGGATGTGCACCCCTTTAGGGGGTTGCACATCCGCAATTTGCACAAACTCTTAATGGAAGATATAGAGAATTCCACTAAGTGGCTAATCCCAAATTTGGTTCCGGAAAACTCAATAACCATGATTGCCGCAAAGCGCGGCCAGCTCAAAACTTTCCTTGCCCTACACTTTGCCGCAAGTGCCGCAATGGGCGAACCTTCTGTTTTGGGAAAGACCGAGCAAACCAGGGTTCTATATCTTGATTTTGAGAACGGGGAGTTTGAGTTTCGGAGGCGTATGGTGGGTATACTTAAGGGAACACCAGACGGTAAGAAGGAGGTTGCCGGAAAGAACATCGACTTTATGACCTATCCTGCGCTCCAGCTTGACGACGAGATAGGGACGCGGAACATGATAGATGTAATCAAGCTCTCAAAAGCCAAGATTGTTTTTGTGGATACCCAACGCCGCCTTTCCAACGGCGAGGAGAATGCTAGCGAAACCTCAAATAACATTCTGACTGGAATGCAGCGGGCCATCCTTGAAACCGGCTGTTCCTTCGTCCTCCTCCATCACATGCGGAAGGGAGCCGGGAAGGGGCAGGTTGTTGAGGATGAGATGGATGAGATACGCGGCTCGTCTGACATCACGGCAAGCTGCTCGGTAATTTATTCCCTGAAGCGCGTGGGCCACTCGGATAAGTTTGCCTTCAAGCAACTTAAGAATCGCTACGCCCCTGAGCGCAACCCTCTCCAGTTGCACATTGAGGGGCAGGCCCCGGATGAGGTTCGTATTATATCAGACGGAGAGATGGAGGACGTAGCCATAACCGAGAACGGGCTTTCAAACCTGATTTGGGAATGGCTTATCTCGGAGCGGAAGTTTGAGTTTGAAACGTCTGAAATCAATGGGCAGTTTGTGGGAGCACCACCAGGACGTTATGGTCGCCGTAGTGTTGCCGATGCGATAGCCATTCTTGTGTCTAATGACAAATTCGAGCGTCTGTCGAAGGGGCGGTATAAGATGGTTTTGGGAAAGAAACAGGAGAAGCTCTTGAAGGAACAGGGTTCTCTAATAGATAGGGGTGGTGCATACGACGATGCGGTTTAAGAGGCTGTCAGGCATCTATGGGCTGCGGGCATGGAGATGGAAGGATAAGATGAGCTAAGCACGAGGAATCTCTTAGAAAAACTAATAAAGTATTAGCAAAACTAAGAGATTTCTCACAGCCATTATACATATAGTAGCGGTTAGCGAAAAGATGTGTTTGTTTTGGCTCGCCCAAATACCTTTCACAATATAATTAAAATGTGCAGAACTAGGAGAGGAGATGGGAATGGTGATATAGCATGGTGAGTTGGGTTGGATTGGTTAAGGTGTTGGCGGTGGCGGCCTGCATCATCACGATAGGCTGGCTCATGCTCAACTCCCTGCTATGCACCGGGGGTGTCCTAATCATCATAGGCACAATCATCCTCTTCTGGCTTGCTGAATGGTATAAGCGCGAGTTCCAGCCTGGCGGCTCGTGAAGGAGGCAAGCCCATGAAATGCTATGACTGTGAATCGGATTCGGTTGAAGGGAAGTCGAGATGCGCCCCCCATCTGGCAAGGATGCGGGCATATAACCGGAAATACCGGAAGAAACCCGAAGTGAAGGAGGTAACTCGAAGATACACCCAGATGAGGCTCATGATAAGGGAATACTATTTCCTCTTAGGATTGAATGAACCGAGCACCTGGCAGATGCTAAGGTTGGAGGCGCTCGCGGAATATCTCGGGAAGTTTGAGGTTGCAATATAAACCTAAGCCGCGAACATCCTCCATGCCGGATTGGGAAGAGCAGCAGGACAGCCAGGAGCTAGGGCGGCTTGGGCAGACGATGGCGAATGCTGTCCCGGGTGCATTCCCGGTGTCAGACCGCAACCTATCGGACTGGTATCTTGATTTTGAAAAGGACATCACGCAGTTCGAGCATTTCCTAAAAGGGGAGTTCTACAATCCCACCAACCACTCGACCCCGTGGGAGAAGCTTGGAGAGGCGATGGTGAACGACGCGGGGGTGGTAATCATCATAGGCTACCTGCGCGGCTGCGCCTACTCGAAGAACATCATAATGAGCAACTATCCCTCATGGGACTGCGCGATGATGGCTATTCGGAAGGTATGCCACTCCATGAACGAGTTGCTCCATAAGCACATCGCGCTCGGGGACATAGGCTTAGACATAAACAACGTGAACGCGGTGAACACGGTCATATTCTCGATAGTGCAGGCATCGGTGCTTAGGGCGTTCCAGGGTGCGGAAAACAAGAGAATCCGCGAAACGGTCGAGACGAGGAACCAAAACACGCAAGACCAGCAGCAGAACCCATACACCCCGAAAAGCCCGCTCGACAACATCTTAGGGAGGTAAAAATATGGCGGACGTATCGGCAACAGGGCTTACTGACGCGATAGGCGGCTTCATTCCTAAGATTGACCCGATTTGGCTGCTTCTAGGGCTGTTCGCCTTCCTTTTCCTTCTCTTAGTGATAGCCGGGGCCGGAGTTTTTCTCATCGCCCTGAAAAAGAACTGGATAGTGCTGAACTACACCTACAAGATAATCATGCGAAGGCCCACGGGAAAGACCTACATGACTGTTTTCGACCAGGCGGCATTAATCAAGACAGAGGAAAACCTTTTGAAATTCAGGTTGAAGAGCAACGGGATGAATTTCGTTATTCCTACGAGGGATTATATCCAGGTTGGAAATATCATCGAGGGTTGGAGCCCGACCATCCACGAGTTCCATCCGATGAAGGCGCACATGGTGGGCTTCAACAAGGAGCCAGACCCGCGTGTTATGGCAAAACTGGAAGCCATTGAAGACGAAAAGAAGCGCAACCAGCTTATCAACGACTACAAGTGCCAGTTGGGGGAGATGCACTCGATTTACAAGCCGCACATAGACCCGGGAGTGGTGAACAGCGCGATAACCGAGGCGGTCGGAATCGTCAAAAACACCCCAATGAAAGGGGAATGGCTTGCCTTCCTGGGTGTCGGCATCGCGGTCATGATTATCATAGTGGTTTTCATGATGAGCGTGGCGCAGACAATCAAAGGCATGGAAATCGAGGAAAAACGCGCCGTTGCGGACACGGCCATGGGCAACGCGCTCGGACACATGGCATCGGTTCTGAACGAAACCAACCAAAACAACCTGATTCTTGCGGAAGCGCTCAAAAATTCGGCGATAACCATCCCAAGAGCCAACGGATGATGAACCATGCCAAAAATAAACGCATTTCCGGCAATAGAGGACGGGGGAGCGGAGCTTCGGCAGAAGTTCAAATACGGAATGTGGGGGCCGAAGATAAAGGACTTCGAGTTGAAGCACCGCACCCTGTCTTATTGCATGATGGGGATGGAAAACAACATCTTCCAGGTGCAGAGGTCGGCAATCCTCCTAAGATACCTGTGGGAGCAGATAAGGAGCGCGTTCAAGGTTTCGACCCAGAGGAAATACGACCTTTTCTTCGACAGGCTGGTGAAGGCATCGGAGGAAAAGGCTCGTGAATACCGGACTTACGCGCTGAAATGCTACCCCATGATGCCGGATTGCGCTGCCGATGAGAGGATGTGCAAGGTGATACGCGACGCATACAGGCATCTTATGGCGCTTTCGGACAAGAGCGGCTTCGGAAACAAGCTTGTCAAGAATTTCGACGCGCAGGAATACAGCAAGCGGAATATCATGGAGTGAGAAAATGAATATTGATTCGAATAAACTGATGGAAGCGATTAAGAAAAGAATGGTTGGAACTCTTGCCTTAATATCTGTTTTAATCTTCATGCCATCAATTACAAAGGCTCTAGCATGTTGCGATGTAACAAATGGATTTTTGTTGCTAATCACGCTTTTTCTTTTTGTAATCATGGCAATGCTGGCGGATATTTGGAATTGGCGTGATTGAAATGGACGACTTGGAGGAAATCTCATCATTTTTCGCAATGCACCCAGAGGACACCAAGTTCGAGTTGGAGCATCCCGAAGAGGCTGAGATGGCCGACACAAACGCAGTCGAAAGGCTCACCAACGAATCCTACAAGAAGGACGACTTCACTTTGAGGTGCGAGCGCGGCTACAGGCGGTTCATCCACGACTGCCGGCAATGGGCCAGGAAGGACAATGACGTAATCATAGCGGTCTGCGGCCCGGAAGGCAGCGGAAAGTCGCTTTTCTGCCTGAAATTCTGCAAGGATTTAGACCCTTCGTTCATCCTGGAACGGAACGTCTTGCTCCGTCCCACGCCCGAAACGCTGGAAAAGACGATTTTCGAGGTGAACCAATACGGCTGTCTTCTCATAGACGAGGCGATGGACGTGATGTATAAGCGGCAGTCCGCGACCTCGGGCAACATCGGGATAAACAAGCTGTTTGCCAGGGTGCGGAAATTCAACAGAATCGCGGTCATAGCCCTGCCGGACTTCAACGACCTGGACGCTTTCTTTAGAAAAAGGAGGGTTCGCATCAGAATCGAGATAATCGAGAGAGGGCTGGCTTTCGTGATGGTGTCGAAGCATCTTGTCGGCAACGACGACCCGTGGTTCTTCGACTATAACGCGAAGGTTCTCGCAAACTCATTCGAAGAAATGGATATGACAAAATCCTCATCGATGGAAAAGCTGGCGATTTATGAGCAGTTCAGGTGTTTCGAAACCCCGGTGATATGGAACAAGGACGACGTGCCGCAGGAGGAATGGGCAAGATACGTCGAGTTGGCGAAGAAGTCGAGCTTGGAGGCGCAGCACATCGAGGCTTTGTCGAAGGAGCGCCTGGGCAAGCCCGAGAAGGCGTATCGCAGGCTGTTCGCGGAGCTTTCAAAACGCTACATGGCCATGGTGAAAACAACCCATGAGGAGACATACGCCCTGTTCACCAAGATGCTAGGTTCAAACCCCCCGTTCAGCTTTGAAACCTTCAAATTCCTCACCATGGAGAAAAAGACGTGGAGGCAGATGAAGAAGCAGGCTAGGATAGCCGTGAGGGAGAAGGAGGACGAGGACGCGAACAAGCCGGATGATTTGCTGGAGGGGCTGGTATGATTCCCAGGAAGAAATACCGCCTGATAATCCATCCCAGGTCGCAATATAAGGATGATTTGATGAAAGTCAGGAAGCTGTGGGGGCAGATGCTTTGCGTGTATTGCAGGCAACCGTGCGGAGATTCGGTGCTCTTCCCGGTTGTTCTTGCGCACCGTTTGGGATTCGTATGCAAGGAATGCGCCAAAAAATACCTGTTATGAGGGTGATTGATTGAACGGGATGGATGTTTACGGAATAAACATTTTCGGGGTGGATATGAAGAGCGTTTTGATTGCGTGCGGGTTATTGTCAATATTTTTTACCGTTTTGGGAGTAGGGATAGCGGCATATATTGGAATGAGAAAAAAAGGAGGTAAGACTATGGCGGGAAAAATAGCAAAACAGCAGATAGAGGAGATTCAGGAGGAGGATGTCGAGGAGCAGCCGAAACAGTCCTCGTTCTGCACCGTGATGTGCGACAACGGAAAGGCATACCGGGGGGATTTCACAGGGGAAAACCAGCAGTTTTTCCACATCCGAACCGAGAAGGTTCCGCTGATTGCGATAAACAAGATGAAGGTCGTGTATATCGCATTCCAGCAGGCTCCGCAGGCGCAACAGCCGGTGCAGAAGCCCAAGCCGAATCCGCAGCAGGAGGATGATGGCGACATAGAGGAAATAGATGTCTAAGGACGATTTCCTGGACTGGCTTTTCGTGGCGGCGGTTGTGGCGGTCGTGTTCTACGCCTCACTAAAGGCATTGTCGTTTTTGGGGGTGTTTAAAAGTGCCATTTGAAAATATAAAAGGGATGCTGAATCTGGTTGGGCTGTTCGGAGGCAACGGGTTCATCAAGGCTGTCTTGGTGATGTGCTTGGGAATATTCATAGTCGGGATTTTGACGGGGGTTCTTCTCTCGTTTGTCTATGTAACCGAGCCTTTGGCAAGGGAATATCGCGAAAAGCTCGACAGGCTCGACGACATCGCCAACCTGACGAATGTGGCGTGTTTCGAGGTGGAGGGGAGCCCGTATCAATACGTCGCGGTCAAACTCGTCGAAATGAAAAACTACTGCACATGGAGCAAGAACCCGGCGGACATCGCCCTGATAACCAACTGGTCTAAGGTGAAATGATTGGAATGGCTGATGCTGCCGGTTCTTGCGGCCATCGCGTGGGAGGACTATCGCACCAGGAACATACCTCATCACTACGTGGCGGCGGCATTCGCAATCTTTCCGTTTTCAATCGGGCAGAACATGGCGGTGATGGCGTTTTCGCTAATCGGCCTGGCATGGCTCGTCCACATTGCTACCACTGAACTGAAAAGGCGGAAGGTCATGCCATGGCTGGTCAAGGAGGCGCATTTCGGGCTTGGGGATGCCCTGGTAATGCCGATGATGATAGTCGCCTGCATCCAGGCATTCGGAGGCTTCGGATTTTTCGTATGGTGGATGGGGACGTTTACCGCCTCGAAGATATGGCGAATCAACCTGAAACCGAAAGACCGGCAGAAGCGCATGGGCATCCCGCTCCTGTTTTTCGCATTTGTAATGCTTATGCTGATGTATTATTTAAAATGGATTGGTATGTTTTATGGGCTTAGTAATTTATAAAGCGCGGAATGGTGGCTTTTCCATGCTTAATTTGCGTGGAAACCGCAGCACCGGGAGGGAAACGATATGAAGTTCAACCTTAAAGGACAGAATGTGGGCGGAATGAACCCGATGAACATCCTCATAGGCGCGGTCATAGGACTGCTCGTTGTGGGTGTTGTAATCGCATTCGCGCTCGTGTTCCTATCCCAAGCAAACGAATCGCTCAGTGCGATGGACGGCAACACCGATGATGCACAAGCGGCGATTACCGCCACCACAGAAGCGATAAGCGACGTTCCAGGATGGCTGCCGCTGATAGTGCTGGCGTTCATCATGGTGGTCGTGCTTGGCCTGGTGTCCGTTGTCGCATTCATCGCATGGAGAATGCAGGGCAGCGGCGGGCAGTGATGATTGGCTCACCTCAAGAAGCTTAGGGAAAGGATAATCCCCGCGCCTCCTGCAAGGGAGGCATCATATTTATTAGAGGTAAAAACATGGTAGGATGGTTAAGTAGAAAAGATAGTTTTTCTTATAGGCGGATACCAGCATCGGCTAAGAAAAAAAGACCACTATTTTACAAGGGGGGCTTCAAATTCGAAGCGTATAAGAAAATACTGGCCCCAAAAAATCCTAGGATAAGTTATTTTTTTGATTATGGATTATTTCATACGGAAAATGAAGTAAAAGAATGGAAAAATAAACGATAACGGAGGAAGTGGTGAAAATGGGTAATTTGGACGCAAATAGCGGGCTTTCGATGCTCATCGGGGGGGTCATAGGGCTCCTCATCTTGGGTATGCTGCTTGGATTGGGATTCGTCTTTTTGGGGAGCATGAACTCCTCGATAGGCGATATGTCGACTGATACGAATACTGTTTCAAATGAGATATTTACAGGGGTGAACGGAACGCCTCATGCGTTGGCAAAAGCCCCTCTCGATTCAATAACCGTTTTTGGAAAATCAACCTCTACAAATATCTACAACAATACGAATATGTCTGGTAACAACACCACAAATACGAATATATGGCTTCCACTGGCTCCGTTATCCACCTATGATGCTACAACCGCATGGACGCTTCATGTCGCAGCCGATGTGAACGGGACGGAAGGGAATGCAAATGTTTCGGTTGGCGGAACCCTATTGGGGGCGTTGAACAAGGGAACCAACACGACCGACTTCACCATCCCGCTGGCAAATCGCATCACACCCCTTAACATCTCCTACGTTTTTGGCGGAAGGAACATCAGCACGATAACAAACACGAGCCTTATCTACTACAATTTCACGTCGAGCGTCGCCTACGCCATAACCGATGCGGATAGCGCGACAATCACTCCGACGGAAAACGGAACCTTCCGCACGACATACAAATACCTGACATTCGACTACAATCCGGCTCAGGATGCGCTGGATTCGACGCAGGGCGCGATGGAGGACGTTCCAGGCTGGATGCCGCTGATAATCCTGACGATTGTCCTTGTCGTAATCCTGACGCTCGTCGGATTGGTGGCTTTCTACGCCTATAAGATGGGTGGGGTTCAGTGAAAAGGCTCTCGAAGCGCAAGCTCGCGTCGATGGCGAGGGAGGAGCGGAAGACCGCCAGGTATTACCGCTCCCTCGGTCTTATTTCCTTCTCCAAGGACGAGGCTAGGCATTCGAGGTTCTTTTACGGAAAGATGAAAAGGAGGCGAAGATGATGGGAATGGTTGATTTGTCGCAGACCGGAAAAGGATTCGAAGTAGCCCATTATTGGGGAAAAAATAGCATATCTGGAAAAAAACAGTTCAGGACATTGACCGAAGCAAGAATGTATGCGGCAAGATTAAGAAAAAGGCACAAAGCCAGCTATTCAAGCGAGGCGGAATACCTAATGCCCAAGCAAAGGGTGAAAAAAGTTAGGCAGCCAAGCCTGTTCGACCTGCCGGGATTCTAAGGTGATTACCATGTTCGACTACCCGCGCCAAACCCTTCTGCGCTACCCGCGCAACCGCTTCAAGCGGCAGTGGATTATGAGCCAGCGCAGGCGCTTCTCGATGCCGAAGGCATGGGTTTTCTCGGCTGACAGGGGATTCTACTATCTGAGGTTCAGCAAGAGCCTGGCAAGGCGGCATTACCGCCCGAGCATCGCCCCGACGAAATTCATAAGCTTCGGAAGGTCAAATGCGGAAAAAATGGAGGTTTTGTAGAGATGGGTTTGAAAAGAAAATACCAAGCATGGATGTATCTTGGTTCAGTAGGATTGGATTACTCGGGCGCTCCAATTTTCGATATTGGGGAATATGCGCGAACAGTTAAAATAATTCAAGAAAGAGGAGAAAAACTAAAGAGAAATCAATTATTACCAAAAAGATTTAGATAAGTGGGGTCTTATAATGGCATGGCGAAAACCTTTGAGTTTTTGGGACAAAACCTCGGATTTTTCTGATATGATTGGATGGGAGAAGCCATATCATAAGGAAGGAAAGGTGGCAAGAGTGTCGGCAATGCTGTATGCCGATAGGGGGAGAGAGCATAAGGGAAAAAGACATTGGGTTATGAAGTCAAAAGCCAGTGTTTCATCCAGGACTGGAAATTATTTCCGTGAGAGTTTGCTTCCCGCTGAATTTGTTTATGGGTCAAGGGACGATGCGGGGTATCTTCTGACGAATTATCGGGATAAGCTGGCGCGTCGTTTATCAAGGAAAGGTTGGAGGTTGAGATAGATGGCATATAGGCTTGAAGGAACAAACATAACTGGAAATTCACGCGGAGAAGTAGTGGCAAAAGCCACAAAAAAAGGACTTGAAAAAACAGGTGGATTTTTGCTTGGTGTTGGAAAAAGAATTGGAAAAAGTCTGATAGCTTCCGGTTCAAATATAAGTTTAGCTCCATCGTATGGAGGAGGGCAACCGACCCAAACAAAAAAGAAGAAAGACGAATACAATCCGTTAAGAGATTTTGGTTTCATAAGATAAAATGAAGGTTTTGCAAATGAGTTTCAAAAAGAAATTTACAAACGACTTCCCATTTCTTGTATTTGAAGGGGAAGAAATGAAATGGAAATATACTTGACCCATTCTAAAGACAGGTCTAGCACAATCAAGAAGAGGGCAGAGAAGGGAAAGGAGGCGATAGGCATGGCATACTGGAAAACAGGACACAGGAAAATAGACGGACACCGCAGGAAGGTGCGCCTTTTACACGCTGGCGGAAAGATAGTCGCCGTAAGACGCGCAGGCTTCCGCAACCTGACCGACAGGCAGGCGAGAAGTTATGGGCGAAAGCGCGTCAGGCGCTACACGAACAATCCGGAAGGAGCACGGCGCAGGGGCGGGCATGTCGGATATAGGGGTTTCGGAAGTTTGTATCCTTCCTGATGATGCCACGCCCGGTAGTTTAAGGTGATGGCAATGCCCTATGTTTCACAGACCACATACGACCAAGGAACTCCCGAGCAACAGGCTTCATGGACTGTCGACCCGACCATAATACCTGCCGGCGGGTATAGTGGGGCGAGCGCACCAAGCGGAGGGACACCGGCCCAGAATGCCGCAATGCAGCAAACCATCAACAATGGCATACTGATGGACATGGGATTCATTCCGACCGAAGCCGGATGGGTTTCGCCATCCGGGGCGATAATCGGGGCGACCACGAGCGAGGCGTTGGCGAATCTTCAATCAGGTGAGGCGCAGGCGGCAATCAGGCAGCAGCAGCAAATCAACATTCAAGGTGCGGCTTATCTCTCGGAGCAGCAGCGCGTGGCGCAACTCAGGCAAACCTATCAGCAGGAGCAGCTTGGTAGGCAGTTCAACAGGGAGACTGCGGTTGCCGAAGACCGGGCAAGGCTGGCTTCCGGCTTGGGCTACGGAACCCGGGATGTTCCCGAAAGCGTATGGCAGGCTGCGACATCAAAGGAAATGTCCGAAATAAGGGCTAAAAGGCAGGCGGGCATCACCGAAAGCGCCGAAAAAGAGCTTTTGGAAGACACGAAGGGCAAAGCAACATCGACCTTATACTCGGGCGCATTCGACGAGGCGTTCAGCAACCTCTCGGAATCAATGAACACCTCAATAATTGGCGGCGCTTCGGCATCGGTTTTCATCCCCAACCTGGGAACGGTGCAGACTTCGGTGGAGGCCCCGGAAGGCGCGGAAAGGGCGGAAGGGGGCGGATTCCTGATGCCTGGCGGAAATGTGGCAAAGATGGAATACAGCCAGGAAGGGGGATTGAAGTGGGTCGAGAGCGCGTTGCAGGGCTTCCCGGCGGGGATGGCGAATGCGGAAGGCACGGAGCAATTAGTCGGTTCCGAGCCAATGATTCAAGAAGAGTATTTGCCGCCGGTGATAGGCTCGAATCTTGCCGGAGGCTCGTTGTATTCGAATATTTTTACCGCACCATCATCCTTCAAGACCGCAAAGTGGCTGTCCGATGAGCAGATAAAGCGTCTTTCCCCTGCCGAACAGGTGGGCTATTATCGAAGCATAGGCATATCCGCGAATATCAAAACCGAGCAAAGGACGCTTCCAAGCGGAGAAATAGAAGTAATCCAATATCCGGAAATAGGCGGGATTTACGACCAATACCGCTATCAGGCGGCATCTCCTGTGATTCAAAAACAGATAAATGAAATGCGCTCGCAGGGATTCTATGGGGTTCAGGCTGCGACTACATTCGACGAATCATCAGGACAATATGAAACAAAGATAACTGCGATGGGGCGCGACATGGGGGCGCTCATTCCGATGACCGATAAATGGAATATCGGAAGCGCAGCCTCAACGTTTCTAGGGGCTCTTTCACCGGTGGACTTGGCGGTAGGATTATTTACGGGAAAGCCATCGCAAGCTGCAAAAATAAGGGAGACGATAGGCGGAATTACCTTGGATATGACCAGTTATTATTCATCCAGGGCAGACACTTCGGCATCGCAGATAATCGAAGGGTTGCAGCAACAGAACGAATATTCCGAGGCAAAGGGGGTTTATGCGCGTGGAGACATAATCGAAAGCGCGATTTTTGGCATTCAAAACCGGGCTCCGATGATAAGCGACGTGGCAAGCCCATACAAAGTTTCAGCCTCAATGAAAAATCTGGCAAACTCGGTCATGCAGGCGGCAAACACACAACTTTTTATAAGCGGAGAAACAAGTTCAGGAGTTCCTGCGGTGGTTAAAGAATCATCAGGATATTCAATATACCATATACCAACAACAAAAGAAGGAAATGTTTTTGGAGTGCCTTATTCAGTTCCAACATCAATCGCGGAGCCGGTATCATCGTTTATGGGGTCGCCAGGTGGAACGGCACTCACATACGCGGCATATATCAAGGGATTCCAATATGTTGTTCCTGCGGTTTCAGGATTTATAGGGGGGGTGGCGACAAAGGCGACTGGCGGGGCGGTTTCAGGGTATATGGGCGAGGCACTCGCACAAAAGGCGATAGGAACAGGCATATTGGGGTATGTGGCATATTCAAGCGGGGTCGAGGGCGGAACGTTAAGGAATCCGCAAACCGGAGAAGTCGAAGCGACAAGCCCGGTTATGGGCGCGGCAACCGCAATAGGCACACTTGGGGCGTTCCGCGCATTTGAAAACATTGACTATTCATTGCAGGCAAAGGAGCCATTGACCAGATTCGTTCAAAGCCCATCTCCGTTCAAAATAAGCAGCACACCGATAAAACGTGCAACTCCCTCATCGCCAAGAACGGTTCAGTCGGATGTTTTCACACTTTCCTATGAAGGATTCCCATACGGGGGATATGGAAAAGGCACAAATGCGCTCATTCTCGGCTCGGCAACCACGGGAGTTGGCAGGTTCGGAAGAAGCACGAAGTTTTCATTGGGCGGGGACTATGTCCTTCCAAGGAATATGGGGAAAGTCCTCTCAACATGGTCGGTCGAAGGCGCAATAGAATCCAATCCAACTACGACCACAATCAGGGAATCGGGAATAATGCGGGGGGTAGTTCCAAAGGAAGATGCGGCGTTCTATTTTTCGACCAAGCCGATTGCGACCATGAGCGAAGGGGAATATTATCGGCTGACCGATTACGAAACTGGCAGGCTGCAAACCGTATTGTCGGCAAGGGAGAAGGCGCTTATGGACGAGGCATATTCGCCTGGAACCGAACAGGCCGCGTTGCGGTTCTTCAAGTCAAACCCGGACATCGTGATACAGGGCTCGACGCAGGCCGGAGCCATAAAAATCAGGACTCCGGCCGGTGAAAAGCCGCTTATAGACAGGGCAAAGCCGACAAGCGACATAGACGCGGCATTGCAGCCCGGAGTAATCACCACTCTTAAATCGGCATTCGGTTTCGAGAAAGCATACAGCATGAAATCTTCCGAACTGGTAAGGGGGATGAATGCGCCCGAGGATAGCGTGGTCTTCTTCAAGTCAAACGATTTTCAGGTGCAGAGGATGAGGCTTGGCTATCCGATGACGACAAAAGCGGAATCGCTTTATGAGCCGATGAAATATGCCGAAATCCTCACTCCCGAATCTGGGGCGCAGCCTGCGGAAATCCAAAACTTCGGGATAAGGAACGTGCGGACGGTCAAATCAAAAGAGGGAATCAAGATGACAACTCCCGGACAGGAGGTCATACAAAGCGGCTCGCGCATGTTCCAATTCTCGCAGGCAGGATTCAAGGCGGAAGCCGGAAAGGAGGCGCAGAGTGTCGGCGACTTCTACATAAAGGCATTAAGGACGGCGCAGACGATAAGGAATCCCAAGGCAAGGGCGGCATACATAGCGCAGATTCAGGCTTCATATCAGGCCGCGCCGGCAAGATACAAAGGCTATCTTCAACAATATGCCAACCAGTATTATGCCCCTGAATTTGAGACATTGGGGGTGAAGCAGGGGACAGGAACAGGCACGGTGAAATTCACAGAGGAAAGACCATCAATCTCTATTTTCCCGGCAAGCATGGCAAGCGTCGCGTCTGTCTCCATTTTAGGAAGCGCGTCGAGCGTTTTCCCAAGCGTGAGCCTATCAAGCAAGGCGAGCAAATCTTCATCGTTTTCGGTGTCGTCATTGAGCGTTTCTCAATCGTCATCTTCGAAAAGCCCGTCAATCGCAAGCGTCATCTCGTCATTCTCAACGAGCAAGTCAAGCCCGAGCGTATCATCCTCAAAATCATCGAAAAGCTCGTCAAGTTCAAGCGGCTCTTCATTCAGCAGTAGTGTTTCAAGGTCAATCTCATCAATGAGTTCACCGTCAAGCCGTTCCTCGTCGTCATCGTCAAGTTATAGCCGCTCGTTCATTTCAATAACAAGGGTTCCGGGATGGGGAATGCCTATGGGCGCAGGAATGCCTCTAGGAAGCCAGGGCTTTGGAATGAAGATAAAAGCCCCGCGCAAGCAATACACCCCAGACCTCACCGCCGCGTTCTTCGGAATAACAAGAAGGGGCAGGGCTCCGAAGGAAAACGTCGGCTTCGGCATCCAGCCGATATTCCTTGGGGACATGAAGCCGAGAAAGGCTACGGCAAGGAGGGCAAAGGCTCAAAGGCTCAAACAGCCGGATATGCGGAATATCATGCGGCAGGCGTTCAGGATGCCGAAAGGGAGGAGAAAAAAGTGAAACTCAAAGGCGGGATTGAAGATTCATTCACCATTGTCTTAGTAGTCCTACTCTTAGGTGTCCTGGGCATCATCGGCTGGTATTTCGCGGACACCTTCTTCACGGCTTTTGAAACGATGGGGTTGGCAGGCATCCCTGCCGAAACCCACCAGCAGATGCTCAACACCTTCGGAATCATAGACGGAGCAATCGGCTTCGTGGTGGTCTGTCTGTTCGGCGGCTCATTGGCACTGGCATTCTACTCGCGGGGCCGTCCGTTCCTTGCGATGCTCGCAATCTTCATCCAAATATTCTTCATAATCGCATCGTATTTCTGCAAGGCGTTCTTCCAGGCGTTCACAACGGCAACGCCGGAAATAGAGGCGGTGGCGACGGGTCATTTTCCGATTGCCATTCTGATGATGAACTACATGCCTTTCGTATGCTTCATCATGCTCTTGGGGATAATCATATTGTATTTCACCAAGCCGAGCCAGGAGTTCGCGCAAGGGGTCTAATATGGAAAAACACAAACAAAAACAAGAACCGCCATTTAAAGAGGCGGTTCCTTGCTATTTACAGATAGGTGTCTAGCATGGGCATTTACGAGGAGTATTGGGCGTTCTACGACAGGTGGATAGTGGATGTGATAAACTGGGCTAATAGGGACAAGGCTACGAAATGGATTGTTCCGTCAATAGCCAGGGCGTATTCGATGATGAAGCAATATAAACCTAAACCGAGAGGAGATGCTCAATGAGCAAGGCATATATTTTTTTGGCATGTTTGCTCCTGATAGGCAGCTTGAATGCCACCTGGTTTAACACATCTTGGCACGAGTGTATTCCGTTCAATATCACCAATGCCGGGGAAGTCAATCTTACTAACTATGTAATAGAGATTTATTTTGACCTTAACGAAAACAAGACAAACGGAACCGACCTGCGTTTTATTTGGAAAAACGGAACAACCAACCAACTCCAATATTTTTGGAGGGAGACATGCAGTGAAAACACCTCGCAGGCATTCTGCTGGAACTACTCGACAGCAAGCGGGGCGGTGTGGATGAATGCGACATCCATTCTCAATCAGACAGAGCCCACACAATATTATGCCTGCTATAATGCGAGCGATGTAGAAGACGTTTCAAATGGCACAAATACATTCTCTTTCTTCTCGGATTGTTCGGGAGCAAGCGTCAGCACAGCGGAATGGAACAACATAGGAGCGGCTACGACAAACGGAAACGGAATATGTGATTTTTCAACAATGGATTATAGCAACAGCACCAAAATCATGTCTAAAAAATCAATGACCGGAACGAATTGGTCTTATCTGGGCAGGACATACTTGGAAGGCGGAAACTACTTAAATTGGGGGACGCAGTTAAATCCTATGCCCACTTATCAACCGGAATGGGGGCTTTATTTTCAATATAGCTCTGGATTTAGTGGAGGCGGCTATAACGGGACTAAAAACGCAGTCCCAAACGGGACAATCTCGATTCCGAGCCAGACGTGGCATCGTGAAAAAGCGACGGCGAATCATGCAAACTCGTCTTGGGCGATAGGGAACTTCTCAACGGCTCCGCAGCAAACCGATAACAATTTCATTCTCTCAATAGAAAGAAACGTGTCATTCGGGCATTACACATTCAACAGGCTAATTTATGTTGATTGGGTGGCTCTTGCAAGAAACTACGAATACCCATTAACAATTACATACGGCGATAAGATAAATACTGGGTCATACATCTCTATAAATCAAACATACCCAAAAAACATGACATACGCCAACACAACATCCATGCATTTTGAGTATGATGTCAATTTCACTGAAACGTGGAATACTGCGGTAGAATTATATCTGAACGGAGTTTTAAATCAAACAAACAGCACGGATGCCAACAAAACTTTTACCATAGACAGAATCCTAGTTGATGGAAATTACTGGTGGTATGTGTATGCATATAATCAGACACGCGCAACTGAAAACAGCACAACGAGCGACACGTTATTTTTCACCATAGATACGACCGCGCCATCATCGGTTGCCTTTGCAAACGTCAATGATACATATTTTCACCTGAACGAGACATTGGTTCTGAATTTCAACGAAACGAATTTTGGTGGGTGCAATGTGAGTATCAACGGAACACTCCATGCCATGAATCAGACAAATTCAACTTCGTGCAGCTACCTAATCACTGATGGAATCGGCAACTTCACGTTAATCGGGTATGTTTGGGATTTGGCGAATAACACGGCGGAAAGCCCGCCCATCATGTTGCGAGGTTTCAACTGTTCACTTTCAATTATGGCGACCAACCCTCTTTATGATTTGATTGGAGGAACAGCCAACCTAACCGTTGAAACTACAAACTATTTCGGGGCAGCAAACGCATCCATGACTTACAACGGAATATATTTCGCAACACCGAATGGGGGGTATAACTTCACAGCATCCTTATCGCCTTACGGGGTTTCGACACCTACCGAAAAGGATATAGTATATTCAATCACTTTCAACGAGCCATCCGTAACTATAAATATCTCGAAAACAATCAACGAATCCCCGTATGGAATCATGCTTTGCGGAGGGTCAATAAACACGTCCACAATAAACTGGAGCGTTTTCAACAGCCAGACATTCGAGCAAATCAACAATTCAACATTCACGATTACGGTCAATCAGACTGTGATTCTTAACAAGATTTCTACGTTCACGGATACGAACATGACTTTTTCGCTTTGCATGTTTCCATCAAACGGCTCGTCAAATTCGACGATAACCGAAACAATCTCGTCTCCAGGGTATTTCGCCAGCACATCCAGCAGGCTTAATGCGATATACACCGGGACAACCACCTATTTCACGATTTTCCTGACCAATTCATCAAATGGCAAGCAAACGATAGTCAGGGTTATCGACAACAACCGGGCCCCGATGCCAAATGTTTTCGTCAAGATAAGCCAGCAAAACACAACCTCGAACATATACTACACATTGGGAACCTATCCGACCAACATAAACGGTGAAACCACGCAAATCCTAATCCCGGCAACGACGTTTTACCAGTTTTCGGTCTTGGATTCCTTGAACAACACGCTTGCCAGCTTCGACCCGTCAATCATAGCCTGCGGAACGTATGACACAATCTGCTATGTCTATCTTTCGGTTGCCACCTCGGTTGCTACCCCATACGTCTCGACTTTCGAGTATGCCAACGCCTCGTGCACATGGAACAACGCGACGGGCTATCTCACCTGCACCCCGACTTCGGTGGCGAACACGCTAGCCTCGACCAATTTATCAGTGGCGCTCATCAACTCGACCACCTTCAACCAGACAGTCTGCACAGAAACGGGAACGAACAGCAGCGCGGTTACATGCATCCTCCCAATCACAGCTGGAAATTGCTATAATTTCGTGTATTCGGCAATCTACACGAGCGGAGAAACTCCGATTTTGGCGGGGGGGCAGGTCTGTGTTTCAGGAAAGCCGACGTTCACCGATTTTGGGGGTATAGGGGTGCTTATGACCTTCATTCTCATCGGATTCGGGGCGATATTGGGCATGAGCCTTGGCGCGTCCGGGGCCTGCATAGGGGCATCCTTCGGCATCATGGTGGCGGTTGCGCTGAGTTTTGTAACCGGAATCGCTTGGTTCGGGGCGATTGGCGGGATTGCGCTGTTATGGATAATGGCTTGGATTTGCAAATAGGTGGAATTTATGGGACGGATTAGCTCATACATCGTGATTGCGCTGATAACGGTGGCCTGCATGATGGGAGCCGGTATCTATTATTCGGGGGCATCGACGATTTCAACGGCAAACCCAGACCCGAACTATCCTCAAAACCAAACCTTTGCCGGTAGCAATTTCTTTTCCAGCCTTAGCGGATTTATAGGGACGGTCGGGGAATTGGGAAGCGCGTTGCAGAGGATAACCCCGACCCAGGGGCCGCAATATACGGATTTGACCGCGTTTGTGGACGCGAGCCTTGCAATAATCAAGATTCTCCTCCAAGTGCCTCTTCTGATAGTGAGCTTCCTTTACGACATGATGAGGCTGCTGTTCTTCTTCCTCCCGGCGCAGGCTCCGCCGGAGTTCCTGGTGATGATAGGGATTCTCGTGCTGATTCCGGTGGTGTATGTGCTGTTCGAGATAGCTGCGGCAATAAGGGGGACAAGCATAAGGGCGTGGTAAAATGAATTATACTATGATTTCACCCAACATTACGGACATGATGGACTTGGTGATTTACGCCAACCAAATCATAGGTGCGCCATATCCGACGTTTTTCAGCTTCGGGCTGGTTCTTGCCATCTCGTTAATCCTGACCTTCTCGATAGCACAGGCTTTCAGATGGGAACGAGCCATAGTTGTCGGGGGAGGGGTTGGGCTGATTCTTACCCTGACATTGGCGATGGCGGGCCCGGAAGTGATGAATCTCTACTACGCGGCAATATTCGCGTTCATGCTGGTCATAGGCATTTTTATGACAATGAGGGAAAAGGATACCGGGTGATTGAAATTGACGAACAACCGATACGCTGCAATATTCTCGATTATTGCCATTCTGCTTCTGGCTGGTGCGAGCTTTGCCGCACAAACCATGCTTAACCCGCTGCAATGGCAGGAAAGGGTCAAAACAGGGCTTATAAAAGTCGCCACATACAAGCAGGTCAACCAGTGGATAAGCCCTTCGGAAGCCGCAGGACTGCTCAAGGAATGGTTTGGGATAACGGTGTCCTGCACCTCACCGACCGAGCAGATGTGGCTGAGCTATTGCCAAACCATGCATTACGAGAACACCGCGATAGACTGCAATGCGGTGTCCTCCGCGAACAAACAAATGATAATGAATAATATGCGGGTATGCACGGTAAAGACGGTAAAGTGAAAAGCATGAAACTTTGCCATATAATCGCAATGATTCTGCTTCTTATATCATTAGCGTCAGCCGTAACCGAGTGCGCGAACATAACGGTTTCAGGCGAATATTCACTAGAAAATTCAGTGAACATCAGCGGTGCAACCTGCTTCAACATATCGGCAAGCAACGTGGTGCTTGATTGCGCAGGTTTTTCGATAGTCGGGAGCAACACCACGAATACGTTTGGGGCATATTCGAATAGACCGAACACCACCATAAGAAACTGCGTCATAGCCAATTTCAGCTACGACATAGGCTTCAACAATGCGGATAACGGAACGATTGAAAACGACAACGTAAGCTCCGATTTCGTAGGAAATGGCGGGATACTCCTGACAGGCGGCTCGACCGGCAACGTCGTGAACAACTGCATTGCGAGCATCCCGAAAGGCATAGGCATCTACATCAATGCCAGCGCGAACAACAACATTTCAAATTCATTTGCCAACACCACAACTTCATACGGGATTCTTGCGGCTTCCAGCCCAAATAGTATGATTGTCAACTCGACCGGAATGACTGGAACTGGGGTGGGAATCTACATCTACACTGATTCGGACGGAAGCACAGTATTGGATTCGGCAGGCATCGCAACTTCCTCTGGTAATGGCTTTTACTTATACAGCAACGAGTTCATCAATCTTACCAGGGCGAACGGGACTTCGGTTTCAGGGAAGGGGATACAGATAAGGGCATCGACGGATTTCCTGCTTGATTCGTCAAACGGGACATCCGGCTCGGGAATCGGGGTGTATGTTTATCAGGGTTCGAATCCTGGGAATATCGCAAACACCACCATGGTTTCCAATTCAGGGTATGGAATCAGTGTCACGGATTCAACCATCAACATCACGGATTCCAGTTCGGCATCGACATCAAACTATTCTATGGTCGTAGACGGATTGTCCTACAACAGCGTAATCCGGAGAACGACCTCGACATCGTCTTCAGGCTCCGGGATTTATTGCGTTACGGGGATGAACAGATTGACGCTCATTGATTCCAATTTCAGTTCAACCTCGGGAAGCGGGATATATCTCTACGGCTGCGACCATGTCAACATCATCAATGTCGACACATCGTCAAACAGCAGCTATGGGCTGTATGCCAGGTCAAATTCCGACAACATGATAATCACCAACGTAACTTCCTCGTCAAACAGCAGTTCGGGGGCGTATATATATTCAGGAATGGGCAACATCACCATCAACAATCTCACCGGAACATCAAATGGCGCTGGAAACGGAATCTATATCAATTCGGCAACGACATGCAGGATAAACGGGTCTAACGGGACATCGGTGAACGGAAGCGGAATACTTCTTCTTGATACGACGAATAGCAATATCACCGATTCGGTTTTCACGTCGGGAAATGGTTACGCCCTGCAATTCCGTGGCGGGCAGAACAACAAAATCACAAATTCAAATGTTTCATCAGGGCAGACAGGGATACTCATCAGTGATTCGCCTTATTCCAATATTAGCGGAATACTAATTGAAGGAGGGACGTATGGGATTATCATTAACGATACGTATGATTCAAATCTTTCCAATCTGCACGTAAACAACACCTCGGTAATCGGGATTTACGTAACAAACGATTCCCACGGCAACAACTTCACAGGAATCGACATGAACACCTTGGACGGGCATGGAATATTCCTTTTGAGCGGGGTTGATACCACATTCGACTGCGAAGGGTCAGCCATCAACGGAAAGAACGAAACCGGCAACTACGGGATATACTCGCAGGTCAAGACGGCAATAAGGAACTGCAACGTGAGCAATTTCTCGACAGGGGTATACCTTAACACCGCTGATGATTCGACAGTCGACAATGTCAACGTAAGCGTGTCTTATCTAGGAATCATCCTGCCGGATGGGGCGGGGGTGTATGTGTATAGCAATGCGAACAACAACACCCTTACGAATATCAAGGCAATGTCCGAGATAGGCATTGGTGTGGTAATATCCTCTAGCAAAGGAAATATTTTAGCCAATTCAACAGGAATTTCCGGGACGCTGTCGGGAGTATATCTCTATCTCAGCAACCAGACCGCAATATCCGATGTAAACGGCTCGTCGAACTCCGGATACGGGTTGTATATTGCAACCTCTTTTCTTAACAACATAACCCGCTTCATAGGCGTGTCGAACACGAGCTACGGGATACGTATGGCATCGTCGGCAAACAACATCATCCTGGATTCCAACGGGACTTCCACAGGGGGGGAAGGCATATCGCTATCAGGCTCGACAGACAACAATCTCACGAATGTTACCGGGTCGTCTAATGGAAGCAGCGGAATACGATTTGAATCGGCTTCAGGAAGAAATAGAATAGTCAACGTTACAGGAACCTCAAATGCAAGCTACGGCATATACTTCACGTCAAGCGGTCTGAATAACATCACCAACTGTCGCGGGACATCGAACACCGGCAACGGCATGGCTTCCGCAGCGGGTTCCAACGGCAATAACTTCACGGATTCAAACGGGACATCAGGGACGGGTTATGGCATCTATCTGAACTACGAGACATATTACAACAACTTTGTGAATTGCATAGGCGCATCGAACAGCGGATAC
>Ga0247840_10002333_pt1 | contig 34026 bp, 28 predicted proteins | sample LaCruzMarch2015__FD_192404 | JGI IMG/M metagenome (GOLD analysis project Ga0247840, IMG submission 192404) | Freshwater microbial communities from meromictic Lake La Cruz, Castile-La Mancha, Spain - LaCruzMarch2015_17m | ecosystem: Environmental > Aquatic > Freshwater > Lake | place: Spain...
CCCAGCGACACATAGAGGTCGCGCAGCAGCCCGGGGTCGATCCCCGCCTCGGTCATGGGCATGCCGCCGGCCACATAGGCGCGCTTCTCCGGTTGCAGGACGGCGATCTGCCGGTCCCCCCGGAAGATGCGGAACTCGCCCCGTCTGGCCTGGTAATTGGGGCCGACGATGGTCGTGACACCGTTGAACTGGAAGCGATAGCCGGCCGTCTCGTGGACCGCGCCGGGGGACATCCGCACGTCGGTCTCGATCCCGAAGCTGGTGACCATGGTCACGCCGACGATGGAGACGGCGATGCCGACGTGGGCCAGCCACATGCCGTACCAACTGCGGCCCTGACCGCCCAGGTCCGTCGTGAACCCGCGCAATCCGCGCTGGGTCAGCCGCTCGCCCAGGGCGATCAGGTGGGTGATGACGAGCCAGGCGGTGAGCCCGAGCCCCAGCCCCACATGGAAATTCCCCGGCAGGATCAGACCAGTCGCGGTGACTACCCCAATGACCAGGCTGACCGCCAGCGCCAGCCAAAGCAGGCGCAGCAGGCGGCCCGCGTCATCGTGCTTCCAGCGGGTGAGGGGGCCGATGCCCATGGCCAGCACCAGGAGCGGCGAGAGCGCCACGAACATCATGTTGAACCAGGGGAAGCCGACCGAGATCTTGCCCCAGCCGGCCGCCTCGTAGATCAGCGGGGCCAGGGTGCCGAAGAGCACCAGGGCCGCCAGGGCGGCGAGCAGCAGGTTGTTGAGCAACAGAAAGCTCTCGCGCGAGATGAGATCGAAGCGCCCGCCCGCGGAGATCGCCGGGGCGCGCCAGGCATAGAGCGCCAGCGAGCCGCCGATGACGATGACCAGAAAGGCGAGGATGAAGGTCCCGCGCGCCGGGTCGGTGGCGAAGGCGTGGACCGAGGTCAGGACCCCGGAGCGCACCAGGAAGGTCCCGAGCAGCGACAGCGAGAAGGCGGCGATGGCCAGCAGCACGGTCCAACTCTTGAAGGCCCCGCGCTTCTCGGTGACTGCCAGCGAATGGATCAGGGCGGTGCCCACCAGCCAGGGCATGAAAGATGCGTTCTCCACCGGGTCCCAGAACCACCAGCCGCCCCAGCCCAGTTCGTAGTAGGCCCACCAGGAGCCCAACGCGATGCCGATGGTGAGGAAGACCCAGGCGACCGTGGTCCAGGGGCGCGACCAGCGCGCCCAGGCCGCGTCCAGCTTACCGCCGATCAGTGCCGCGATGGCGAAGGCGAAGGCGACCGAGAAGCCCACGTAGCCCATATAGAGCATCGGCGGGTGGATGGCGAGCCCGAAGTCCTGCAGCAGCGGATTCAGATCCCGGCCCTCCAGCGGCACCGGGAAGATGCGCTCGAAGGGGTTGGAGGTCAGCAGCATGAAGAGCAGAAAGCCGATGGCGATCATCGCCTGGACCGCGATCACGCGCGCGATCATCGGCAACGGCAGGTTGCGGCTGAAGATCGCGACCGCCGCCCCCCAACTGGCCAGCAACAGGGCCCACAGCAGCAGCGAGCCCTCATGGGCGCCCCACACGGCGGACATCTTATAGAGATCGGGCAGCAGGCTGTTGGAGTTGGTGGCGACATAGACCACCGAAAAATCGCTGGTCAGGAAGGCCTGCATCAGACAGGCGAAGGCCAGGAAGAGAAAGGTCAATTGACCCACGGCCAGGGGGCGGGCCAGCTCCATCCAGGCGCGGCGGCCGTTGAATGAGCCCCAGAGCGGGAAGATCGCCTGGGTAACGGCGAGCGCCAGGGCCAGGATCAGGGCGAAGTGTCCGAGTTCGGGGATCATTGGGCCTCCCCGGGGCGCGTCGCCGAGGTCGTCGCGGCGGCCGGCGCGCCTTGGGACTGGGCCGTCTTGAGACTGTCCGCGACCTCGGGCGGCATGTAGGCCTCGTCGTGTTTGGCCAGCACCTCTTCCGCATAGAAGACCCCGTCGGGTCCCAGGCGTCCCCTGGTCACGGCCCCCTGGCCCTCCTTGAAAAGGTCCGGGAGTATGCCGGTATAGGAGACCTTGACGCTCTGCGCCAGGTCGGTCACGTCGAAGGTCACGGTCAGCCCGTCCGCCCCCCGGTTCAGCGACCCCTTGTTGACCAGCCCGCCGAGACGAAAGACCCGATCGGCCGGGGCCTCCTTCGCCAGCACCTGCGACGGGCTGAAGAAATAGGAGATGTTGCTTTGCAGGGCGCTGATGGCGAGCGTCGCCGCGGCCCCGACGCCCAGGATCGCCACGCCCACCAGCACCAGTCGCTTGTGTCTTGCCTTCATTGCTTGTCTCCCGGCTTGTCTCCCGCGTTGCGCAGCCGCAGCAGGCGCTGCAGCCGTGCCAGAATCGCCCGCTGGCCGCGGCGCAGCCCCAGTGTCTCGATGACCAAGAGCGCCAAGGTCATCCCGTAGGCGCTCCAGACGTAACCGGCGTAACCGCCTTGCGAAAGGAATTCCAGCATTTTATTCACGATCCCCGCGCCTGAGCCCGCACCAAGTCCTGGACCCAGGCGGTCTCGGCCTCGCGGGTAAGGATGATGCCGCGCACGCGCATCAGGGTCGTTGCGAATGAGTACATCCAGAGTCCCAGGGTCATGGTGAGCATTGCGAACAGGATATTGCCGTCGACCTTGCCCAGTCCCGAGCGCTGATGCAGCGCCGCGCACTGGTTGGGGTCCGGGCAGTTGATGGACCAGAAGATCACCGGCACCATCACCAGGCCGACGATCGCCAGGAGCGCGGCCGCCCGGTCGGCGCGGCGGCTGTCGTCGATGGCCGAGTGCAGGGCGATGTAACCGATATAGAGAAAGAACAGGATCAACTCCGAGGTCAGGCGCGGGTCCCAGTCCCAATAGGTGCCCCAACTCGGGCGCCCCCAGATGGCCCCGGTCCACAGGGCGAGGAACGTAAAGATGGCCCCGGTCGGCGCAATGGCATTGGCCATCATGAAGGACAGCCGCGTCTTGAACACCAGCCCCACCGCCGCCCAGGCGACCAGCACCGCATAGAGCCACATCGACATCCAGGCCGTGCCGACATGGATAAAGATGATCCGGTAATAGTCCTTTTGGGCGTTGCTGCCGCCGAGCTGGTCCGGGGTCTGAAAGAAGCCCCAATAGAGCGCGATCAGGATGAAGGCCGCCGCCAGCACCCAGAACAGCGGGATCAGCCGGCCCGCCAGGGGGTAGAAGCTGGCCGGGGCGGCGAATCTGGACCAGGGTTTTGTCATCGGGATATCCGTGCTATTCAATCGAGATCCGCAGGGCAGCGGCGCAGGCCAAGGGCGCCAGGGCGAGTGCGGCCACCAGGAAGGCCGCGAGCAGGGTCAGATAGGGTTGCGCCTCGCCGAGCGCCGTGGCGCCGACCGTCACGGCTCCGGCCCCGTAAACCAGCACCGGGATGTAGAGCGGCAGGATCAAAAGTGCCAGGAGGATCCCGCCGCCGCGCAGCCCGAGCGTCAGGGCCGCGCCGATGGCCCCGATCAGGCTCAGGACCGGCGTGCCCAAGAGCAGCGACAGCATCATGACGGCGACGCTCGAGTCCGTCAGGTGATACTGCATCCCGACCAGGGGCGCGATCAACACCAGGGGCAATCCGGTCAAGAGCCAATGGGCCGTGACCTTGGCCAGGGTCAGCAGCACCAGCGGCTGATCGGTCAACAACAGTTGCTCCAGGGTCCCGTCCTCGTAGTCCGCGGCGAAGAGCCGCTCCAGGGCCAGCATGGACGCCAGCAGGGCCGCCACCCAGACCACCCCCGGGCCCAGGACGCGCAATACCGCCCGCTCGGTCCCTACGCCCAGCGGGAACAGACTCACCACGATCACAAAGAAAAAGAGCGTGGTCAGCACGTCGGTACGCCGCCGCATGGCCAGCAGCAGGTCGCGGTGCAGGACGCTCCAGAAAACGGTGAACATCGGTCTTAAGTCCTTGCGCGCTCAGGCGCCCAGATCCAGGTGACGCGCCTGACCCGAGGTCAGGGGCACCGCCTGGTGGGTGGTGAGCACCGCGAGGCCGCCCGCCGCCACATGACCGGCGATCAGTCCCTGAAGCAGGTCCACGGCGTCCAGGTCCAGCGCGGTAAAGGGCTCGTCCAGGACCCACAGCGGGGCCCGGCTCAGGATCAGCCGCGCCAGGGCCACCCGCTTCTTCTGCCCCTGCGACAGCATCCGCGTCGGCAAGTCCTCGAAGCCGGCAAGCCCGAGCCGCTCCAGTGCCGCCCAGAGCGCGTCGCGGCCCACCCGGTCGCCGTCGAGCGTCGCCGCCAGGCGCAGGTTCTCCACCCCGGTCAGGTCCCCTTTGATGCCGTTCAGGTGGCCGAGATACAAGAGATCCCGCCGAAAATCCTCCGCCAGGGTCCGGATCGACTCGCCCTTCCAGCGTACCTCGCCGGAATCCTGGGTAAAGAGCCCGCAGAGGGTCCGCAGCAGGGTCGTCTTGCCGCTCCCGTTGCGCCCGCGCACATGCAGCAGGGTTCCGGCCTCGATCTGAAAGTCCAGTGCGCAGAACAGCAAACGGTCGCCGCGCCGACATTCGAGCTTCGCCACCTGGAGCATGGGGTCGGGCAATCCGTAAGCGGGGTAGGGGTCAAGACGTCGCCCCGTCCGGACCCCGACTGCCGGGGCGAGGTCGCAAGGGCCGATCGGGACGGCGAAAAGTGACAACCTTAAACGCTGGGGACGGTTTCTACAACTTAACGGAAGTTCACGAAGGGAAATTCAATCGCACCAGCGGGGGTCTTTTCCAGCAGCCCGGCGTTTAGCAATATCTGCACATCGGTATGGACCGCTTTCACATCACGTCCGACCCGGCGCGCGGCCTCGCGCACACTGACCGGTCCAGCGCCGGCCAGTGCCAGCAGGAGCCCCCGGCGTTTCGGTGTCAGGGTCCGCCACAAATCGGCGACGCTGGCGAAGGTGCGCCAGGCGCCTTGCGGCTCGCCGGCCATCGCCCGCAGAAAGCGGGCGTTGGTCTCGTCGCGGCTGGCGATGCCAATGGTGACCGCGTTCATGTCAGTTCCTCCAGGCGTCGACTTGACGCCAGAAATCGGCGAGCAGATCGCTCGTTCAGCAGTTCTTGCGCCTTCATGGGGGAAGGATCAACGTCGCGGCGGGCGTTGTCAATGGCAACAACGCCCGCTGTTGAACCGCGTCCCCGTCCGGGCCTCGGCCGAGCGGCCGGGGGCTGGGGCAGGGGAACATACCCGCCATGGGGCGGGCGGCAGGTGGTCAGTTGGTGCGTTGGCCGTGGCTGCGAGTCTCGACTGTAAACCGTGTTTGGAATCGCGCATTTTCAAGGTAGTGTTCGCAATAGGAACGGAATTTCTCCTGATGGGTTGACGGGTCGTTGGGCATGGATTAGCCTCAGCCACGCCTGTGTAGAAGGGACGCTGGACAGGGGTGGGCGCGCGACAGAATCTGTCTCGTCACGAGGACGTATCCGCACGGACTCGGCCGGGGTCAGGGCCGCCCACGGGTAGTCTTTTGCGTAAGCAGGTGCGGCAGATGCGGTGTTTAACTGGAGCCCGGCGCGGCATTAAAGCGATATGCTTGATATCGTTGACGATGTTTGCGCCTGTGGCATTCGCTCGAACAGTCGTCAAACTGTTCGATACTGACACCGGTGATGCACTGACCAGTTACGTTCCGGTGCCGCCGTTGGAAATCGGTACAAATTCGCGGCAGGGTCGGCATTCGGTGATGTTTGAAATGATGGATTGGGGCGTCGTCTTAGGAAGCACCGACCTATGGCTCCTGACCGACTGCACTGAATCTCTGCCGGCTGATGAAAGTGGGATGAAAGATGCGGCCGAAACGGCCCGGCGAGACCTCGCACCGTCATCCGACGACATGGCCGCGGAGAGGCCCATCCGTCCGGCTTTTTCGCTCCCGGCAAAGCCGGGGGCGGCAGTACAATCGGCCGGGAAGCCGGCTGCAAATCAGATATTCGTCTGTGAGGATGAGAGCGGTGACCGGACCTTTCAGGATACCCCTTGTATCGTATCCGGTACGGGTGCTCGCAGCCGGATTTCTCCTGTTGGAGCGGACCTCGAGTGAACTGTGCAAGAAAACGGAGTCCGTGAGAGGGGTAAAGACGGCAGTGCCCTTACGGTGAAACGCGATGAAAAAATCGCCTGAGCCGGCGGCCGATAATGCAGGGCACGTTCTCATCATAGGTAGAATGTTAAGCGCTCTCAGCCCCGGCTGAGGCACCGGTCTTGATCTTCAGTTCCCTAACCATAGCGAGGTTCAGACATGCAGATATTCAATCCCTTCGGGCGCGGTCGTTGGCTTGCCGCGATGCGGGCGCTTGCGGCGCTTTTGGTCCTGACGGTTGCCTTCGCGGCCCGAGCGGACGTTGACTGCGACGTGCCCCAAACCGTTACGTCCGACAAACCGTTCAGCGCCACGGATGTCATTGCGTCGTTCGCCGACGCTGACTGCACGTTGCAGAAGCTTGCCAGCGATACTGTTTTTTATCGCTACTACAGTTTCCCTGAGGCTCCTACTATCAATATCGGTCGTTTTTTAACCACCAACCTCTATGAAATAAATTCAGAGGCGATCGTAAAGTTGGCGCTTTATCCCTTCCCGCCCAATGTGCAGTTTCAGAACTTTGCCTATTACCGGGAGCAGGTGCTGGTCAAAGCCCAGACCGAATTGTACGTCGGGCTCGCGGGCCCTCAACCAGCCGCCGATACCGGTTCCTGCTATGCCGGCGGGGCCTCACAGTATTTTTTTTCCGGCGTCGATATCAGCACCAATCCCAGCTTTACCTTTACCTGGCAAGCCGCGCTCACCAAGGATACGAACTACGTGAATCAATATGGCGTCGGCGATCCCTGTAATGTGGTGCCGCTACCCGGTACGCTGGGGCTGCTGGGAATCGGCGCTTGCTTGCTGCTGACCAGGGTGAATACCAGGCGCCGGGTGAGTCGGCCTTGGTCATAACGCCGGCCAGTGCCCTTGCGGCAACCCGTCGCGGCCTGGGGGCCGCTCCTACGCCGTAGGAGCGGCCCCCAGGCCGCGACGGATGTCGCCCTTGAGGTGGCCGGAGGTTATGATCAAGGCTGGCGCGCAATGTCGTTACGTCACGCGCTGCCGGCTCCCACGCGCAGCGCACTGCCATTAAGTCAAGCCTCGCTTCCAGTCCGGCCCGGCCTGGGAGCGCCGCACCCCAGTGCGGCGCGATCCCGCAGCTAACCCCGTTCAGCCCTCGGGGGTGCAGCGCCGCTTTGGTCAGAGGGCGGCGTGCTCGTCGCGGGCCGGAGTCGGTGCTTGCTCGGCAGGTGCGTCAGCGGCGGGTGCCGGGGGCGACAGTTGCTCCGCGGTCGTGGCGGCGACGGGCGCCGGCTCGGCGGGTACGTCGGCGAGCGGGGCCGGCGCGGCGGTGACCGGGGGCGGGGGTGGCGCGGGCTCGGCCGGTGCTTCGGCGACCGGGGTCGGTGGCGGTGCGGGCTCGGCCGGTGCTTCGGCGACCGGGGGCGGTGTCAATTCCGCAGGCGCTTCGGCGACCGGGGTCAGGGCTGGCGCATGGTCGGCCGGGGCCGCGGCCGGGGTCGGGGTCCGGGGCGGCGCCTGATCGGCCGGCATTTCGGCGACCGGTGTCGGCTCGGCCGGCGCTGCGGCGACTGGGGGCGGCACTGCCTCGGGCGTCGTTTCGGCGACCGGCGCCGGGGCTTGTCCGGCATCCATGTCGCTGGCCGATGACGGGGCCCCTGCGTCCGTGGCCGCGACCGCGGCCAAGGCCGGCTGGGTTACAGCGACGAATTCGCCGGGCTGGTCGCCATCCGGCGCGCGCTGGGACTCGCCGCCTGGTGCGGGCGGGGTCAAAGCGCCCTGCGGCGGCACGACCGGGCCCTGGGGTGCCGCGGCCGGGGCACCTGGTCGTGGGCCGAGGTCGTCCCGCGGCTCGTCGGCGCTCTCGGCGCTCTCGGCGCTGGCCGGCGCCGTCTCGTCAGCGGCATCGTCGGTCGCCGCGGCGCGGGCGGCCTCGGCGCCGGGACGCCGCCGATTGCGGCCGCCGCGGCGACGCCGCGGCCGGGGGCGCCCGGCCGGGTCCTGGGCGGCCGCGTCGGTGCCCTCGGCGGGGTCGTCCCCCGCGCCCGGGTCGGTGTCGGACTCGCCCTCGTCGCCCTCCAACTCCGCGCCCTGGTCGGCGGCGAGGTGCGGTCCGGCCGCACCGGCCGGGACCGCGTCAATAGCCGCCGCCGTGGGATAGACCGGGTAGGTGTCGTAGTCGTCGTCGTCCCAGTGGTCCTCCTGCGGGGCGGCGGGGGCGGCGGGCGGGGTCCAGGGGTCGGGAGCCGTCGGGGCCGCGAGTTGGTGCGTGGCGCGCTCGGCCCTGGTCAGGTCCTGGTCCCGGGGCGGGGGCGCGGCGGGGACCTCGAAGGTGCCGACTGCGTCGTCGCCGACCGGGGCGGTGGCCGCGGTCGGGGCGACGGGTGCCGCGTCCAGGCCCGGCGCCCGCAGCGCCTGGTCGCCGGCGGCGGACTGGTCGGCGACCGCGGTCAAGACGAGTGCACTCGCCGCGACCAGGGTCTCGACCGGGGGCCATGCGCCAGGGGCCGCCGCGTCCGGGGCGGATTCGCCCGCGGCGATGTGGCGTGCCTGGTCGGTCCAGGGCCGCTCCCGCGCCGCGCCCTGGTCGGCTGCGGGCGGACCCGCCGGGGTGCGCTCGCGGGTCTGGTGCCCCCGCGGCGCCTGGCCGGGGGACCGGGCCTCCCGTGGGGTTGCGCCGGTCGGCTCCCGGTTGGGCTCCCGACCAGGCTCAGGGGTGGTCTCGCGCTGACCACCGGCGGCGCGGGCCTCATCGCCGGGCCCCGACTCGTCGCGCCGCCCGCGGCCGCGACCGCCCCGGCGGCTGCGCGGCTCGCCCTCGCGGCGCTCACGCGGTTGCTCCCCGGACTCGGGCCGCGTGCCGTCCGGCCGCGGCTGGGCGCGCTGGGCCTCGCGGCCGCTGTTGCGCTCGGCCGCCTGGTCTTCGGGCCGTTCCGCGCTCCGCTCCGGGGTCCGGCCGGCGGGCCTGTCAGAGGGGCGCTCGGCCCCGCGCTCGGTGGGCCGCTCAGTCTGCCGCTCGCCCGGCCGCACGCCTTGGCGCTCGGCCCCGCGACCGCCGGTACGCGGGCGCTCCGGCTCGCCGCGGCCCTGGGCGGGTGCCGCCGCCCCCGGGCGCTGGTCACGACCTTCGTCACGCCGCCCCTCGCGTCGGCCCTCTTCGCCGCGCGGGCGCTGACCCTGGTCGGGCCGGCGCTGGCCGCCTTGCGGCGGGCGCTCGGTCCGGTTGGCCCGCTCCTCGGTGTCGAGCGGACGAATGGGCGGCTGCGCGATGGGCTCTACGCGGGGGGCGAAGAGCCCGGTCCAGATGCGCTTGAGCAGGTTTTCCGCGGCCGGTCGATCCTGGGTCTGGGGGTCCTGAGGATCGGCATAGCGCGCGGGCTCGCGCTCGGGGGCGCGGGCGGTCCAGGCGTCAGCGGGCCGCTCCGGCTCGGGCGCCGGTTCCCGCGTGGGCATGGGGGAGGTCGGGGTGATGGCCTTGACCGTCGGTTCTTCGCTGCGGGTCGACTCGCTTGCCCGCGCGTGGGTGCCGCCGACCGCCTGGGGCAGGACGGCCAGCTCGTAGCTGGGGCGCTCGTCGGGCTGCTTGGTCAGGTCCTGGCTGCGCTGGCGCTCGATCTGATAGTCCGGGGTCTCGATGTGCTTGTTGGGCAGCAACAGGACCTGGACCTCCTGACGCGCCTCGAGCTCCAGGATGGCCCGGCGCTTTTCGTTGAGCAGGAAGGTGGCCACGCTGACCGGCAGGTGGGCGATGATGCGCTCGGAGCTGTCCTTCATCGCCTCCTCTTCGATGATGCGCAGGATGGACAGGGCCAGCGACTCGACGCCGCGGATCTTGCCCTGCCCATGGCAGCGCGGGCACTCGCTGGTGGTGGAGTCCCCCAGCGACGGCCGCAGGCGCTGGCGCGACATTTCCAGCAGCCCGAAGCGGGAGATGCGCGCCACCTGGACGCGGGCGCGGTCGTGCTTCAAGGCGTCGCGCAGCCGGTCCTCCACCGCGCGCTGGTTCTTGGGCGGGGTCATGTCGATGAAGTCGATGACGAAGAGCCCGCCCAGGTCGCGCAGGCGCAACTGGCGGGCGATCTCGTCGGCGGCCTCCAGATTGGTGTTGAGCGCCGTCTCCTCGATGTCCGCGCCCTTGGTGGCACGCGAGGAGTTGATGTCGATGGCGGTCAGGGCCTCGCCGTGGTCGATGACGATGGAACCGCCGGAGGGCAGGCGCACCTCGCGCTGGAAGGCGGTCTCGATCTGGCTCTCGATCTGATAGCGGGTGAAGAGCGGCACCTCGTCCTGGTAGATGCGCAGCTTCTTCAGGTTGCCCGGCATCACCTGGCGCATGAAGGCCTCGGCCCGGTCATAGACGGCCCGGTCGTCGATCACGATCTCGCCGATGTCCACCCGCAGGTAGTCACGGATGGAGCGGATGATGACGTCGCTCTCCTGGTAGATCAGGAAGGGCGCCCGGCGCCCGGCGGCGGAGGACTCGATCGCCCGCCAGAGCTGGAGCAGGTAGTCGAGATCCCACTGGAGTTCCTCGGTGTTCTTGCCGACGCCGGCGGTACGCACGATGAGCCCCATGTCGTCGGGGATAGCGAGTTGGCTCATGACATCGCGCAACTCGCTGCGGTCCTGGCCCTCGATGCGGCGCGACACCCCGCCGGCGCGCGGGTTGTTGGGCATCAGCACCAGATAGCGGCCGGCGAGCGAGACGAAGGTGGTGAGCGCCGCGCCCTTGCTGCCGCGCTCCTCCTTGTCGATCTGTACCACCACCTCGCGGCCCTCGCGCACCACCTCCTTGATGTTGATGCGGGTCCCGGGTTTGGCGGTGTCGGGCTCGAAATAGATGCGGGAGATCTCTTTCAGCGGCAGGAAGCCGTGGCGGTCGGCGCCGTAGTCGACGAAGGCGGCCTCCAGGCTCGGCTCGACCCGGGTGATGGTGCCTTTGTAAATGTTGGCCTTTTTCTGTTCGCGGCCGGGGGATTCGATATCGAGGTTATAGAGGATTTGACCATCGACGGTCGCTACGCGCAACTCTTCGGGCTGAGTCGCGTTGATCAGCATTCTTTTCATCTTGTTCCTTTTCTTATTCCGGGCGCAGGTCCCGCCGGCGGCCGGCCCCGGCGGCACGCGGCGGCCGTCAGCCGCCGCGGGGCCGGGTGCCGCCGCCGCAAGGGCGGCGGCGCGCGGCCGGGTCCGGTGTCTCGCCGGCGGGCCGCGATGATCGCGGGCCGCACCGGGGCAGGACATGCGCGTCCGATTTCTAAGTGTTAGGGTCGCGCCTGGAGGCGTGACCGCGTTTATTTGGGGCGCCCCCGGTCTGGGCGGCGTCCCGCCGTTGATAGCGGTGTCTGGGGTCGACCATGAGCGTGCCTGCCGCCGCGGGGCGCGCGGGGCGGTCAGGGTGTAGAATCCACGTCGACCCGCGGACTGCACCGACACCGGCCCATTGGGAGCCGGCCTCTCGAACCGCCATCGTGAACCTTCTTAAACCTTGGCCCGCCGGGCTCGTCCGGCGACCGGCGCCGCCGCGGCGCGCGCGGGGCCTCAGGGCTGCGCGCACCGCTGACGAAAACCTTTTCGAGTCTTTCGTTCGCCAGCGCAAGCGCCGAATACTAACAGTGAATCCTTATGCCAGCAATGAAGCCGCGGGACCGGGTGCGAGTCCGTTGAACCCACGTCAGTCCCGTTTCTATCCCCGCGCGGGTCCCGGCTCGCGCAAAGAGCCCGATCCCGGCCCGGCCAAGGGGGCTGCTGCGCGTCGTCCAGCGCCGGTCAAGGCCCCGGTCGCCGCCGCCCCGCCGACCCTGCTCGAGCATGTCCCCGCCGTGGTCGTGGTCTGTGTCGACCCGGAATCGGCGGGTCAGCGCATCGACAACTTCCTGCTGCGACACTTGAAGGGCGTCCCGCGCAGCCACCTCTACCGGGTTTTGCGCCGCGGCGAGGTCCGTGTCAACAAGGGCCGGATACAAGCCGACTACCGGCTCAAGACCGGCGACCTGGTGCGGATTCCGCCTCTGCGCACCCCCACGCCCGAGGCCCCGGTGCGGGCGCCGGACAGCCAATTGGACCGCCTGGCCGCGGCCATCCTGTTCGAGGACGAGCGCCTGCTGGTGATCGACAAGCCCTCCGGGCTCGCCGTGCACGGCGGCAGCGGCCTGTCCTATGGGCTGATCGAGTCACTGCGGCAACTGCGCCCCGGGGCGGAACTGGAACTGGTGCACCGGTTGGACCGCGACACCTCCGGGTGTCTGGCGATCAGCAAGCGCCGCAGCACGCTGCGCGAACTGCACCGGCTGATCCGCGCCGGCGCCATGGACAAGCGCTATCTGGCCCTGATCCTGGGCGACCTGCCGGACGCCGAGGTGACGGTGGACGCCCCCCTGACCAAGAATCTGGACCAGGGCGGCGAGCGGGTGGTCAAGGTGGACCGCGTCGCCGGTAAGGAGGCGCGGACGCAGTTTCGCCGCCTGCGCCGGCTGCCGCTGGCCGGGGCCGATGGCAGCCAGGGGTGGGCGACCCTGGTCGAGGCGCGCCTGATCACCGGGCGCACCCACCAGATCCGCGTCCATGCCGCGCACCTCGGGACCCCGCTCGCGGGGGACCCCAAATACGGCGACTTCGAGGCCAATCGGCGCCTCAAGGCCCTGGGGCTCGGGCGGCTGTTCCTGCACGCCAGCGTGCTCGGCGTGCGCGCCGAGTATATGGACGCGCCGCTGCGGGTGGAGTCGCCGCTGCCGGCCGAGTTGGAACAGGTGTTGACGCGCCTGGCGGCGGGGGACCCCGGTGCGGAACCGGGCGGGGGCCAGCCGGGATGAGCTTTTCACTCATCGTCTTCGACTGGGACGGCACCCTGATGGACTCGCAGGCGCGCATCGTCGACTGTCTCCAGGCCGCCTTTGTCGAGGTCGGCCAACCCAGGCCCAGCCGGGAGGCCGCCGCCGACATCATCGGGCTGGGGTTGGACGAGGCCATGGCGCGCCTGTGGCCCGCGGCGGATGCGGCGCAGCGACAACTGGTCGCCGACCACTACCGGCGGCACTTCCTGGGCGGCAACACCACCCCCTCGGCGCTCTTTCCGGAAGCCCTGGAGACCCTGGAGCAGTTGCGCGCAGCGGGCTATCTGCTCGCGGTGGCCACCGGCAAGAGCCGCCGGGGGCTCGACCTGTCCCTGGCGGAGACCGGGCTTGCCGGGCATTTTCAGGCCACCCGCTGCGCCGACGAGAGCTTTTCCAAGCCGCACCCCCAGATGTTGCTGGAGATCATGGACGAGCTGGGCGTCGCGCCCGCCTGCACCCTGATGATCGGCGACACCGAATACGACCTGCAGATGGCCGCGAATGCCGGCGCCGGCGCCCTGGCCGTCTGTTACGGGGTCCACGCACCCGAGCGGCTGCGCGCGTTGCGCCCGCTGGCCTGTTTGAACTCGCTCGCCGCGATCCCGCCGTGGCTGCGGCAGGCAGGCGGGGCCTAGACAATGCCGTTAAGTTAGGCGCTGCTGGCTCCCACGCTCCAGCGTGGGAGCAAGAGCGGGCGCTCCGCGTCCAGTAATCAGGCGGGACGCGGAGCGCCCGCCCGGCATTCCCACGCGGAGCGTGGGAACGAGAGGCCCGCGCGTTGTCGTTGTCGCAATCGAGGTTATCGTCGTGCCGCGGATTCTCTCGCACCCCACGTTGGATCGCTTCTCCGACTACGACTACGACTACGACAACGACAACGATTGTGTTTGTGTGTAACTTGTTCCTGACTCGTTACTTAGCCCTAAAAGGGCCTGACATAACGGCGTAGAACCCTTCACCCGAGAAAGAATGATGAACTGGAAATTCTGGCAGCGTCGCACCGAGCCCATGCCCGCCCCCGGCGACCCGGACTGGGAACGCGCCCTGATCAACCGCGTGGCCCTGGAATACCTGGGGGACCAGCGTCGCGGCCGGCGCTGGGGGAACATCTTCAAGCTCCTGATCCTGCTCTATCTCGTCGGCATCCTGGCGGTGGCCCTGTCGCGCAGCGCCTGGGAGGGGCTCAAGGCCGGCCAGGACCATACCGCGCTGGTCCAGGTGAAGGGGGTCATCTCAGCCGACAGCGAGGCGAGCGCCGACCGGGTGATCTCGGCCCTGCGCGACGCCTTCGAGGCACCGCGCGTCAAGGGCGTCATCCTGCGTATCAACAGCCCCGGCGGCAGCCCGGTCCAATCCGGCTATATCAATGACGAGGTCCGCCGGCTCAAGGAGAAATACAAGAAGGACAAGGGTCACGACCTGCCCGTCTATGCCGTGGCCGTAGACCTCTGCGCCTCCGGCGCCTATTACGTCGCGGTCGCCGCCGACAAGATCTACGCCGACAAGGCGAGCCTGGTCGGCTCCATCGGCGTGCGCGTCGACGCCTTCGGCTTCGTCGAGACCATGAAGGACTTAGGCGTCGAACGGCGTCTGCTGGTGGCCGGCGCCAACAAGGGCATCCTCGACCCCTTCTCACCACTCCCCGAGGCCCAGCGCCAATTCATCCAGACCGTACTCGACGAACTGCACCAGCAATTCATCGCCGCGGTCAAGACCGGCCGCGGCGACCGCCTCAAGGGCGGCGATGAGCTATTCAGCGGGCTCTTCTGGAGCGGCGGCCAGGCGGTCGGCCTGGGCCTGGTGGACGGCCTGGGCAGTTCCGGCTCGGTCGCCCGCGAGGTGATCGGCGCCGAGACCCTGGTCGACTATACGAAGAAGAAGGACCTGTTCGAGAGCTTCGCCGACCGATTGGGCGCCAGCGTCGCCAATGGCTTCCTTCAGGTCTTTACCATGCTCGGCGGCGGCACCCCGCGCTGAGTCCGTAGTCGCCTGGAGTCCAAGGCTTCAGCCTTGGCGGCGCAATACCCGGTCGAACGGGCAGGAGCCGACGCGAGGGTCTCGATCGTCGTTACGCCCGCGATCGGCGATCCGGCGTAGGGTGCGCCGCGCGCACCTTCCGCCGGAACGCAATGGCGTCGCGGCGGCTGTCCCGCACAGGTTGCCATACCGGGCCGAAGCCGCAGTATCCCAAGCGCAAGGGCATCGAGTTGGTGCCGCTGCCGTCACTGGACGAGGTGCGCGGCCTGCTCAAGGGCGCCGATCCGACCGCCTACCGCGATCACGAAGATCGCTACTGATGGCGGTCTCGGTCGATACCTGCGGCTGGATCGAATGGCTCACCCGAGAACTTTGCCGACTGCTTGGGCGCCGGCCTTGCCAATGGCTCCCGCCAGGTCTTGACCCTGCTGGGCGGCGGCATCCCGCGCTGCGCCGCCCGCCGCGCGCCGGAGTCCAAGGCTTAAGCCTTGGATCGGCAGACCAAGGCCGAAGCCTAAGATTTGAATCGCTGATTGTCCCAGACCGGGGTCAGTGACTCCTCCAGGCGATCCTGCCGGAGCGGCCTCCAGTCGCGACGCGGTGGAGTTTTTTTGCCCTTGCTTTTTTTGCGGCTGGGGCGTTAGTCTATTGTCAGTCCGTGACGCAACAAGGGCATTACCGGGGGCCTACAATGGCAGAAGATACGGCATCGGGGCAGAGTAAAGACGTCTTTATCTCTTACGCGAGGGAGGATGCGAGTTGGGTTAATCAGATCATAAGAGAGTTCGAGAAGAGGGGTTTGCAGTGCTGGATCGACATAACGGGTATTCCGGCGGGCGCCACGAGTTTCCCTAAGCATATTGATCGTGCCCTCAATAGCGCCAAGGCTCTTGTTGTGCTCTGGACCAGAAACAGCATAGGCAGGGATTGGACCCTCTCCGAAGCCAACGGGGGGCTGCAGCAGAATAAGTTGTACCAGTTGGTCATCGGTGATGTTCAGATTCCACGGCCCTTTGATCAGCATCAAGCAGTTAAGCTTGAGGTCCAAGGCGGCAGTGATGAGATCGTGGTTGCCGGACTGGTGAATTTCATTGAGACGATTCGGGCGAGTTTGGGAGTCAAGGGGCCGAACGAACGGATCATCCAACCCAGAAAACTCTCGGAGGTTTGGAGTTGTACGGACTTGGCCTTGCACGGTCCGGTTCCGGGCACCGATATCTTTTCTTCATTTCACCCCTGCGGCTATTCAGGTATCTTCTCGTTAATGCGTGTGGAAACGACGAATGGGTGGGTCGACGAAAGGCTACCGGGTGCAGTGCGCCTCCACCAGCCATTTCGGGACGACAACCCTGCCTATTACGATGAGTACGAAAGCGGAGGAAATGCGCGTAGAAATAATAGGTCCCGGTCCAGGTATCTCAAGACGAAGAATGAGGTGTTTTTTATCAATGATCCGGTGAGGCCGTATAGCATTCAAATCGGTGGGCTGCGGTCGCAAAGAAGGCATGCCAAGCCGGTGCCTATCATATTGAATCTGAACGAGGCAGGTCTGAGTCAAGTCTCCAAAGCCAGCCCGGGAATGTGCGAATTCCTCGCTGAAATCCTGGAAGACGAGGGGGCGCTTAACCAACTTTGGACCGAGATTGAGACCCAAAGCGGACTCTGGAGAGATCTTTCGGTACCGGAGCGTAGGGACGAGGTTGACCGAATCAGAGATCTGATAGCGCGAAATCCAAACTCCGAGAAGCAGAAGCAGCAGGCGCGTTGCGTATTTTGCAAAGACCTGATGCAGGATAAACTTGCCTTGACGCTTGAGGAGAAAGAGCAAGGACTGGGCGCGTATTTGGTTACCAACTCCTTTCCTTTTGGGCCTTACTTCCATTATATCGTCGTGACCATTGATCCCGTGCATACCTGGGAAGACTTGGAAGTCAAACATGTCTTCGGAATGAATCTGCTGACTTTCCGTTATCTCAAGCGCAAGTTCGACGATCCGGACGACCCCGTGATCCGTCAAGCGGCGGGCATCGCTTTTGGGTTTAACTCCACTGTCAAGCATCTGGTGCTTGGGCGCCGCACCCAGTCTTCCGCGGGGGCCAGTATACCTCATATCCACAAACAGATTTGGGGAATGGCGCCGCGTACATCCAATCTCGCCGAGCAGTTGATCACAGTGAGCGATGCCTACTGGAGACAGGGAATCGATTACCAGGGAAATTACCTGGCGGCGCTGGAAGAACGGGCCAGCGAGGGGTACGGGTACGTTATATGGGGCGACGCCAATGTCATGCTCTATGTGCCCTACGGTCAATGCTCACTCCACGAGCTTCAGGTGATGACATGTAAGCCCAGGGCGCACTTGTTGGACCTTTCGGAAGATGAAATCGCATCTCTGTCCAAGGCTGAATACATTGCCTTGAGGCTGTATAAGGAACTGGGTGTGGCCAGCTTCAATCATATCGTGCTGTCAAAGCTATTTAACGACAATCGGGCGCCTACCTTTCGCATGGTAGTGATCTTTGTTACGCGGGATTCAGACTTAGCGATGTCTGAACTCAGTATGCTATACGTTGCGGATAAGCACCCTTGGGACTCCCGCGTTGAGATACAGGAGGCATGGACCGTGATTGGCGCGGACGTCATGTCCAAAATCAATGCCGAATGTACGTCGAGCCAGTGGCGAATGTCGCCGTCGCGTTTCCCTCCGCCTTAGCGAGCGACGACATTTGCGTCGATCGTGGCTGCCGGGCGGTCGCCGGGTCTGAGTTCATTCGTTGCAGCTGCTTGATTCTATTCCCAGGGCCAGATCGAAAGAATCGGAGCGATTCAAGATGGCGGACGCTGGGATCGGTATTGATTTTCGGCTCCAGTCCGTCGGGAAAGCACAATCAGGTCAGTGCGAGTGCCTAGCGGATGATACTAATGTCGAGAAACGCCTTAGCGGGCATCGGTCTCGTCCTCGTCCCGATCGAAGCGCCAACCACGGGTATCAATGCGGATGACGTTCCAGTCCGGCGTCGCTGTCGCACTCGGCCTGAGGTCGCGCAGGTGTCTGTCCTTGATGAACAAGATGAAATCGAGAACCTGCCACGCTATTTCCTTGCGGCGGAGGATCCCGGCCACCGCGGACTTGGCCTCCCGCGCCGGTGCGATGGCATAACTACCGGCGCCCAAGTCCAGTTCGCGGTAGATATCGTAGGGTTTGCGCCTGGTCCGTGCCAGTGCCTGACCCTCGTAGGCCCGCAGGCCCAGTTTCAGTACCTCGGATATGGATAGCCCGGTGATCGTACGCAGCCGCTCCAAGGTTCTCTCGGCTTCGTCGTCAAGCCGACGGTTCTGGTGCCCATATGGGGTCCTTCGTAGGTCGAGGGAATACGCAACGTAATACAGGGCGAACGCGAATGCAATTGCGGGGTCTAGGTCCGCTCCAAGGCCTCCGCCGCCGCCTTGGCCAGGAAGCCGGAGCGGCTCAGATGCCGGGCCTTGGCGTAGGCATCGATGCGCTGCACCAGTCCCTGGGGCAGCGGGATATTGAGTCGCACCGCCCGGGTCTGTATCCGGCTCACATCGATCTCGGCCAAGAGCCAGACCCCACCCTGGTAGTCCGGTCGGCTGGCGAGGGTCTCCCAGGCGGTGGGCGGCGGGACCTGCAGGTCCTCGCCCTCGCAATAGACCTCGACCGCCTCCTGGATCTTTGCGGGCAGGTCCTCCCAGCGATCGGCCGCCGAAAAACAGCCGGGGAAATCAGGGATCGTCACCCCGTGCGCGTGGCCCTCGTCGCCGGGATGTATATACACCGGATACAGCATCTCGTTAACTCCAGTCCCAACCCGCCTGCCGATAGATGTTGCGCAGTCTTCTCCGAGCCCCGTCGGCGCCCCTGTCCGGCTGAAGCCTCGACCTCCGGTTCGGGTGCCGTTGCGCATCTGTATGGTGCTTGGGACCCAATGCCGTTAAGTTAAGCCCTTCTGGCTCCCACGCTCCCGCGTGGGAGCAAGTGCGGGCGCTTTGCGTCCAGTGCAAAGGCCGGACGCGGAGCGCCCGCTCGGCATTCCCACGCTGGAGCGTGGGAACGAGAAACCCCGCCGTCCGCGCTTAACTTAATGGCATCGGCTTGGGACCGACTTGAACCGGCGCGGTGTTTAGGGCTAACTACTCCGGCGTTTCGCCCAGCCTTCCCGTTTGGTCACAGCATCCATGATCACCCCGCGCCGACCTCGATCGATCTGGACTTCCTCGAGCAGGTCTTACGACGTCGCCTTGGGGCGCTTGTCTGCGTTCATTGACGGACCCGCCGCGCAGGCCGCCGGCGGTCGCTTCGCCCGTCGGCTCTGGTGGACCCTGTCCGGCGCCGCCCTGCTTGGCCTGGGCGCCTGGCTCGTTCTCACCGTCCTGGTCAACGGCACGCCGGCGCCGAACCTGGGGGTGCCGACCTCCACGGTGGTCCTGGACCGGGAGGACCGCCTGCTGCGTCCCTTCACCGTGGACGGCGGGCGCTGGCGCCTGCCGCTCGATCCGGCGGCGGTGGACCCGCGCTTCGTCGCCCTCTTGCTGGCGGTGGAGGACCGGCGTTTCTATGCCCACCCCGGGGTCGATCCGCTGGCCCTGGCGCGGGCGGCGGCCCAACTGGTGCGGCGCGGGCACATCGTCTCGGGCGGGTCCACCCTGACCATGCAGCTCGCCCGGCTCCTGGACGGGGGCGGGACGCGCTCCCCGCTCGGGAAGGTCCGCCAGGCCCTGGGCGCCCTGGCCCTGGAGCGGGTGGCGGACAAGGGGCAGATCCTGAATGCCTATCTGACGGTCGCCCCCTACGGCGGCAACCTGGAGGGGCTGCGCGCCGGGTCCCTGGCCTGGCTCGGCAAGGAGCCCGGGCGCCTGAGCGACGCCGAGGCGGCCCTCCTGGTCGCGCTGCCGCAGGCCCCGGAGGCGCGGCGGCCCGACCGTCATCCGGCCGCCGCGCGGCGCGCGCGCGACCGGGTGCTGGGGCGCGCCCTGGCCCTGGGGCTGATCGATGCGCCGGCCGCCGCCGCCGCCCTCCGGGAGCCGGTTCCTAACCGCCGGCGCCCCTTCCCCATGCTCGCGCCCCACCTGGGTGTGCGGCTGGCGCATGAGTTTCCCGGGCGCGCCGTCCACCGGGTGACCCTGGACGCTAGCCTTCAAGGCCGCCTGGAGACCCTGGCGACGGAGCGGGCGGCGGCCATCGACCCGCGGGTCTCGGTCGCCGTGCTGGCGGCCGACCACGGCAGCGGCGAGGTGCTGGCGGCGGTCGGGTCCGCCGGGCTCTTCGACGGGGACCGGGCCGGCCATGTGGATATGACCCGCGCCCTGCGCTCCCCGGGCTCCACGCTCAAGCCGCTGATCTACGGGCTCGCCTTCGAGTCGGGCATCGCCCACCCGGAGAGCCTGATCGAGGACCGCCCGACCGCCTTCGCGGGCTATGTGCCGGGCAACTTCGACCGCGCCTTCCAGGGGACCGTGACGGTGCGCCGGGCGCTTGCCCTGTCGCTCAATGTGCCGGCGGTGCAACTGCTGGACGCGGTGGGGCCGGCGCGCCTGCTCGCGCGGATGCGCCGCGCCGGCGCGACGGCGGTGCTGGCGCCGGGCGCGCCGCCGGGGCTCGCGATCGGGCTGGGGGGGCTGGGTCTCAGCCTGTTCGATCTGGTGCGGATCTACGGGGCCATCGCCCGCGGCGGGGAGGCGCTGGACCTGCGCGAGACCCGTGGCGGACCCGCCGCCGCCCCCGGACCCCGGGTCCTGGACGCCCGCGCCGCCTGGTATCTCAGCTCGATCCTGTCCGCGGTCCCGGCCCCCGGGGACGCCGCGCCACAGGGGATCAGCTACAAGACGGGGACCTCCTACGGCTACCGCGACGCCTGGGCCATCGGCTACGACGGTCGCCATGTCGTCGGGGTCTGGGTGGGACGCCCGGACGGTGCCCCGGTCCCCGGCCTCAAGGGGGTCGAGGCGGCCGTCCCCATCCTGCTCGACTGCTTTGCGCGCCTGGGTCCCCGGGTGCCGCTGCCCGGCGCCCCTCCGGGGGTGCTGACGGCCGCCACCAATGCCCTGCCGGCGACGCTGCGCCAGGCGCGGGTGCGCGATGCCGGGGTGGGCGCCGCCCCCGCCGGACCCGAGATCGCCTTTCCGCCCGATGGGGCCCGGCTGGACCTGGGTCCGGATCAGGCCGACGGTACGCCCGCCACCCTGGCGCTCAAGGTCCGCAACGGCTATCCGCCCTTCACCTGGTTCGCCGACGGGCGGCCGATCGGACAGGAGCCCTTTGCCCGCACCACGCAGTGGCGGCCGACCGGCCCCGGTTATGCCGCCATCTCGGTCGTCGATGGGCGCGGCCGTGCGAGCCGCGTGCGGGTCTACGTGCAGTAGGGTCCGCTGCGCGGACCGAACCGCACGCGGACCGAACCGCACGCGAACCGAACCGCACGCGAACCGAGCCGCACGCGAACCGAGCCGCACGCGAACCCGCCCCCGGTACTCAAGGCCGACCGCGCCAACGCCCCGCGGCCAGCACCCCAAGCCCCCCCAGCAACAGGGCCGGCACGCCCGGCACCGGGGCCCCGGAAACGGCGGCGAAGCTGTCGCCGATGCGGATCTCGTCGATGGTCCAATTGCCGGCATTGTTGATCGCGATGAAATCCGTTGTGCCGAGGTCGCGATTGGTCTTGGTGGCGTCTGCCGTCATGGGCTCCAGCAGGCCGGGGAGCGGATTGACGAAGAGGTCGAAGTGGTCGTTGCCGGGGAGGAAGTTGGCCTTGAGCACCAGGAAGACCGTCTCCCCGGGGCTCGCCGCCACGGCTGACGGGGAGATGATATCGATCGGTCCCTCCAGGCCGTAGCGGGGGTCGCTGCCGGCGTTGATCCCGGACTTGCCGACGAACAGGTCGCCGATATTCAACCCGCCATAGTCGCTGAGCGGCTGCCCCGCCTCCGGGCGCAGCAGAAAGCTCAGATACAGGGTGCTGTTGTCGATGCCCACCGGGGCCTGGAGCAACCTGATATACCAGGCGACCTGAGGGGGGCTCGGGGCGGCGGAGGTGGCGGCACCGCCGGCCGTCGGCAGTCCGGCATAGGTCAGGCCGGGGGCGCTGACGTTCAGATCCAGCCCGCCGTACCACCAGGCACCGCCCCATCCGGAGCCGCCGTTCAGGGCCTCAACGGGGGTGCCGATGGCGTAGTCGCTGAAACCCTCGTAGACGGATGTCGCCCCTGCCGGCGAGAGGTGTGCGGCGGCGGTCAGGGCCAGGGCCAGGGCGGTGCGGCGGAACGCGGTCGGGGTCATGGGCGTGCTCCCAGGGGCCGGATTCAAGTCAGGCAAGCATATTTCGATTCCCGTCGATGGGGCAAGGAGCAGCCGACCGGACGGTGGTCGGGGCAGGTCTTGTCCGGTCCATGCGACAGACGCGGGTCCGGCTGTCGCGACGCACCCCGGGCCCCTGTCAGCCGGTCGCGGCCGGCACTGGGTTCCGTCCAGTTCCGCCACGTTGAAGTCGTCGGCTCGATCGTCGATGATGGCCTTGCGCCGCGTACGGTCTCGCGTGCGCCGGGCGGCGGCCGGGGTGCCGGGGAACCGGCTGACGGGGAAGGGCATCCGGCGGCCGACCCCGCGCCTACATGTGGTGTTTACGTTCGGACCCTTATGATCACGTCAGGCGGTGCGACCCATGCCCCTCTTTGCTTCTCCCGGCTGCGGCGGCGGGACCCTCCATGAGGCCCCGGCGACCCGCCGGCCGCGCTCGCCCGCTGCCGGGGCCGGGCGCGACGGGACCATGATCCCGCCGCGTCTCGCGGCCCTGGGTCGGGTGGTGGCCATCGGCGGGGGGACCGGGCTGGGGCGGACCCTGCGCGCCCTGAGCTTCCTCGGTGAGCGGCTCGTGGGGGTCGTCGCCACCACGGACAACGGGGGCTCGACCGGTTGGATCCGGGAGCAGGCCGGGGGGATCGCCTGGGGGGATATCCGCAACTGTCTCAATCAGGTGGTGGCCCAGCCGACCCTGGGCAGCCTGCTCCTGGAGTATCGCTTCGTCGATGCGGGGGCGCTCTCCGGGCACAGCCTGGGCAATCTGATGATGCTGGCCCTGGACCAGCTCTCCCCGCGTCCGCTCCATGCCATCGACCTGGTGCGTGAACTGCTGGGGGTCGAGCTGCGCCTGATACCCATGTGCGAGTCCGCGTCGCACCTGGCCGCGCGCTACGCGGACGGTCGGCCGGTGCGCGGGGAGATGCACCTGGATGCCATGACCGAGGTCCCGCCGGCCATCTGGCTGGACCCCCAGGTGGCGGCGACCCCGGAGGCCGTCCAGGCGGTGGTGGACGCGGACCTGATCCTGTTTGGTCCGGGCAGTTTCATGACCAGTATCCTGCCGGCCCTGTTGTTGCCCGATTTCCGGGCCGCGGTGGCCGCCTCCCGGGCGCCGCGGGTACTGATCGCCAACCTGCACCCGGAGCGCGGTCCGGTGGGCCTGCTGGACGCGGCGGCCCTGTTGCGCTGGACCCGGGAGGTGCTGGGCGTGGCGCTCTTCGACCGGGTGCTGTGGCCCGCCTCCCGGCCCTGTCCCGAACTGGAGGGGGTGGAGGTGGTGGTTGCGCAGGTGGCGGCGGGGGACTGCCTGTTTCACGAACCGGTACTCCTCACCCAGGCGCTGGAGCGGTGCCTTGCAGATGAGCCTGAGAGGATTGGTCCGCAAATAAACGCAAATGAACGCAAATAAAGACGAGCATTTGATCCCCAAGTGGACGTGATGCTGAGGGGAAAGGGGCTGGTGTTACCCCACCAGTCCCGCGACCCCACCCCGTGGCCAACGATAACCGGTAATTCAGGAAGGCAAAATCAAGGCCGGAGCGAGGGTGCGCGCGATGCGGGATAAAAGACCTTCCCATTTCAATACGTGAGGCCGCGGTTGATCGCCGCGGCCAAGGTTTCGGTCGGCGGCGCCATGGTGCGCACGGCGCACCCCAGGGTCGCGGCGCGGCCGATGGTCCGAGCATTTCCATCGTGCGGCACTAGTTGTCGCGCAGCAGGGCCATGCAGGCGGCGGGGGCGATGGGCTCGGCCCGGGGCTCACCCTTCTTTCTGGTGGTGCCCTTCGCCTGCGGCTTGAACCACCAGGCCAGTTCCGCCCCGCAGCCTTCACCCGCCGGAATCGCCGCCTGGGGTTCGCACTGGGGGCTGCCGGCCGGGCAGCGGATGCGCACATGGAAGTGCGCGTCGTGGCCCCACCAGGGGCGCAGCTTACGCAGCCAGGCGCGGTCGCCCTGCGCCTCGTTACACACCGCCCGCTTGATCCCGGGGTTGACGAAGATCCGGTCGACCGCCGGGTTGCGGGCTGCCGTCTCCAGCAGGAAGCGCTGGGGTTCGCCCCAGGCGCCGCTGCTGGCCAGGGTCCCGGGCTGGACCATGCTCGGCGGGTCCGGCCGGTCGTCCATCAACTGCCGCGCCGCCGGCGCCGTCGGCGCCAGGGTAAACCAGACATCCACGTCCAAGCCGTTCTGATGGCTGTGGTGGGAGGAGGGCATCTGCCCGCCGCGCGGCTGGCTCAGATCCCCGATCATCACCAGGCCGAAATTGCGCCGCGCCGCGGTGCGCCCCAGGTCTTGGACCAGGCGCAGCAGGTCCGGGTGGCCGAAAAAGCGGTGCCGGGCGCGGCGCACGCTCACAAAGCCCGGGCCGCTCTCCGGCAGGGCGCCCGCCCCGCCGACGCAGCCGTTGGCGGGGGTCCCGATGACCTGGGACGGACCCCGGCTCGGGGTCGCGACCGTCGCCCAGGGGCTTGCGGCCGGGGCCGACCCGGACCAGCACCAGAGGGCGCACAGCGCGGCCAGGAGTGCCGGGCGGGCAGGGGTGGGGCGGGGCAGGGCGTGGCTTGGGGGCATGGGCAGGCATCCGGTGGCGCAAGGGCGTGGCGGCGGATTATGCTCGAAATCGGCTCAGGTCGCGTCGCGACTCCGCTAGGCCAGCCGCAGCGTCGCGCCTCGACATTGGTATCGAGCCGCTGGACCGGCGGTTTATCGCGGCGTCCGAACCTTGCGGACGGGCAAGTGCCCCGTCCGGCAGGGCGCGCCGCGTCGCTATGCGCGACCAGCAGCATCGCGGAGGCTTGCGAAGTGCGCGACGGGGTACCAAATAGCCAGACTGTCCCGGTGTCCAGAGGTCCGAGCTTTCCATGATTGAGCTACTCGAACGTCCGGCCGTGCGACGGCAGGTCGCCCCGCTGTCGGTCAGTGGGTATCACGCGCTACTGGACCTGGGGCTGGTGGCGGTCAAGACTGAACTGTTCGGTCTATTGGCTGGTGCTCGCTGAAGAAGGGGCGGTCGAGGTCTATTCGGGGCCTGGACCCCAGGGCTATCGGCACCGGGAGACGCGGGGGCGGGGGGATACGCTGGAAACCTGGTATGGCACCCTGATCCATCTCGATGAGGTGTTTGCCTGAGGGCCAATTGGCCCGGTGCACCGCACGGCCCCCGTCGGCTGGCCGATATCCCTGGCACAACCGTTGGTCGGATCGCCTGAGCAGTCACCGCCGCGCCGTTGTCTCAAGAGTCCGGACCCCGGGGCCGCCCTGGCCCGACCGTTCCGTGCCCCCACCCATCCCCCCTTTTCTTACTGGAACTTCCATGACCCTGCACGGCATCCTCGACGTCTCGTTCTGGCAGGCGGTGCTGATTACGCTCGCCATGACCCACCTGACCATCGCCGCGGTGACCATCTTTCTGCACCGCGCCCAGGCCCACCGCGCCCTGGACCTGCACCCGGCGGTCGCGCATGTGTTCCGCTTCTGGCTGTGGCTGACCACCGGCATGGTCACCAAGGAGTGGGTGGCGGTCCACCGGCTGCACCATGCCAAGTGCGAGACGGCGCTGGACCCGCACAGCCCGCAGGTCCTGGGGCTGCGCCGGGTGCTGACCCAGGGCGCGGAGGTCTACGCGGCGGCGGCGGCCGACCCGCGGACCCTGGAGCGCTATGGCCACGCGACCCCGGACGACTGGCTGGAGCGCCGCCTCTACACCCCCTGGCGCTGGCAGGGGCTGGCCCTGATGCTCGGCTTGGATCTCTTGCTGTTCGGGCTCTATGGCCCGGTGATTTGGGCCGTGCAGATGCTCTGGGTGCCGGTCACGGCGGCCGGCATCATCAACGGCGTCGGTCACTATTGGGGCTACCGCAACTTCGAGACGGCGGACGCCTCCACCAACATAGTCCCCTGGGGGCTGATCATCGGCGGTGAGGAGTTGCACAACAACCACCACGCCTTCCCGAGTTCCGCGCGGCTGTCCTCCCAGTGGTGGGAGTTCGACCTGAGCTGGCTCTATATCCGCACCTTAAGTGCGCTCGGGCTTGCCCGCATCAAGCGCGTCGCGCCCCGCTTGACGATCATCAGGGGCAAGACCCTGGTCGACATGGATACCCTCAGCGCCGTGGTGACGAGCCGTCTGCACGTCTTCGCGCGCTATACCAAGGAGGTCCTGGCCCCGGTGTCGCGGGCCGAACTGTGCCGCGACGCCGGGCACTGTCGCCGCCTGATCCGGCAGAGTCGCCGCCTGCTCGCGCGCGAGGGCAGTCGGCTCGATGCCGCCGCCCGCGTGAACCTGGAGCGACTGCTGGCGCAGAGCCAGACGCTCGCTACCGTCTACCAGTTCCGTGAGCGCCTCCAGGCGATCTGGGGGCGCGGCACGGCCAGCCAGGAGGTCCTGCTCGGCAACCTGCAGGACTGGTGCGGTCAGGCGGAGGCCACCGGCATCCAGGCATTGGAGCGGTTTGCGCGCAACCTCAAGGGGTTTTCCCTGACGCCGATGGGGACGGTCTGAGGTGCTCGCGATAGACCGTGCTGCCGCCGACAGGTAAGCCACTCCCTGCAATCCCGGAAGCCGTCGATTCAGCTACCGGCTCGCGATCCTGGGCTCAGGGGTATACTTCCCCCTCTCCAGAGATCGCCGGGTCCGCACCGAGCGCTGTACCGGGCTTTGACCCTGGCTCACCGCGGCGCGCCCGCGGGATATAATGATCAGTTGTTAGACTGCGTAATCGGGGATCTGTGCATGACGAGCGTCGATTTATCCAAGGCCCTGTGGGATCTAGCCAACTCGATAACAGCGTTCGCTGCACTGCAAGGACTGGTGTTTGTATACGCCTGCGCAAAAAGAGAGATTGGTGACCTATTGAATAAGAAACGCCTTAAGGCGGCTATTGCAATCGCTATTGTCCTGGTGAGTATCGCTCAGAGCTTCGCCGTCGCGTGGTGTCGCAGTGCCCAGTGCGAGTTGGCGGTCGATTATTGTGAGATTTACTCGGAAGCAAACATCATCAGAGTTGTTTGTATCGTCGGGGTCGGCGTCTGCAGCATTTTGGCGTTGTACGCAAGACAACTGTTCTCAAGAAAGCCATTTGATGGGTAGAGTAAAGCACGATGATGCGCCTTACTGGAGATCCCTTTTTTCACGGTCCCTGGCCCGAAGGCCGCGGTTCGCCAGGACGTTTGGCTGCAAGCTGCGATTGCAGCAGGGGAATGCAGGCGCAAGGGGCTGTGGCAGGGCACTGCGCCTGCTTGCGGGCCTGCTCGGCATGTTGCTCGCCATGCATTGCATCTGCGGCTGCACCAGCAATGCGGAACGTATTCAATCCGGCACTATGGACGGATTCGGCTACGCGCAAGCGGAGCGCTTGAGGAATAGTCTTCCCTTTCTTGCCGACGCAACGAACGATCATCCACTTTATCGCGCTTACTATAAATACTATGAGTTGCCGAAGAACGCCAAGCATGTGCTGTCAAGCCTGCGGGTGGACGGATACACTGTGGCGGTGCAGCGTTTTGAGCCGGCACAGCCTGCGGCAGGGACGGTCTTTTTCGTGCACGGCTACCTGGTGCATTCCGGCTTGTATCGGAAGCTCATCGAATTCCTGCTGTCGCTCGATATGTCCGTAGTCTCCTTTGACCTGCCGGGACATGGCCTATCCTCGGGCCAGCGCGGCGCCATCGGTGCGTTTTCCGATTACGCAACGATTCTCAATGCGGTCATCGAAAGATTTTCCGACGCGCCGACGCCGCGGATCATTATGGGACACAGCACGGGAGGGGCTTGCATCATTGAATGGCTGCGTGACCCGCAGCACAAGGCCGACCTGGTGGTTCTTGCCGCGCCGCTGATTCGCTCTAACTGGTGGTGGTTTACCAAGTTCGGCACCGTTATGATGGGCCGGCAAAACTATATTTTCCCGAGGTTTTACCCGAAAACTACGTCCGACATGGAACACCTGAATTGGGTCCGGACCCAGGATCCTCTGGTGGTGCGGCAGTTCCCCTTCGCATGGGCGCGCGCGCTGGTCCTTTGGGAATCGAGCCTCTCGGATTACCCCCACCCGACGCTGCCCTTGCTGGTCTTGCAGGGGAGCCACGATGACGTCCTGGCTGAGCGCCATAATCTGAGGTTTCTACAGCAGCATTTCGACCAGGCGAGGATATCGATCATTCCTGAAGCTCGCCACGACCTATTCGTCGAGTCGGACCGTATTCTTAAGAAGATCTTCGCGGAGATTGAAGCCTTTATCCCAACAGTCCTCAGTCCGTGCCGCCGTCCGCGCGTAGCGCCTGCCGATAGCCACGGATGGCCTCCGAGGTCGAGGGCCGGTCGAGGAATCCGCAGAGCAGGTCCAGGTTGAGGCCCGGCAGGACCTCGCCGGCGGTGACCGGCACGTAGCGTTCGCCGCGCAGGCAATAGGGCTGGACCCGGCCCTTGCGCCAGTACCAGACCTCGGCGGCGCCGAGCTTGCGATAGATGTCGAGCTTGTCGATCCGCCCGGAGGTCCAGACCACCTCGATGGCCAGGTGCGGCCGCTCGGCTGGTCCGTCACCAAAGGTCCAGCACTCGTCCGGCTCGGCGGCCCGCGAGCGGTCCTGGGCCTTGAGGGTCCAGGAGCCGTAGGTGTTGAAGGTGATGTCGCGTTCCAGGCAAACTGAGGTCATGGAGGTTGACGATCTGGTCATCGACCGGCCGGTCGTCGCGCGTCTGGTACTGGGCGTTGGTATACATGGCTTGGTCTTCCGGGAACCGTCTGGGAACCGTTGCTCAGTCTAGCGGGGTTTTGGGTTCCGTTGCGCTCGGGATCGCTGGTCCGCGCAGCGGACCCTACGGGGGACAGGCGGGCAGCAGGCGGGCGACGATCGCGCGCAGGGTCGCGATCAGGGCCTCGCGGCCGGGGGCTTCAAAGATCGTCACCAGCTCGGCGACCGGCCGCAATTGGGCGGCGGCGGCGGCCAGCAGGCCGGCGGCGTGGCCGTCGAGCAGGCCGCTGTCCAGGGCTGCGGCGAGGCGGCGGCGGGTCAGGCCGGCGAGGGCGGGCAGCGCCGCCTCCAGGGTGCGGTGGCCGGCGGCGAAGGAGCGCAGTTCCAGGTCGTCGGCAGAGTCCCCGTCAGGGTCCGCGGCGGCGCGGTTGTCGACCCTGCCCAGGGCCGCGATCAGGGCCGCGGCAATCGCCGGGTCGAGGCCCCGCAGTGGTCCGGGCAGCAGGACCGGGAGGCGCCCGGCCAGCCGGGACCGGGCGGCGGTGCGCCAGAGTGAACCCGCGCGGCTGGCGGCGCGCAGCACGACCAGGGCGTGTTCGCCGCTCGCGGCGTTGCGGCTGGTCCCGATCTGCGCCGGCCGGTAGCCGCAGCGCGTCCAGAACCCGATCAGCTCGGGCGTGGCACCGAAGCTCGACCCCAGCAGGTCGATCCCCTCGCCCCTGGCCTCCCGCAACAGGCCGTGCAGCAGTTGCCGCCCCAGCCCGCGGCGGCGCAGCGCCGGGTGCACGGCGATGCGGATCACCCGCAGCCAGCCCAGGCGGGGGGCGTCCGGGAGGCCGCCGTGGGCGGACAGGGTGAAGGGGAGCAGGTGGCCGCGCGGGCGGCGGCGCCCGTCGTAGACGGCGCGCAGCAGCTCGGGGTCGGTGAGACCCCCCTCGGTCACGGCGATCAGCGTCGCGGCGACCTGCCCGCCCAGGCGCAGGACCAGGACCCGCACCCCGGGTGCGTCGAGCAGCAGGCGCAGATCGAGCGGCCGGGTCTGGTAGTGGGCCAGGACCAGGAGACCGAAGACCTGCCCCAGGGTGTGGTCGTCGGCCGCCAGGGCGGCGCGGTCCAGGCGTTCGACCGGGGCCTGCGCGTCCCCCAGCAAGTCCGCGGCCGTCGCCGGGGCGGCGTCCAGCAACAGGGCGCGGAACACCAGGGCCTCCAGGGGGTCCTGTGGGGCCCAGCGGATGGGGGTTTCCAGGGTCAGGCCGCGCCAGTGGGGGGTGCGCCGATCCAGGGTCGCCCGGAAGCGCAGGTCGAAGCCGCGGCCGGTGCCCTCGTAGCCATGGACCGTGGTGGCAAAGACCACCCGCGGGTAGTATTCCAGGAGCCGGGCCAGCAGGGGGGCGGGGATGCCGGCCGCCTCGTCCACCAGCAGCAGGTCGGCGCCGATCGGGTTCTCGCAGAGCGCGTCGGGCGCCAGGAACTGGATTGCCCGCTCACCCGCGCGCAGCCCGCTGCCGTCGGGCCGCGCCCCCGGCCAGGCCAGGGCGGCGTGCGCGAAGAGTGCCGCGGCGGCGGCGCGGCGCGGCGCCGTGACCAGGACCAGGCGGGGGCCGGCGACCGCGGTGTCCGCGCCGCCGAGTAAGCGGGCGGCGGCGATCCCCAGGGCCGCGCTCTTGCCGCGCCCGCGATGCGCGGTCAGCACCAGGGGCCGGTGGGGGCGACCGCGGGCGTGACGCAGGATGGCCGCGACGGCGGCGGCCTGGTCCGGGGTGGCGGGTTGGCTGGCGTCGCGGGTGTCGGCGTGGCCGAAGCCGACGGCGGGGGCGTCGGGCGGGGTCGGCACTAGGGGGTCAGGCCCATGGTCGCTCGCCCCTTGCGCAAGGATCCTCACCCCGGGCTGGTCGCGCAGGACCCGCACCAGCCGTGCGATATAGCGGCCGGTCACGGCCTCCAGGCCCAGGGGCCAGGGGGCGATGCGCGCGGCCTGGGGATCGGGGCGGCCCGCCCAGTCGTCCAGCGGTGGGCAGGGCAGGATCAGGAGTCCGCCGCCGCGCAGGGTCCCGGTGGCGGCACCGAACCCGTCGGGGTCGAAGCCGGACCAGGCGTCATAGACCAGCAACTCACACTCCCCGCCCAGCAGGCGGGTGGCGGCGTCGAGGGGGCGGGCGGCGGGGTGCAGCGGGCGGTCGCTGAGCCAGAGGGCGGGGCAGTGCGCGCAGGCCGCGGCGGCGGACCGGGCGGCGGCGGTGCTCCAGTGCGGATCGCCGCTCAGGACCAGGGTGAGGCGGTGACCCAGGGTCCCGGCGCTGGCCCGCAGTTGGCGGGCCAGGGCCGGGCCCCGGTGGTCGCAGTACAACCGGTGTGGCTAGGCGAGGTCCTTGGGGATGCGGATCTTCTGCCCCGGGAAGATGAGGTCCGGGTCCTTGATGACCTCCCGGTTGGCCTCGAAGATGCGCGGGTAGGCGCTGGCGTTGCCGTAGACACGCTTGGCGATGGCCGAGAGGTTGTCGCCCGCCTGGATGATGTAGAAGTCGACCTCGACGGTCTGGGGCGGGGCGGTGAGCTGGTCGGCCTTGACCTCAGACACGCCGTGGACGTTGCCGGCCATCAGGACCGCCTTCTCCATCGCCTCGGGGCTGTCGGCGGTGCCGGAGAGCGACACCACGCCCTTGTCGTAGGTGACATTGAGATCCTTGATGCCCGGATTGTCCTTCTCGATCTCGGCCTTGATCTTCTCGCTCGCCTCGGCCTCGCTGCCGAAGACCTTCTTGCCGGTGCCCTTCAGAAAATCGAACAGACCCATGGTGATCTCCGCTGCTGGTGGTTTTCAGGATCGATGCTCAGCCCGGTCTAAGTTAGCACAAAGCCGGGCTTGCGTGCGCCCGGGCGCGGGCGCTGCGTCTCGACCCCCGGCGGCGGAACTGCTACTGTCGCCCGCCATCGACAACACCGCGGGAATTTGCGTATGAACGAGATCAGATGTGCGGTCACCGGTGCCGCCGGCCGCATGGGGCGCACCCTGGTGCAGGCGGTCACGGAGTCGGCGGGCCTGGTGCTGGGGGCGGCGACCGAGCGGCCGGGGTCCAGCCTGATCGGGGCGGACGCGGGTGAACTGGCGGGGGTCGGCCGCCTGGGGGTCGCCATCACCGCGGACCTGGCCGCCGTCACCGGGTCATTCGACGTCCTGATCGATTTCACCGCCCCGGCGGCGACCCTGGCGCACCTGGCACTGTGCCGCGCCGCCGGCCGGCCCATGGTCATCGGCACCACCGGAATGGATGCCGACCAGCGGGCGGCCGTGGCCGCGGCCGGCGCCGACCTCGGCATCGTCTTCGCGCCCAACATGAGCGTGGGCGTCAACCTGTGTTTCAAGCTGCTGGACATCGCCGCCCGCGTGCTGGGCGACGAGGTGGACATCGAGATCATCGAGGCCCACCATCGCCACAAGGTCGACGCCCCCTCCGGGACGGCCCTGCGGATGGGCGAGGTGGTGGCCGCGGCCCTGGGGCGGGATCTCGGCGAGGTCGCGGTCTACGGGCGCCAGGGTCATACCGGGGCGCGGGAGCGGCGCACCATCGGCTTCGAGACCATCCGGGCCGGGGATGTGGTAGGCGAGCACAGCGTCTGGTTCGCCGCGGACGGGGAGCGGGTGGAGATCGCCCACAAGGCGTCCAGCCGGATGACCTTCGCCCGGGGCGCGGCGCGGGCGGCCTGCTGGCTCGGCGGCCGGGAGCCCGGGGTCTACGACATGCAGGACGTGCTGGGACTGCGGGATCTCTGAGCTTGGCTAGCAGCTGGCAGCTGGTGGCTGTGGTCAGTGGGGCTTGAGGGCGACGGGTCGACCCGTCCCCGTCAGTCCTCGCAGGAATAGCCGTGGGCGATCAGGCCCTCCTCCAGGTCGTCGGAGACCATCGGGTGGGCGATCAGGTACTGGGCCGCGCGCACCGAGTAGTCGCCGATGGCCTCGTCCACCGCCTCCTCCCAGTCCTCCATGCCGTAGTCGCCGCGCCCGACCCACATGAGGGCGATCAACTCGGCACGCTGGCGCTGGTTCATCTCCCCGATGCACTCCATGAGTTCGGTGAGGGTATAGTCCCCGCTGTGGTCGGCCAGGATCTGGAGTGCCCAGTCCTCTGACGGGCTCGACGGGGTCTCGGGGATGACCACCTCTTCCTTGGACTGGAACTCGCGGGCCTTGGCGATGATGTAACAGATGGTGTCCAGTGGGATATGCAGCATGGGCGGGGCTCCGGGGCGACGCCGGGGACCCGACCGGCGTGGTGCCGTCGCGGACCCGTGGTCTTGTTGTGAATTGTAGGTGAATCCGGGATGATTGGCGCGCACTTCCCTCCCGCAGGCCATGGCCCAGTACCAGCGGGCCGGGGGGCGGGGCTGACGACTGGTGTCCGGCCGCGCCTGGGGGCGTCCCGCGGTCCCTTGGTCCGCGGGCTCCTGGTGCTGGTGTTGCCGCTCCTGGCCGGGTGTGGGCCCGGCGACCAAGGGGGCGCGGGTGCCGACCGGCGCACCGCCAAGGCGCAGCCGGGTAGGGTCCCCGCCTATTCCCAGCGCCCCGGCGATCCCGGCCGCGGTTATGACGCGCTGCTCAACCGCGCGTCAGACACCTGCGGCCTGCCCTACCGCGCCTATGCCGCGGCGGCGGCGCCGTCCGGGGGCAAGGCGGGGCCGGACCCGGGGCCCCAGTTCCTGGGGCGCACCGGGCGCAACGCGCGGCTACCCTACCCGCTGACTGTCTACCAGGCGGACTCCGGGGTGGAGTTGGTCACGACCAACTGTCTCGCCTGCCACGCCGCAATCCTTGATGGCCAACTCATCATGGGTCTGGGAAACGCCTTCCTGGACATGACCCAGGACCCACTGCTCACGGTTGTCTCCACCGGCGCCCGGGTGACGGCGCCGGCCGAGCGGGCACAGTGGCAGCGCTGGGCGGACCGGGTCGCGGTGCTCTCAAGCTACATGATGACCGACACCCTCGGGGTGAACAGCGCCGCCAATCTGACCCTGGCCCTGATGGCCCACCGCGACCCCAAGACGCTCGCCTGGTCCGCCCGGCCGCTCCTGGAGCCGCCGCCGCAGCGGCCCCTGCCGGTGGCCGTGCCGCCCTGGTGGAACCTGCGCAAGAAGCACGCCCTGTTCTACAGCGCGCAGGGGC
>Ga0247840_10002335_pt1 | contig 34015 bp, 33 predicted proteins | sample LaCruzMarch2015__FD_192404 | JGI IMG/M metagenome (GOLD analysis project Ga0247840, IMG submission 192404) | Freshwater microbial communities from meromictic Lake La Cruz, Castile-La Mancha, Spain - LaCruzMarch2015_17m | ecosystem: Environmental > Aquatic > Freshwater > Lake | place: Spain...
CTCGGGCGACGTCATCCACTCCACAAACCGCATTGCCGCCTCCGCGTTGACGCGGGGAAATTTCACCTGATTGACGGGGATGAGCGACATGAAATTCAGCATCGCCTCATCGTTCTCTACAAGGATGGCAAGCTTGATTTTATCGCGGACAGAAAGCTGGGTCGCCCGGTCGATCACCGTGTAGGCTTGCTTCTCATCCGTGAAGAGAAGGGTCGGGACGTTCCCTGTCGCTCCCTTTTCGTAGGTGTGATACCATGAACCGGCGGGCTTGACTCCGGACTTCGCCCAGAGTTCCATCTCGGCAACATGCGTTCCCGATTTGTCTCCCCGGGTGATAAAAGTCACCCCTTTGGCAGCAATGGTCTTGAGCGCCTCGGCCGCCGTTTTCATCCCCTTGATGCCCGCCGGATCGGCCGCCGGGCCCAGAATCATGAAATCATTGTACATCAGGGGGATCCGGACCGTACCAAAACCATCCTTGATGAACTTCTCCTCCAGGGCCTTGGCGTGGGCAAGGACCAGATCGAACTGTCCGCCTTCGGCCATCTTGAGCGCCGCACCCGTTCCAGCTCCCACATGCCGCACCCGGATTCCCGTCTCCTTTTCGAATCCCTCCTCCAGCGCCCCGACAATGCCGGCGTCGATCGGCCCGATCGTACTGGCCAGAAGGACAAACTTCCCGTCCTGCGCATACCCAAAGCAGGGAAGAAGGATCGCCAGAGCGAACCAAAACACAAATAACCTTCTTTTCATCTCCAACTCCTTTTCTGCAAACCCGTTTATGTTTTTGAATAGAGAATCTTTCCAGAGCTCCGGAAGTCATAGTTTCCCAGATGCCCAACCCTGTTTCGGAACTCTTCCCCGCCGAGCGTCTCCATAAGGGCCTGGACCCCCTTCTGGAAGAAGACGGACTGATCGAGGACCATGTCGAACCGCTCTTTGGTGATGGGAATAAAATCGAGGCCGAGCAGGCTCGAAACCGCCGCCGTTGCAATCCCGGTGTCCGCCACGCCGGAGAGAACGGCGAGCCCGATTTCGATATGGGTAAACACCTCATCCTGATAACCGGCGATTTGTGTGGCTGGGATTCCGGCCTTTTCAAGATGGCAATCAAGCAGCAGGCGCGTACCCGATCCTGACTGACGGTTGACAAAACGGACCCCTTCCCGGATGAGATCTGAAAAATCCCTGATGTGGCAAGGATTTCCGCGGGCGATCACAAAACCAAGTTCACGAAAGAAAAGGTTCACGACCACGGCCTTAACGCCCGGAACCAACCGCTCCAGATAGGGGATGTTGTACTCCCCCGTTTCGGGATCGAGCAGGTGAGACCAGGCAATGTCGGTAAAACCCTTTTCCAGGGCGATCAGCCCCTCCCGGCTTCCCGTGTTGGCCGAGAAAATGAAGAACTCCGGATGGGCTTTCCGCAGGCAGGTCTGAAGGATGTCGAGAACCGGATCGTTGCTGCCAGAGGCGAGCAGGGCCCCCGGGATCCGGTTGCTCTTCTGCCTGGCCTGTTCGAGCCCCGTCTTGGCATTCACCTCGAGCCAGCCGTCGATCAGCTTCTTCGGAAATATCCACTTCCCGGTGACACGCGTCGCCGGCATCCGCCCCGTCTTGATCAGGGCATAAACCTGTTTTTCATGGATGCCCAGATAACCTGCGACCTCTTTGGTGTTCATCAACTCGTCCGACATAAGCCCTCCTTCAAACGGACGGGAGGATAAACGATAGAGAAGGAAATTTCAAGATAAAAATTGGCATATACAAACTTATTATTACCAATTCATACAACGATGACCTTCAGACGCCACTTTGACTGCACAAGTCCAAGAGGAGAAGGCGCTGGTGATGCGAGGCTACGAAATGCACGCGACGGTACACGTCGCTTACGCAGAGTCAAAGATGATACTCTCGTCAAAAGTCGAAAATGCCCAGCAACAGTCATTCCAGCGAAAGCTGGAATCCAGATATTTCAACGTGTTACAAAAACACTGGATACCGGTTTTCACCGGTATGACAACTTTTGACGAGGTCGTCAAAGATAACCTATGAACAAAAACGTCCGGGCTGCATCAAAAGGCAGCCCGGACGTATCGTTCAGGTTCATTCGTTCCAATGATTTTCTTAAGGCTTCCGGATAATTGTTCCGACATGTTCGCCATTAAGCGCCCGTGTGATGTTCCCCTCCTTGAGACCGTTGATGATCTGGATCTGGTCGATCACTTCACTGTTCTGGATGATTTCAAGGCACGGCCGTTCGATAGCCAGATCATCCAGATCCATCGCCAGAAGCTCCTTAACAGTAATCTCAGGGATGAATTCCGCCTTCTCGTTCTTTTTGGGATCGTCGGTATAGAGACCGTCCTCATCCTTCACGAAAATGCACCTCTTCGCGCCGATTAGATCGGCGACGATCAGGGTGCCCACATCGGTCCGGTGAATCGGAATCCGCCAGTGGGGAGCCGGGAGGGCAAAATAATCGTAGGGCGGCATGCCGTGCATGACCGGAATGCAGTCCTGGGTAAAGTAATTGGGTAGCTTCAGGATTTCATCGTGCCCGATCTTGATCCCACCCCAGGGGGAAAGGAGCGTAGCAACAAGCAGGGCGTTCTGCTCCGAAATGGCGCTGCCGAATTTGGCGATAATCCCTGTGGGCATCCCCAGCTCCAAGCCGATCGTGTATATATGCCGACTGCGCGTTCCGCCGCCTGTCGTCAGAAGCATCTTGTGGTTGGGTTTGTTCGCAGCAATCTCTTTGATGATCCCCGGCAGCCCCTTGACCCCCCGGTCGCAGATCGACTGCCCTCCGATCTTAAGGATTTGCACATCGGGGAAGAGCCTCTGTTGGGGCGCCACCTCAAACTTTTCCGCGAAAGACCTGCTCACCAGGCTCTCGCCCATCAGCTTGCTTTTGACGTGCAGACGACGGCCGTCCTTCTCTCTCACCAGTGCCATGATCGTCCTCCTTCAACCCTCCTCGGTTCCTTCACATCGACATCCATCATCCTTGCCCTTTTTTTCGCCGTGCTTCAGCAGAATCAGTTCGGCATTCATCGCCTCGGCGATCTGTTCCAGCTCCATCTTCCGGAGATGCTCCCCGTAAAACTTAATATCGGTGCCCGTCACGGCCACCACCTTGAACCGCGGCTGCTTCTCCTCTTCATGCACCTTCTGACGTTCCCGGTAGAAAATCTTGCCTGCCATGTTCTCACCCCCCCTTTCCTTCACTTGTTTACACTCTTTTTGCCCCGATGCTCTCCCAAAGATGATCTTCCCGCATCTGGACCGGAAGCGCGGCTACGCCTCCCCAAAGACGAGGGCGCAGCCATCCCCGGGTATCGACCACGTCCATCTCGCCGGGCACAACGGCATCCCGGTCGAGAGAAACCACTCGAATCCCTTTCCCTGCCAGTTCACCGACCCGAATCTGATTCGGGAGATCCCGCAGGCCGCTAAACTCAATGAAGCGACCGCTCCATCCCGCAGCCGTCAGGCCCACGGCAGCAGCAGCGCCGATGATCCCATCCCGGGTGCCGCCGTGACCGGACAGATGGCTTCCCGCCGCTGCCTGGATCGCTTCATCCTGGCTGACAATCCTCGCCGTACAGGCCAACCCGTGTAACAATAGCTTCCCCAAAGCTGCATCGCCTTCGCAGGCCAGGCAAAGCCCCGGATCGCTGCCTTCGCACGATTCTTTTTCGATATGCGCCACGGCCCGACTCAATAGTTCACCCAGAACGACCGGATCTTCAAAATCCACGACGGCACAAGCCGAACTGTTGTGGGAGGTGTAGGGGATCCGCGGGTCAACCAGAAGCTGCTGACGAACGACGCCCCACAGGCGGCAACCTTCCGGCAGGAGCGGCTCAAAGTACCGGACCAGTTTGCCAGTCCCCATCTCCGCGCCGAGAATATCCGTATCATCAAAACCGATATAAGCTCTCATGATTTTACATATAGCACCTTTTTCATTCGAACGTGCAAAAAAAATTGATCCCAGTAAGCAATTTTTTCCCGTGTTGGCTGCTTACTGGAATCAATCAGTTGTGTTCTTTGAATAGCAGAATGTTCAGCTCATACTATCCCGTTGTAAAACTTGAAACGCTGATGCTATGAGAGTTTGGTCCATCGGCCGTTATTCTCAGGTAATAGGTTGTTTTGGCATCGAGCGGTTGCGTTATGGTCGTGCCCATGGTCGTGGGTACGCTTTCAGTTGTGCCGCCTCCGCAAGCATAAATAACGAGCCCTGCCGTCACGATCAGAAAAATCATCCCAATGGATTTTCTGTTCTTGGGGGGGATTAGCAGACCGATGATACCCGCAAATCCAAAATACATGAAGGGAACAGCGCCTGCATAAACAGGTTTCTGTGATTTATCAGCAGAAGCGACCATTGTCTTTAAAGCGGTCCAAGTAACCTGATCTTTTGACAATTCAAGGGTGTAGGTTACACCAGCGGCCGGGTCCGGATCGAAAATTTTATTCCATGTGAGCGTAGCGCCGTTTCCGGCTACGTTCTTTTCACCATCGGCTGGCGTAATAATGGCAGGTCCAGCCAATGCCCCGTAGATGACGATCTTTTGCTGATCGATGTAATTCCATCCCGATTCGAGCACGTTAATATCGGTGGTTCCTGTCGGCAGCGGTTCCACCTTGACAATGGTAGCACACTTCGAAGAGAAGCCTGCATTGTGATCAGCAGTGGTATCGTAAGGCCATTTGACAGTTTGATTGGCTGACGTCGACGCTTGGTCGGGTGGACCCACAATTTTCTGAGGTGAAATGGTACGGAACGGCCCTTCGCTTGTGGTGGTCAATCTATTCGTAGCGTCCATGACGCCCGGAACCAGATCCTTGCCTTCCGCCTTCAGGGCCAAAAGAAGCCTCAAGCCGTTTGTGTTGGTGATCGTATCGCCATGTTTGCGGCCTGCGGTTCCGGGGGAGCTATAATCACACCAGCCACTCGCGGCGTTTAATGCTTTATCCGCCTGAATGTCATAATAATAGGTGGCTGCAGGATAGGTTCCGTTGACAAAAGGAGAATAAGAGGATCCGATATTCAAGGCGCTGTCTTCAAGGGGATGGCCCTGGGCAAAGCCGTCAGGCGCATAAACGGTGATCTTGGTCGCGGTGCTCGTCATTCCTGCCGTTTTCAGCAGATCCTGCATAACAACGCCTGAGTATTCGCCGTAGGAGTCGCCCGACTTGGTCGTATTCATCAGCATGAATTGAGTACTCTGCGGCATCGCTTGCAACTGTGCTTTCGTGTAGATACGGAACGGGGCAACTATTTTTTTCGGATCATCGGTTGCATCTCCAGGGTAGCGAACGGCGTTGATTTCCGCGATATTTGTAAAGCCGTCACCATCAGAGTCCTTTGCTTCGATGGCTGCAAAGGCTGCTTTGTTTCTGCCCTGGGCAAGATAATCCTTACCAAAGGTATTCAAAGTCGCCGTGATATCACCACTCTTATTATAACCGTACTTGTAGTGACACCACTGGCAACTGCCCAAAGTTGTGGTCTTCCCCGAGCTGATATAGGAACCGCCAGTGTGGCACAGGGTGCAATTGTCAAGCTTGGTGCCAGCCAGTTTCGGATAAGCGAGAAGAAAATTCGGCGCATCTGCTTCGCCGGCGTGATTGTACGCTGCCGAAACGGGTGATGCTAATACAGCAATGAGCAATGCCACCCCGATACCAACTAAGATCTGTGATTTTTTCATTTTTTTACCTTCTACCTCCAAATAGTATTATTTTCGTACCTGCTATTACCAATTCTTACAGGTGGTGTCAAGCTTTTTTAGGGGGAAAATCGTGTCAGGTCTTGTTTTGCCTGTTTGAACAGCGAACTTCTGAATCCAATGAATACGCAGCAGGCGCAGGAGTGTAAATGGAAATGGTTCTATTGGAAAAACCAGGACGATGCACCGCCGCAGGAGTCATATCAAAACTCACGCGACAGGGAGACGCCCTACTCCCGTAGTCAAGTGTCCGTCAATCTTGAGAGATATTCAACGTTTCGATCGATAATCGTTTATTGATTTCAATGGGGGTTTCAGCTTGACAGGGTGCTTCACAAGTGTGATATACGGGTGAAGCTGTGTGGATTCTTGGCATTAGGCATCGGAAATCGGTCTATATAATTCTTGGCATGAGGATGTAACCATTATGAAGCCTGATTTAGAACCTCCCGTTGACGGGCAGGAAACCGTCTCTTCTACTGGCAGTACGCCCCCTGAAATCCGCTGGGATGATGGCCTAGGGTTTCGCGCTATTATGGGCGACACGACACCGGGCAATCCATTGCTGAAGCTGATTGCGGAGCGCATCCGGGTGGCGGCCAATTACCTGCACCTGACGCGGTATGATCTGTTTCGCATTTTAGCCGGCACAGCATTTTCGAGGGGGAAGCAGACGAACCCAGTGTCGGAGGCAAAAGCGGCTTCATCCTGGTCGAGACGCATCACCTGATCCAGGGCCGGGTGGGCAAGGGGGCCGTTAAAACTCGTTTTTCCGCAGGATCTTTTGGGCCATGAGAGTCACTTTCAAGAATCGGAACCCGGAGTGGTGGAGGTGGTTCGGCCGTCAGGCATGGCCCGCTGGACCAAGGCGGTCGAAGCGGAGGCATTGGTCAAACAGGCCATGTGCGAATTTATGACCGGTGAAAGCCTGAGTATGAGTTTAAAAAGCCAGGCCACGGGCGCGCCCTTTGCCGGCAGCGAAGGTTTGATGTTGTGTGCGGCGCGGGAGTTTGATGAGGTCAGCGGGCGTTACTTTTTGAAATCACTTCTCAGCGGCGGGGATGAGAATGCGAAGGAAGACAAAGAGTTGATTGAGTGGATGATGAACAGCGCTGCAGAAATGCTTACGCGCGCCCATCGTATTGCGTGTGACAAAATCGTTCATGCCGCTGAAACCAACACCACCCTCACCGCCCGGCTCGGTTTGCAACTTGCAACCAATGTGGTCGAGGGACATCTGCGAACCCTGCTCACCCGCGATCCCTTCATTATCATCGGGTACGAAGATATGACGGCACGCCTGCGAGAGATACTGGAACGTAAAAATTACTCGCCAACCGCGTGCGCGTTAGCAAGGGCTGCCGCAAAAATGCAATTGGAACATGAAATCATGCTGCCGGAGTCGCGGGAGCAACTCCGGTATCTCCTCCATGCTTTGCCAAGCCAGGGCTCCCCGACACCCGCGCAATATCAGACGTTGAAGAAGTTGTTATTCAGCGCCGGAGAACGCCAGCAAAAAGAGGATAACCTCTATCATCACCGGGAGCCGGTTTTACGTGCGTTGTCGGTCGCCTTGTCCACACGCTGCCTGGATGAATGCGGCGAGCCCAGCGTGTTGGCGCTTTACCTGACAACACTGCTGGATAACCAGTGGATCATGATGGATCGCGTGCTGGCCCGCCTGATACCGCCCGGTCAAGCGCTGCCGGTCGGCTGGTTCAACCGTTATATACTGCTCTCATCCGAAGAGCAGGAAGCGCTGGCGGCGCACATGCCCTCACCGGGCATGAACCGTGAGGATCTGAAAGAGAGATTCTGGAGCGTGGTCAGCGTGTTGTGCGAAGCCAGGGACCGGGCGCCAGAGAGCATTCCCGATCTTTTCCGGCAAGCGCGTGCGGAGGTGCTGGAGCGTGCGATTCAAGCCATCACCATCACCGGAGAAGTAGTGCCGACCGTTGATAGAATTGTTTTTTTCACCCTCCCCCTCTCCTACGAGTACGCGACCCCCAAGCTCGGCGTGGTTACCCGCAAGCCCGTGGAGGTTTGTGGCTCCGAATTAAGATCGGAAGCGATGGCTCATGGCGCCATCATGTCGGTCGAAATCCTTTTGAAAAAACTCACCGGCAAAACAAAGCCCCTGGAGGGGATGACGGTGGCAATCGAAGGATTGGGCTAACGCTGGGAAGAATGTGGCCAACCTCATGGTGCAAAAAGGCGCCACGATTGTGGCCGTCAGCGACAGCCGAGGGGCAGTCATCAGCAAGGATGGCTTTCCCCGGCAGGAATTGGCCGCGATCATTGCCCACAAGAACTCCGGAAAGCGGTTCGATACCTTTCTTGCCAGCCCCGTGATCCGCGTGCTCTCTTTAAGACAGCCCGCGGCCCTGGTCTATCACCCGGATCCCGCTGAGCTCAAGAAGGTCCCCACCGATATCCTGGTGCTCACGGCGATTCCCGCATCAATCTGCAGGGAAAACGTCGGCGAAATTCGGGTCAAAGTGATTTGCGAATTAACGGGCGCCGCCGTGTCAGGAGATGCGAAACAAATCCTCAAGGAGCGCGGCATTCAGGTTATTCCGGACAACCTGGCCAGCTCCGGTGGATTGCTAGTCTCCCTGTCGGAAATGCTCCAGAACAGCCTGGGACAGGTGTGGGACCGCCAACTTCAGGAAGACAATTTATATAAGCAGCTTGAACGCAGTTATGAAGCGGTATGGGCCGTGACTGAACGCTATGATCTGGATTTGGCCACCGCCTCCGACATTCTGGCCCTGCAACGGATGCACGATCTGGCCATTTACCGCGAACACCTGGAAACCTTGTCCGCTCGACTGGAGGAGCGGATTCAAGGCATCCGAGCGGGCAAACGTGTAATGATTCTTTCCGACAATGACGAGGACGGGGTAGCCTCGGCGGCCATCATGCACCGGATGATCACCTGCCTGAATCCTTCCGTGGGGAGCAGATCATCCATTTGAATGAGTCGTTTCGCTCCCCAATCGTGCCGGACCGCATACAACAAACACAAGAGACAGACGTACCGGTGAGACATCTCTTTTCGTTGGACTGTGCATTTCCCGTCAATGAACCGGGCCGAACCTACGTTGCCCGGATGGCGAACCAATGCCGGGTGACGCTCATCAACAATCATGAACTGCCTGCGAATCTGTTGGAACCGGAAGCATGCGCGACTGCGGAGGCTGTCAATGGACGCAATCTTAACCCCGCGGCTTTGGGTATTTTGCATATCTCCCCGCAGACGCTGAAATCAATCGTGCCGGCCAGCCAATTCCCCACCGCTATGATCCTGAAAGAGATCGCCTCTCTGCTAATCCACGATGAACAGGTGTTAAATCAGATCGCCTGGCAGGCTGCTGTCTGGATGCGGCCGTTGAAACATCCAGTGAATGGCGGTTATTTTATAGCTGGTTCAATGCGGACCGTACCATGGAGGCGGCCCGGGCCTTGCGGATGATTACCAGTACAGGCGGGTATTTGCAGTCCGTTCATGCATTATTGGGGGTCGATCGTCCCGATCAACTGGAAACCCATGAAGTGTGGGAACGTTGCATGGCCGCCTACCGCATCCTGAACGAGCGAGTACAGGTGCTGGTCGAGAGAATCGTGCTGGAAAATCACGGCCGGGAGTGCGCCATCCACTTTTTCACTTTTGACGAAGTGGCTTCACCAACGACCATCGCCGGAAATGAAAACAACGAACTTGATTTCTACCACTGCATCTCGGAACATCTAACCAAGCGCGGAGATTGGTGGGAAAAGCCCATCATTGTCGGGCAAGTCGTTATGGATGAACGCGGACGCCGGTGCCTGGGGGTAAGGATTCGCAGCCCGCACGGAGTAGATCTCATGAAAGCAGGCTTGCCCGAATATTTCACGACCGGAGGATTGCCCAATACGGCGATTGCCCGGATACATCTGGAACTCAACCAGACTCCACAGCAGGTATTTCAAAATATTGTGGATGAATTTTCGCCGAAGACCACCCGGCGATGACAAACTTGTGGTTTCTGAAAATTAGCACGAAAAAATGGATAAATCGGAGAGTGATTAGACTCTAATCACTCTCACTATCCGGATTTATGGAGAAATAACCTGAACACTTGTTGGTGCTCACTTTGCTAACATATCTAACATTATCATTCTGTTACACAGAGACGTCCTGAGAAAGAAGATTTTCCCAGGACGTCTGATCTGCTCTAATTTTATGACATTTCGCGAGCTCTGTCAGGCAAGGTTTCTGCTTGGTTGCGAGGCTGGCTGCTCTTCTTCTGCCGGAATGGCGTTCATGTCACGAAGAATACCCTGTGCCTGTTTGCAGATTCCCAGAAGGGCGTTCGCAAAGTCGTGGCGGTCGTCTTCAGACCACTCTCGCCAGGGCACCCCGGCCAATTTTCCGGACAGTCCGTCCGTCTGCACGATCAGGGAGCGCTGCTTGGACAGCCGCTGATTCGTGCTGGAGGGTTCGGACGATTTGGCGGCCTTGTCCATGTAACTCTGGAATTTTCGGCGCATGGTCGATTCCGTTTTCTCTTTGGCCACTTCCAGAAGGACGGTTTTGGGAATGTTGGGATTGGTCCGGCAGGCATCGCGGATGTCCACCGGAAGTTTGTTCAGGCTGACAGTCGTGGAAACAGCGGCCTGACTTTTGCCGATGGCGTCGGCAAGCTGATACTGACTAAATACGTATTCTGTCATCAGGGCCGCCATCTGCTCCGCTTCATCAATGGGCGCCAAATTTTCCCGCTGGAGGTTTTCCACGAAGCCCTGAAGGCGCGTGTCGCCTTGCGTGTAAGTTCCATAGATCTCTGTCAGTCCCGCCTTGGTCGCAGCGGTAACCCGGCGGTGGCCGGAGACGATAACCAGGGCGGCCTGCTCGTCCTGGCGAAACTGGATGGGCACCATAACGCCATATTTCTGGATGGACGCAGCAAGCTCGTTGATGGCTATCGGGTCCATAAACCTTCTGGCCTGGCTCGGATCAGGCTGCAAGTCCGCAATGTTCAGTTTGTAAAGCCTGCCCTTGACATAAGTTGTAATCATATTTTGTCCCCCTTTTTAAGTTGACCGTATAATATAAAAAAAATTCGCGAATGTCAAGGGCGATTGCTCTTGGCGATACTTGAGGCACTCATGATTGATGTGCCCAACACATCCGGCGCTAAACTGACATCCCTCACCAGCAGGAACCGACGGCTTAGCACAGCTTCTGCCCAATAATCATTTTAAATGCGGTTTCTGAAAATTAGCACGAAAAAAGGTTAAAATTTGAGAGTGATTAGACTCTAATCACTCTCAACTATGCGGATGAAGTGAGAAATAACCTGAACCCTTGTTGGTGCTCACTTTTCTGGCATATTTATGAATATCAGCATATTACAGAGAGGAGACCTGGGAAGGAAGATTTTCGCAGAACGCCTGATGCGCTCTAATTCAGGGCATTCCTGCCTGCATGCGCTACCGGTCACAGTGGAAAAATATGGGTTGCGCAACACCTGCCTGCGTCTCCCCCGTTTTTCACGCCAACCTTCCAATCATCGCCCGCACCCTCACCGGAAACGACTGCGCCATTTCATGCAAACGTTTCAGATCAACCCCCTTCAACTCCAGTTCACCTTCAAACGGCGCCGTATTGCGATAATAGATGCAATCAAGCAGCGCCTTTTCCGGCATGGCCAAGTTAAACCCATCCCGCGCCTCGAAACCGAAATAGAGCCGATCGGAGATGTGGGAGTACTCAATGGCGGCTCCGCGCCAGTCAAGATTGCGGGTAATGCCGACAGCCGTGCTGAGCGTGACAACGGTGCAAACCGTGGGAACCTGGGTGATAATCCCGTGCTTGTGCAAAGCCCACTCGGCGCTCACATAAGAAGGGGTGCGGACGAAACAGGCCGCCTCTTCCAGAGACGGCTCAGCTTTCAGACGGCTGTTGACATACACGCCGCGGGTCAACCGGGTAACATAGCCACGTGCCAGGGCACGGGTGAGAAAGACATTGGCGTTGCCGGTAAACTTGAGCAGATCGGCGGATCGGAAGAGGGCCGGAAGGGCCTGGAGAGTATCAATGGTGTTCATGGCGGAATCACCACACCCATCTCCCGCAGTTCGCGGAATAAACCCTTCACTGCATCCAGAAAGGGGCGATAGCCATCATTGCGGCAGGCCGTCATGACCTCCGGTGACAGAAACCGGCCAAGATCATTCTCAATCGCATCCCGCAGCTCACCGTCGGCGCCCTCAAACCATTCGGGCGATCGTCGTGGTGTAAAGGGAGCCGCATAACAGGAGAATTTTCGCTCCACCACATCCCGGACAACCGGCACATGCAGTCGCTCCCGCAGATGCCAGACATCGTAGATGTCCCGTCCCTTCAGGTAGGTGCGTTCCAGAAGGGCTCGAACTTTATCGGAAAGAATCTCTTCAAGGGTCTCAACCACCATCACCGAATTGGGGCGGGGAATGCGAAACTCTCCCCTGGCGAGCAGGTAGGATACCGCATTCTGCATCCCCAATACGCGGGGCTCGGTCGCCGGAGTCACCCCTTCCTGCAGCCGCTCGCATTCAATTTTTACCATGATCCTGTCCCGGGAGTTCTGCGGTTCAAAAGCTACCCGCCAAGCCACCTCTTCATCCCGTTGGCCACGAGGGGTCACCGTAAGTCGGCCCTGCCCAAAATGGGCAATGGACTCACGCGCCACCGGCGCCTCTATGGCCTGCATCATTCGTTCAAGTGCGGATCTTTCGAGATGGGTAACAAAATCGATATCCTCCGAAAACCGGCCTCCGTTGTGACACCAGCGGATCGCCGTGCCTCCCTGGAAGACAAGGCGAGAGCTTTCCGGTCGTGTGTACAAATGCTGAAGAAGAATAAGCTGGAAAAGCTCGGAGCGGCGGATATGTCGTTCGGTATATGTCTTCATACGTTTAGCTTATAACACATTTATGTATTATTGGCTAAATATTTTTTTGCCGGACGTGGATGTGCATAATTGGGGATGACCATTAATTATTCTCGACATCCGGGGAAGAGCGGAAGAAGAGAGGAAATTAAGAAATAAGAGGCTGTCGCCAATTAACTCACCGGGTTCCGCTTGCAAATTTCAATGATTTGGGGTAGTACTGTCACACGAAAAGGGGAATGCATCGCTTCCGGTATTCCACGAAAAGTCAAACCTGACGAAGAGGCAAGGGGTCGACCGATTCGACCTCATGCCGGCAGAGACAAAAAGGAGGAAACATGAAAGCATTACGGCTTAAATCACACCCGCTGCTGATTCAGTTGGTTATATTCCTTTTTGCTGTTTCGTCCTTGGCCCTTGCGTCTTGCAGTGGGAGCAGCTCTGCCCAGACCGACCCGCAGGTCGAATACAATGCGGCGGTTCTGGATGCGAAGACAGTGACGGCTGCAAAGATCTCGAGGAATCTAACGGCCATTGTCCCCGACAATGCAAACCTCAAATGGGAGAATGATGTGCCGGGAACGCGGGTGCTTGTTGCTACCTGGATTGGCAATCAAGCGGCCTGTCAGAACTACACAAACCCGACTTCACCGGGCTGCAAAGTGGGGCAGGAGTGTTCAAACTACGGGTTTAACTCCTGGGTTACTGTGGTTCCGGAGCTTAAGAATCTCCTGGGCAGCACGCCAGCCCTTCTCAGGGTTGCCCAATCTCTCGGCTTGCCTCCCCCCTCCACAACACAGACACTGGAAAACACCTGCGTAGTCGAGCTGTATGTCTCTCCTGCCAATCTTTTACGGCCCTCGGCGGATCCGGAAGTGACCGATCATGAGGCGGAAATTACTTTCCCCACGGATGGATACCGAAAATATGACGACTCGCTTCTCGTCTATTCGGAAATGCCCTGCGATGCAAGCTACTGTAAAAGCTGCACCGCGTCCGGAAAGTGCGGGATGACCTCATACCGGAACTGGTATAGCAACCGCAGGACCTACATCTATTCGCAGACGACCGTGAGCAGCCCTTACCCGTGGACCGCACTCGGCTACACCTACGACTGGGGGAATCCCACTCCTCCACACTACGGAGTGAGTGAATTCATGATCAACAGCGGAACGGCAGGAATAGGGGTCTTTATCAAGTCGTGCACATGGACTGGCGCCTATTTCAACAAATAAACATATTTATATCCATTTCGAGGAGTTGGATAGTTCATTTCTGCTCTTCACCCATTCCGGAGAGGGTTCAATGTCAAAAGTGATAGCGGTAAATATCAGCACAGAGAAGGGCGTCAGAAAACATACCATCCCGGTATGCAAACTGGTTATTGATCACGGAATCGAAGGAGACGCACACGCCGGGAAATGGCATCGGCAGATCAGCCTGCTGGCCCAGGAAAGCATTGATAAAATGCAGGCAACACTGACGGACATCCAGTTAAAACCTGGTGATTTTGCTGAAAATATAACGACAACCGGCATCGCCGTTATGAAACTCCCGATCGGCACGAGACTGAAAGTTGGTAGCGATGCGGAGCTTGAAGTAACGCAAATCGGCAAGGAATGCCACATGGCATGCGAGATCCGCAAGATCGTCGGCGACTGTGTGATGCCTCGCGAGGGGATCTTCGCAATCGTCATCCGGGAAGGAGAGATCAGACCCGGAGATGAGATCGTAATCATTGAGAAAAAAACTGTTTAACCAAGCCCGTCCAGAGCGTCACGGGGCACACCAACCTCACCCTTCAACCACAATCGCCACCCGGGAGGACTACTCCCGGGCCTCTCCGATGCTGATCATGACGGGGTATTGTTGAGTCGCTTTTCGGCAGCGGGTGTAACGTCGATTTCGTCCGGCTCATTGGTGGATTTTTTGAAGTTTCTGATACACTTGCCGATTGCCCCACCGATTTCAGGGAGTTTGCCGGCGCCAAAAACGACGAAAATAATCACAAGGATTACCAAAAGCTCAGGCATACCTATTCCAAACATGGTTTTATACCTCATCTTCCCAAAAAATACACTCAACCCCGGATCTTTCCTCCGGAACAAACAGGGACCACACCCATCGGCTGTTCAGGGATTCGCCGGCCTTATTACCTCTTCATAATCCATCTTCATGAATGCCCTCTCCGCGTCCAGATATTTGTCGGAATAGAGGTAAACAGCGCCCGTCGCGGGGTGCAGCATCGTCTTGATGTCGGAAAATTCCGGCCTTTGAAGCGTCATGCAGACCACCTCTTTCAGATCGTCCTCATTGATGCCGAACACCTTTTCCAAAAAGAGCAGAACACAAGTCGGCCGCGGGTATTTCCTGGATTCATCCCGCACCGTTTCAGCGATCGTTGCACAGGGGTCATGACCAGCCGCCCGCGAAAGCACAAGCGCAAAGTAATCACTTATGTGCCGGACAGAATAGAAAAACATTTCGCCGTTGGCAGCAGTAACTGTCTTGATATCATCGTACCGCGGATCATTCCGGATCTCGTCGGGATTGTAGGAACTTTTGTCCCAGCCGATCTCCGCATAGAGACCATCGACGGGCGTCAGGAGCTCGGTATCCTTCGAGTCCGCACGGACCTTTGCCCCGATCCGGAATTTTACCTCTTCCAGCAGGCTTTTCGCGGCGGCCTCGGCGACCTTGATGTGCCTCTCCGAGTAAAAAAAGACCAACCCGGAGGCTGTCGTGACGGCCTTGATATCCGAATAGCCTGGATCCTTCGCCATCTCAGCCAGTGCGGCGCTGACCGCCGCGTGTTTATCTCCCCCTGGGACAAGCCCGACAAGGGTATCCTCGGAGGTCAGAACCCGCAGCCCGCTGCAATCCGTCCTGATCCGCTCCGCGATCGCCTCCCTGAGGTCCACGGCAGGGGGCTCTTCGATCGCCTCGGGCTCGCTCAAAAACACCACATTGACCTTCTCTACTGGGGGAGCCGGCGGCGCCGTCGGGCCAATCAACTCGTTTTTGGTTTCACCGGCCGTCCTCTTTTCCTCTTCTTGCATCAATTCTCCCTCCATAAGCTATAGTAAAAAGGAGAAGCCCCGGTTACCCAGGGCTTTCTCCTTTTTTTCACAATACATCAGATTTTCTAGGGTAGCAAGCCTTTTGCCGCCAAGTCATCGGCTATGGCCTTCATGCCCAGTCTCTCAAACGTGTTGCGTGTCGGCATACCGGTCGCCTTATCCCATCCGAACTCCGCATAGAGCATGTCTATTGCGATTTCCATCTGGGCTGGGTTAATTTGACAGATGCCCGACTTCCAGGCTCCGGTCGAATCGGCGAAATACCACTTGGGAACTGCGACTTTGTCGTGCTGGGTCCGCTGCTCCTTCGTGTTCATGGCGCGGGCATTCAACGCACGGGTCAGGCTGAGGATTCTGATTCCTATATCCTCGTACTGTGCCCGGGTGAGCTTTTCGCCGGTGACCGCGTTGTGATACCGGACATCCAGATCGGCATCCCCGACATAATCCCCATTGGGATTTTTGTCCCTGGCCAGGTTGAGCGGTGAGGCCCAACCGGGAAGCGTATAGTTGCAGATCGTCGACGAGTTGTGCAGCTCCAAGTAGATCAGCGACAACTTGGCAAAAACGGCCTTGGACTTGTTCATCGGGCCCGTGTCCTTGGCAAGAAAGCTGTCCGGATCGACGGCAGGACCGTCAAGACCGTCGGCGGCGAAGAGTTTTGCGAATACGGCGTTCTGCTTATCGACGCTCAGGCCGTTCCCCAGATAGTTTGAGTGGGTGTGGCACTGCGGGTCGCGGTTGAACATCATGTTGATCAGCGCCGCAACATAGCCCGCACCTGCTTGCTCTGTGGAGTGGTGCTTGATAAAGCTTGTTGTTAATGCATTGGTGTTATTTTTATTATTGAGCAACTCGTACTCCAACTCGGGAACCAGCGTCGCCAGACGCCCACCACCCATCCCGATCAATGCGCCAAGTGTCGCCGACTGCGTCCCGCCTGCCTTAATTTTCTCCCAGGTCGCAATCGTACCGTCCACCATCTTGTTGGCGGCGATTTCAGGCCCGATCCACTGGATGAAACGAAGATCGGAGTCCAGGGCCTGAGCTGCAGGTTGATTCTGAGCAGCAGTTTTTGCTGGATCGTAAGGATAAATTGAGGTTTTTTTAACAGGATCTACAGCAGGAACACTCGGGTTCAAAAGCTTCCATGGGGCTGGAATGGTGGCGGCTATGGCTGTGTTCAGCCTGATTCGCTCAGCTTCCGAAAGGTACTTGTCCCAGAGCGACATGCCGATAACAGGATTGGCAACACCATTTACTGTTGCAGGCGTCCAAGTGGGGTGCGCCGCATCGGGAAAAGCCTTGGTTCTGTACATGAAGAGGAAAATACCGGCGAAGAGACCGTAGTCACGCCAAACACCGTAATCATCGCCTATGGCGACGCTCAACTGGCTTCCATAGATGGAAGGTGTCGGGGCCTTCGTCAGCAGGCTTGAAAGAATGGAGTTTCCGCTGCATGTGTTGACTTGATAGCGGGAGACGCCGTATTGTTCAAGCTGTGGGCAGTCGGTATAGATATGGCAGCGGATCGGGCAGCCATGACAACCGCCAATTTTCACAGTGTGCTTGTCGCCGATTCCGTACCCGCCGTGGTCCGCAAATCCCTTGTGGGTGCGAAGTCCGATGCTGTTCATATCGGTAGAAGTGCAGTCGCCCGTATCCACCGGTGGCGTTGCAGCGCCCCAGTATCTTCCCTTGGCCGCCGTCCAGCGCGTGCCGCCAAACAAGCCGTCTGGCTGCCAGCTCTGGAAAGTGTTGGGAATAACTCCACCGGAATTTGCGCCAAGGTTGGTGTGCTGGTATTTGACCAGCGCCTTCCAGGTTACTTTATCGGTGGCTATTTTCACTGCACCAGTTCCCAACACGCCGATCGCCTTGAGGTTCTTCGAACCAAACACGCCACCCACGCCGCCTGCCGAATGGGAACGGCCGGTCATAACACAGGCCATGCGACTCAGATTCTCCCCGGCCTGGCCGGTGGCAACCACATGCGCACTCGGGCCCATGATGTCCATGATGTCGCTGGTGGCTCGGTATATCCCGTTCCCCCACATTTTGCCGGCGTCCATGACCGTAACCCTGTCATCAATGATTTGGATCCATACCGGTTTGGAAGCCTTGCCCTGTACGATAATGGAGTCCCAGCCGGCATACTTGAGCTCGGGTCCCCAGTGCCCACCCATGTGCCCTGAAGCGGCCAGACTATCATTCAGATGTGTCGGCCAGAGCGAGGTAATCGTGACACGTGCGGAAAGAGGCGTCCCCGACCCGGTTAGCGGACCCACGCCAAAGATGAGCCGGTTTTCCGCATCAAAAGCCTTCGTCGTCGCCGTCGTCTCGTCCCACAACACCTTTAAGCCAAGGCCCAACCCGCCGAGATAATCCTTGTATTTGGTAATAGTATCTACTACGGAAAGCCCCTTATAAGGAGTGTCAAATGCTGTCAATTTTTTACTAGTCTCGACCTCAGTGCCGATTTCGACACTTGATAGATCTACTCTCAAAATTTTTCCTGTCCATCCGCCGTACGTTGCCATATATCCTCCTTGACAATATTTTACTTGTTATCTTACACCTTTATGTTAGTGGCACTTGGCGCAGCTATCCGCAACCGCCGATTGAATGTGCGCGGGAACGATAACGCGCGGCGGGACTTCCTTGGTCTTGTCCGCCCAGGGAACATATTTGAGGGCGCCTGTCGGACAGGCTGCAACGCATTCCGGATTTCCGCCGCAAAGCGTGCACTTGGTAGCCTTTGTGGTACTGCCAAGGACCGGTCCGTTCAGGGAGGTCATTCCCCACGGGCAGGACTGCGTGCAGATACCGCAGCCGACGCATTTATCCACATTCACCACCCTGGCGTTGACCGGCGCGATGACCTCAATAGCGCCGTGGGGACAAACCAACTGGCACGGAACCGGGTGCGCACATTGACGGCAGCTATCCTGCGTAGTACGGAAGTTGCCCCATATACCGCCTCCTTTGAACCCCTGGCCAGCCTCCAGCGGACCCAAATTGTAGTTTCTGCCGACCTTGATGCGGGCAGCCGATGGCTGTGCTATGCCGTCATTGAACTCGGTGCATGCCAGTTCGCAGCGCCGACATCCTCCGCAGCGGCTCGGTTCGGCAACAATCATGCCGAGTGCATTGGCCACAAAAACCTGTCTTGGCGCCACATTCTCGGCCGTACTGCTGCTTCCGCAGCCAAAAAGGCAAAACGTGGTCGCCCCCAGTCCAACAGCTCCCGCGCCTCTCATGAACTGCCTTCTCGTGACCATCTTGTGAATTACTTCCGCGATTTTTCCCGTTGAAGCATCTTCCCCTAACTCTTCAGAAACTCTACTCAGTATGTCTGCCATATACATCCTCCTCTTGATATGCTCTATTCACCACCAATTCGGGTAACTGACCGTACCATCTCCTTAATAACTACTCCCTATGACGTGACACTTCCTGCATGTTTGGCCGTTTTTGACGTCTTTGTACCGTGATTTTATGCTCTTCCAGTTTTTTGGATGAGGACTGATCCTGCCGCTTGCATGACACCGCACGCAAACATCCGCCTCGGGGTGGCATGACTCGCAGGATTGAAGGTTGCGCCGCGCCTCTGCCGCATGATCCGTATTCCAGTCGTCGTAGATCTGTGTTGTACCGGCTTTCCTGTGGGATTTTATTTTCATGCTGCCTTTGTTCTGCGTCTTGGTGTGGCAGTCCGTACAGGATTTAGACTCATGGCAACGATAGCAGTTCTGCGTATTACCCGCTGCTTTGATGGCATGAATGGAAATGAAATCAGACCGGTGAGAACTGGGCATGAGCTCCCCGCTCCGTGATACACTCTTCCGCAAATCGGTCGTTATCCCGCCGCCTTTGTGGCAATCCAGGCAAAAGGATTGCTGATGGCAGTCCGCACAATTGCTTCCCGCCTTCTGGGCCAGCAAGCGGTGCTCCTTCACAAAGAAGGCGCCGTGATTGCTCATCACACCCGACCCGCTGTGGCAATCTCTGCATTCATCAGCCTTGTTGCTTTTGAAGTCCCGGTGGTCGGTCTTGGCAAAAGCGATACAGACGAGCACGACGAGAAGAAAGGCCGCGGTCAGGAATGTTACTTTAAATGCCTTGTTGATTATCATGGTCTCCCCTCACAATCTCAATAGTTGATGTTAACGGCTGTATAGCCTTGATAATTGTTGTTGTAGTTGAAATTGACATTGTTTTCAACTCTCACGATTGCAGAGATGATCTTGCTGAATTCGTAATTGACGCCGGCCCAATATTTCTTCGCGTTCCCTTCGCCGGAGCCCTCTCTGCGGAAATCATCATAATCGATCCCGGCCATAACCGCCGCCTTGGAGATCTTGTATTCGCCATAGAGCCGGATTCCGCTGAGCTGACCGGCATAACCGTTCCTTTTTTCGTAGGTTGCATTGATCGTCAGATCCTGGATCGGCTTGGCAAGAAAACCAACCTCATACACGTCGGCCGTCGCATCACCGCTAAAATCTTCCCTGGCGAATTTGAGGCTGACCCGGTAGTTTTTGGTGAACTGATATTCGGCAGAAATACTCTGCTCCTTATACTGCTCCACGGCAAAAATGCTGTAGATGGAGGCGGTGTCAAACGTCGGATAACTTTGATAATACTCACCGCGAAAGGTCAGATCTTTCAGGGGGGCCACCTTCAAGCCAAAGAGCATCTCATTGTAAGATTCCGAAATGGTATCATACTTTAATCGCCCATAAAGACTGGCGATGCCGTCAATGGGGGTGGAGGTAAAATCGAGGCCGAGGTTTTCACGCGCGATGTCGGTGTCGGTGTATTTCCTTCCGTAACTTACTTCGATATGCGTCTTCTTTATCGTATCCAGATAAACGCTCGCCCCGGTGAGGGCATCCCCTCTTGTCCCCGTCTCTCTTTTGTCTGCAAATATCACGCTTCTCCCACCGAAGATGGTGATCCCCATCGGACCCAGATTTTTCAGGTCCATGTGGAGACCGTCGATGGTTCCGGAAGCCGCCGCCGCGTTCACGAATGTCCTCCCGGCCTTCAAATCGAGATGCTCTTTCAGGGCATCCCGGTAATCCAGGTAAAAATAGTACAGTCTGCCCTGGAGATCCTGGCTCGTCGTAACCTGCTTGGTTGCTCTTCCATACGCGTAGATGTTCAGCTTGCCTTCTTTGTCCAGCTTGGTGACATTCACCCGCAAATACTCCGCAGCATCCTGCAGGGTCTTGTCCCTGTCCGCGGCCAAGATATCTTGGTACCACAGATATTGCGTCGAGCTGGTCAGCTTTACCTCCGCCGCATGAGAGAGCAATGGCATGCACGCTAGAGCCATCAGAATTGCCAAAAATTTCATAACCCTCATTGCCCCGCCTCCTTCGTCGTTCCTAGTGGATATATTTTCATCTTTCATCTTGCTGCCCGTGGGTGGCTCAAAGAACCGGAGCCCTACATCCCCGAGCAACAAACTAGCGCAACCCTCGGGCTGAGAGTTTAGCAATGAATATGCCAAAGGCGATCCTTCGGAACTTTCAATCGTGCTTTATGAGCGGAAAAAAGAAAATATCAAAGTATATTCGAATGATAGGATCGTACTGATTCCAGCCATTGGTTTCGGTTTGACGTAACGGAGGTTCTCATGCTTGAAGATGCCGTAAGCGCCTGCCCATCCTCGATAAAAACTGCTCATGTTCATGAAACACAAAGTTTCGGGCATTTTTCAAGAACTTCGTTTGCTGCGGGATATTCCGCACCCCATTGCGTAATTTTACGCAGTGAAACCAGTGACGCCCTTGCGAGGATTTTGCACCCTAAGGCCGATATGGTGCGTACTGAGCTGCGATACAACAATATTTCTCTGTTGCGCGCGATATGGCATGGGAATTGCGGATGCCCAACGGGAATGGGTTGGATGGAGCTTCGCCGGTTAAAGAATGAGAAAGTGCCCCCCCCAAAGCAAGGGGCGGCTCAATTGGGCGACTCGTCAAAAGTCGTCATACCGGTGAAAACCGGTATCCAGTGTTTTTTGTAACACTTTGAAATTCCGGGATTCCGGCTTTCGCCGGTATGACGATTGCCGGGCATTTTCGACTTTTGACGAAAGCATCACAATTCGAATAAGACGAAGTGGATACGATGAAAAAAATCCTCCTTGTTGACGATGAAACGTTTTTTCTCGAAGTGTTGAAGAGGGCGCTGCAAAACCCTTTCACGGAGGTGAAGATGGTTGGAACGGGTCTGGCGGCGTTGCAGGAAATCGCTGCTACACCGTATCATCTCTGCTACCTGGACATTGGCCTCCCGGACCTTGCTGGAACGGAGGTACTAAAAAGAATAACGGAACTATCACCCGAGACCAAAGTAATCATGATGACGGGAATGTACGTCCCGGCAGAGATGCAGCAAATCATTGAAAAGTATGCCTATATGTTTCTCCCCAAACCATTCGACCTTATCCAGTTGCGCATGCTTACCCAAAACATCCTTGAACTGGCCACAACCTGATTCTCTCCGTGAAAAAAATGAATCCTGGTTTTTTTTAAGCGGCGCGGGTGGTTTCGATGCCGAACTTCTGCATGCGGTACCGCAGCGAATCTCTGCTGATCCCTAATAATTTTGCAGCCTTGGTCTGATTGCCCTCGGTCATGATCAGGGCTTCATTCACCAGCGATTCTTCCAATTTTTCCATCGAGATGCCTCCCGGTGGCAAGTTAAGCCCGGTCATGATCTGTTCCCGATTCCCGCTCACGATCTCCCTGGGCAGATGTTCCAGAAGAAGAGAGTCTCCCTCACCCAGAATGATCGCCCTTTCAATCATATTTTTCAACTCCCGGACATTTCCTGGCCAATGGTAGCCCATGAAGAAATGTTCCACTTCCTTGGAGATCTTCTGGACCTTCTTGTGAAAATCTCCGTTAAATTTTCCGATAAAGTGTCTCGCCAAGGGGAGAATATCATCTCGCCTCTCCCTGAGTGCCGGAATGTGCAGGGCAACAATATTAATCCGATAAAAAAGGTCTTCCCTGAATTTTCCCTCGGCCATCAACTGCTTCAAATCTTTATTCGTAGCAGAGATGATCCGGGTATCCACGTGGAGATCCTTGACGCCGCCTATCCGGCGAAAAGTTTTTTGCTCGATCAGCCGCAGGACTTTTGCCTGCATCCCCTGACCCATATCGCCGATCTCATCCAAAAACAGCGAACCACCATCGGCCAGTTCCAGGAGTCCCCTCTTTAGTCCCTTGGCATCGGTATAGGCCCCTTTCTCGTGGCCGCAAAGCTCATTCTCCAGCAGATTCTCGGCAACTCCCGCACAATTAAGGGCAATAAAAGGCATACTGCTCCGCTGGCTCAAGTCATGGACGGCTTGGGCGATCATCTCTTTTCCCGAACCGCTTTCCCCCTGAATCAGGACTGTGGCCGCAGCAGTTTTCGCCACTTTTCCCGTCATTTCAAGGATCTTGCGCATCTCCAGGCTTTCACCGATGATGTTGTTTAAACTTGCCCGCCCTTTCGGCTCGTGACGGAGTTGCTTTTCGTCCATTTTGAGCAGGAAATTACCCGCTTCCTTCTTGAGCAGAAGGTTCCTCGCTTCCCACCTGAGCCGATGCTCTTCCGAATGCACCCTGTGCGAATGACCGTAATGTTTTTGATGCCTTCCTTCCCACTTGCGCCGGTACTCGTCCAATCCTTTATCAATAGCCATCTTGACCTTGTTAAAGTCAAAAGGCTTGGCGATATAGTCGAAGGCGCCCAATTTCATGGCCTTTACTACGCGGTCCACGTCTTCATAGGCGGTAATCATGATCGGAATAAAATTTTGATCTACTTGGAGCGCTTTTTCGAGAACCTCAAAACCGTTCATCTCCGGCAGGTTGATATCGATGAGCGCCAGGTCCGGCGCTTCTTCAATGATTTTTCGCAATCCCTCCCCACCCGTTTCCGCCAGGAGCACTTCATAGCCGGCCTTCTCCAGCTTCTTCTGGAGAGTCCAGCGGATGAGGGACTCATCATCAACGACGAGGATTCTGACTTCTCTCATACGGTTACTCCGCACGTCTTCAAGGAAATCCAGTTCCCGTCAACCCTGTCCGTTGCCTCTTTCACCAATGCCTTTTCATTCTCCTAAGATTTTCCTCGTCTCCTCTCTCACAAGTGATAAAATAGGTCAAGCAAGAACTGGCCATCGGCGGTTGGTTTGTCTTGACACGGCTCCTCATTTCCGATAATCAGCCGGCGGAAAGGCAAAAGCTCATCCATGAAGAAAAAAATTATCCTCGGTCTGGCTGTCTTCATCTCGTTTTTTGTTCTGGGCGGAATCTATCTGATCATCACGATAGAAAAAACAACATCCACCCTGAATAACCTTATTGAGCTCCATCAGGTTGAAATCCTGAGAGGAAATTTGCTGATTCATGCGAGAAAGATCCAGGCCGCCCTTGCAATAAGGCAGACGCGCTCTCATGGAACGCTGGATTCAATGGTAGAAAGTATTGGCCAGTTGGACAATAAAGCGGTTAAATGTTTGGAATGCCACCACAATGAAGCGATTACCCGAGCGCTTAGAAACTTGCAGGAGAAGATTTATGCCTATGAGGAAGCGTTAAGCAGGTTATTCATCATAAGATCCAAGGCGACGCGCACGGCAGAAGAGACAAACAAGGCCCTGGAGGTGGGAAACGAACTGATCAGTATGCTCCACGATATGACCTATCTGACCCATGAAAAATTAGATAAAAGAACCCAGGCTACCCTCGAAAAAATCGCTGATATGAAGACCGTGATCTTCATTCTCATTGCCCTTGGAGCAATCGTTGCCATCGGTATGGCCATCGTTTTTGCACAAGGATTGGCAAGGCCGCTCTCTGTCTTGTTGCAGGCAACAAGGAAATTAAAAAGTGGAGATTTGACCTTTCGTGTTCAGGGTTTAACAGATGAATTCGGGGAAATGGCTGCTTCTTTTAATGAGATGGCGGCAGCCCTCCAGGAGCAGATGCATAACATGCAGCGTGCCCATCAGATGACCTTGATGGGGGAAATGGCTACAAGCCTCGTTCATGAGATAAAAAACCCTCTTGCCGGAATTAAAGGCGCCATGCAGATTTTCCAGGAAGAGGCTTGCATCACGGAAGAGGAACGGGCGATTCTCAGCCAGGCCATTGGCGAGGTTCAAAGGGTCGAAACGTTGATGAAGAGTTTGCTCAATTTTGCCAAACCACCCAAACCGCAGCTTCTGCCGGTGAACATCAATGATGTCCTGGAAGCAACCGTTAACGCCGCGATACCATACTCCTCTTCGGCGCCTGATTCGCCGAAGGCCATCCGGATCGTGAAGCGCTTTGCCCCCCATCTTCCCATGACGATGGTCGATCGAATGGAAATGCAACAGGTATTTCTGAATATCCTCATGAATGCCATGCAAGCCATGCCTTCCGGTGGAACCATAACGGCCACGACTTTCGAAAATGCACCAGCCCGAGAGATTCACATAGAGATCGCCGACACGGGCACGGGGATCAGCGACGGGATAAAAGAAAAGGTATTTCAGCCATTTTTTACGACAAAAAGTAAGGGTACCGGGTTGGGATTGGCCATAAGCAGACAATTCATCGAGATGCATGGTGGAACGATCTCTGCCGAAAATAATCCGGCGGGAGGAACGATCTTCCGGATTATTCTTCCCGGTACCCAGGCGAGAGAACAGGAGAGGAGAACACAAGACTTCCATGTACGATAGTTATGATCGTGATATCAATTATTTACGAGTTTCAGTCACCGACAGGTGCAACCTCCGCTGCACCTACTGCATGCCCAAGGAGGGGCTCTCCCGGATCGGTCACGACGACATCCTCCGGTACGAGGAACTCCGCAGGATCATCCGTATCGCGGCGGGACTCGGGATTACGAAGGTCCGGATCACCGGCGGCGAACCGCTGGTCCGCCGGGGCGTCGCCGAATTTATCGCATCCCTCCGTGCAATTCCGGAGCTGAAGGATATGAGCCTGACAACGAACGGTATCCTCCTCGAACCCTCTGCGGAGAACCTTTTTGCAGCAGGAATCCGCAGGATCAACATCAGCCTCGACTCTCTGAACGCCGACAAATACGCCCAAATCACACGAGGTGGAGAGCTCCAGGCCGTCCTCAATGGAATCCGCAAGGTCAGGGAAACCGGCTTCTCCCCGATCAAGATCAACGTCGTGGCCATCAAGGGGTTTAACGACGACGAGATCCTGGATTTCGCCCGGATGACCCTCGAAAACCCCTATCAGATCCGATTCATCGAACTGATGTCCCTCGGCCATGCAGGAATCGAAAACAACGGCCGGTATATTTCCAACGCCCTCATCCGGGAGCGGATCGAAACATTCGGCAAGCTTGAACCGGTGAACGGCTCGGGAAACGGCGGCGAGGGACCAGCGCGAATCTACCGCCTCGCTGGCGGCGCAGGGGAGATCGGGTTCATTAGCCCGGTCAGCCGCCACTTCTGCAACACGTGCAACCGCCTCCGACTGACGGCGGACGGTAAACTTCGGACCTGCTTGCTGTCGGATGAAGAAACGGACCTCAAGGGCCCCCTCCGCGCGGGATGCGCTGACGGTGAGCTGGAGAAACTCATCGGAGGGGCAATCGCCCAAAAACCCAAAGAGCACCAGATCGCCTATGCGGATCACCACATCAAGAAATGCATGAAAGAGATGACGGCGATCGGCGGGTGAAGACTCTTCCTGCAGCCGACAATGCGGGACAGGCATCCATGAATCAGGACCGTTTCCATAACATTACCGGTGTCATTCTCGTCGGCGGAAAAAGCCGCCGCATGGGACGGGACAAGGCGTTCTTGCAGGTCGACGGCAAGACCCTCTTCGAACGGGTGCTGGGGATGTTCAGCGAAAGCTTCGACCGGATCGCGCTGGTGGGCGACCGGGCGGAGCGCTTTGCCGCTTACGCTCTCCCCGTCTTGCCGGACATCTACCCCGGCAGCGCCCTTGGAGGGCTCTATACCGCGCTTTATCACGCTGAAACGGAGTATGTCTTCGTCTCCCCCTGCGATCTCGCTTTTCCCAGCAGAGAAATACTCCATTATCTCTGCTCGCTTCGGGACGGTTTTGACGCCGTCGTGCCGAACACCGTGCATGGGTTCGAGCCGCTCTTCGCACTCTACGCCAAGAGCTGCCTCAGGTCGATGAGGGCGCTTCTGGAAAGCGGCAACTTCTGCGCATACGCTTATTATCCTCAGATCCGGGTCAGATATGTGCAAGATGAAGAGATAGCGCACTTCAACAGAGGCGGAAGATCTTTCGTGAATGTTAACACTCCGGAGGAATTCGAAAAAATAAAAGCAGGAGGCTTATTGTGACAGTCAAGGCAATTTCATTTGTGGCAAAGTCGGGCACCGGCAAGACGACCCTTCTCGAAAAGGTCATCGCCCGTTTGAAGGAGAAAGGCTACAGGGTGGGCGTCATCAAGCACGACGCACATCGTTTCGACATCGACTATCCGGGAAAGGACAGCTACCGCCTGGTTGCTGCCGGGGCCGATACCATGCTGATTTCATCTCCCGAAAAACTGGCGCTGATAAAGAAACATGCCGTACCTCCTTCGATCGCGGAACTTCTGGAGACCTATTTCACCGACGTGGATATTGTCATAACCGAAGGGTTCAAGCATGGTTCTCTGCCGAAAATCGAACTGCACCGCCAGGAGCGGAGCGCCACGCTCATCTGCCGGGGGGTGGAAAACGATCCGACCCTTCAGGCGGTGGCAAGCGATGAACCGCTCGAACTGGACGTGCCAGTCCTCGATCTCAACGATACCGGAGCGATTGCCGACTTCATCGAAGAGAAGTTTCTGAGATGAGGTCGATAAAAGGAAGGAGTCGGCGGAGGTACATCGTCCCTGACCCCTCAGGCTGTGCAAATGCTGGATAAATTCACCGCACTCCAGCAGGGAATGCAGGGGATGATCGACGACAAGTTCCATGATCTTTTTCATGAATAGAGACCTTTGAATTTCTCCTAAAACGCGGCAAATCGTCATGCCGGCGAAAGCCGGTATCCAGACTTTTCAAGACCTTCTGGACCCCGGCTTTCGCCGGGGTGACGAATAAGAGGGTTGTGCAAAGGTCTCGAATAAGAAAGTGCTGAGGACTGAGTAAAACCATATCCGTCCCCGAATGTCGTTATCGGGGATAAGAGAATTCGGGGATGACAAGTGTGGGAGAACTCAGGGATGACAAGTGTGGAGGAACCGTTTATGCGTTATGGATTGCTACTGTTGTCGGCTTTGTTCTTGTCGGCCCTGCCCGGTTTTTATGCAACCGCGCATGGCGAAGAGAGTTTGCTGATCTTTGCCGGCGCCGCCAGCAAGCCGCCAACCGAGGAGGCTGCCAAAGTCTTTGAAAAAAAAACTGGGATAAAGGTTGATCTGGTGTTCGGCGGATCGGGATTTGTTCTCTCCCAGATGATACTCGCCAAAAAAGGGGACATCTACTTTCCCGGCTCATCGGATTTCATGGAGATCGCAAAGAAAAAAGGGGCGGTCGTTGCTGAAACCGAACAAAAGGTGGTTTACCTTGTCCAAGCCATAAACGTGCAGAAAGGAAACCCAAAAGGAATTTTTAACCTCCGCGACCTTGCCCGGCCGGGCGTCAGGGTTGCCATCGCCAATCCCGAAGGAGTCTGTGTCGGGCTCTATGCGGTGGAAACCATCGAGAAAGAGTTTTCCGCAGCCGAGAAGGCGGCCTTCAAAAGGAATCTCATGAACTACACGGAAAGCTGCGAGAAGACCGCCACCGCCATCTCGCTGAAAACGGTGGATGCGGTCATCGGCTGGAGCGTTTTTCAGCACTGGGATCCGGAGCGGATTGAGACCGTCCCCCTGAAGAAGAGCGAGATTTCCCGGATCGGATATATCCCGGTTGCCGTCTCCTCCTTCAGCAACAACAGGGCCCGAGCCCGGCAGTTTATCGATTTCCTGCTTTCCGCAGAGGGAAAGGCCATCTACGGAAAGTACCATTACTTCATGTCTCCCGAAGAGGCGAGCGCCTGGATCGGCGCAACGAAACCGGTTGGCGGCGAATACGCCCTGCCGGCGGACTGGAGACCCAGATGAGCCTGAGAAGGGTCTCCATACTGTTTGCATTCAGCACGTTCGCGCTGTTTGCCGTGCTGGTTCTGTCGCTCCTCTATTTTTACCGGGGTGGACTGTTCCTGGAAACCCTTCTCGCGGAGAGGACACTCTTTTCCATCCGCCTCAGCATCTATTCGGCAACCGTGGCGGCGGTTCTCGCCACCGCCCTGGCCATCCCCTCTGCCTACGCGCTATCCCGTTGCGACTTCCCGGGGAAGGATGCAGTCGATACCATACTGGAACTGCCGATGATTGTCTCCCCCGCCGCCCTCGGCGCAATGCTCCTCATCTTTTTCAACAACCCGCTCGGAAGCTGGATTCAGACTCACGGGGTACAGTTCGTTTTCGACAGCAACGGAATCATCCTTGCCCAGTTTGTGACAACCCTCGGCGTCGCCACCCGCCTGACCAAAGCAGCGATGGATGAGATCCCACGGCGATACGAAGATGTGGCACGAACTCTGGGGGCATCTCCCGCAGCCGCCTTTTTCAATGTGACCCTGCCGCTGTGCAGGCGGGGATTGATTGCGGCGTTCATCCTCTCCTGGGCAAAGGCCATGGGGGAGTTCGGCGCCACCATAACCCTGGCCGGGACCATGGCGATGAAAACCGAGACCCTTCCCATCGCGATCTTCATGAAGCTCTCAACCGCCGATATCGACGGAACGGTTGTGCTGATCCTCATCATGACGACCATTGGGATCGGTACCCTGTATGCAGTCAGGCTGATCGGCAGAAAGGGGCAAAATGCTTGAGCTAAGGGACATTGCAGCGAAAGCCGGAACGTTCGCCCTAAACGATATCTCCCTGGCCGTAGAACAGGGAAGCTGTCATGTCATCGTTGGCGCCACCGGCTGCGGCAAGACACTTCTGCTGGAGTCAATCCTCGGCTTCAAAAAGCTTTCCCGGGGAAACATCCTGCTCGATGGTCAGGAGATCACGAACCAGCCGCTGGAAAAACGCCATATCTCTTATGTTCCGCAAGACCTGGCGCTCTTTCCCCATCTGACGGTGCAGGACAACATACTCTACGGTTTGCGCATGAAGAGAATCAAGGACCCGGAGCACACCCGGATGGTGGAGCTGCTCATGGAAACCGTCGGCATCAAGGAACTGGCGCGCCGCTCCATCCGGAACCTGAGTGGAGGAGAGCGGCAGCGGGTTGCCCTGGTCAGAGCAATCGCAGCGGGCAACAAACATCTTCTCCTGGACGAACCTTTTTCAGCGCTGCACCAGGGGCTGCGGCGGGAACTCTGGTATCTGCTGAAGGATCTGCAGAAAAGCCGCGACCTGACCGTGCTCATGGTGACCCACGATATGGAAGAGGCTTTTTTCCTGGGCGACCGGGTCACGGTCATGATCGACGGCGCCATACGCCAGACCGGTACGGCGAGGGATGTCTACGAGAAACCGGCAGACACGGCGGTGGCCCGGTTCTTCGGCATCGGAAACATCTTCACCGGTCGGGTGAGAGCGCTGTCCGAATCGGCGCTGCATGTCGCCTGCGATTCGTTGGGCACGGAACTGACCATCCCGATTTCCGCTTCGCTCCGCCAACCAACCGGGCCAGGCGCCCCATGCACGGTGGGAATCCGGCCTGAAAATGTCATGGTGCTCAAGCCCGATCGCCCGAGCTACGTACCTGAGAACCTGTTGACCGGAACCCTGACCGAGATCCTGCTCAAGGGGGCCTCCCATACCTTGCTATTCAGGCCAGCGGGGGCCACAACCGTTGTGGAACTCGAAGTTCCTGATTATGCGCTGAAAAAGCTTGATTTGATTAAGGGAAATGACATCTCGATTTTTTTCAAAGGCGAATGTCTGTTTCTACTCTAATAACAAGGATATCCTTAATCCACTATTGACCGTAAAAAACATTTACGCTATACGGAGGCGCAAAATATGCGGCCCTGTACTGGCTGGGAAGAGAAATGAATAACGATGGAAAATCGGCCTATTCAGGGCTGGTTTGAGGAGTTCCCAATGAAGCTGGAATTACGCAGTAACAAAGATTTCTGGTCCGGCATGATGTTCTTTCTTACCGGCGCCGGAGCGATACTCATCGCCCGGCATTACCCGTTTGGCAGCACCCTGCGCATGGGACCGGGATACTTCCCGATCGTTCTGAGTGCAATCCTTATGGTGTTCGGTGTTTACGTCATGCTCAGGGGGCTGCGCAAGAACGAAAAGATCCAGGGTAACTGGTCGATCCGGGCCCTGATCGTTCTGCCATTCTCCATGGTTCTGTTCGGCATCCTGATGGAGCTCGCGGGGTTCGTCCCGGCACTGATTGCTCTGGTCTTCGTATCGGCGGCTTCAGGCAGGGAGTTCAAGTTCAAGGAAGTTCTGCTGCTGACCCTCTTTTTGGGCGTGCTTTCGGTGGCAATGTTCATCTGGGGCCTTGGTCTGCCCTACCCCCTGATCAACAAATTCTGACGAGGTGATCATCTTGGAGATATTTCACAATCTGATTTTCGGGTTCAGTGTCGCATTATCGTTTCAAAACTTGCTCTACTGCTTCCTCGGATGCTTTTTGGGCACGCTGATCGGCGTCCTTCCCGGGATAGGGCCGCTCGCAACGATCGCGATGCTGATGCCGATCACCTTCGCTCTTCCACCCGTCGCGGCGCTGATCATGCTGGCCGGCATCTACTATGGGGCCCAGTACGGCGGCTCGACCACCTCCATCCTGGTCAACCTGCCGGGCGAGACCTCATCGGTGATCACATGTATCGACGGCTACCAGATGGCTCGCCAGGGACGTGCCGGTCCAGCGCTCGCGATCGCGGCCATCGGTTCGTTCTTCGCCGGCACCGTCTGCACGCTGATCATTGCGCTCTTCGGCCCGCCGATTGCCGAGATGGCGCTGAAATTTGCTTCCCCGGAATACTTCTCGCTGATGATGATGGGCCTGATTGTCGCAGCGCTGCTCGCCCCGGGCGACATGGTCAAGTCGCTTGCGATGGTGTTGATGGGCCTGCTGCTGGGTTGCATAGGCACCGATGTCGATTCCGGCTGGAGGCGCTTCAGTTTCGATATCATCGAGTTGACGGACGGCATCGGCTTTGTGGTTATCGCCATTGGCGTTTTCGCACTGGGTGAAATTGTGGCCAACCTCGGCGATCCGGAAGAGCGCAGTGTATTCACCTCCAATGTGGGGAGTCTCTTCCCCTCGAAGGACGACATCAAGCGATCCGTCGGCCCGATCATCCGGGGAACCATGCTCGGGGCGTTCTTCGGGGTTCTCCCCGGCACCGGGCCGGCGATTGCCTCCTTCTCCTCCTACATGATCGAAAAGAAGGCCGCCAAGGATCCGTCGCGTTTCGGCAAAGGCGCCATCGAGGGGGTGGCGGGACCAGAGGCCGCAAACAACGCGGACGCGCAGTGCAAATTCATCCCGATGCTCACGCTGGGGATTCCCGCAAGCGGGACGATGGCGCTGATGCTTGGGGCGCTCATGATCCACGGCATCGCGCCAGGCCCGACGGTAATGACCCAGAGGCCCGACCTCTTCTGGGGGTTGATTGTGAGCATGTGGCTCGGCAACGTGATGCTCCTCATCCTCAACCTCCCGCTGATCGGCCTCTGGGTGAGCCTCCTCAAGGTGCCCTATCGCCTGCTTTTCCCCGGCATCATGGTCTTCTCCTGCATCGGCATCTACAGTTTGAACAACAGCCCGTTCGAACTCTACCTCACAGCGCTTTTCGGCCTCTTCGGCTTCCTCTGGATGAAGCTCGAGTGCAGCCCTGTTCCGCTGATGCTGGGGTTTGTGCTGGGACCGATGATGGAAGAAAATCTGCGCCGGGCGATGCTGATCTCTCGCGGCAATCCCATGGTTTTCCTTACGCGGCCGATCAGTCTTGCGTTCGTCATTGTCACGATTCTGGTCATCATCGTGATGGCGGCGCCGGCATTGCGCAAACGGCGGGGGGATATCACCGGCTAGAACCGTCCCTCATTTCACCGCATGCAGATGCTCAACACCTCGATGAGGTCCGTTTCACCCCGCAAAACCTTGAGGATGCCGCCCTGGAGCAGGGTCTTCATTCCCTCGCCCGCGGCCGTTTTCCGGATGGCGGCGATCGATTTGCGGCTGGTGATCATCTGTTTGATGTTGTCCGTCGCCGTCAGCAGCTCGAAGACCCCCATCATTCCCCGGTAACCGGCGCCGTTGCAGGCATCACAGCCCCTGGGACGGTAGAGCGTCAGCTTCCCGTCGTAGGCGATGTTCAACTGGGAGAAGGCCCTTTCGCCGTAGTGGCGGGCGAGCTCCTGAAACTCATCCTCCGCGGGGTGATAGGGCTCCTTGCAGACGGTGCAAAGGGAGCGGACAAGCCTCTGTGCCAGGACACACAACAGGGAATCGGCGAAGGAGAAGGGGTCGATCCCCATGTCCAGGAGCCGGACGATCGTCTCCGGCGCGTTGTTCGTATGCAGCGTGGAGAGGACCAGATGGCCCGTGGTGGAAGCGTCCACGCCCATCTTCGCCGTTTCGTAATCCCGCATCTCCCCTACCATAATGATATCCGGATCGGCCCTGAGAAAGGCACGCATGGCATTGCTGAAATCCAGGCCGATCTTGTGGTGGACCTGAACCTGACGTATCCCCTTCTGGGTAATCTCCACTGGATCTTCCACCGTCCAGATTTTCACGTTGGGGCGGTTGAGCATATGCAGGGCGGCATGGGCCGTGGTGGTCTTGCCCGAACCTGTGGGGCCCACGAGTAAAACCAAGCCGTACGGTTTTTTCAGGATCACCTTGAACATCTCCAGGGTCTCCGGCGCCATCTGGAGTTCCTCGAGAACCAGGATTTTCCCCCGCGTGAGGATCCTCAGAACCACGTCCTCCACATAGCCCTGGGTGGGAATTGTAGCCACCCGCAGTTCAATCTCTTCACCGTCCGGACTTTTGTGTTTGATCTTCCCGTCCTGGGGAAGCCGCCGTTCGGTGATATCCAGGTTGGACATGATCTTGATCCGCGAGACGATGGCGGAACGGTACTTGTATGGAAAGGTCTTGAAGAGGATGCACTCCCCGTCGATCCGGAAACGGACGTTCACCAGGAGGTCCCGGATATCCGGTTCAAAATGGATATCCGACGCCCGGCGCAGATACGCCTCATTGATGACGTCATCG
>Ga0247840_10002336_pt1 | contig 34008 bp, 31 predicted proteins | sample LaCruzMarch2015__FD_192404 | JGI IMG/M metagenome (GOLD analysis project Ga0247840, IMG submission 192404) | Freshwater microbial communities from meromictic Lake La Cruz, Castile-La Mancha, Spain - LaCruzMarch2015_17m | ecosystem: Environmental > Aquatic > Freshwater > Lake | place: Spain...
GACGGGTCGGGGCGGGGCGCAAACCGCGGGGCGGCTGCGTTTATCTGCGCTTCATTCGCTATTCAATGGCGCTGCGGGATGGCCGCGACAAGCCCCGCGGAGCGGATTAGTTCAACGTGTTCTAGCTCGAGACGGGCCGACGCCGGCCTAGACTGGCACGGGCCGCTAGTGTGCTAGATCGGACTAGGATACTAGTGTTCTAGACTGAATCCAGTCTAGCACCCAAGTATCCTAGTCCCCCGGTCACGGCTACCCCCCGCCCCCAGTGCCCATCTGAGGAACACGCGCCGTTCGTGTACCCACGCGGTCGAGCCGATTTTGCCGACACCGCACCCGCGGTCCTCGCTCAGAGGCCAGCGCCCGAGCTTTGGGAGTCATCGAGACCATTCCCTGCGGCGAGATAGTATTGTCTGCAAAAGGTTTAGACTTTGCAACTGCCGTTCGTTGATCCAGGTGAAGTCAACCGGCAAAAAATGTGGTCTGGGCTGGCGGAAGTCCGGCGGGGAAGCCCTGCGGCAAGGTCCCGGAGGCGGCCGGTTCGACGATCGGGCGGTCGCGAGGGCGGATGGCCGGATTTCTGATCAAGGCACGCGAGGGGCCGGCGGCGGGCTCAGGGGGACGCGGAGCGTCCCAGGATGCATTTCCACGCGGAGCGTGGGAACGAGTGGGGCCAGCGAGACGGGAGGCGGGGGACTTTCACGGCAACGCCTTAAAAAGTCTGTTTTTCTTTGTGTCTTTGTGTCTTTGTGTGAGCAATTCCCGGATTCGACGGGGCGACCGGTCCGTCCGCTACTCGGTCGGTGCCCAAAGGTCGCCCAGGTTGATCGTGACCGCGTCGAAGGGTGCGACTGAGACCAGTGCGGCGCCGGCGAAGCGGCCGATCTCGCGCCAGGTGCCGGTGTCGAGCGCGTAGGCTTCCAGGGTGTGTGCGATGGGGTCGAGCAACCAGGCATAGGCGACGCCGAAGCGGGCGTAGATCGGCATCTTGATCTCGCGGTCGGTGCCGGCGGTGGCGGGCGATAGCACCTCGCACACCCAATCCGGGACGACCAAGGCGCGGTGGCCCTGGGGTAGCACGGGCATCAGTTCGCGCCGCCAGCCCGCCAGGTCCGGGACATCGACCTCGGCGTCACGGATGAAGTGCAGTTCGGGTTCGTCGATGAACCACCAGCCGCCCGGGCCGCCACGTCCGCGCTGGAAGGGGCCGATCAGGTCATAGCCGAGCGACGATGCGGTGAAGCCATGCGGCAGGCTCGGGCGCGGCTGGGCATAGAGCTGGCCGTCGAGGATTTCTCCGGTCAGTCCTGCGGGCAGGGCTTCAAGTTGTTCGTAGAGGCTGGGGCGGGGTTTGGTGCGTGCGTGCATGGCTTGGGCTTCCGGGCGGGTCACTCTGAAGAGGATAGCCTGGGCGGGTGGGGGCGGGGCGTCCTTGATCATCGTTCCGGCCACCGGGCATCGTAGGGTGGACAAGTGCAGCGCAGTCCACCAGCGGCGGCGCGGGATTCGGTGGACTGCGGCTGGCGCTTGTCCACCCTACGACCGGAACCATGGTCAAGGCCGGCGGGGCAGTCTCGCGGGCGCGTTGGCTTGGCGCGGGGTCTTTGGTCCGCACAGCGGACCCTACGCGCCCTGCGCCAATCGGCGAAACCAGTGGAGAAACCATGGACGGACCACGATTCATCCCCTTGGCTGCTTGATTGCAAGACCTGACCCCATCCCCTTGTGACCCCATCCCCTTGCGATTCATCCCCTTGGCTGCTTGATTACAAGACCTGACCCCATCCCCTTGACCCCATCCCCTAGACCTGACCCCATCCCCCTGAATCAGGCGAAGGGCAGCGTGCGCACTCGCACGGTGCGCAGGTCCAGCGTCAGGATCGCACCGGCCTCCAGTACTTGCGCGTGGCTGTGCAGCACGGCCACCAGCGTCTGCCCGAGTACGTCCGGCGCCAAGTCCTGACCGCGGATCTGGACCACGCTCGGACCCGCCGCCCGGGTCGCCGCCAGGATAGCGCTGAAGTCAAGATCGTTGGTGATTACGGTGTAGCCGTTCTCCCTGGCCCAGGCCATGATGTGCGCGTCCGGTGCAGTGGCTGCGCCAATCGCGGACCAATGACTGGTTTCCCAGCCTGCCGATCGGAGCACCGGTACCCAGGTCGGGGACAGGTTCATGTCCAGCAGCAGTTTCATGCGCTGCCGATAGCGGTCTCAACCTCCGCCGAGCGCCAGGCGGCATAGCTCAACGCCTGGGCGATGTCGTCCGGTTCCAGGTAGGGGTAGAGGGCAAGGATCTCGGGCCGGTCATGGCCGCTCGCGATCATCCCGACGATCATGCCGACCGTCACGCGCATTCCCCGGATACAGGGCTTGCCGCCCATGATCGCGGGGTCGAGGGTAATCCGATCGAGTCGCTTCCACTCCATCTCGGGCTCCAGAATGTCACGCCCTTTCAGGGCTGAGCTTCATTATACGTCATACCCAGGGCGTTGCGCCTTAAGCTGGTATGTCTGGCCCCTGCGGGGCGCCGGCGCCGGCCGCGTTGCGCTTGAACGCTCTCGCTGCGTATCCGCGCCAATCACTTTGTGCCCGGCCACGCGTGAAATCGCGGAGGCGGCGCGGGATTCGGTGGACTGCGGCCGGCGCTTGTCCACCCTACGGCCGGGACCATGATCAAGGCCGGCGGGGCAGCCCTATCGCTTGGCCGGGCCGGAAAGATGGGCATCGCTCCCGCTCTGCCCATCCTACCCACTTGTCCACCCTACGGCCGGAACCATGATCAAGGCCGGCGGGGCAGCCCTATCGCTTGGCCGGCGCCGGAACGATGGGCATCGCTCCCGCTCTGCCCATCCGACCCACTCCTGAAACCGCGGGAGCGGTTTCAGGAGCGCTCGAAGACAATCCGCCCCCCCAGCAGCGTCCAGCGCACCCGCCCCTGGAACTCCATGCCGAGGAAGGGGGTGTTGTGGCCCTGGCTGACCAGGGTCGCGGGGCTCAGGACCCAGGTCTCCGCGGGGTCGAAGACGCAGAGATCGGCGGCGCGGCCGGGTTTCAGGCGGCCCAAGTCGAAGTCGTGGCCCAGGACTGCGGCGGGGCCGCTGGTGAGCCGGGCGATGGCGGCGGGGAGTTCCAGGACGCCCTCGGTGACCAGGCGCAGGGCCAGCGGGAGCAGGGTCTCCAGGGCGGACAGGCCGGGCGCCGTTTCGGGGAAGGGCGCCTGCTTGGCGTCGGCGTCGTGGGGTTGGTGGTCGGAGCACAGGGAGGCGATGGCCCCCTCGGCGACGGCGACGCGCAGCGCCTGGCGGTCGGCGGCGGTGCGCAGCGGCGGCAGCAGGTGGCAGTGGGCGTCGTAGCCGTGCAGGTCGTCCTCGGTGAGGAACAACTGGTGCATGGCGCAGTCCCCGCTCGCGGGTACGCCGCGGCGGCGGGCCTCCACCAGCAGTTCAGCCCCCCGCGCGCTGGAGAGTCCGCGGAAGTGGATGCTGGCCCCGGTCTCCTCGGCCAGGGCGAGCGCCCGGGCGACGGCGACGGTCTCGGCCGCCTGCGGGATGCCGGGGAGCCCGAGCCGGGTCGCGACCCGCCCCTGGTGGGCGCAGCCGCCCTCGCTCAAGTCCGCGTCCAGCGGCTGCAGGAACAGGGTGAGGCCGAAGGTGGCGGCGTACTCCAGGGCCCGCATCAACACCTGGGTGTTGCGGATGGGCCGGTCGGCCTGGCTCAGCACCGGGCAGCCGGCCTGCTTCAGGGCCGCCATCTCGGTGATGTGGCGCCCTTCCAGGCCGGCGGTGATGGCCCCGGCGGGGAGCACCCGGGTCAGGCCGTGACGGGTGGCGACCTGCTGGACGAGTTGGGCGACCGCCGGGGTGTCGATGATCGGGTTGGTGTCGGGCGGGCAGCACAGGGTGGTGATGCCGGCGGCGGCGGCGGCGCGGGTTTCGCTCGCGATGGTCGCCTTCTGCTCATCGCCGGGCTCGCGCAGGCGCGCGCACAGGTCGATCAGGCCGGGGCAGACCACGAAGCCGCGGGCGTCGAGCGTGCGGTCCGGCTGGAACCCGGCCGGGGCGGCGCCGATGGCGACCACCAGGCCGTCGGCGCAGTGCAGGTCCGCCTCCCGGTCGATGCCGCTCGCCGGGTCGATCAGGCGGCCGTTGCGGATGCTGATCTTCATGCCGCTAAACATCGCTGCTGCCCCCGGCACCCTGGGCGCGCAGGTTCTGGGTGCCGATACACATGGCAATCACCGCCATGCGGATGGCGATGCCGTTGCTGACCTGCTCCAGGATCACGGAGCGCGGCCCGTCGGCCACCTGGGAGTCCATCTCCACCCCGCGGTTGATCGGCCCCGGGTGCATGACGATGGCGTCCGGCCGCGCGGTGGAGAGGCGCTCCTCGGTCAGTCCGTAGAGCTGGTAATACTCGTGCTCGCTGGGCAGCAGGGCGCCGCTCATGCGCTCGCGCTGCAGGCGCAGCATGATCACCACGTCGGCGTCGCGGACCCCTTCGCGCAGGTCGTGGCAGACCCGCACGCCGAGCGACTCGGCATCCGTCGGGATCAGGGTGCGCGGGCCGATGACCCGCACCTGCGCGGCCCCCAGGGTGTTGAGGGCGGCAATCTGGGAGCGGGCGACCCGCGAGTGCAGGATGTCCCCGACGATGGCTACGCACAGGTGCTTAAAGCCGCCCTTGTGGCGGCGGATGGTGAACATATCGAGCATCCCCTGGGTCGGGTGGGCGTGGCGCCCGTCACCGGCGTTGATGACGCTGACATGGGGGTGGGCATGGGCGGCGATGAAGTGGGCGGCGCCACTGGCGGCGTGGCGCACCACGAACATGTCCACGTGCATGGCCTCGAGGTTGCGCAGCGTATCGAGCAGGGTCTCGCCCTTGGTGGTGGCGGAGGCGGCGATATTGAGGTTCAGTACGTCTGCCGACAGCCGCTTGGCCGCCAATTCAAAGGTGGTGCGGGTGCGGGTGCTGGTCTCGAAGAAGAGGTTGGCGACCACCTTGCCGCGGCACAGCGGGACCTTCTTCACCGCCTGCTGGGCGACGCCCAGGAAGCCCTCCGCCTGGTCCAGGATCTCGATCAGGCGCGCCTCGCTCAGCCCCTCGACGGTCAGAAAGTGCTTGAGGTTTCCATCGCTGTCCAGTTGGATGGCGGTGCCGCTCATGGGGTCGCCTCCCGCGTCTTCGGCGGCTCGGGGTGGTGGGGTGCCGGCTTCTGGGGGACCAGTGCCCGCACCAGCACGAGCGGCTGCGGGCCGGTGAGTTTGAGCTGCTCGCCCGGCTCCAGCCGCATGTGCAGGCCGACCACGTTCGGTTCGATCGGCAACTGGCGCCCGTCGCGCTCGGCCAGGGCGGCGAGGATCACGGATCTGGGCCGGCCATAGTCGAACAGCACGTTGAGTGCCGCGCGGATGGTCCGCCCGGTCTGGAGCACGTCATCGACCAGAATGACATGGCGGTTGTCGACCGCCACCGGCAGATGGGAGGGGCGCACCTGGGGGTGCAGGCCCAGGCGGGTGAAGTCGTCGCGATAGAAGGAGATATCCAGGTGGCCCAGGGGGTCGGTCAGTCCCAGGGCGGCATGGAGCCGTTTGGCGACCCAGACCCCGCCGGTATGGATGCCGACCATCAGGGGTGCGGTGATGGCGCGGCTGTCCAGCAGGGCGCGCAACTCGGCGGCCATCAGGTCGATGGCGGTCGCGATGGCGGCGGCATCCATGCAGATCACCGGTGCCGGGTCCGGGGTGGGCGTCGGGTTCGCGGGGCTAGTCGGTTCGAGGTTGCTCACTGAGCCAGGTTTCCAGGATCAGGGCCGCCGCCAGGGCGTCGACCGCGTGGTGAAGATCGCCGGCGTCGAGTTTGCGGCCGGGCTGCGTGCTGAGTTGACGGCGCGCCTCGATGGAGGTCAGGCGCTCATCGACCAGGTGCACGGGCAACCGGAAGCGCCCCTCGAGCTGGCGGGCGAAGCGATGGACGCGCGCGGACCAGTCCACCTCGGTGTCGTCCATATTGAAGGGCAGCCCCACGACCACCGCGCTCGGCTGCCACTCCCGCACCAGGGCCTCGATCCCCGGCCAGTCCGGGCGCTCGCCGCGGCTGCGCAGGGTCGTCAGGGGACTGGCGGAGCGGGTGACGGTCTGGCCGACGGCGATCCCGATCTTGCGCAGGCCGAAGTCGAATCCGAGCAGGGTGGGCATTTAAGAGGGATTGTCCGCTCGTTGTCGTTGTCGTTGTCGTTGTCGTAATCGTTGTCGTAATCGGAGCCGCGTTACGATTTGCGCGGGAGCAGTTCGATCGATCGGGTTTCAACTTAGAGATCCCGGAGCAAGCGTTAAGATCTCAACTCACGTTTTCGGTCGATGCTGCTCGTAAGCTATTGATCTAATGTTGCGAGGGTCGGATTCTGGAGGGTCTGAGCGGTTGCAGGCGTGGACGGCGAAACAACGAGGTAGAGATCTTGGGCTGGTAGGATAACCTCGATTACGACAACGACAACGACAACGACAACGACAACGATTACGACAACGACAACGAAGGGATTATCCCGAGAACATAACTATTGGCGTTCATTTGCGGATAATACCCTTCACGCGTGTCCAGCCTCGCCGCTCAACAGGTTCATGTCGATCCCGAGCAGCTTGGCGGCGGCCAGCCAGCGGCCATCGGCGGCGAGTCGGAAGATGATGTGGCTGTCGGCCGGGCCGCTCAGCCAGGCGTTGGCGCTCAGTTCCTGCTCCAGTTGGCCGCCGCTCCAGACCGCGTACCCTAGCGCGATCAGGGTTTGCCGCGGCCCTTCGCCGCCGGCGATCGCCTCCAGCACGTCGCGCGAGGTGGTGACGCTGATCGAGTCGTTGATGTTGAGGGTGGAGTCGAAGGACGGACCCGCGGTGTGGAGCACGAAGCCGCGGTCGGTCTGCACCGGTCCGCCTTGATAAACAGGGATCTTGCGGACCGACTCCAGGCGCGTGTGGATGTCGAGCTGGGTCAGCAGTTCGCCCAGCATCACCTCCGTGGGGCGGTTGATGACGATCCCCATCGCCCCCTGGTCGGTGTGCTCGCAGACATAGGTCACCGTGCGCGAAAAGTTCGGGTCCTGAAGACCCGGCATCGCGATCAGGAAATGGTCGGTGAGTGAGGTGCTGAAGCCCATGGGTCTAGTATCCCGTGACCGGGGGGGGGAGGCAAGTCGGATGCAGTGGTCGGTGGCCGGTGGCCGGTGGTCAGTGGCCAGCCACCGACCACTAGCCACTAGCCACTAGCCACTAGCCACTGACCACTGGCAGCTACTCCTCCCACGCCAGCTTGCCCCCGCGCAGGAACTGCCAGGTGCGCACGATGTCGAGCACATCGGTCTCGGCCGCGATGTCCGGGGGGAAGGGGGAGTAGGGGGCGGCGAGTTCGACGATGCGGATCGCCGCCTGGTCGAGCAGCGGGTAGCCGGAGGAGCGCACCACCCGCACCTGCTCCACGCTGCCGTCGGCGCGCACCGCCACGCTCAGGATCAGGTTGCCGTAGAGATGCTGGTCTTTGGCCGCCTGGGGGTAGTTGACGTTACCGATGCGCTCGACCTTGCGTGCCCAGGCGCCCAGATAGCTCGCGTAGCGGTACTCGCGGGTGCTGGCACTGACGGACCGGCGCCGTTGCCGGCTGGCGTAGGCGGCTGAGCGCGCCTGCAGGCTCTCGGTCAGGCGGGTGATTTCCTGGTCGCGGCTGCGCAGGATCCCGGCGGCATCCGCGGGCTTGACCGGCGCTACCGCGGGTGACGGGTCCTCGGGCACCGGCCGCGGTTTGGGTGCGGGGGCGGCCGTCAGGCGCTCGGGGCGCGCTTGCCGGGGCCGAGCCGGGGTGGGCGGCGGCGGTGCGGCCGCCGCGGGGGGCGCCTCAACCGGGGGCTCAACCGGGGGGGTGTCCAGGGGCGGGTCCGGGAATTCGTCCCGAGCGGGAGGTGCGGTCGGCAGCGGCGGCTGGTCCGCGGGCGAGGAGATCACCCCGTCACCGCGTGGCGATTCTCCGACCCGGGAGCGCTGCGACAGGGCGGCGTCGGGCTCCGGGTTGCGGGTGCTCTGGCCCGGGTCCTTGAGCAGCACGATCTCCAGGGACTGGTCCGCCGACGCTGTGCGGTCTGGCTGAGGCATCTCGAAGGAGACGGCGAGGATCAGAAACAGGTGCAGGAGCGCGGCCCCCAGCAGGGCCGCGGGCAGGACGCGTGACGGACTGCCGTCCAGGGGGGCGGTAAGGGCGCGCGGGAGGCGTGCGGCCTCGCTGGTATCGGTCAGGGTATTTTCCATGAGCCTGGGGATACCCTCACCCTCGTTGTAAGCGTCGTTGTCGTTGTCGTTGTCGTAATCGAAATCGAGGTAATCATAACGGCCAGGACCCTCCAGCTACGACTACGACTACGACCACGACCACGACCACGACCACGACCACGACCACGACAACGACAACGACAACGACAACGACAACGACAACGACAACGAATGGATTTCCTTACCTAGGACGCGGCCGGTACGCGGGCGGACACCCGGCCCGCGATGGCGTCCAGCAGGTCGCCGGCGATGTCCAGCCCGAACTGGGCGTCCAGTTCGCGGATGCAGGTCGGGCTGGTGACGTTGATTTCAGTCAGGTAGTCACCGATTACGTCGAGGCCGGCGAAGAGGATGCCGCGCTCGCGCAGCACCGGTCCGACTTGGGCGGCGATCCAGCGGTCGCGTTCCGACAGTGGCTGGCCCACGGCGGCGGCCCCGGCCGCCAGGTTGCCGCGCGTCTCGCCGGGGGCCGGGATGCGGGCCAGGCAGTAGGGGACCGGGTTGCCGTCGATCATCAGCACGCGCTTGTCGCCGTCGCGGATCTCCGGGATGAAGCGCTGGGCCATGCACAGGCGCCGGCCGCGCTGGGTGAGCAGTTCCACCATGACGCTCAGGTTGGGGTCACCCGGGTCGACGCGGAAGACGCCGCTGCCGCCCATGCCGTCCAGCGGCTTTAGGATGATCGTCTGGTGGGCGGCCTGGAAGGCGCGGATGTCGCCCAGGCGGCGCGTCACCAGGGTGGGGGGCGTACACTGGGGGAATTCCACCGTGAACAGCTTTTCGTTGGCGTCGCGCAAGGCCCGCGGGTCATTGATCACCCGGGCGCCCGCGCGCGCCGCGTGCTCAAGCAAATAGGTCGAGAACACATAATCCATGTCGAAGGGCGGGTCCTGGCGCATGAGCACCGCGTCGAGGTCCGTAAGCGCGCGGGTGGTTTCGGCGCCGAACCGGTACCAGCGCGCCGGGTCGTCCGCCACCGTCAGCGTGCGCATGCGCGCCCGGGTGCGGCCCGCGTCCAGGAACAGGTCGCCCGGCTCCATGTAGGCGAGCGCCCAGCCGCGCCGCTGCGCCGCCAGCATCATGGCGAAGGTGCTGTCCTTCTTGATGTTGATGGACCCGATGGGGTCCATGATGATGCCGATTTCGATAGTCATGGGCCAAGTGTAACCCAATGCTGGCGGCGCTGGCCCGCGCGCGCCGACCGTGCTGGGGGCGCTGCCCCGGCCGTTCGCCGGTCCGCGGCTGCCCGCGGGGCGTCCCGGTGGATGGTGACGGCCATCGACGCCTGGACCGCGCCGTGGTACAAGACGCAAAATCCGAGGTGTTTGAGCGCCCCCGTGCCGCGTTTCGCACAGCGTTTGCCGGAGCGTTGGAGTCTGACCACCGTGGTGCCGAAGCCAATGACCAAACCAGGGCCGAAAGTGCCACCACGCGTCCCGAGTGGCGCGCGGTGAGCGCGGCTGCCGACAGCGGCGATCTGCACGGGGTGCGCGTCCTGGTGATCGATAACAGCAGCACGGTGCGGCGCGCCGCCGAGGGCCTGCTGACCGAGGCCGGGTGCGAGGTACGCACCGCCGCGGACGGGTTCGCAGCCCTGGGGACGGTGCTCGAGTTCCAGCCGGACCTGGTGTTGGTCGATAGCCGGATGCCCCGCCTGGACGGCTATCGTACCTGCGCTCTGATCAAAGCCAATCCGCTGCTGCGCCATACGCCGGTGGTCATGCTGTCGAGCAAGGCTGGCCTCTTTGATCGGGCCAAGGGCCGCCTGGTCGGGGCAGATCTCCACCTGGCGAAGCCCTTCAGCCGTGAGGCCTTGCTGGATGCGGTGCGGCGGTGCCCGGGTGCGGTGGCGGTCACACCCGGCACCGACTTCAAGGTCGAACCGGCCGACGGCGGAGGGGACTATGAGCAGTAGTGGCGAGACGGCGGGGATGCGCGGCGCCGGCCTGGGTGCCCAGGTCCCCACCGGCACCCAGTTGTTCGAGCAGATCGCCGCGGCCGCGGCGCGCCGGCCGACGGGGCTTCCGCCTTCGGGGGTGGCCCCCGGGCGCTGGTCCGGGCTCCTGTTCCTGGTAGGCGAGTGGCGTTTGCTGGCCGCGCTGGCCCGAATCGACCTGGTGCTGGCGCTCCCGTCCGTACTGACCCCGGTGCCTGGGACCGGTAGGCAGGTACTCGGGATCGCCAATCACCAGGGCGCCCTGTTGCCGATCCTTGATCTGGGCGTCCTGCTCGGGGCTGCCGCGTCCGTTCCCGGCGGCGCCGGTCGTGTCCTGGTGGTGCGCCGCGACGGGTTTCCCTGCGGTTTCCTGGTGAGTGCGGTGATCGCTAGCTGCCACTGTGACATGAGCGCGCCGCGCGCCGTGCCGCCCAACGGACCGCCGCTGCTCGCGTCCTGTGTGCACGAGGCCTTCGACCTTGCGGGCGAGGTGGTGTCCGTGCTTGACCTGGACCGCGTGGCGGTGGCCCCCTTGATCGGTCTTGGCTAAGTTCAACAGGACCTGGAGTCGCTACAAGATGGTGATGCGAACCAAGCAAGGCGCCAAGGTCGGGGATGGCACTGCGCCCGGGGGCCAGCCCAGGGCGGTGACGCTCGGTCTGTGGCTGTTCACGGTGAGTTGTGCGGCCCTGGCGCTGACCAGCTTCCTCCTGCTGCGGGACCTGGATGAGCGCACGGTGCGCCGCTCCCAGGCGGCGGCGGCCGTACAGGCTCCGGTTCGACAACTGGAGCGGTTTGCCGGGGCGGCCGTGGCGGGTGACGCCGGTGCCTTTGTCCGCTTGCGCGATGAGCGTGATCGTCTGCAACAGGGGGTGGCAGCACTCGCGGGTGCGGCCCCGGAGGCGGGGTCGGCGCCGCCCCCGGTGGCGGCGGCACAAGACGCCTGGCGCACCTATCGCGAGGGTGCGGACCTCATCCTGGCCGCACAGGAGGATATCCTGGGGGTTCGCGCTGGGCTCGCCGCCACCGACCCCGTGCTCGCCAGGCTGGAGGCGTCCATGGCAAGTGCCGCGGAGTTGATCGCCGCCGAGGGGGCGCCTGCGGAGGAGGTCCTGGAGGCCGGCTGGCAGTTGGCGCGGATCGAGACCATGAAGGCGGCCCTGGGATCGCTGCCGGGTGCCGAGGCTGCGCCCCAACCCGCGCTCACTGCGGTGCTCGGGGTCTTTGGTACGAGTCTTCAAACCCTGATCGAGCAGGCCGGCACCAGGCCCGAATCCGCGGCCGGGCCGGTGCTGACGGATACCGCAGCGCTGTTCGACACCCTGCGTACGGCCGCCGCGCCCCTGCCCGGGCTGGTGTCCCGGGCGCAGCCCGCGCGTGCGACCCTGACGCCCATGCAGGCGGCCGGGGACCAGTTCGCGGCCGTCCTCGACCGCCTGGTGGCCGCGGCCTGGCAGGACCCGCGGGTGATGCGACTGGGCCCGCTGCCGGTCGTTTCCTGGTCGGCCCCGGTGTTTGGCGTCCTGGCCCTGAGTGGCGGGCTCCTGCTCGCCCTCGGGGCGGCCCGGCGGCGGGAGGCCGCCGTCCGGCGCCAAGGCGGGCCCGTCGGGCCGGGCGTCGCGGCGCTGCGCAACGCCCCGTCGGCGTCGCCTGCCCCGCTCGCCGAGACTGCCGACGATGCGTGTGAGCCTGTCCTCGAACGGGCGTCGGACCTGCCCGAGGGTGGGTCCCGCGCCGCCGGATCTGCGGCCCTCGGGGTGCCGGCTGCCGGGTCGGCGGCGGTCACGGCCACGCTCGCCAGGCTCGCGGCGGTGTCCGCGCAGAGTCGCACCGGTGCCCTGCACCTGCGTGAGGCGGCGTCGATGCAGGCCGGGCAGATCACGCTCGCGGGGGGTGCCATCCAGTCACTCGTCGCGGATTTAGGTGCGCTCCTGACGCAGGCCGGCGAGTCCGCCGAGGCGGCGGCGCTGGCCGCACGCGGCATCCAGACGGTGCGTGATGCCCTTGGCGGGGGCGCCGTCGGCCGTGGCCGGATCCTCGACCTCAGCGAGCGTATCGGCCGCTGCGATGCGAGCGCCCAGACGCTCGGTGCGCTGGTCGAAGGGCTCGCGGACGGCCTCGACCAGATCCAGATCCTGGCGCTCAACGCGGTCATCCAGGCGGCTGCCGCGGGGGAGGGGGCCGGTGCGCGTGAGTTTGCCGAGGGGGTGGCGCGTCTGGCCGGGGAGTCGGCCGAGAGCGTCAGGCAGCTGGAGGTCCTGCTATTTACACTCCAGGCGCAGACCCGGGCGGCGGTGCTGGCTATGGAGGAAGTCGGCGCGGTGCCGGTTGCCGACCTGGAGCCTCGGGTCGCGGACGCCCTGGGCGAACTGGAGGCCGCCTGCGCCGCCGGTGCCGATCGCAGTGTCGCGGTCGCCGAGGCCGTGCGGCAGCAGTCCCGTCAGGCGGTGGCGTTGCGCGAGACGGTAGCGGTCCTGCGCACCGGGGCCGCGGAGCACGCGCAGGTGACCCGGGCCGCGGCCCAGTCGCTCGAGGACCTGGTCACGCTGGCCGCCGAACTGCAACACCTGGTGCCCGGTGAGCCGGTGCCATGACCAACGGCGAGCGGACCAGCGGTCCGAGCCGCATCCCTGGGTCCGCTTGAGGACCCGCTCCAGGGCCTTATCCCAGGGGCCCGCACAAGGGAAACGATCCCATGGCAGAGAAGGTAGTCGGTGGCCTGAAATGGGTCAAAGCGGAGATCGCCGCGACCCTGCGCCGGGTCCGGGGGCTGGTGGAGGTCTATGGCCGGACCAGTGAGCCCATCGCGCTGGGCGATGCGGTGGATGCCCTGTTCGAGGTGCGCGGGGTCCTGCTTGCGCTCCAGCTCATCCTCCCCGCGCGCCTGGTCGACGAGATGCAGCGGCTGTGCGATGCCATGGCCGAGCGCCGGGTACGCAGCCCCAAGGAGGCGGCCGAAGCCATGATGCTGGCCCTGATCCAGCTCCCCAGCCACCTGGACCGCCTTGACGCCGGGGCCGATCTCCCTCCCTTGAGCCTGTGGCCGACCATCAACGACCTGCGCGAATCGCGCGGGGCCCCCCCGCTGACCCCGGCGGAACTGCTGGTCCCCGGCTCGGTGCTGGCGGCGGAAGACGAGGAACTGCCGGCGGAGGCGTTGGAGGCCCTGGCCGTCGCCCTGCGCAAGGTCCGGCCGCATTTCCACCGACACCTGGTGGACTGGTACCGCTCGACTACCAGCGCCGAGGGCTTGATCAAGCTCAGCCGGCTGTTCCAGCAGCTGCACCGCTTCCTCAAGGACGGCATCCTGGCCGATCTGTTCCGTCTGGCCGAGGCCTACACGGCCGGTCTGCAGCGCGGCCAGGTGGCCGCTGATGCGGACGCCCAAGCCTTGGTGGGGCGCCTGGACCGGGTCTTCAAACCGCTCGTCACCGCCCCTCCCGCCTGGCCGGAGGCGCAGATCCGGGACCTGATCGATGCCTTCCTGACCGAGTTGGACCAGGCCGACGTACAGCCCGTGCTGGTGGCCGAGATTCGTGCCCACGGTGCGCGCCCAGCGGTCGAACTGCCGGCACTGGAGGGGGCGCCCGAGGCCCTGGCCGGTCTGGCGGAAGCCATGCTGGGTGAGATGGCGATCCTCAAGGAGTGTCTGGACCTCTACGCGCGTGGTAAGCGCGACGACCGGACGCCGCTCGAGGCCCTGCGCGTCGGCATGGGTAACCTGGCGCGCGCACTCGAAGGGGCCGATACCGGTGACCTTGCGCCGCGCCTGCGTGCCCTGGGGGATGCGTTCGGTGACCTGGCGATGGCCGCTACGGTCGTGGATGCGGTGCGTCTTGAACCTCTGAGGGGGGAGTTGCTCGGGATCGAGGTGGTGCTCCAGGCCTATGCACAACCGGGTCTGCGCCCCTGGGGTCTGGACCAGGCCCCCGATCACGGGGACCTGGACGGCGCGGCGACCCCACTGCGTGGGGTGCGTACCGAACTGGTCGGGATCAAGGCGGCGGTGCTGGATTGCCAGCCTCAGGGCGCGCGCCCCGCGTCCTTCCGGGCGCTGCCGGAGCGCCTGGCGAGCGTCGCTGAAGCCTTTGCGCAACACGGCGACGCGCAGGCGAGTGCGGCGGCCGAGGCCATCGCCAACCTGGTGGAGCAGCGCTATCTGGCGGTGGATCGCTTTCCATGGGCGGGGGAATTCGATCGGCTGGCGGATGCCATCGCCGCCCTGGATCTCTACATCGAGCGGTGTGAAGAGGGGCAGCCGGCGGCCACCGACCTGCTCGCGCGGGTCGCGGCCTCGCTCGCGGAGCTGACTCGGCTCCTCGATCAGGCCCGCGAACCCGCGGCGCCCGGCAGCGGCATCCCGGTACCGGTGCCCGCCGACGGCGGGGACCCCGGCCAGGGGCCGGCCGGGGCGGGGATTGCACCCGAATTCCTGGATATCTTTCTGGAGGAGGCGCGCGAGGAAACCCACAGCATCGGCGAGCAGTTCGTGCGCTGGGGCGCCAACCCGGGCGATGAGGTCGCCCTGACCACGCTGCGCCGCAGCTTCCATACCCTCAAGGGCAGTGGGCGGCTGGTCGGTGCGGTGCGTGTCGCCGACCTCGCCCAGGTCGTGGAGGACATCCTCAATTGCTTGATCGAGCAAAGCCTCATTAGCGATGCCGGCCTCCGGGCCTATCTGTCCGAGGTGATCGAGCTGCTCCCGGACCTGGTGAACGCGGAGGCGCAGAACCGCCCCCTGGACGTGCGGGACCTGCTGCGGCGGGCGGCGGCCTGGGGTACCCCCGCGCGATCCGCGCCGGCCTCTCCGGCTCCGATCCCGGCGCTGTCTACGCCGTCGCCGGCACCGGCCGCGGCGGTTTCCGAGACGCCCGCCGCCAGGCAAGGGCTCCTGATCGAATCGGCGGACCTCTGGTTCGAGTCCCAGCCCCGCCCGGAGCCGCCGGCCGGCGGGCCTGGGATCGCACCGCCGCGCGCGGAGGTCGCGGCTTACCCCGGCGCGGCGGTTGCCGACGATCACGATCGTGTCAGCCGGTTCGCGGCCGACGCTGAGTTGCTGGACCTCTTTCGCGGCGAGACCGCCCAGTACTTAGACGACCTGCGCGCCTTCCTGGCGCGCGCTGCGGCCGGTCAGGCGGTCCCGGACGAGGCGACGGTGCGCGCCCTGCACACCCTCAATGGCAGCGCAGCCATGGCGGGCATCGACTCCATCGCCGCGGTCGCGACCATGCTGGAGCGGCGGCTGCGCCCGTTGCAGAGTGCAGCCGGACCGGTGCCGGCCCCGCTACTGGCCCTGCTCGAACGCTCCTTGGACGCCATCGCCGCCCGCGCCGCGGAGGTCCCGGCGACGGATGCGGGGGCCGCGGCCCTGGCCGACCTGAGGGCCGATCTCGCAGCCCTGCCGACGCCCGGTCCGGCGGCGCCTGTCGACCTGCCGGACTCCGGGTTCTTGGAGTGGTCCGCGCCCGCGCTCGCGGATGGCGCCGCAGGATGTGACGCGGATGTGACCGACGGCGGCATCGATCTGGTCCTGCGGGATTCCGATCTTGCGGATTTTTTCGGCCAACTGCCCGAGCCGGAGCTCGAGTGGGAGCCTGGGCCAGACTCGGAGCCAGACTCGAACCCAGACTCTGAGCCAGATTCGGACGCGGACTTGGACTCGGCGGATGGGGTGGGCGTCGCTGCCGAGGCCGTTACGGACCCCTTCGCGACCGGGCCCGCGGCGCTGCGCGAGGAAGGGCTGCCGGACCTGCTCCCGGTGCCGGCCCCTGCGTCCACCCCCGCGCCGACGCCGGAGGACGCCCGCGTTGACGCGGACGCCTTGGGCGCCGAGCTGGCACAGGCGTTGCATTTGCTGGACGTGGAATTGGGTGGCGACGCCGCTGACTGGCCTGGCCCGGCGGGGGGCGATGCGTCAGTCCCGGTGGCCTCTGCGGCCCCGGCGTGGTCCCGGCGCGACGCGGCGGTGCCGGCCGTGGACGCCCTCGACTGGGAGTTGGTGCCGCTGGCGTTGCCGCAGTGGCCGGGCGCGCAGGCGGCAGGCGAGTGCGCGACGCCACCGGCCGCGGGCTGGTCCGCGGCACCGGTGCAGGGCGGACACGAACCGGCGGCGGAGCCCCTCGGCTCGCCCGAGTCATTCGCCCTGATCGAGTCCGTCGATGAGATGGCGCCCTTGCCCGAACTCTGGCCGGCGCCCGCGGGCGTGCCGCAGGGGACCGGGCCAGTGGCCCAGACGCAGTCCGGCGACGCGCTGGAGCCCTTCGCGGTGCGGTCGGCGCAGCCGACGCTCGAGGCCCCCAACGTGTCGACCGTGGCGGCCACTGCTCCCCCGGCAGCGGCGCCGGTCCCCGTGGCGACTGGGGGGCACGAATCCGGGGCCGCCGCGGCGCCGGTGCCGCCGCAGCACCTGGCGCAGCTCATCGCGGCCGCCGCCGAAATCGGCCGTGACCGCGCCCAACTCGCCCAGCGTAACGGCCTGGTGGGGGCCGGGCTTGCTCAGTTGGACGAGATCGTACGGTGCCTGCATGAGGAGTTGCGGAGGCTGGGGACGCAGACCGACAGCGCGGCGCCGGACCAGGAGGCGCCGCTGCCGCCGCACCCTGGCGGTCTGCTGGGCAACCTCAACGAGTTGGCGCACGTACGGGCGCTGCTCGACGGCCATCAGCGGCAGTCCGCGGACCTGCTGGCGCAGCAGGCGCAGGCGGCGGCGGCGCTGCAGGACGGGTTGTTGCGTCTGCACCCGGCTAGCCTGCCGGCCTTCCTGGTATCGGTCGCGGACCAGGTCTACGCGCTGCCCCATACGGCCGTCGCGGGTGTTGCGCGCGTGCCCCGGGAGGACCTGGACGCCATCGACAACGGCCAGGGGCGGGACTTTGCCGATCGCGGTGAGCACTACCGGCTCGCCGGTCTGGCCCGGCTGCTCGATCCCGCGGCCAGGCCGGACCTGGCGCAGCGCCGGTGGCTGCCGCTGCTGCTCACGCGGGTGGGCGACCTGCGGGTGGCCCTGCAGGTGGATCACCTGATCGGTTGTGTGCGCCTCGCGGTCATGCCCCTGGGGCCGCAACTGGCCGCGGTGCGCTGGCTGGCCGGCGGTGCCATCCTGCCGGATGGGCGCGTCGCCTTGGTGCTGGATGCGCTGGCCCTGCTCGGCAGCAGCGCTGATCGGGACGGCCCCGCTGGCGCGCAAGAGGAGCCGGGGCGGGACACCCCGGCTTACACACGATGATGGTCGCGGACCAGGGCGTGCCCGTCCTGCTGCTGCCGGTCCCGTCCGCGGTGCGCCCCTGGGACCTGCTGCTGCCGGCCGCAGCCGTGGCCGAGGTGGTGCGTGCTGCGTCGCTGGAGCCCCCAGCGCCGGGGGGGCCGGACTGGCTTGTCGGCGTCCTGCCCTGGGACGGACAGCAGGTTCCGGTGGTGGATCTGGCCGGTGCCGGGTCGCTCGCGGGCGGCCCGCCGCCCCGCTACGTGGTGGTCTGTCAGAGTGCGGCGGGCGCGCCTATCCTGCCGCACTTCGGCCTCGCGAGCCCGGGCCTGCCGCGCCTGGAGTGGGTGACGCCCGAAACCTTGGGTCCCGAGCCGGAGGCGTCGGCGGCGGACACTGGACCCTTCACCCCGATCGCCCTGCGCCACCTGGGCCAGCCGGCGCTGCTGCTCGACCTGGAGGCGCTGGAACTGGCCCTGTTGGTGCCGCTGTCGGGCTGAACACGGCCTCGATCCTCCTCAATCCGGAAATCAGTCCGCGAAAAACGCGAAAAACGCGAAATAACACAAAGATATCACTCCGCCCGTCCGCTCACCTCCGCGGTGACGGCACGCGCGGTTAGCAACGCTCTGTTCTTATTCGCGTTCATTCGCGTTATTCGCGGATTAATTGCGCTTTCCAGGACGATCAAGCGGCGTCGCGGTCGCCAGGATGGGCACGCTGCGCTGTGCCCATCCTCCGGTCCTCCGGGGGCTGGCCGCGGTGTCAGTCGCCGGTGGCCTCGGCCGCGTGGGCCTTGGCGTGCAGGGCATAGAGCACATCCTCATCGGCGATGTGATCGACCAGCCAGTCCTGGGTGAGGTCGAGCGCCTGCTCGGCCAGGTCCGGGTTGGGCCCGAAGGTCGCCAGGTCTTCTGCCAGGGCGTCCAGGCGGGCGAAGAAGGCGGCGTGCAGGGCCTGGTGGGCGCCCAGGTCCGGGTAGGCGTGGGTGCGCATGAAGTCCTCTTCATCCCTGAAGTGGGTGTCGGCATAGGTGCGCATGAAGGCGATGGCCTCCTCGACCCCCTGGTTGGCCTCGCGGTCCAGAATCTGTTCATAGAGGCGGTGGGAGGCGTTAAAGAACCCCTGATGTTGTTCGTCGATCGCGGGGATGCCGATCGAGTAGGCGTTTGACCAGTCGCGCAGCATGGGTCACCTGTGTGTGCTGTGAACGTGAATTGAGGGTGGTCGGGTCCGCGGTGCGGGCTCAGGCCGTGGTGGCGAGGGCGCCGCTGCGCTCCAGCAGGAACTGCACCAGAAGCGCGACCGGGCGCCCGGTGCCGCCCTTCTCCTTGCCGTTGAGCCAGGCGGTGCCGGCGATGTCCAGGTGGACCCAGGGGTATTTCTTGGTGTAGCGGGAGAGGAAACAGGCGGCGGTGATGGCCCCGCCGTCGCGCCCGCCGACATTGGCCATGTCCGCGAAGTTGCTGTCGAGCTGGGTCTGGTAGTCGTCCCACAGGGGCATCCGCCAGACCCGGTCCCAGGCGGCCTCACCGGCCGCCTGAAGCTCCTGGGCGAGCTTGTCGTCGGCGGTGAAGAGCCCGGAGGGGTGCTTGCCGAGCGCGACCACGCAGGCGCCGGTGAGGGTGGCCAGGTCGATCACCAGGGCGGGCTCGAAGCGCTCGCTGTAGGTGAGTGCGTCGCACAGGATGAGCCGGCCCTCGGCGTCGGTGTTGAGGATCTCGATGGTCTGGCCGGACAGGCTCTTGACGATATCGCCGGGCTTGTTGGCATCCCCGTCGGGGAGGTTCTCAGAGGCCGGGACCACGCCGATCAGATTGATCGGCAGCCCGAGCTCACAGATCGCCTGGACCGCGCCCAACACGCCGGCCCCGCCGCACATGTCGTATTTCATCTCGTCCATCTCGGCCGCCGGTTTGATCGAGATACCGCCGGCATCGAAGGTGAGCCCCTTGCCGACCAGGACCACCGGCCGCTGGTCGCTGGTGCCGCCCTGGTAGCGCATGATGATCAGCTTGGCGGGCTGACGGCTGCCCCGGGAGACGCAGAGCAGGGCGCCCATACCCGCCTCTGCCATGTCGGCCTCTTCCAGGACCTCGACCTCGAGCGGGTCGAAGCGGGCGGCCAGTTCCCGTGCCTGGTCGGCGAGATAAGACGGGGTGCAGAGGTTGCCGGGCAGGTTGCCCAGTTCGCGCGCCAGGGTGACGCCGGCACCGATGGCGGCGCCGTGCAGCCGCGCCTGCTCGGCCGTCGCCTGGTCCTGCTTGTCGGCGACCCACAGGGTCAGGGTCCGCAGCGGCGTCTTGGGGGCCAGCTTGTCGTCCTTGGTCCGGTGGTAGCGATAGACCCGTTCCGCGGTCGTGGTGACGGCATCGCGCGCCGCCAGATACAGGCTCAGACCTTCCGGGGCCGCCTCGGCCAGGGTGGACAGGGCCTCGCCGGCATGGGTGCGCTGCAGCAGGTCCACGGCCGCGGCCAGCGCCTGGCGGTAGTTGCTGCGGGTGGCCTCCTTGCGCTTGCCGCAGCCCACCAGCAGGACGCGTTCCGCCGCGACCCCCGGCAGGTCGTAGAGCATCAGGGTGCGTCCGGTCTCGCCGTCCAGGTCGCCCTTCTTCAGCAGGTCGCCGAGTCGGCCGCCGCTCGCCTTGTCGATGGCCTCGCCGGCCGGCGTGAGCTTGCGCTTCTCGAAGACGCCCAGCACCAGGCACGGGGTCTTGTGCTTGGCGATGTCGCCGGTCTTGATCTTGAACTCCATCTGGGGATACCTCGGGGGCTAGTTCTTCGGGGGCCAGTGCGTCGGGGGCTGCTGCTGCGCGGGACGGTACTTTGGTGAGTCGTTCGGGGTTAGGATGCCGCACTTGAGAGTCTACCGGATTGCGCGCCCGACCCGAAACCTGGGAGGGTCGGGGCGGGGCGCCCGGGACCGGCTCGGCGCTGGTCCCTGCGCTGCGTTCACCCCGCGGCCTGGGGTCCGCGCAGGTACCCGAGTGGGGGCGACGTGGCACAGGGGCAGGGCATGGGACTGAGAATTCTCGACCGCTATCTGGCGGGGGCAGTGATCGGGGGGACCCTCCTGACCCTGGGTGTGCTCCTGCCGCTCTTGGGGTTCTTTCTGCTCGCCAACGAGCTGGAGCAGGTGGGAGTGGCCGGCTACCGGCTCCAGGAGGCGCTGCTGTTCATGGTCCTGTCGCTGCCCCGCTATGCCTACCAGGTCTTTCCCATCGCCACCCTGATCGGCGCCCTGCTCGGGTTGGGCGCGCTCGCCAACCGCTCGGAACTGGTCGCCATGCGCGCCGCCGGGGTCTCGGTGGGGCGGATCGCCGGGGCCGGGCTCCTGGGCGGGTTGCTGCTGGCCGCCGGCGCCATGCTGGTCGGGGAGGTGGTCGCCCCGCCGGCCGAACAGCGCGCGCTCGAGCTCAAGCGCGCGGCCCTCTCCGGGGAGGTGACGCAGCGCACCGACTCCGGCTTCTGGGCGGTCGATCAGGGGTCCTATATCAATATCCGCGAGATCCTCTCCGGCACCAGCCTGCGCGACATCTTCATCTACCAGGCCGACAATGCCGCCGGCACCCTGATCGCCACCCATGCCGAGGGGGCGCGCTATCACGGCGGGCAATGGGTGCTGGAGGGTCTCTCGCGCAGCCGGGTGAGTATGGACGGGGTGCAGGTGGAGCGCCTGCCGAATGCCGCCTGGAACTCCCTGCTCGACCCCGGGATCCTGGAAATCGTGGTGGTCGATCCGCGCATCCTGCCGGTCTGGGGCCTGTGGAAGTACATCCGTTTCATGACCGTCAATGCGCAGGATGCGAGCAACTATCAGGTGATCTTCTGGGGCCGGGTGCTGTATCCGTTGCTCACCCTGTCCATGGTGCTGGTCGCCATCCCGGTCCTGCTGGGCTCGGCGCGCAGTCGCGGGACCGGGGTGCGCGCCTTCTTCGCGGTCCTGGTCGGCATCCTCTATTACCTGGTGAGCAAGACGTTCTCCTATTTGGCGCTCCTCTATGGCCTGAGCCCGCTCGCGGCGGCCCTGGCCCCGCCGCTGCTGTTCATCGGCGCGGCTATCCTGTTGCTGCGGCGGGTGGGGTGAGGGGAGCGGATCACTGCTTCGCAGCCGCCCCAGAGATCCGGTAGGATGGGTAGAGCGCAGCGAAACCCATCGCTTGCGTTGAGGCTATAATCAAGGTTCCCGTGTCCACTGTTCAAGAGGCTTCCCAAATGGCCGCTACCACCGCCGACGAGGTCTGGGCACTACTGCGCGAGTTGCTGGAGGCCCAAAAAGAGACCGATCGCAAGTTTCAGGAAACCGACCGCCAGATGCAGCAACGGGCTCAGGAAACCGACCGCCGGATGCAGGAGACCGACCGCCAAATCCAAGAGGTCAACCGCCAACTCGGCCGCCTCGGCGGGCAATGGGGTTTGTTCGTGGAAAACCTGGTCGCACCCTCCTGCGAGCGGCTCTTTACCGAACGGGGAATACCGGTCCACATGGTCAGCCGGCGGGTACTCAAGCGCAAGGACGGCGACACCCTGGAGATCGACGTGCTGGTCGTCAATCTGGGCCACGTCGTCATGGTCGAGGTCAAGTCCAGCCTGCGGGTGGACGATGTCAAGGAGTTGCTGGAGGACCTGCGCCGCTTCCGCCACTTCTTCCCCGAATACGCCGACCATCAACTGCATGGTGCGGTCGCAGGTATGCGCATCGAAGAAGGCGCCGATCGCTTTGCCTACCGCCAAGGGCTCTTCGTGCTGGCCCAGACCGGAGACAGCATGCGCATCCTCAACGACGCCGCGTTTGAGCCCAAGTCCTGGTGACGCAGTCCTGGCGCGAAGACACAAAGGTCAAAAGGGGATAGGGTCAGGTCTTGACTTCTGCCCGGGATGGGGTCCGAAAAGGGGTCACTACCCTGTAGCACCCGAGGCCCTCTCAGGAGATCCGGGGACTGTTTACCTGTTTCCTGCTCTGCGGCGTGCGTCATTGAGCAAACGGTCCCCAAAACTCGCGCCGGTGCTGCGGGTTACTCGCACTCCGGGCCGCTAGACGGCCTTGGGGGCCGCGCGTCCCAACGCGGGCTCTGGGTCCGACCGCCGCGGCACCCGCCCGACACCGACGCGGCGCTTGCCCCCTGGACGACTCTCAGCGGCTCGCGCCCGATCCGGCTATCCTTGGTGCCGAGTCATCATGAAAACCGACCATCCCATCTATCTCTTCCTGTCCGCCGGCCCCGAGGCCTTCCGCATCCTGACCGGCGGCCTGCGTTTGGAGGGCGGCTACCGGTTCTGCTCGCTGACGATCAAGACACTGGAGCGGCGGCTGGACGGGATCCTCGAGCCCGAGGGGCATGAGGGTCCGGTCTATGCCATCGAGTTCATGGGGCAGCCCGCGCCCGGCGCCTGGTATAACCTGCTGACCAAAATCGGTCTCTACGGCGAGCAATACCCGCAACGCGAGGTCACGGGCATCCTGATCTATCTGCGCAAGCGCGACCGGCCGGCCCGTCCGAGTTGGATCGGGGCGCCCGGGTCGACGCCCTTTGGCGTGTCGCTGGAGCAGGTCCTGCCGGACTGGCTGGCGCGCGAGCCCGACAACCCTTACGTGGCGGCCTTGGCCCCCTTGGTGATCGCGGACGACGCGACGCTCCAGGCCCGGGCCCCGGCGCTGTGGCACAGGGTCGAGCGCGCGTCCCTGCCGCAAGCGCAACGCGACCTGCTGGCGCAGGTCTTGGAATTCTGGTTTTTCGAGCGATTTCGCGGCCTGACCGCGAAGGAGATCTGGGCGCTTACCGGTTCGATTCGATCACCATCAAGGGCCTGGAGCGCCGTTTAGATGGCATCTGCGCGCCCGAGGGCCACGACGGGCCAGGGTGTGGTCAGGTCTTGCCTATTGCTCTTTGTCGGGTAGAACTCAAGGGAGTGACGGACCGCTCTTGGGTTCGTTTGTGCGAGGGTTCAAGAGGATTGCGATGCTCACTCTCAGACGCGGCCAGATCAATACCACGGTCCTGGCAGACCGCCCGCTCCTGATCCAGGACATTGAGGACTACCTGAGCGAGTTCAGGCCGCACATCGTCGCGGCCTATCCCCGCCCCTATCTGCGCTGGGTGATCAACGACGCGGTAGATATTGCCCTCGGTCTGGGGATCGATGACGTGCGGATGCTGCGGGTGTTCGTGCGACTGCGCTGGGATATCGCGCCCGGCTTCTACAAGCAGCCGGATTTGGCCGCGGTGCTGGCGGATCGCGCGCGCAGCCCCGTGGAGCGCGTCGAGACGCTGGCGACCGATGCCTATGCCGATGCATGGACGGACGCAGAGCGCTACGATGGGCCACAGGAGTGGCGCGAACGCTTCTGGGTGGAGGAGGCATGACCGACGCATACCAGGACGCGCTGCAAGAGCAGGCGAAGAAGTCGCTGTGGGATACCTTGGCCCAAGAGGCCAAGGGCATGTCCAAACTGGAGGTCGCCTCGCTCACGGCGGACGTCGCCGGGATCTTCGACCCGACCCCGGCGTGCGACGTCGCGGGCGGGCTCTTGTCGCTGGCGCAGGGCGATCTCCTGGGTGTCGGGCTTTCAGTGGCTAGTTTCATCCCCTACGCAGGCGATGCCCTTGCGAAGCCCCTCAAGATCGCGAAGCGGGCGCCCCGGACCGCAAAGTTGATCGATGGTGCTCAGCCGGCAAGCGGGTCCGGGGTCTTCAAGTCGGTTACGTACCCCGCGAACTGCACGACAAGGCGGTCGGCGGCACGGCGCATACCGGCGGCAACTCCATGACGAACAAACAACTTTTTTGAGGACGCGGCCATGCCCTTCAGTCCCCCGCCCGCGACGCTGGCTTACTGGAAGCAAAGACCCGGCACCGCCGCCACCCCCGCGGACGTCGCCATGCTGGAGGCGCGGTTGGGTCTGAAGGCGCCGGCGAGCTATGTCGAGTTCATGACGACCTTTGGCAACGTGGAGTTCGATGATGAGATCAACAGCAGATTCGAGTATGTTTATGAGGGCGGCGCCGGCCGTGAGCGGCGCAGCCAACTGATCTCTTTCATCAAGTCGCCCCAGAAGGCCATCCGCTATTGGGAGGGATTGCAGAGTGACCCGAAGATCCACCTGCCGGCGCACCTCGTGCCCTTCGGTATGGATTACGGTCAGGGCGAGTTGCTGATCGAGTTCGGCCAGCCGACCGAGCGCATCTATTACTGGGATTTCGATACCTATGATTGGGAGAGCGGGGTCACGCGGATCGGCTTCGTGGTGGACGATCTGGTCGAGTTCATCAATACCCTCAAGCCCTATGAAGATTGATGCCGAGCGGCGGGCGGCGGTGGATCGGGCGCTGTTGTCCTGCGTCTTCGACGCATTGCCCAGGCCGTTGCAGGACGCGCATCTCGTGCGGCCCGTGCTGATCGGCGGGGTGGCGCCCGATGGCGATGGCTTCGCCTTGACGCGCCCCCTGGACTTCCTCGGTCCGGCCCCTCAGGCGTTGATGCCGAAGCTCGGGATCAAGACCTGGCGCGACGCCGGCGGCCTCGGGATCATCTATGCGGGGGTCGCGATGATCGCGGTGTTGAACCCGCTGCTACGCGCGCCGACCGCACCGCAGCGACTCATGGCCCGCTCCTGGGCGCGCACCGGCACTGCGTTGAAGCTCTATCTGTCGCCCTATCTGGATTTCTCCGACATCAGCGAGGCACGTTTTCTTGCCCACGCCGGAACCTGCCGGCGGATCAGTGCCTGTCTGCGTGGCCAATCGGCGTTGCGCTTCGACGCGCTGGCGCCCCGGCTCGGGCAGATGGCGCAGCAGTGGGCCGCGTCCTTGCCCGCAGGGGCCTGGATTCTCGATCTGGCCTTGCGGCCCGACGACCGCATTGGTCTGGTCGAGGTGAATCCTGCCCTCTCACCGCCCGATCTCGCGGCCCTGGACTCCGTACCCTGAGCGAGCGCCGAAATCACCCGCGACCTTGCAGTCTCGGCGGCGGCGTGGCGCTTGCCGCGCGAGGCCGTGAAAATCGCGCGGCGACGCTGTGGGAGCGGCTTCAGCCGCGACCAGACCGCGCATCCTGGTCGGTCGGGTTAGGCGCGCGCGGCATGAGTTCGCGTGTTGGGTTAAAGGCTTATCGCGCGCCGTAACCCGACAGCGATGGCGCCTGTCGCGCCTGTCGGGTTACGGCGCGCGCGGGCGCCGCGCTCCGACGCGATCCCATCAGGGCGCGCCTAACCCGACCTACAAGAGGGCCATAACCGCTAGGCGGGACCGCGGACGCCAAGGCTGAAGCCTTGGACTCCAGGGGTGCTAGCGCCCGCGCGGGACCACGATCACCCGCGTGCGGGAGCGGCGGTCGTGCCAGGTCAGGTGCTCGCGGTCGAACAGGCACCACCAGAGGCCGAGGCCGGCGGGCAGCAGGCTCACGGCGGCAAAGGCGCAGCGCCGCAGGGCTTCGCGGGTGCGCAGGGGCCGGCCGTCGTCGCGCACGACGCGCAGGCGCCAGGCGCTCATGCCCAGGGTCTGGCCGCCGTGGGTCCAGAAATAGACGAAGAAGCCGAGGATGACGGCGAGCAGATAGGCCTGGAACAGGGTCCGGTACAGCCAGTCGTCCTGGGGGTAGGGGCGGGCGGCGAGCAGGTCGTAGGGGACGATGAGGAGGGCGGTGGCGAGCAGCAGCAGCGCGAACAGCAGGACGCTGTCATAGAGCAGGGCGCCCAGGCGCCGCGGCAGGCGGGCGACCTGGGGGGGCGTCGTCGCGGGGGTTGCAGGGGTCTCTGGGGGGTTCGGTTCGGTTGGTAAGGCCATGACGGGTCCGCGTGATCGATGGGGGCCGGGCGGCCGGCGGGAGCGCCAACGGCCCGGCTTGAGGGTCAGTGCGGATTGTCCCCGTCCGCGCGGCTTGGCGCCAGGACGGGGTCGGGGTACCCTGGCGGTTTGGTGCCCGCGTCGCGCCCGCGCCGGTTCCCCGCCCGGTTCCCCGTCCAGTGCCCGCCCGGCCGGGTCGCCGCGAGGCCCGGTCCGCCGTGCGGCGGGCGCTCCCGCCGAGTCTAAGCCTTGTATCGTATCTCACTAAAACCTTTCATGTTCCGCCTGCTGCGGCGGGTCCCCATGCCGCTCATCGCGATGGTGATCGGGCTGGCGGCCGGGCTCGCGGTGTGGGTGGTCCTGGACCAGATCCAGTCGCGGCAGGTGAACCGGATCTTCGATCGCGAGCTCCAGGACCAACTCGACCTCCAGGCGCGGGAGAGCCTGATCCGCTTCGACCGCTACCTGGCCGGCTATGGCATGACCACCCGCCTGCTCGCCAATCACCGGCGCCTGGCGGAGTATCTGGAGCCCCTGTTCTGGTCCAAGGAGGGGATGGGCGAACCCCTGATCTACCAGGAGTTCAGGCCCTACTGGCTGCCGGATTTCTTCGCTCGCGATGCCCTGCGCCCGCCCAGTCAGGTGCTGCTGACCGATACCCAGGGCCGGGTGCGGGAGTTCTATCAGGCCGGGACCCTGCCGCTGCCGTCGGAACTCGCCACCCGCATCCCGGCCCAGTTTCTGGACCCGGCCGCGGTGCGCACGGTGCCGGTCAAGCTGGGGGAGACCCTGTACCTGCTGTCCAGTGACGCGGTGGAGGATTCGGCCGGGTATCCCATGGGATATCTGGTGGTGCTGGTGCCGATCGACGAGGCCTTTCTGGCCGCCTCCCAGCGCGGCGTGGACCCGACCCGGGCCGCGGTCGCCCTGGTGGACGGGAACGACCAGCGGATTCTGGCGAGCGTGGACTCCGCCAACCTGGTCCCCGGGACCACGCCGGACCAGTGGGGCGAGGGCTATCTGGTGACCTCCCAATCCCTGCCCCAATACGAGGGGGCGGACGACAACCTGCTGTTCGCCACCTTCGTCACCCAGAGCAATGTGGAGCGCATGTCGCGCCATGTGCGCATCTTCGAGCACCGGCAGCGCCTGTTCGCGGCAGTGGGTTACATCCTGGTCTTCACCTGGGTGATCTATCTGGTCTCGGCGCGGCTCAATCGGGTCCTGAAGCGCATGACGCGCTTCTCGCAGCGGGCGCTCGGGATCCCCGAGCCCGGCTTTCACCGGGAAGGCAATCAATTGCTGCTCCTGGAGGAATGGATCGCCCACTTCACCCAACTGGTGCTCAAGGCGCGCGAGGAGATGAATCGCCGCCACCAGGCGGAGATGCGCGAGAGTGAGGCGCTGAAGGCGGCGGTGATGGAGGCGGCGCTCGACTCCATCGTCACCCTCGACCACCAGGGCCGCATCATTGAGGTCAACCCGGCCGCCGGGCGGATCTTCGGCATCGTGCGCCAGGAGGTCATCGGTGCGCCCTTCGGGGAGCGGCTGCTGCCGGAGGTGGCGCGCACCGCCTTCCGCCGCCTGCTCGACCGCTCCCGCCACGACGGGCTGGAACCCGCCGGCCGCGGGGAACTGGTGGCGTTGCGCGGTGACGGCTCCGAGTTCCCGGTGGAGATCTCCATCGTCCCCATCGACCTGGAGTCCGAGCGCTTCTACACCCTCTATATCCACGACATCACGGCGCGCAAACAGGCCGAGCGCGAGATCAAGAGCCTGGCGCGCCTGGCCAGCGAGAGCCCCAACCCCATCCTGCGCGTCAGCGCGGCCGGTCAGATCGCCTATGCCAACAACGCCAGCCGCCCCCTGCTGCTCGGCTGGGGCACCGAGCAGGGGGGCGCCCTGCCGCCGGAGTGGGCGGCCGAGGTGGTCGAGACCCTGGCGCAGGGCGAGCCGCGCGAGTGCGAGACGGCGCTCGGCATCCTGGTCTATGCGCTGCTCTTCGCCCCCTTCCGGGATCTCGGCTATGTCAATATCTATGCGCGCGACATCACCGCGGTGCGGCGCGCCGAGCAGGCCTCGCGCAAGCACCAGGCGGAACTGGTGCATGTGAGCCGCCTGAGCACCATGGGCGAGGTGGCCACCGGCATGGCCCATGAGTTGAACCAGCCGCTCTCGGCCATCGTCAATTACGCCAACGGCTGTACCAGGCGTATCCAGGGCGGGCAGGGGACGCCCGACGACCTGCTCGGCGCCCTGTCCCAGATCGCCAGCCAAGCCAAGCGCGCCAGCGAGATCATCCGCCGGCTGCGCGCCCTGGTCGGCAAGCAGCCGCCCAGCCGGGCCAATGTGGATCTGAATCACCTGGTGCGCGAGGTCTGCTCCTTCGTCGAATTCGAGACCAGCAAGCTCAGCATCCAGATCGAACTGGACCTGGCCGCGGAGCCCATCCCGGTGCATGTGGACCTGGTGCAGATCGAGCAGGTCCTGCTCAATCTGGTGCGCAACGCGCTGGACGCACTGGAGGAGTCCCCGGAGGGCGAGCGTCGGCTCCTCATCCATACCGGGGTCCAGGGCGCCGAGGCCGTGGTCGCGGTGCGCGACAGCGGCCCCGGGGTGGAGCCGGAGCGCTTGAAGCGCCTGTTCGACCCCTTCTTCACCACCAAGGAGGGGGGCATGGGGATGGGGCTGCCGATCAGCCAGACCATCCTGGAGAATCATGACGGGCGCGTCTGGGCCGAGTCCACACCCGGCCAGGGCACCATCTTCCACGTCACGCTGCCGCTCGCGGAGGTGCCCGCCGACGCCGATCCCGAGCCGTCGGCCCTCACCGCAACAGGAACCAGTCGATGAGCACACCCTCCACCGTCTTCGTCGTCGATGACGACCAGGCCATGCGCACCTCCCTGCAATGGCTGATCGAGTCCACCGGCATGCGGGTCCTCACCTTCGAGTCCGCCGACGCCTTTCTGGCCGGCTATTACCCGGGGCGCCCCGGCTGCCTGCTGGTGGACGTACGGATGCCCGGCATGAGTGGCCTGGAACTGCAAAGCTACCTGGCCCGCGAGGGTTATCGCCTGCCCGTCATCATCATCACCGGCCACGGGGACGTGGCCATGGCGGTCAAGGCGATGAAGGCCGGGGCCATGGATTTCATCGAAAAGCCCTTCCACGACGAGGACCTGCTGCGCAGCATCGGCTGGGCCCTGGAGTACGACGAGCGCCGCCGTATCGGTCAGGCCGCGCGCGAGGACCTTCAGGCGCGCCTGGCGGATCTGACCCCGCGCGAGCACGAGGTCATGGGCATGGTCACGGACGGCAAGTCCAACCGCGAGATCGCCGCCGCGCTGGGGGTGACCCCCAAGACGGTCGAGGCCCACCGGGCGCGGGTGATGGAGAAGATGCGCGCCGACTCGCTGGCGGAACTGGTGCGGATGGTGTTGCACGCGGGGCAGGGGGAGGGCGCCTGACCAGCGGTGCCGCCGGATCCCGCTGGCTCCCACGCTCCAGCGTGGGAGCAAGAGCGGGCGCTCCGCGTCCGGTCTGGTTACTGGACGCGGAGGGCCCGCTCGGATCGCGAAACGATGAGGTGCGGGGGAATCCTGGTCGGTATGATTGCCTCAATTACGATTACGACAACGACAACGACAACGACAACGACGCGAAAGGCATTCGCTAGAGAACCGAGTGTGAGTAATACTCAATGGTACAACCGACCGTCCGCCGCCAGGTACTCGCCTGGTCCTTCTATGACTGGGCCAACTCCGCCTTCGCCACGGTGGTCATCGCCGGGTTCTTCCCGGTCTTCTTCAAACAGTTCTGGGCCGCGGACCTGGCGGTCACTGAGAGTACCCGCTGGCTCGGCTATACCAGCAGTATCGCCAGCCTGATCCTGGTCTGTACGGCCCCGCTCCTGGGCGCCCTGGCCGACCAACTCGGGGCCAAGAAGCGTTTCCTGCTCGGCTTCACCACGCTCGGGGTGCTCGGCACCGCCGGGCTCTTCTGGCTGGCCGCCGGGCACTGGGTCGCCGCCCTGGTGCTCTATCTGCTGGGGCTCCTGGGCTTCCTCGGCAGCAATGTCTTCTATGACTCACTGATCACAGACGTGGCCGAGCCCGGGGACTATGAGCGTGTCTCCTCCCTGGGCTACGCACTGGGCTACCTGGGGGGCGGTCTGGTGTTTGCGCTGAATGTCGCCATGGTCCAGTTCCCCGGGGCCTTCGGCTTTGCCGACAAGGGTGCCGCGGTGCAGGCCGCCTTTCTGGGGGTCGCGCTCTGGTGGACGCTCTTCACACTACCGATCGCCTGGCTGGTCGAGGAGCCGCGGGGACTCGGTGCCAAGGGCTTCGGCGCTGCGGTGCGTAGCGCCTTCACCGAACTGGCCCAGACCTACCGGCAGGTCCGCGCGCTGCGCAATACCTTCTTGTTCCTCATCGCCTACTGGTTCTATATCGACGGGGTGGACACCATCGTCTTCATGGCGGTGGACTTCGGGCTCTCGCTGAACTTCCCGGCCCAGAGCCTCATGGTCGCGCTCCTGATCACCCAGTTCGTCGGCTTCCCGGCGGCGCTCATTTTCGGCCGCCTGGGCAGCCGCTGGGGACCCAAGCCCAGCATCCTGCTCGCCATCGGCGTCTACGTGCTGGTGGTGCTCGCCGCCTCCCGGATGCAGCAGGTGTGGCACTTCTATGCGCTCGCGGGCGCCATCGGGCTGGTCCAGGGCGGCGTCCAGGCCCTGTCCCGGGCGCTCTTCGCCGGCCTGATCCCCCCCGGGCAGACCGCGGAACTCTTCGGCTTCTACAACATGGTGGGCAAATTCGGCGCCGTGCTCGGCCCCTTCCTGGTCGGCACCACGGCCGCCATGACCGGGGACCCGCGGCTGTCGCTGCTGCCGATCCTGCTGTTGTTCCTCATTGGGGCGGTGCTGCTCACGCGGGTGGATGTGGCGGCGGGGCGGGCGGCGGCGGGCGTGGCCGGTTGACCGACCTTGTTACTCCTGGATTCTGGCCGAGGCGCAGCCCGTGTGGACGGGTTGCGCCTTAACTTGCTGTCTTCTCGCTCCCACGCTCCCGCGTGGGAGTGTCGGGCGGGCGCTCCTGCGTCCGGTCGGTCGGCGGGACGCAGGAGCGCCCGCACTTGCTCCCACGCCGGAGGGTGGGAGCCAGAGGAGCCTGCGGGCAACGCCGAGGCGCGCTCTTCTCGCTCCCACGCTCCGGCGTGGGAGTGTCGAGCGGGCGCTCCCGCGTCCGGTCGACCGGCGGGACGCAGGAGCGCCCGCGCTTGCTCCCACGCCGGAGCGTGGGAGCCAGAGGGCGGCGCGCGGCGCGCGGGGGTTCTCGCTCCCTTTACCCCAAGGCCGCTCTTGTCTCGACGCGGAGCAGGCTTACGAAGACCTCTATGACGCCCTCTTGGAGCAGGCCGGCGTCCAACCAAGACCGGTCGGGACGCCCCGGCGCCGCCCCCGCCGAGGCGCCGACCCGTTGCGCTTCCCGACGGCCAAGACGACCGCAATGCCGACCCAGGAGCCGCAGCCCGCGCCGTCGGCGGGCGACCGAACGACCGCGGTGCCGATCACCCCGGCCACCCAGTCCCTACCCCCGGGCGTCCTCGACTGGCTGGCCAGCACCCTGGACCACGACGCCCCCAAAGAGCGCGTCGCCGCCGACCTGGATGAGGGGCGGGGCGCCGCGCACCCCGGATGCTGGTTCTACGCCTTCGACGCCTGTCTCGCGGACTGTCCACGCGCCCTGGCCGAGCACCTCGCCGTCCACCTGGCCGAGCGGCACCGGGGGCCCTCGCCCTACCAGCACCCGCTCGAGGTCCTGGTCACGCAGGTCTACCCGGACCGCTATCACGCACATGGTCTGTGGCAGGCCCTGGCCGCGCGGATCACCCCCGGCGGCGCCCCGGATGGGGGCGAGACCGAGCGCATCCTGAACTGGATCAATACCGGGCCCGGCACCGGACCGGTCGGGCTGCGGGTGATCTATTGCCAACTCGCGGTGGCGACCAAGCGGGCGAAGATCCCGGGGTTCATCGCCGGGGCCATCCGCGACTTCGGCACCCTGTCCGGTGTCCATCCCCAGGCGCGGCTCCTGTTCCTGTTCGGCTGCGTCTACGAGGAGACCGGTCGACGCGGCCTCCTGGAGCGGCTCTTCCCGCTGCGCCTCGCGCCCGCCTGCACGCCCCTGGGCGCCCTGCCCGCGGTGAGTCTCGCGGACCTCGATGAGTGGCTCGGCCGGATCGCCCAGACGGCGGCGGGCGGCCGGCGCCTGGACGGGCGCACCCGGCAGCGCCTGCGCGAAGCACTGGAGCCGCTGTTCCCCGACGACGGCGCCCGCCGCCGCTACCAGGCGATCCAGCGCCCGGCCCTGACGATCCTCGCCGCGGCGACCCTCACCGCCATCCACCCGGGAGCCCGACCATGACCGGCAAACCACTGTATCTCGGCAACGGCAAGCAGCGCCCGGAGGCCGTCGGCGAACTGCCGGACCTGGACCCGGAGGCCCTGCGCCGCGCCGACGGCTACCGCGCCGGCCCCGACCTCCAGGCCGCCGTCATCACCGCCCTGACGCTCGGGATGCCGCTGCTCCTGACCGGCGAGCCCGGCTCCGGCAAGTCCCGGCTCGCCTACAGCATCGCCCACGAGTTCATGCTGCCCCTGACCGAGTTCGTGGTGAAGTCCGACACCCAGGCGCGCGACCTCCTCTACCGCTTCGACACCGTCGGCCGCTTCCACGCCAGCCAAACCGAGGGCCGCGCCGCCGACCCGCGGCGCTTCATCTGCTTCGAGGCCCTGGGCCGCGCCCTGCTCCACGCCAAGCCCCCGGAATACGCCCGCGACGCGCTGCGCCCGTCGCTCGCGGAGCTGCTCAACTGGCTCGACGCCCTGGTCCCCGAGGCCGGGCGCGGCGCCCCCCCGGGCGGCGTGGCGGATCTGGATCAACACGACCTGCTCGCCAAGACCCGCGGCCTGCTATTCAAGAACCAGCCGGATCAGGCCCAGGCGCGGGCCCTGTTGGAACGCTGGCGGGCCACGCGCGCCGCGCCGGCGGGTACGCCGGGCCGGTGAACCCAAGGCGCTGCATGCCAGCCTGGCCCCCAGCTGAGCGTTCTGGCTCCCACGCTCCCGCGTGGGAGCAAGTGCGGGCGCTCCGCGTCCGGTGCGCAGACCGGACGCGGAGCGCCCGCACGGCATTCCCACGCTGGAGCGTGGGAACGAGAGGCCGGGCCGCCGGTGCCTGACGCAACGGCAGTGCCGGACCCGCCCGCGCCCGGACCCTGGTCCGAGCCCTGGTCCCGGCTGTGCGAACTCGACCGCCTGCTCCAGGGCGCGGATCTCCCCACCGGCGCGGACCGCTGGCAGAACGCCCACGACCTGCTCGCCGCCCTGGCCGCCGGCCACCGCCTGCCGGCCGACCCGCGGCAGGTGCGCCCCCTGCTGGCGCCGCTCTTCTGCCGCTCCCCGGACGAACAGCGGCGCTTCGCCGAGGTCTTCGCGCAGTGGCTGGGTCAGGCCGGCGCCCGGCCGACCGGGGCCCAGGCCGCGCCCGTCCAGCGTCCACCCAGGCCCCGCCGACCGCCGCCCCAGACCCGGCTGCGGCCCATCCTGCTGGGGCTCGGCCTGCTGGTCCTGGCAATCCGGTCGCCCGGGGGTAAGTACTTCAATATAAATGTTTGTAACTCATGATTATTATGATCTCATGACTCTTGTGAGTAACTTTTTAATGGCATGGTAAAAATTTTGATCATCTGTAGGTTGCAATAAAAACCGATTGTTGC
>Ga0247840_10002343_pt1 | contig 33939 bp, 41 predicted proteins | sample LaCruzMarch2015__FD_192404 | JGI IMG/M metagenome (GOLD analysis project Ga0247840, IMG submission 192404) | Freshwater microbial communities from meromictic Lake La Cruz, Castile-La Mancha, Spain - LaCruzMarch2015_17m | ecosystem: Environmental > Aquatic > Freshwater > Lake | place: Spain...
TTCAAATTGCTCCAGGGTCCAGGCAGAAGTGTCAATATGACGTGGTCGGAATCCATATGCATCCTTGTGCATATCCCAGTATTGGCAGGCATACTGGTCAAGAGTGCTCATGTCTTCCCAGCTGGGAAAGTCCACAGGGTTTGAAGTGTTGGTGCTGTGCATCTTGGACTCCTTTCAGTTACTATACAAGTATTATAGCAAAATGGCCTTTTTTGGTCAACCAAAAACGCAGTGTTGCTTTTACACAACACCGCGCACATCAGTGTTCAAGTTTGGCTTGTGAGTACGGATCATGTCACGTTCCAGGGTGTGTGCTTCTGTTTTACCACGCACCACAGCTAGAACACGAACAGTAAATGACTCAGTCCCGCGCTCGCGCATGCACTCGTACAGTGCCCAGCTCTTGTCTTCGCTACGCGAGCGGTACAGGTGCTTCATGCAACGAGTCATGACACTCAGCTTCACGGTTGACGCAGTCTTGGCAGTGACGCCAATGTAGAAGTCTGCACCGCTCTCAATCTGGTAAATGATGTGAGTGCGATCTGAGCGTTTTTTGCGGATTACTTTTTGCTTCATCATGTGTATATTATAGCAAAAGACACATTTTTGGTCAACCAACAGCAACAGAAAAACCCCAGAAATCTGGGGTTTTTTGGTGTTGTATTTTTACAATACCCGGGTACTATTGTATAATATCAAACAAATTCAATATTATCGGTGCGTAGTTGTTGTTTTGCACGTTCGATAATACGCAGTTTATCATTTTCAATGGTTTCGTACGCAATATCTCCCGAAACAAAATCGCATTTGGCCTGGGTGGGAAATGGATATACAATATCTCCACGATCATTTTCTCGGGGAAATACATTAAATGCAATAATGATTTTGTAGGTTTCTTTGTTTTTATTATAGATAATCTTTGCTCGTGCAATATTTGCAACAAGAATCTCGGCTTTGGTCATGGTTGGCTCCTTTGTAGTTGAACTGCAATTATAACGCATCAGGGTTTTTTGGTCAACCAGATTCCAGGGCTATAAGTAACAGCATGACCCAAGACCTTTACCACGAAATCTACACCTCAGAAGTGTTTGAAGCCAGTCAATGCATCTGGCACGAAAACAATCTCATGAATTTCTTGCACAGCATGCTGATCAAGCTGGGATACGAACCCGTGAAAGATGGGCACAAGACCTGGCGCCGCGGTGACAAAACTGTGGTGGTGTGCCTGGTGGACGACTACATTTCTACCACAGAAAATTATGATGTGCCAGTGGCCTATAGATTTGATCGCAACACCACTGTGATCACTGACAACTTTGTCACAAGTCCCACGCTGTACCGGGTGTTTCAGTTGCCCACGTCATGGTTTGGAATCTACAACTATGAACCCAAGCAAACAGACTACAATCCCACACGCAGATTCAACTTTTCAGTGAATCGCATTGACAGCAAACGCCTGTTGTTGTTGTTGGAAATTGCTCTGCGCAGTGAAAAATATCCTGACCGAGACACCCTGGATTTCATCAACTTCAACTGCTGGTCTTGGGAAGGTGACAATGCCACTCCCGAAGGTTTACGTGACAGCTTTGTTCGAGTGTACGAGGCCCTGGAACCACAGTACCGTGAAGTGTATCAAGAGACTTTTGAGCGTTTGCTGGAGAACATGCCATTTCGCAATCATGACATGACCATGGAGCAGGCACACTTATCGGCCTATGTGAACATGGTGGCCGAAACCTACAGCTCAGACACATCCATTGCCTTGAGTGAAAAAACATTTCGTGCCTTGGTAACCCCGGCTCCGTGGCAGTTGTATGCTGGCCAGCATGCTGTGTCATACCTGGAAAGTCTGGGCTTTGACACCCTGCGTGATGTTGTGAATCACAACTACGACACCATTATTGAAAACAAAACCGCAGCCTATGGTGACAAACTGGTGGAGTGGATCTTTTCAGGCGCAGACACATTCACTCGTTTAAGCGAAATGGATCGCACCGAACTGCGACATCGTTGCTTGACCGCGGCCAGAACCAATCAAGCAGTGCTGGCCAGCATGAGTCGTCGTTGGCCCACTGAGTTTGCGGCTTGGTTGCCCGCGGTGATTGATCACATCCGGTAATGTGCGGCGTCCTGTTGATCCAAGGCGCAGTGTCGCCCGAACGCCAACAGGCTGCACTGTCTAGGTTGCGCCAACGTGGTCCTGATTTTGAAGTAGTACATCAAACAGGATCATGTTTGCTGGCGCAGTCGGTGTTGCACATTACTGGCACTAGAGATTTTTATCACCAACAGCACGACGATGCGTTTGTGTACAACGGCGAGATTTACAACTGGCGTGACTTTGGTCCCACAGCAAATGATACCGAAACTGCTTGGCTAGCAGCCCGGCAGGATCATACCATGTTTGCCAAATTTCACGGTCCTTGGGCCTGGGCCAGAGCCACTCAAGATCATGTTTGGTATGCCACAGATCCACAGGGCGAACGCTATCTTTATCGATATCACACCAGAGACCTCACAGTAGTGGCCAGCGAGGCCGCAGTGGTGCAGGACATAGTGGCAAGTCTGCATCAGGACTGTGAGTACAACAACAAGTGCTGGACCCTGCAAGATCAAACTCCTTGGCAAGATATTCATCGCCTGGAGCCTGGAAGACTCTACTGTGATCATGAGCCACAGCAGAGTCTGGACACTGTGTGGAATTGGATCAGCCCAGTCAAATGCACTGCCCAGGAAGCACAACAAGAGTTTCGGCGATTGTGGCATCAGGTCATCGGCAGCATGACACCACGATGTGACTTTGCCATCAGTTACTCGGGCGGGGTTGACAGCAGCCTGATCCTGAGCCAGTTGCCCAATGCTGAGTTGGTCACGGTCAATATGCTGGGCAAAGACCCCATTGTGGATCGAGTCACCGAATTCCTTACTCCGTCTCAACAGCAACAACTCCGCCAAGTCAACGTGAGTGTTGAACAATATGCAAGTGAATACCGGGCCTTGATCGACCGCACACAGATGCCAGCGCAGAGCTGGAGTTTTGTGGGCAAATGGTTGGTGGCCAAACACATGCAATCTCGAGTGTTGTTCACCGGCCTAGCCGCAGACGAGTTGTTTGGTGGCTATGGCATATACCAACAGCTTGAGTATTCCGCTCAAGGCAGCGCCAGTCCCTACAGCAGCAACGATCATGCAGGGCTATGGGATCAGTGTTTGTCGGCGTACCAGGGCGATCCTAGACCAGCCACCCTGCTCATGGATTACTGGTATCAAGTAGTGGGGTGTGATGCTCCAGGACAGGATAGAATTGCCGGTGCCTGGGGCCGCGAAACTCGTAATCCATTCATGCATCAGTTGATCATGAGATTTGCATTGAATTTGCCCTGGCATTTGAGAGTAAATACAACATGCAAGCCTGTGCTGGCAAATGAGTTTTTACAACATTGGCCCCTGGAGATGTTGTTGCCCAAACAAGGGTTTGCAGGACATGCAAATGACAGCCTGCCTTGGATGGCTGTGGATGTGGAAAACACTGGCGATCGCTACAGAGATTGGAAACAAATTGCTAAAAAGACTTATTATAGCTACACACAGAAACAATGAGCCTTGGACTCATTGGACTACTGATAATTTTTTGACTCCAGAAGCCTTGGCTGAATTAAAATCAATCCCGGTACAAACCACACAGGTAGAACCAGGTCGCAGAGTGGGCAGCGATCGATTTATCATAACTCCAGGTCAACATCATGACACCTTGCCCTATCTCTGCAGACTGTATGATGATTTGTGCCAGGGCCCAACACGACAGTTTTTTGAAATATGCACCGGGCAGAACTTTGCCAATTTGTTTTTGCGCTTGGAAGTAATTTCTGACTGGGGAGATTTTTCTCTAGAACCACATCACGATCACCTGGAGAAAAAACTCAGTGCCATGATCTACACAGACCATGAACAACTGTATCCAGGAACCATGCTTGCAAATGGTTCACGTGTGGAGGCTCAAGACAATCGTTGTTTCTTTTTTGTGCCAGCTACAGACACTGTTCACAGCTATCCGGCCACACACTTTGATCAAGTGCGGCGTTGCTTGATGATCAATTACTGGACCTATAGCGGTTCCAGTCAACCAGTTGATCAAACCACTCTGGCGTGATCTCAGTGCCGGGAAACTCCTGCATGTACTTGGTGAACAATTTCACTGCTTCGTCCTGACCAGGCGTCACTGCGCGAGTCAATGCACTGTTGTATTCATACCAGAACAATCCATATGTGGCCTCTGCATCGGTAAATCTAAATAGGAATTGCTGCCCAGATTCAGCTTGGCACAGCCTGGCAAATTGATCAAATGTTGTCACTGGTTCTAGGTGTGTGTACAAGTGAGCTTGATCCAGTCTGGTGCTGACAAATGCTGGTACTGTGACAATTTCTGGCATGCGCTCTAGACATTTCAATCTGCTGTCTCCGGTTCCTGCTTGAAAGGTTCCGTTGCCAAGATCTTGCAACAGCCACGGTTTCACAATGCCCTGACGCCGAATGTCATGCAGCCACATGTTGAGTTTGACCAAGTTGGCTATGTCATAGTAACACTGTGGTTCGGCCACAAACCCCGCCAGCCCATCATGATTCAACCACTGCATGGCCCACTCACAGAGATCCGCCAGCTTTTGATTGGTCACAATGCGGTCCAGGCCAGCTGTGGGATTGTAAAACAAACAATGAGTTTGGTTGTGTTCCACAAACGGATCATCAGTGGCAGGCCAGGTAAGTTGAGTGAGAGGATTATTCCAGTACATGATCATACTTAGTAAATATCAACATGGATTACAGTGTTTTCTTCAATCAGACTTTGCATGGTGTGGGTTTTGATGACCTGCATTGTGTTTACAACTGCTATGACGTTCCAGTTGACCCTGAACAGGGATGGCCTCTCAAACTGCCTGATATTGAGTTTGGACCACGCACACTGTTGCTGTTGCACTTTCAAGACTTTGTGAACATTCGTGATGGGCGTGTGCTGGAACTGGAACGTGTCGAAGCCCGGTACGGTGCCAACAGCAATCGTGTGGTGGTGACTTATTGGAATCATGGTTTGGATAAAATTTATTCAGGACCCATACAGCTTGTGGAATTCAGCAATCACAACTATGACATCTGCAATGCATTACACAGTCGCAGTGCGGAATGGTTACCAGCCATGCAGACTCAGCGCGACCAAGCCTGGCAATGCCTCAACGGAAGAACCTGCAGGCATCGTCAGCGAGCCTACTGGGCCTTGAGAGACTTGCCCAATGGTGTTGTGACATATGGCACTGAGCGCCCACTGTCAACCTGGGACTACGGCTGTTATCGCGGAACCGAAAACGATGACAATTTTATTGCACTGACTTGGTTGTACGGCCGCACTGCTGTGAACATTGTGACCGAAACCGAGTATGACACTGCTCCGGGCATTGTGAGTGAAAAGACACTAATGGCCATTGCAGCCGGACAGATTCCCATTGTGATTGGGCATCAGGGCATTGTGCAACACTGTCGTGAGCTGGGGTTTGACATGTTTGATGATCTAGTGGACACCAGTTACGACACCTTGCCCAATGATGTTAGACTGGAACAGGCCATACTGCTAAATCGTGACTTGATCATGGGTCATTGTGATTTTACGCCCTATCAAGATCGTATCCGGGCCAATCGTGCCTACTTGCTGGATGACTGGCCCACCCGGATGGAGTTGAGATTCATCCGCGATTGTGAACGCTTGGCTAGCGACTTATTGCCCGCACAAATCGTTTGATATCACCATACAGTGCGTACATAGTGGCTTCTCGACTGCCGTACAGTGTGATACTGGGCTTCTTGCCATTGCGTAGATAGTAAGGGCAAGTCACGTATCGATTCAAGGAAATCAACTGCGCCGGACTTGCTGGGGTGTTTGGTGCAACTTCAAACACATATTTTTTAATTCCCAGTTGCTCGAACACCTGGTACCCAGCCATGCTCAATCTCAAGCCTCCGCCGCCTCGGATGTCTTGCCACCAAAGCTCATTGGCAATTTCTGGAGTTATTACCTGCTCACTAGGAGGCAGTTGATTAATTATGTTTTGAGTTATCTCGTCACGGTTCACAGCAGTGCATCGTGTATCATCTGTGTGTGATTTCGTTCCCAGAACAACCGTTGGTTGTATTTGAGTTTTTCCTGAACAGGTGAGCTCTGTAGTACTTCCATTAGGTCCGGACGATCACATATGTTTTTCAAGTTTTGTACAATGTGCATGACCGGGCCAATGCCGGCATTCATGTCATCGTACCCTTCTTCAAACAGTTCGGGAAAAGTTTGATACCCGCATTGTCTCAATGTGTGCAGACTACCCCGGCAACCATTGATCATAAACGGCATGCCGTAAACTATGGGCCGATAGGTTTTCTCAGTCAAGAATGTACAGTTCCACATGGCATGATGTGTTTCGTTTACCACTTCAATCATGCACTGGCGATGAAGTTCATCTGTGTTGAACCAGCCTACATTCTGTGTGTTGTTGTGACGATCATTGCTGTTCAAGTATGTGCCACTGAGTACTTTGTTTTTTTCCAAGAATATTTTAAAGTCTGGATTACAACTGATACCATAATGAAACACCGATCCCTTGGCCACATAGTGATCCCAGGGCAGCTGGCTGGGCTGGAATGAAATCAATCCATGGCTTTGCAGATCCATGTATTCAAGGTACAAGGCCATGATCAGACGATGCACACGAAGCACGCCACCTAGAAACAAAAACTTGTGTTTGCGATCTGAAAAGTCTGTACTGAGCAGTTCTTGATTGTGAAAAAATTTCTGTGCCTGTTGTTGGTACATGGCCTCGCAGAATGGATAGTAGATCCATTTCACACGCCAGTCTCGGTGATGACCCATTTCCAAACTGTTGGTGCCCAGCAACACTTTTACTGAATCGGCTCTAGTGATACCTATGCGATTCAATCTGGTGCAGAATTGATCTTGCCACTCTTTGAGTGTTCGGTCGTCAAAACTTTCGTGTGTGAATACCACCAGTAGATCCAGCATGCCTTCGTTGACTTTGTCACGTACATCAACTGGTATCACAGACAATGCAGCATGGTCTTGTAGATGATGTATGGTTCCGCAAAACATCAAATATTGACCTGGTCTCTTGATGTCTGGAGTGTATTCACGAACTTCAAAATATTTGGCTGAGTCTCGGAATTGATTTAACTGATTGATAAAAATATCAGTGTTCCACCCATGTGGCTTGGTGGTGGGCCACAGTTTGTGAAATTCATCGGGACTCTGCCATTGCATTGTGGCAGGATCTTGGTGAGAATAAATTCGGATCATGGAAAAATAGTGTTGCCTTGTTGCAGTAGAACCACTGTAAATTTTTCAGTTTTGAATTGGCTGTTGAGTTTGCGAGCCAGATTCCTGGCATGGCCAGGGTTGCTAAAACTGACTTTTTTATACTTGGGCCCGGGATACTGCGTGAGCATGTTGGTGGTTTTTAAGTTAATGGGCTTGGAGTCGTAGAACACTGCCCACACACCTTCAGAGGCCAGGACCTGTTCAGTCTTGTAAGTCTGTTTGTTGGTGTGTTCGATTAATATTTGCGGCTTGGGTCTACTCATCATTAACTCCTAGTATTATTTATGTCATTAACTAGGGTTTTTAAAACTACCACCGTTGACCACAATGTCCAAGAGTTCCTGTGATTCTTGCTGTGTAGCTGATTCGTGTACATTTTGCAAGGCCAACAACAGTTTGGTAATATCTGCATGCAAATCCTTGGCATCACGCAAGGTCATCACAAAATCACGTTGGCCACGTGCTTCATGTGCCTTGATGCTGTCTATGAAACGATTGATATGCAGGCTCATTATTTTCTTTCGCCAAACAACTGCAACAAATTCAAAAACAAATTGATAAAGTCCATGTACAGGGTGAGCGCACCGCTTACTTCGGCCACATCACTGGTTTCTGTACTCAGTTCCTCACGAATCTTTTGTGTGTCATATGCAGTGAGTCCCAAGAAGATTATGATGGCCAAAGCTGAGATCACCATCTGCATCACAGTTGAGCCAATGAAGATGTTCACAATGCTGGCAATCACAATGGCAATCAAGCCCACAAACAAGAACCGGCCCAGGCTGTCTAGACTCTGTTTGGTAAAGTAACCATAGCCACTCATTACCCCAAACAGTATGGCTGCACCCATGAATGCACTCACAATCGACCCCATGTTGAACACTGCAAAGATTGTAGCAAAACTCAAGCCCATCAAGGCAGCAAAACCATGCAGGCATAATTGTGCTACGCCTTTGCTGGGATTATTGCCCAACACATAACCAACACCAAAAATTGCCACCAGGGGTGCCAAGATCACAATCCACTTTAGTACACCGGTAAAGAAGAACTGCAACAGTTCTGGTGTGGTGCCCACAAAGTAGCTGACCAACATACTCACAATCACTGCCATGCTCATGTGTCCATACACACGGCCCATGGCCGAGTTGATTTCACTGGCACTGCGATAGGCCACACTGTTATAACTGGTTTCAAACATGATTTATCCCTTGGTTAAAAATGTATTTAATACTGGTGCAGTCCAGCCCATGGGCTTGAGCACTTTGCCATCTTCTCGCTTGCGCACTTTGCCTGTTTCTCGATCAATCTTGGCAAAGTTGGTACGCATGACTTCTTTCCAGGCACCTTCGGCATCGGCACCCATGCTGTGTATGGCACCAATTGTGACCACAAGGATGTCAATCAAGGCATCCAAATCGCCTTCCATGGTGGTGCTTTCTTCTAGCTCTTTGACTTCCTCTTGAATGAGATTGTAATAGAGACGATACTGGTCAATGTTTTCAACGTTTGTGGTTTGATCACAAGCGTTCATGAATTTTTCTTGATCACGAAACGGATTTGTCACGGGCTTCTCCTTCGGTGTGAAATGGACCCTGGTACGGGTAACGTTGAAGTGAAATCAACTTGGGGTTTTGAACTGCTTTCCAGTTCTTGTGTTGTTTGACTGCATACCAACCTGCGGCATACCAGGACTTGGACTTGGAGTCACGAGTAAACAACGGCAAACGGTGTTTGACGTCCCATAGTGGGTTGTAAACACGACCTGATACTTGGTAACCGTGTACATGATTAACTGCTGATTTTACCGGCCGGTTGGCTTTTTCAAATTCAATGTTGGCTGCACGACCCGCCATCTTGATAGTTTTGTATCGAACCACTTGATCTTGTATGCGAACAACAACACCATCATCTTGGGCTTCGACCTGTCCAATCTTGCGATCGTCTTTTTTGAGAATCCAAAATCTATTAGCTACTACTGGCAGTGCTTGAATCATCTAATACTCCTTGGTATGTTTTGTTGAGCCAGCGTCCAATTGTATCGGCGTGTTCGCTGAGCTTGATTAAATCGTATCGGCCACAGAACTTCATAAAGTGTGCGCCAACCATGCCAATGTCACGATGACTGATTTGTTCACGTATTACCGAATCCACTGTGTGTTTGATGTCGTCGGGTTGAGCAGTGAGATCAATCAATGTACGATTGCGTTCATAGTCGTCTATGACCTTGTGTTCGGCCTGATTGTGGTCCAACCAGCGTTGCAACATGAGATTGTTCCAGGCATAGCCTTTGCGGTCACGATCTTCAAAGGCTTCTGTGAGCCCCACTTGATTCTTGGTGCCTTTGACACGCACACCCGGATATGCAGAGAACACGTTGTCACCGGGATCACCGCGCATGCATTTCATGAACAATACCCACTTCTGATAGTCCACAGGAGTTTCAAAATCTGCGTTGGCCTTGCCCACCTTGATCTTGCTGTTGCTTTCAATGGTAAATGTCAATTTGCGACCTTTGTCGTCAAACACCCCGTTGGGTGTGAACAAGTGGTCGTTGATGCCATTGAATAATTGCACATTGGGCGCGACCAGTTGCACAAAATCAGAGTCACTGCTGACAATAACATGTTCATCTTGGGGGTGCAGGGCAATCCATCGAGCGATCAAATCATCAGCTTCAGCGGTGGCGCAACGGAGCACACTGCAATTTGTTTTAGTAGACAGATATTTAGTCAGCTCATCATAGGTTTCCCAAAACAATTTGTCCTCTTCTACTTCGGTTTCACTCATGGCCTGTCGAGCCACAGTGCGATTTTTCTTGTAGGGCTCATAGTGATCCTTGCGCCAGCTGCGCCCCTCTAGGCAGAACACCACGTGATCTGCACCAAATTTTCGGGCAACTTTGTTGGCACTCATCATGGTTAGATGTATAGCAAAGCCCAATTTGGTCCATGTGTCACTGGCCCTGTGTGCCTGGTGACGGGCACGAAAGAACATGTTACTGGTGTCGATCAACAGGTATTTCATTTAGTGGCTCAAGAATTTGGTTATCATTGATGTATTGTAACACATGTGTGGCCCAAAGTCTATGGCTTTTGGCATCAAAATGGTAACTTTGCGGGTTTGCATACGTGCCGCCATTGTTGAGCAACCAGTTGTGATATGATTTTTCTCGAATGTAAGGATCAATGTAATGTTTGCCCCATTGATACTGATTTTGGATATCACTGAATGTGCTATGCCCGCTGAAAAACAAGTGACGAATCTTTTGAGATTGAAGAGTTTGGTGCAGTTGCCAAATTTCATTGTGAACTTGCTGTGTGCATTGATCCCAGTCAATATCAATGATATACTGTTTGTATCGATGGCGAAGTTCTTCGGGAACCCAGTCTGATCCTGATGCATTGACTTGATACCAACGCCCTTGATGCAACCATTCTTGTCTTTCCCACGTGGTCCACTGCAACACAATCACTGTTTCACGGAGTAAATGTGGGTTAGCATCAATCCAATTTTGTGTGGTACGCAGTATTCTAGCATTGCTACCACCAGACTCGGCTTCACACACCAATTGCATGTCTAAGTCACGTGCCACATGTGTACACCATGATGCTGCAAGATTCACCGGATGAGGTCTGCGGTCAATACCATGTCGACCATCGTCTACAGCAAAGCAGTCGGGTACCACTGCTTCGGCGGCAGCAGTGTGACTGCATCCATTGGCATACAGTATCATGAGCGTAAACTGGCTTCAATATATGGTTTTAATTCCTGAGCCCAAGCCAAGTGCGCATCTTTACCAAAATGACCATTGGTGTCTGCTGAAAATCCATGGACCATACACCAACGACAAAACTGTGCTTTACTGTCGTGATTTCCGTAAGGCCAATAGTAACTAGCACCCCAGTTGTATTCTTTAAATCTCCCGTCTAAGTCAAACATCTGCGCAGTGTTAAAAAATAAATGCTTGACTGCATGGTCATTTAGCCATTCGTGAAACTTGATTAGAGTAGCATGATGTTGTTTCTGAATGTGATAATAGCCCATTGAACTACTGTCCCAGTTAATGACCCATTGACGGTATTTTGGCTGCATCACTGCTGGCAATTTTTCATATCCACCGGAGTTTATGGGCCACCAGTGTCCATAATTGTCGGCCCATTCTTCGCGTTCAAAGCTAGGAATACCAATTAATACAAAAACTTTTCCTTGAGTTTGATAAACAAATTGCTTGGTGGTTCTGATTGCTCGAGCAATACTGCCACCTGATCTGGCCTGACACACAAGATCCATGTCCATTTCACGTGCCAGTACTGCACCATAACTGTGCGGCAAATTGTCAGGATGAGGTGCTTCATCTATGTGTCGGTATTCTATGTCATCAGTGGTCATACCAGACAGGGAGCCAGTACCATGACCAAGACTATGACTATCACCATTTACATACAAGATCATTTTTGTAATAGAACCTTTTCAGTTTCTGCAGCCACTACACGTTTCCGCAAACTTGAACTGGAGAATGAATGGTCTCGACCGTTGTAAATAATTTCAATTCCGCGATCGTAACATTCGTCTCGACCTGAAAAGTCTTTGTCTGCGTATTCGACCCCTAGCACCCGAACATCTAATGGAAGGATCAGCAACAGGTCACGGAGATCTTGCTCGGTTTGATACACCACAACTTCGTCTACATAACGACAAGCAGCCAGTTGAATCTGGCGCTCAACAATGCTCTGCACCGGTCGGTTCTTGGTGCCGGGACGGTCAATGGTGGGATCTGTTTGCAGTCCACATATCAAGTAGTCGCAATGATTTTTTGCTTCGCTCAACATGGCAATATGGCCGGCATGAAGCATGTCAAAAGTGCTAAAGGTAATACCAATTCGTTTGCCGTCGGCTTTGAGCTGTTTGATGTAATTGAATATCATGATACTTCACTCCTACCATCGCCAATGTCTCTGCTCTGTACATAAATGCCCGACTGACGAATGGCTTGTTCTTGTTCCCAAGTTTCCATTACAACATGACGACACACATTTTGGAACCACCGGTCCACAATGTCGGCATCACGGTCTTTGGGTTTCATCATGTACCCAGACTTGATCAGTCGTGCTACAAATATTTCATTCCAGTCTAGTTCAAACGCACCTTGGTGCAAATTGTTGGGGTCAACGTCAATACGCAACACCTGTACCCAAGGCTCTCCGGCCTCGGTGGCAAGTTGTTTTTCAGTCTTGGTTGGAACAGTAGTGGCCTTGGTGACTTTTTCGGCCTTGGCTTTGATGCTGTCAACTAAATCATCAACAGCATCACGCTTGGGTGCTTTAGCTTTAGCTTTGTTTTTAAACCAATCAAACATGCCCATATTATTTCCCCCAGCCATTGCCCCAGAGATCCACATGCAAACGAGGGCTGTAGTTGTAGCCTCGTTCCAAGGCCCAGTTGGCAACATTCACACGATTCTTTTCATAAGGCACAGCCACACCGCCCTGGGGCATGACAAAAACTTTGCCCTTGAATCCTGCGGCACGATACTCGGACACAGCTTGATCGACTTCTTCAAAGTGCGCCTCACTGTCAACAACAAACTTGAGATACACTGTACCAATCCACTCATAGTCCACAACAATCTTGGGCTGGATGGCATCCGCCCATGATTCGCCACTGGCACTCAACTTGGGACTCACACTGAATGTAAGTGCCGCAGGAGTTCTCTTTTGAGCCAGGGAGTTGTATTTGCTGTTCAGAGTCCAGTTCAACAAGTATTGTCTAAACGCAGGTTGCAACGCCTGAGTACCATTGGTTTCAAATGTTAAATTTTGCAAATTTAACATACTGGCATGCGACAGCAATTCTTCATATGCACGTTGCCAACCCAGCAACGGCTCTCCACCAGTGATCACAAGATGTACATCGTTGCCATTGCGTTGTATCCACTCATGATTGGGAGTAAGAGCCAACATGCGATCTACCACCTCAGTGGTCTCGTAGTTGGGACTTAGATGTTTGTATGCCGGATGCCATGATGCATAGCTGTCACATCCAGTTTCTACTAAAGGCAGGTCCTCAAATCGTTCAAACATGTGAACAATCTCGGCCACTTCATCTGCACCAGTGGATCGTTCTCCAGGCTTGCATCCAAACCCTGCACAGGTAAAGTTACATCCAAATGTTCTCAGAAACACACTGGGCACACCAACAAATCGACCTTCGCCCTGTGCAGAATAAAATAGTTCGCTGATTTTTAATTTCATTTATTGCTTTCTTCCATCGCCAATTCTTGAGATTCTAACTCCTCAGCTTGCAGTCTTCTCTTCAACCACTCTTGATAACCTTTGGTTCCGTCACCTTTGGCTTTTACTCGCTGCCCACATTCGTTGCAGGCATGAAAGGCACTTACAAATTCTTTGCCACTGTCAAGTATCTTTACATCGTAATCTTCAATGGTAAATTTTTTAACACATTGATTGAAACTGCAACGAGGTTGCATAGTCTTTGGATCAATGAATATAATATCGCTTTTCTTTTTGCTTAATTTCATAGTGTATTGTACAATAAAATCACTGTCAAGTCAATGCCGCAGTTTGCCCACGACGTGCAAAGGTATCAGTGCTGCCTACACGTTCAATTGATGCTTTGCCAAAATTACGACGGCGTGCAAAATAAAACAGCTCTAGGAATCGCGGAAAGCTCATGGTTTTTTCTTCGGGAAAGTCTAAATGATAGGTCACTGTTGTTTTTTCAAGTTTGGCATCAGTGGTGATGTATTCCCAAATGTTGTAGTCAAGTTTGAGCTGTTGCGGATAAGACGATATGGAATCATATGCCACTAGATATCTGCGTTGGAATCTCATGACATCGGCCAACAAGTCTTGTGGTAGATCGTAGCGTTGCATAAACTGTTCCAGTCTTTCAAATATGTTGTCATACTGATGATGCACATGCATGTTCAAGATTGATCGATGAATCAGGTTCCAACCGTGTATTTCAATTCCGCCAATGTTGGGGTGACGTATTTGTCCTTGAGTCATCCAGTTCTGATAGTACTGTCGTACTTCTTGCATTTCTTTCACAAACCATGAGTCTTGTTGCAGGAATTCAAACAGATCATCATAGAACTTGCTGTAATCCACGCCAGAATATTTGTAGACCAGTCGACTCAACAGTGTGCTCACTCCATTGATATGGAATGTGTTGATGTACCATGAAAACACTTCGGCATCCAACATGATTTCGTCGGGCAGATCCTTGGTGGCAGTGATGATGTCAATGCCTTCTTCAATGTGTTCGTTTGAATAACTGCCCGAGAAGTAGTCGGTCACTCGAGCTGACTTGATCTGGAACAGTTTTTTCTGCAACAGGTTCATTTCTGCATTTTCCAACAACTGTGCCTGGAACACTGTGAGGCCAGTGTGATTGCCCATGCGGAACAAGCGCCAGAAGTTGTCCTTCCATGTGGTCAAACTCTCGCCTGGCAATCCCAGGATCAGTTCGGTATAAGTGGGAATGTTGCGCTGTTCACAAAGTTCAAAAACTTCTTCCAGCTTGTTCATTTCCATGTTCTTGCGACGAATGTTTTCAAGCACGTCTACATCAAGACTCTGCACACTCAGTGTGAGTCCTTGATTGAATCCTGGTGCGTCCAACAGTTTCTTCACAATGTCCACTACTTCTTTTTTTTGATTCTTGGCCCAGGCCACAGAGAAGGTCTTGGGATACCCATATTTTTCCTGTACTTCAATTATCTTGTCTGCAATGAGATTGTCACGCTCGGGGAACATGCCAAAGTTGGCATCGGTTATGGAGATAAACCCACAACGATGTTTGGCCATCCATTCCAGTTCTTCATACACACGTTCCAGGCCAAAGTGTTTGACCTTGTTGTAGGTCAGACTACCCCAGTCACAAAAAGTGCAGGCAAACGGACAGCCACGATTGGTCTCCAATGTGCCGTTCCATTCCACGTTGGGATTGTCAGCCATGATCTGGTCAAATATTCCTGTCAGATACGGGCTGGGTACTTCTCCCAGGGTTTCTATTCGCTTGGCGTCCGGAGTCTTTACTGCTTTGCCGTCGCGATTGATCAACAAACCCGGAATGTCTTCCCAGCGTTGATTTTCAAAATTTCTCAGTATCTCACGAAAAATAATTTCACCTTCAAAACAGATCACAATATCCATGTAGGGTTCTTTGCGAAAGATATCGGGATCAGTCACAGCCGGCTCCGGTCCACCAAACACAATCAAACAATCGGGATTCAGTTGTTTGACCATGCGAGCCAGAGTGTAGTTGTACTGGTGATTCCACACATAGGTGCTGAATGCCACTACATCATTTGCAGCCAACTGTTGTGCTAGAGGTTCCACAGCGTCGCGACGCCACACCATGTCAGTGCATTCAAAGTTTTGTCCAATCCACTCATCGGCCTTGGCATAACTCCATATCACTCCTGCAGAATACGGCAAGTAGTGGGCATTGAACTCCTTGGGCCCTTGTTGGAAATTGGGCTGTACCCATGCAATTTTATATTTCATTGAGTATTTACTTCAATGAATGATGTGGGTTTTTGAATTGCATCATCTGACTGTTGATATCATTCTTGGCTAATTTTTCCCAGGGGTCTTGTGTGCCCTTGAAGATATTTTGAAAAAACTCCACGCTCATGTCCATGCTGTGCATGTGATTGGCCAACTTGATACAATCGTTGTGTCTCAAATTTATCATTTGTTGACTGTGAAAATCGTTGGGGTCAGTGGGTTTGCCTTCCAACATGGGTCGATTGCGGAATACATCATCGTTGTTGTTGCCTGTTAGATCATAGCGATCGTGCAACACATGCACTTCGATGCGTTGATAAATGTCCAGCATGTAAGCCTGCTGACTCACCCAGCCATCTTGTGTGGGGTGTGGAGAGATATAGCCCAGCAACTCATACCACTTGCGCGGCACAATGGGAAAAATACTATAGGGATGATCTTGATGTGTGCGGAAAGACAACAGCTTGAACTGTCCAGTGTAGCTGGCAATGGTTTGATCCCAGTTTTGAGTTTCCATCACAGCGTCATCGTTCCACACAATCAACCAGTCAGCATCGGCATGTTTGGCCAGAGCATTGCTGTACTTGTGTAGGTTTATGTAACCCATGCGTTGAAACTGCATGGCCATGAACTGAATGTGGTGTTGCTCTAACCAGGGTTTTAGGTGATCATGGAAATATGTCAGTCCCACTTGATCATCATCGTCAAACGCAAACATCAATTGAATCTGTTGTGGACATGCAGCATTTTCCACTAGACTGCGAACACTGCGACCCAACATGTTGTCAGTGCGCCCACGAGTGGCCAGTAGCACAGCAATGTTAAATCTAGATGTCATGTTACTCCTCGTATGTTGCACTGCTTCCAGCATGCTCAAACACTTCAACTGATCGCAACCGCACTTGTTCATTCATGAGATAACCAATGCTGTAGCCGTGAACCTTGCCAGTTCGATGGTCTGTAAACTCATAGTGCTCGTCATCTTGAAATTTACGCAGTATACGACTCATTTCTTCATATGCCAATTTGGCAAATTTTTCACAGCCCACACCATCTTCAAGTATGCGTAGATCGCACACACCGCCACGACCCTGTGGCCCAAGCTCACTCAGGCTCTTGAACAGTTCCACATGTGGATCATCACGTGCTATCAGTAGAGTGTGGTCAAATGTGTATTTGGCCCAGTCATGGAATGCCTTTAGCCCATCTGAATCTATGACCCAGTTGCAGGCGTCCAGGGAGTCAGACTCAAAAATCAAACGAAAGCCCATGGAATAACCATGAAGAAGACTGCGGTGGCTGTGGCGACTACGCCACTGCCTGAACACACAGGAAAATTCTTGGTCAATACCATACGTTTTTGTACTGGTGTACTTCATGCCAACCAGTCCTCCTCGTTCCAATCGCTATTACCTTCATAGATGGCGCTGTTGGCACCGTGTTCGGCGCACTCAACTCGGACACAATAGCAACGATCGTTGGTCTTTTCACGAATCAATTGATCAGCAAAGTTAAAAGCATGCTCAGCAAATTTCTCTGCACCCACACCATCAAAGATACGAATCTCAGCTAGATCCAATGCTTCTAGTTCTTGGAATTTGGCCAAGTGTGGATCAGCTTGATCCAAGGCCAACTTGTGATCAAAGTGATCTTCCAACCAAGCCTTGAGTGGTTTGAGTCCGCCAAAGTCCACTGCCCAGTTCTTGTTGTCTAATGTGTCGCAGCCAAATGTGAATGTAAACGCTAGACTGTAACCATGCAACAAATGACAATGTGAATGATCTGCATTGGGTTGACGGAATACCGCCGACAAACCAATGTTGTGTCCGTAGTGCTTTGTTGAGTAATATTTTGCCATTGTTTTTCTCCTATGTTAAATTATAGCATAGGCAGCAGAGTTTGTATAGCGGGATGAAGCCAAAGGCCGCTTGAAGAAATACTTATGCAGGCAGTTGATAGCTGTCTGCTTTGTAGTTGGCTTGCCCGGCAATAACTCCACGCACACCGCCTACGGGATCAACACAGTCGCCCAGCCGTCGCGGAATCAAATGCACATGTGGATACATCACAGTTTGACCTGCTTCACGGCCCATGTTGATACCAATGTTGAACGCTGTACACTCGCCAACATCAACCATTTTACGACCATGTCGCATGGCTGATTCAAAACAATCCATAATTACTGCATCAGTATTGTACTGTGGCACAAACAACAAGTGCCCGGGTGTGACAGGAAATCGATCTTGGAACACAGTCACATGAAAGTCAGACAATTCATCTACCAACAGATCCCAGGGTGCAACACCATCTTTTTGTGCTTGTGCTAGATCAGTCATGTTTAACCTCTGGTACAAGCATTGACAATGTTCATGAACTCAGTGCGCACTGATGGGTCACTGCGAAACACACCGCCCAGTCGACTGGTCACAGTGCTGGAGCCTGTGTCCTCAACACCGCGACTTTTCACACAGTAGTGCTGAGCATTGATTACCACGCCAATGTCATCAGTTTCCAAGATGTATTGCAAGGCATGATACACTTGTTCAGTCAGTCGTTCTTGAATCTGTGGTCGCTTGGAGAAGTACTCTACAACTCGATTGATCTTGCTGAGACCCAGAACTTTTTGTTTGGGAATATAGCCCACAGTGGCCAAGCCGTCTATGACAACAAAGTGATGCTCGCAGTTGCTTTGCACTGAAACATTGCGTTCCACAACCATTTCATCATACTTCATTTTGTTGTCCACTGTGGTACACTTGGGAAATGCCTCGTAGTCCAGTCCCCAGAAGATTTCGTTCACGTACATCTTGGCCACACGTTTGGGTGTGTCACGCAGGCTGTCATCTTCAAGGTCCAGGCCCAGCACTTCCATGATGTGTTTAAAATCTCGCTCGATCAGTTCAATTTTATCTTTGCGATCAACTGAATGCTGAAACGTTGGAGTTTCTACACCACAAGCAACCAGGTGCTCGTGTACTCGTTGACCCAACTCGGGGTCACATTTGGTTTTGTTATAGCTCATTTTGATATCCTTCCTTACACGGATGTTAATTTTGAAGTTTGCTACCATTGTGTAGCATGTTTATTTAGTCGGTGATTGTGATACTTCTACAATCTGGGTACATAACATGCCGGGGTGGCTCACTAACATATTCTGCCAGCAACTCACTTCCACGCTGGGCTTCTTCTATGGTAGGTTTGTAGTGATAGCCCACGCGGAAAACACCTTGATCCTGCCAGGGGGCAATATTCAAATCCCTACCATCATACCGCATGCGAATTATACTCTCATACGCCTGGTGGTCATCAAGTAGTATAGCACCACCACGGCCTATTTGTAAAGGCTTAGTGTGTCCAAAACTCAGACACTGCATGGCACCACCCTTGTACATGTCCTGCTCCAGCCTGCGAGCACTATCCCAGATTCTAGTGCCCACAAACTCATACTCGCCTTGCCAGGATGTTGGGGTCAACTCATAGTTGATGCCCAGTCGATGCATGATCATGGGCACACTCAAATAGGTGTAGCAAGTAAACGAGCACTGCTTGATTTGATCGTATCGCATGCACAGTTCAATTGCATGTGTACAGCAATCGGTCATGATGGCATAGGGTGCGCCAGTGAATTCAGCTAGGCTTTTTTCAAATTTTAAAATTTTGTCAAACATGGGGTCTTTCTGGAAAAAAATCTTGTCGCTCTCCGCTGCGGTCAAGGTCCAAGGTAATACAATGTATGCCACCGTCCCAGAAATATCTATGACGGAATGGTATAACATGGGCAGTTATACCATGGCGATCAAACGCTTCAAAAACGGTTTTATTGTAGTTGTTGACAATCACATTGGTTGGATTGACAGTTAGCATGTTGACATCAAACACAGTTTCTTCAACATAACCCACCCAATGACTTAACCAAGTTTCTACGCAATCAATTACGTCTTGGTCATGTTCAAATCCAGGGATCCACCAGCGACCTGCATTTTTTTGTTTGAGAGTCAGGAAACCTTGTACCTGTGCCCAACTCTGATTGGGTAGGTATACTACCTCCCAACCAGGAAATGTTTTGGTATACGTGGGTATATCGTGTAGACTCACAATCAATCCTGGCGCCACTGGACAAAAGGTGCCATCAGTATGACCAAACGTTTCGATCACGTGAGATCGATAATCTGAGAACTGCTGAGCCGCATATTTTCTCATGTCGTCATATGGCTCGGCCTGATAGCTACCAAAATATAAATCCTTGCCCACGCGACTGACCATGGCACCATTTAACCACCGTGGACCTGCAGATGTTGACAAGTTTCCGTGATCTTTGACATAATCCAGTACTGGTTGCCACTGTGGTCCGTAGTAAGTGTGATAAAAACAATTTCCAATCATGATAGCATTGTCTCGTGGTTGCATGGGCGGTATCTGAACATGCCCATGGCTGTTGAATGCCTCTGTTGGTAAATCAGGTCGTATCACTTCAACACCAAACTCAACTAGTTTGTTAACAATGGCTTGGTAGTCTTCCTCAGTCTCGCGGGCTATTTTTTCAAACAGTTCTCTAACGTGTGGAACCTTGATCCATGAATAAAATTCTGGTGGGTAACTGCGGCCCACGACACACGCTTTCAACGGATCCCAAGGTTGATTCACGGATAATAATGACATTTTTAACCTCTATACCATGCCCATGCATCACAAATCATGTCATCCAAAGTATGTGTTCTCCAAGCAGGAAACACCTTTGAGAATTTGTCACTGCTGGCGGTGAGTATGGCTGGGTCACCACTGCGAGGAGTTCCTTGCACTATGACAGGTAGCCTGCCAACCACATGCTGTGTGCGGTCAATGATTTGTTGAATACTAGTGCCTTGATTACTGCCAAGATTATATACACCAGCTTTTAAGGTGCTATCCAATGCTAGTACGTGAGCCCGTGCAATATCGTCAACATGAACATAGTCTCTCACACAGGTTCCATCAGCAGTGGGGTAATTGTTACCATTAATAACAAACTCTGTGCTGTCTCGAATGGCCTCTAACAGTCGAGCAATTACATGAGTGGCGCCGGGTCTCTGTCCGTTTCGTTGCTGAGGATCTGCACCACATGCATTGAAATAACGAAAGGCCACATATTCAAGACCGTGTGCACGATGATAACTTTGCAACATCATCTCAACCATGTATTTGCTTTCGCCATAGGGCGAAATCGGTTGTGGTACATCAACTTCATGGCATGGATTCATCATGGGTTCACCATACACCGCAGCAGATGAACTAAAAATAAATCGAGTACGAGGCATGGATTGACAAACAATGTCTAGTAGGGTCTTGGTCTTGATCATGTTGTTTTCATAGTATGACATAGGATCTTGAATGCTAGGTCCTACTAGGCTAGTACCAGCACAGTGTATTATTGCATCAGGTCGAACAACAACAATGCGTTTCAGTGCGGTCTCGCTGGCAAAGTCAGCTAACAAAAACTCGTACCGGTCAGATGTCATTGCTCGTTTGCCAGGCATCAGTGGCTGGCTGTCTATGCCCAGCACATCGTGTCCGGCATCAAGTAATGCCAGTACAATTTGTCCACCTATATACCCCGAGGCTCCTGTTACTATCACATTCATTCTCTTATCCTTTAATTTTTACCACTTGGTATTTTTCATGTGCAGTATGATCACGATAACGATTGCCTGCACGGTTCCACGTCTCGCCCTGACCAGTCATGATATCTATCACGCGATCCACAGTGCCATTGTTCCAGTCACTGATGAGTCCCATGTTGTGATGTGGCTCGCGCAGTAGGTTTTGCATCTTGTGGTAGGCATCATCTATGCTCCAGGGAACATAGAGCCTGTTAGAGTCATTTGCAAAAGTTTCGGGGAAACTGCGGTAAGCAGGATAGAGCACATTACAGCCAAGAGTGTCAGCCTCGGAAACTGTGTTAGAGACCCAGTCTTGTAGCGCACAATTAAACAACACACGAGTATTGTTAAGGTGAGTGTAATATTCATTCTTACTAATGTTGTCGTATATCTTCAGTTTGCCTTCGGCTTCCATGCGGCGAGCACGTTCCACATACTCGGGATTGTTGGACTTCAGCGGACCACCGGAATAGATTGCAAACTCACAGTGCTCCGTGGTAAGCTCACCATACATGTCAATTAGGTCCATGAAAAAGCCCGGCTGCTTTTCTTGATCAAAACGTGCAGCAAAGCCCACACGTCGCGGACGATCCGCAAACGGCCGAACGTTCTCTACTCCGCCGATTCGCTCCAGCACTTCGGACTTGCCAAATGCTAGGCCCGAAATATTATATATAGGAGCACGCCATCCAGCAATGCGCATATGAGCAACCATCTCTTCGTTCGTGGCAAGAACTCCGTCCACGAACTCGTTAACCATTTGTTCGTAGAAGCCCATCCATTTCTCCATACCCCATACATGAACGAAGTCATCAGGATCAATGGACTGAGCAAGACAGCGCACAAACATACGAGGACGCTGATCAGCAGGAACTTGGTCAAGGATGTAAGGTAGACTTTCCATTCCAGGTTGGAACATGTCTTCAAAATAGATAACATCTTCACTGGTAACTTCTCCGTTCTTCATTAGCTGTACCAGATTCATCATCTGGCTCATGCTAAAATAACTGCGTCCATGTGCGTCTAGCACCTGTCCTACCGAAATGGCCTGAGTGTTGTCAATTGTGGTGCCAAGCACATACACAACGTCAAGACCTCTGCGGTCAAACACACGCCGGTTCCACTCGGTGAGTTGCAGTGTGTAACGGGCTTCGTAGCTTTCCAGACCCATGTAGTATAATTTTCTCATCTTATTCCTTTAGTAACCTAACAGTATTAGTATACAACATATCAAGTAAATGTCTAGTGCTGGATGAATTGTATTTGCTCATACAGGCATCATGATCTTGGATAATTTTGTTTTTTTCATATGGGATCTTGCCATGCAGTGATTGATAGTGTTTGATTACATATTCTGTGGTCATGATCAACACAGACTTTTTTAAAACATATTTAAAAAACAACGAATGATCAAGTACTGTTTTGGACATATTGACCCAATCGTTGTCAATCCATGTTTGAGGAATAGCAGGTACCTGGAAGTTATAATCATTGGTGGTTCCTGCTACATCATGAAGTATACGTTCAGATGTTAACATAATCCACAAACTGGTAGCGCACCCCCATTGGTCTTCTCTCCAATTTAACACAGACGATTCGGCATTTAGAAATCGTTGATCAACACGTTTTGCGTGTTCAAAATTTTTTTTTCCTTGTGCTTTCCAGGCTTGCCCCAGGTGAGAACTTGCGGTTCTACCAGTGGTAATAATAACACACTCGGCAACACAGTCTGTGGGTAATACAAAGTCGCACACAATCTCATCTGAAAAACAAAGGTTATCCACCACAGCATTGTTTAACCAAGTTACTTGGTCATAAGGCTGACACTCGGGCAACAAGTTTGCTAGATCGTCAGCATGTGTGGATATATGTCTCACAATCCGCACTCCTAGATCTCGCGCCTGTTGCAGATTTGTTATCGAAGCGTCTGCATAGCAAATTTCATACAGCCCCGGCTTGGCATTAGCCTTTAAGGCATTAGCCTTGTGCGCCTCGGCCCAGTTGCCATAGAAATGCAAATAATTGAATTTGTTTTTGTAAAATTCAACTATTCTGCTGTTGCCATTATGAAAAATGCAAACACTCATGCAGAGCGATATCCTGCAAATCGGCGTAGATCTTCTGTCCACATGTTCTTGGCGTTCTTGCCTTGAGAGAACTTGTTGTACTGTTGCCAGGCATAGCTCTTGAAATTGTAGAGATCTGCTTCGTTGTAGCGATAGCCATGATCTACACAGAACTCCCGCAGTTTGTCCAAGTCGTCGAACAAGTCACGCACACGAGGATTGGGTTTGATACTAAATTTTGCCACGATTAAATTACCACTGAAAGATTGGGACGAGTGAGATCATATTTAATAAAGCAGCCGTTCTCACCATCTTCGGCCACCTCAATCCAGACTGCACGGCCTGGATATCTTTGTGCAATCTGATCATAGAGATCATCTGCGATCATTTCACAACTTTTAAAATTGAGTTCTAGAGTTCCACCGGCATAGAGATTCTCCAACCAGCGTTTGAACTGAATAAATTCAACATCGCGATCATTGTGAAATACATCAATCCACACACGGAAATGAAAGATGTGTCTATGGGGCACGCCAAGAAAACTAACATCATACTCATCACCTGTGGCCAACGCAGGATCAGTTGCAGCAGCAAGATACTTGTGAATGCCTTCTTTACGGAAGGTAATCCAGATTTTTCGTTCTGCATGTTGTTTGATTCGTTCAACTGCGTCTCGTTCTTGTTGATTCATAATGGTTCATCCTTGCTGTAATCATCCCATGATGTAAATGCATCACGACTCATTAGACTGTGTAGACTGTGACACCATACACCAGGATTGGTGGCATCGAAGTCCTTGTCGTCTATTTTTAACATTGTATTATAATTCCACAACTTTGTATATGGTACACTTACTCGAATCTGTGGAATAAAGTTGCGGTACTCGCAAAGTGCGCCATCGTGAAACTCATCCAGGTGGGTGACGGGAATGTCCAGGCTGCACAAGTAGCCCTTGGACAAGAACTGCTCAATCATGCTTTCCCATCGCTGCCATTCTAGACGATCACTGGGATGAAAGCTGTGATTGGCACCGAAGAATATATGTCCAATATGCTTGGATTTATCTTCATACGAGTTAAAGTTATCTAACCAATCTTGTATTTCCGCAACTGATTGAATGCCCACCACAAACAAGGTTTGTTTTCCATGTGCTGGAGTTTTCTCTACTTCAGTTCCGGTAAAAAAATTGACATTGTCATGACCTTCTCTATTCATATGCTATCCTCTAGTGCATCTAGTTTATCGGTATCTAATTCATCGGGATCCATGGACACAGCTTCATCAAATGTAAACAATGCTTCAAACATGGGTCTAGCCGACACCAGTTTCTTGCCGGTAAATCCGCGTGTGCCAATGATCAAGTCCAGGACTTTTTCATAGTGTGTGATACGGTCCATTCTGCTGGCATAGTCAGGTTGGCCAAAGATGTCATCCACTATGGCACGGAAGTCATGATCAGGAGTGGTACGCCCGGCCAACATGCCAGGCTTGCTGCCCAGATCATATTGCTCGTTGGCAGTTTGCACAGCATTGATGTGCTGCCACACATTGTGACCCATGAGCAATGCATATGAGAAACTGTCCCATGATGTTTTGCCTTCTTTGCCAATCTTGTTGAGATCTCCGGGTCCGTAAACACACACATCAGAAACCTTGAGTCTGGCCGAAATTGGAGAGTCATCAAACTCGGCGTGAATGCCATCTTGAATCACTGCATCTCGGAAACTGCGTTGGTCTGTCTTGTACTTTTTGTCGTCGGCAGTGGGCGCCATGCGATAGGTCCATTTGTCACGATTGGGATAGCTGCTTTGATAATACAGTTGACCATTTGCTGTGGCCAGGAAAGGACTTGCACAGTCAAACGAGATTGTGAATTGTGGATTGTGATACTTGCGCACAGCACGTTGAATGTCTGTGAGCAAACACGCCCACTCCAGTTTGCTGGTGCCCAAGAAGTGCATCCAGTCATGTACGTCAGGTTCCAGCAACCGGTCACGCATGAGGGTGACTATTCTGCGCAACACAAGATGTACATCACACATGTTCTGTCCACCCATGCCCCAACCATTGAAGTGGCGTCCAGGGTACTGTGCAGGATCAGAATACTTTTTCATGGTGTCGTACCATGAGTCAGCTTCCACATGATTAGCACCTTGCAACACATTGAGCAATCGAGCACCACCGTTGTCTATGCCTCGACGATGAGCAATAAAATAATTGTTGTTGTAGATTGTGGCGTCCACGGCATCTTGATAGTTACGGATGCCAGTTTTTTCACTTGATCCCGGCCACTTGCTGGTCCATGTGGGAATATCCAAGGTCAAGCCATATGTGGCCAAGCCGTCTTGCCATTTCAGCACTGCTTCTCGTTTTTTCTGAGCCCGGGGACAACCTGAATTGGCTTTCCAGTCACCTTCCCACACACCCTTGGCAATTTGGAAACCACCCGAGTCGCACAACAAAATGGTATTGGGGTCGCGACTGCGCAACATGTCCTCTTTGGGATTGTGCTTGGTGAGATCTAGATCAGCATGCCCAGCTGAGTACAGTGCCCAGCGATAGGGAAACAGGCCTTGCTGTGCATTGAGAAAATTCATGCTCTCCATGTCAGGCATGCCCTTGGGCATGCGAGCAGCTTCTACATAGGGTTCAAATCGTTGACGCCCAATATAGGTGCTGTAAAAACTGCTGATGGCCGGCAAAAAAACAGCATAGTCATGTTGCCGTGCAGTTAAATCATGTTGCTCTGTTGTCATGTGTGATTACTTGCTGTGTGCCGGCAATGTGTATGTGTAAACAGCAATGCCTGAATCCACTGTGATTTGCATGGCACCGTCATCACTGATGCGCATGATCTTGTTGCCACTCAGGGCCAGGATACCCATGACCTGCACAGCCGGCCAAGCCAGTGGACGTTTGAGTGTGCCTTTTACACCACTGTGAAACACAAAGTTACCTGCATGGGTCGAGTGATCGCCAAACAAGAACTTCAAGTTACCACTGTCAGTTTTGACCTGAAAGTTGGCTTGTTCAGAGTTGGCCTGGGCCTGCATGCGCAGACGTTGTATGGCAGCAACTGATGGTTCAAATTCAATGTGCCATGTCACTCCATTGAACTTGGGAGTCTTGAGTTTTTCAGTGACAATCTCACTGGCCATGAATCGATAACTGTTGCGGAAATCACCGGCTGAATTTTCAAAATCAATACCCTCGGGCTCACCAGTGGCTCGGTGCTTGATACTGAGCTTGGCATCTTCTTTGTATTCAGACAAGTTCAACAAAATCTTGAGTTTGGCCAAGTTGGGCATGCCAAACGTGCCCACAAATTCTGCCACTGGATTGTGGTACTTGGCATCCAGCACCACGCTGAGATCCGTGGCCAAGCCCACCACTGTGGTGGTGTTGGCATCACCAACAATTTTGATTAGGTCAATGCAACCAAGATCAAGAGTGTGACCCACTAGGTCTAATAAACAATCGCGCATAAAATCTCCTTGTATAATAGTATATGCTTTTTATTTAGGTCGTGCAAGGATTTTGGCCAAACTTTGGCCCCCTCGAATGCTGTGCATTTCGCCGGGCTTCTTTAATACCAACCAACACACGTCACCTGTGCCACGATGTTGAGTTGACACAATCAGCCCAATACCCCGAGCATGTTCGATCAAATAACGTCCCGGAACATAGCTCATGAATGCCTGCTCGGCCAAGGCCACACCATGTGCCCAATCACAGTCGTTGTATGTGACAATGGCTTCGCCACCGGGTCTGAGTTTGACTGCAATCTCTGAAAGGTATTGCTTTACCACCTCAAGTGGTTTGTAGTTGAAGTAGTTGTAGGCCAGGATCAACCCAAATTGATTGTCGGGCAAATCTTTGAGATATGGTGCAGCACCATGATCATTCACAGTGTACTTGCGCAGTCGACGCTGGTATTCTGGATTGAACTTGGCCACACACGGATCCAACAGCTCACTTCGTTCGTCCACAACATACAGTGGATCCCAGCCAACCATGATATCCACAAATGATTCCAGTCCTGGACGCAGTATCATGGCTGGCATACGCCAATCTGCAATGTTGTTGATTTTACCAACCAATCGATCACGGTCAGCTTCGTCCATTGTTAGTTGTCGTTGCAGTATTCGATCTGATTTGTCTGTCAGCGGCTGCATGCAATGCACTTCACGACTGTTTTCCAACATGGCTGGCTCAAGTCCCTGTACCAAAGTCATAAGCTGACGATCCATGTCTCGTACCACTTCCATGAAGTTGTTGACACCAGACTCAACCGTGGACAAATGCGCCATGAGATCCTCTACTCGGTTGGGTAGTCGAATGTCTTGGCCATCCACTTGATGTATCAGTGACCTCAAATGGTCAATTGCAACATGACACCGGGGATTGGGTTCAAATTTGGCCAGTAGATTTCTAAAATGTACAATGTCTTTCAGCTTCATTCAAACGTAAACAGTAAATTAAATGTGTTGTCAGTGTTGGTGGCCGCGGCAAGATCCCAGTCCAACACACCCAACAAGTTATCAACTTTGCCATCTACCACAGTGGCTTCCATTTCCGCATCGTCAAACGGCAGTGTCTTGAACCACTCGGGCAAGTGCATTTCGTCTGTGGGATAACCAATGCTGGTCCATCCCAGTGCATTTGATTTTAGTTTGCACACAATGGTTTTCATACCATCAACAATCTGCATGCTATAGTTGTCGCTGTTCATCTTGCGCATGTTGTTCCAGTTGATGGCAGCTCGCACATGTCCGGGCATGTTGGTTTTGCCCATTTGTTTTTCTTTTTTGCTGTACATGGTCAAGTTGTTCACACGCTTGGGACTACCTTTTTCCCAAGCCGGACGTTCCTTGAATGCGTATTTGAACGCACGGATTTTTTCAATCACATCATCTCGTGCTACTCCGCACAACACATCATGCAACACATCGCTGAGAAAATCTTGAATCACCTTGGGCGTGTCTGACCTTTTGAGATCCAGGCCCATGGCTTTGACCTTGCCGGGTTTGCCGTCTTTGTCCTGACGTTTGCCTTCCTTGTCAATGATCATCACAGCGTAACGCTTTTTAGTAATAAACAAACCCTTGGATGCAACAATTTCTCTACCACCCTTGATCACACTGCCCATGTCTCTTGGACAGTGAAACGCTTGTTCCATAAAGCCCGGAAAACTCTGATTCACTTGTTCAGCAATGCTGTCATATAACTGGATGCAGATTTCTTTTGACCAAGTCATACGACCTTCTTCCACTTCCTTTTTCAGCACAGACCAAGCTGAAAAATAACAAGAATCAGTGTCACCATAGATAATGGTTTCACCAGTGTGATCATACTTGCCAGTGATACACTCGTTTACATGTGCATCCATGTGCCTGGCAATGGCGCGGCCTGTGAGTGTGGTTGATTGACCAATGCGTTTGTCAAAGAATCTGCAACCAGGATTCAAAATGGCACCATACAAGCTGTTCAAGTTAATCTTCTTGACCAACTGACGTTTGTCCCAGTACTCGTGCTGGTTGGCATCAACCCCTTCCACTTCCTTGGCCTTGGCCTGCATGTCTTTGCGTTCGGCATACCAGCGTTTGAGCAAGCCGGGAATAATACCCTGTTGTTCATAAGTGAAGATTGTGCCATTGGCACTGAGGATCCAGGGCCGATTGCTGTCAAATATGATGTTCCAGACTTCGGCTGCCGAGTGTACAGTTTCCTCGCCGTTGGCCCAGTCAATGGTGATTTCAGTGCCACGTTGCTGTTCCATCACAGCAGTATATTCAAGACTGCCAAACAACCCTTCCCATGCGGCTGCAAAGCTCTGCCCCCGGGCCATGTTTTCTTTGATCAATCGATCTGTCATGATTGGTCGCAGTTGTGCCACAATGGTTTCAGGACCCATGTTCAGTGCTCGAATTGCACTGGGATATAGACTGTTGATGTCAATACTGCCAATGTATTCGTGTATGCCTTTTTTGGGATATGCCACGTAAGCACCAGCGGCTTGCGTGTCATCATCAGTGAGTCGTTCTCGACGATTGGGCACCACAACACCACGCTCATGAGCTTCGTTGATGATGGCCTGTTCAGTCACTGCCACAGCACCCATGGTGGTCTGGAGCAACACTGTGTTCTCATGTGCCAAGGTGTTGGCAAGATCCAGGAACTTGAGTTTCTTGTCCAGTTTGTGTACCAGCAAAGTATCTTGTCGGTTGTATTCAATAAACTTCTTGAAGTGTTGATTGTACAGTTGGTCCAAGGTTCCTTCAAACTGAGTCTTGCGTTCGTCAAGCTCGTATTCACCAATGGCATCCAAACTGTATGAATGACGTTCTTCGTAAGTGTATTTGCGATACAGTTGCATGTAATCCATATGCACACGACCGATCAAGTCAAATGTGATCTGTTCAGCACCATAGCGTTCAAATGTTCTTGACTTGGGCAATTGCCCCCACAGGCAGAATCTACGTGTGTCATCCTTGCTGAGAATGCGTATGGTTCGATTCACAGTGTAGGGAATATCATAGCCTTCTGAGTTCCATCCTGTCAACACATCGGCATCGTCAATCAAGTCCAAAAAGGATTTGATCATGTCTTCTTCACGCTCGAACAAAATGGTGTTGTCAAACTCACTTACTAGTTCTTGTGCGGTTTCCCAACTCAGTCCCCGAGGAGGTATTGCCAGTGTTATCAATTGACCCAGCCAGTCTAGATATACCGAAATTGCTGTGATGGGATTGAATGGATCATCAGTGGGCGAGAATCCTCGTTCAGCGTCAAACGCTACTTCAATGTCAAAAAATGCTGTGTGTAGTCGGGGTGCATCATGCCCCTTGTAGTTGTCTTCAAAACAACGGAATACTGGGTTGATATCACTCTCATACAACTTCTTGCCCGAATGCATGCGAAGTTCTTTGCGAAACTCCTTGTTGTTGCGACTTGAAAATCTGCTGACTGGTGTTCCATAGATTGACTGAAACTTGCCTCGCGGATCGTCATAATAGAACACATACTGTGCTGGATATTCGCGGTATACTCGTTCGCCATTGCGGCGTTCAACCACGTGAATGCGATCGTGTTCACGATCAAAAAGTGCGTCTACGTAACTCATTGTTCTCCGTTTATGGCCGGTAAGCCGTGATTCATGTTCCTTACGGGAACGACTCGCTGTTGTAAACAGTATTTATAGGGTCTTGCCCACAGTCTCAAGAATGGTTTCCAACAGTTCGTGATCTTGTTTGGCCTTGCCAAATTCAGCCTTGTGTGCCAGCTTGATGGCTTTTTTCAACACAGCTGATTTAATTTCCAATTCTTCGGCAATGGCCTTGATGGTGTCATTGAGACCACCCTGCAAGGTTTCAATCTCGTGTGTGACCTGCATGCCCTCATTGATGATTTGAGTCAACTTGATTTTTTGCTCGCCGTTGAAAGTTTTGGTTTCCATGATCTCTCCAATAAAAAGTTAGTTTAACACAGTTGTCAACGCTTTGCAATTTGTTGTTGTTCAAATTGACGACGTTGTTGTTGCAGCCACTCGGTTGTGTTGGTAACACTGTTGCGTTCTTGCCACTCATGCCACATCACTTGCTGAAACGGTTCAGTGCTGCGAGACAAGGCCACAATGTTTTCCAATCCCAGTCTACCTGCACCACCAACACCATAATTGATGTGAATACTTTCTCGAATCTTGCCAGGTGGAACTGGCAATGTCTTGTGTACCTTGGGGTCTCGGTTGTCATTGATGTAGCCCCAGTTTGATTTAAACGGTACTGTGAAATACCGATCCTCGGGAATGTCCATCTCAATCCTGTGCGAGTCAAATGTGTCAAAGCAGTGCTGATTAATTTCAGAGTCTAGACAAAATTGTGTTCCCATGCTGGGATCGTCAAAATCAATCATGTAAAGTTGCACATTGACCAAGAATTCAGTGCTGTCAAAGTGCTTGAAGAAAAAGCTATTGCTGAAGTCTTTGTAGCCGCGCACCGACGCAATGGCCAACTCACATCCGGTCAATTCATTCAGCTTGGGAATCAGGCTGCCCCCAAAGTTAATGGCGTTGATCCAGTTTTCCGATTCGCACACCAAGCGATTGCCATACCGACTGCTCCACAAACTTTCAGTGCATCGCATCTCATGACAGAGAACATCAAAGTATGCTGGAGTTAAAAAATCCTGCAACACCCAAAGACTGGGAGAAACCTGTGTTTGGTTCTCCCAGCGATACTGTGTTTCAACCAAATCAGTAACGATAGTGGTCACTCTTGAAAGGCCCTCGACGACCAACTCCAATGTACTCGGCCTGACGTTCAGTCAACTGAGTCAGCTCGGCACCCAATTGAGCCAGGTGCAGGTGTGCAACTTCTTCGTCAATGTGCTTGGGCAACAGATACACCTGACCTGCTGAATAGTCAGCGGTGCGAGTGAACATTTCAATCTGAGCCAGTGCTTGATTGGTAAAACTGTTGCTCATGACAAAACTGGGATGACCAGTTGCACAGCCTAGGTTGACCAGGCGGCCCTCGGCCAACAGTATGATCTTGCGTCCAGTGGGCATGTGAATCAAGTCCACTTGAGGTTTGATGTTTTCCCAGCGACATTGCTTGAGGCTGGCCACATCAATCTCAGTATCAAAGTGTCCAATGTTGCACACAATGGCATTGTTTTTCATGGCATGCATGTGTTCAAACTTGATCACATCCACGTTGCCTGTGGCTGTTACAAAGATGTCTGCTTTGTCGGCAGCATACTCCATTGTGACCACACGATAGCCTTCCATGGCAGCTTGCAGGGCACAGATGGGATCAACTTCAGTGACCCAGACTTGGGCACTCAGTGCCCGTAATGCTTGAGCAGATCCCTTGCCCACATCGCCATAGCCGGCAACCACAGCCACCTTGCCGGCAATCATGACATCGGTTGCACGTTTGATGGCATCCACAAGACTTTCGCGACAGCCATAGAGATTGTCAAACTTGGTCTTGGTCACTGAGTCGTTGACATTGATTGCTGGGATCTTCAGTGTGCCTGCTGCCACACGTTCGGCAAGTTTGTGAACGCCAGTGGTGGTTTCTTCAGTTACGCCACGAATGCCTGGCAACAAATCAGGGCGACGATCATGCACATAAGCTGTGAGGTCATGTCCGTCATCCAACAGCATGTTGGGTTGCCAGTTGTTGGGACCTTGCAGTGTTTGCTCAATGCACCACCAGTATTCTTCTTCAGTTTCGCCTTTCCAGGCAAACACTGGAATACCCACAGCGGCAATTGCAGCAGCGGCTTGATCCTGTGTGCTAAAGATGTTACATGAGCTCCAGCGTACTTCAGCGCCTAGTGCAATCAAAGTTTCAATCAGCACAGCAGTTTGGATAGTCATGTGCAAGCTACCGGCAATGCGAGCACCTTTTAGAGGTTGATCGCCACAATAACGTTCACGGATGGCCATCAAGCCAGGCATTTCGCCTTCGGCAATGGCAATTTCTTTTCGGCCCCATTCGGCCAGGCCAATGTTGGCCACTCGGTAGTCTTGGATAGGTGTGTTCATATAATATTATATATGTTGTTGCAAACACATTGCAACAATTATCTACGAAAGTATCCCCAAATCATGAACCAAGTTATGATTGGTGCAAGATACCACAGTTGATATTCATGTCCAGTTTGAGTAAACAGTTCTTCACGAGTGCAAGGTCTACGAGTCCAGTTGTCAAACCAGACATTGCCCACCTGTGCCACAACATGATATTCGCCATTGCGTGTTCGCACACGATGCAAACAATATCGATGCAATATCAACACATTCCAGACAAATGTCCAAAAATTCTGATCGCACAGATACCACAATACTGTGATACTGTAGTCATCGCAATCACCATGTAATCGTCCATCACGCTCTTGCATCACAAACCAGTAGTCAGTAAAAAAACTTCTGGGGTCTGACTGGTATATAAATTTTTCATCTACCCGGGCAATGGCTTGTGCAAGTTGCATGATATTTCCTTGATAGTGCTCACTTCCAGGATTCTGAGTAGCGAATTCAGCCGTCCCGCGCCAGCAGCCGGCGCACACTAGTGGTAACAAGTACCGGTCCTAAGGTGTGTTCTTATGTGAGACGGCGTTTGATTGCGCCAACTTGAGTGATGTGTTCCAACAAGGCCTTGCGGAAGTTGCGTTGTGATTCAGTCATCTTGGCAGGGAACTGAGTGTTTACAAATGTCTTGACTCCGTTGAAGTCTTTTGCTGTTTTTGCCCGGCGCACCATGTCAACTACTTTTTTCATCACTTGTGGACTAAATGCAGGACGCTGTGTGACCTGTGTACTGGGT
>Ga0247840_10002345_pt1 | contig 33931 bp, 32 predicted proteins | sample LaCruzMarch2015__FD_192404 | JGI IMG/M metagenome (GOLD analysis project Ga0247840, IMG submission 192404) | Freshwater microbial communities from meromictic Lake La Cruz, Castile-La Mancha, Spain - LaCruzMarch2015_17m | ecosystem: Environmental > Aquatic > Freshwater > Lake | place: Spain...
CCGCGGCGATGAATCCCCTCGCGCATTTCGACCCCGATGACCCCTATCCGGAGAGCGACGGCGAGCCCATGGCGGAGAACACCGAGCAGTATGAGTGGCTGGTCAAGATCAAAGAGAACCTTGAGATTCGCTTTGCGCAGGACCCGCAGGTCTTCGTCGCCGGGGATCTCTTCTGGTATCCGGTCCCTGATCGGCGGATCGCCGGCCCGGTGGCCCCGGACGTGATGGTCGCCATCGGCCGGCCCAAGGGCCGCCGCGGCTGTTACAAGCAGTGGGAAGAGGGTGGTATCGCTCCCCAGGTGGTGTTCGAGATCCTCTCGCCGGCGAACAGTCTCAAGGAGATGGCCGATAAGCTGGCCTACTATGACACCTACGGGGTCGAGGAATACTACGTCTACGATCCGTCCGCCAACACGCTGGAGATTTGGCTGCGCCAGGACGGGCGGCTGCGGCGGATGTCCCACTTGAAGGGCTGGGTCAGCCCGCGGCTGGGTATTCGCTTTGCCTTGAGCGGCGAGACGCTGGAAATCTTCGATCCGCAGGGGCAGCCGTTCTTGACCTCAGTCGAACTGGCCGCGCGTTTGCGCGATGAGGCGGCGCGTGCTGAGCAACTGGCCGAGCGGTTGCGTGCCCTGGGGTTTGAGCCTTGAACCTTGAGCGGCAGTGGGGTCCGGTCCGGCGGTGGGGTCACATCCGGCAGTAGGGTCAGGTCTTTTCTTTTTCCTTGACCCCTTGCCCCTGCTTGACCCCTTGCCCCTGCTTCGCGATCGCCTCTTGGACCGCCACCCGATTTTCTGGGTCACTGATGCCTGGTACCTCGTCGTCATCATCATATCCGGTCCAGTGACGGTCGCGTATGTACGGATATGGCCACCGCCGAGTACCACACTCCTTGTGGCCGATGCGCTGGGACTAGCGCTTTTCGCGCTTTCTGGAGCCCAATTGGCGGAAGCGGCGCACTGCGCACCGCTCATCGTGGTGCTGATGGGCACGATGACTGGCGTTACCGGAGGCGTCTTGAGAGACGTCATCACGGCGCAAGTACCGCTGATCCTGCGGCGGGAGATCTATGCGACGGCCGCCATCATGGGGGTCGCTGTGTACCTGGCTTTGCAGGCGCTAGGGGCGCCACGTCCACTGGCGTTTGGAGCCGGAACGATCGTGGTGGTGGCGCTGCGGTTGCTGGCCATCCGATGGGGCCTGCAGCTGCCCGTTTTTCGCAAATTCTAGAGTCAAATGCGAGAGTGGCACCGAACAGGTGCAGGCGGAGGGAACGGGGGTCGCTGCTTCGATCTGGGTGTAGAAACGTTGATTCAGACGGTTCTCGTACGCCGGTAGCCGTGGTTGATGTATTGCACGTACCGGCACGCCACGGCTACAATAATATCCCACGGAATCGATCAGGCGTTTGCGGGCGTGACCAGCAATTGGACGTGGTTTGTCATCAGGGCTTTGATCATCGCTCCGGCCACTACCCGCGACTCCCGCACTGGAGGTCGAGGCTTTAGCCGGACCAAGGCCGCGCAGACGCGAGGTCGACCGGCTAAAGCCTCGACCTCCGGTTTTATTGTGGCTGGAACGATGACCAAGGCCGTCATCAGCACGTAGACGTGCAGCGCGTAACGCTCGCGTGTCGGCGCCTCGCCGCGGCACTGCAGGTAGGCATGGTCGTCCTGTTCATCGGAGAAGCACGGCTTACGATGATGTCCGCGCTGCATACTGTGCAGAGCGCATCGAGATGGATGCGGCGGCGGGGTATGCGTCAAGTTTAGCAGAGATTGAGGTTGGTCCCTTTTCGCTCTGACATGGTCCCATAATCGTCAGGTCGCTATGATTGCGGGATCCCTATAAACTTGCGACCACCGACGTAGGAGTAAATGCCAATGAAGAAGTGTATATTTTGTTTGGGGCTCATGATGTCAGCAAACATGGCTTTTGCAGGCTCTGAGTCTGAAACCTTTAATAAATTAAGCGCCGAGTGGTGGCAATGGGCGCTTTCGATACCCACATCGCAGAATCCCCAACTCGATAGCACGGGGGAAGATTGCATGATAGGACAACAGGGATCTATATGGTTCCTGGCAGGGGTCTTTGGAGGTGGAGAGGCCACACGCACCTGCTCAGTGCCTGAAGGCAAGGAGCTGTTCTTCCCGATCACTAACTCCGTGAACATTAATACCCCCGATGTGTGCGGGCAGGGTTCGGAGAATACTCCTGTCGAGGACTTGCGCGCTTTTAGTGCCGCCGTCATTGATGGTATCACGGAGGTATCAGTTGAACTTGACGGCAAATCAATTGGTCATGTGCGTCGCGTCCGGTCCGTGGTATTTGAAGTCGCGCTGCCAGCAGATAATGTATTTGATCCACTCTGCAACCCCAATTACGACGTCCCGGCAGGGATATTCTCGCCCGCGGTCGACGATGGATATTATGTGAAGCTCAAGCAATTAAGAATCGGGGCTCACACACTGCATTTACGTGCAGAAACGGCCACAGGTGTCGACCAGGACGTTACGTATAACTTGACTGTTGTGCCAGTATCAAAGAAATGAGAGCAAAAGCCTCGACCTCCAGTTGCGGACAGGCCGTCGCTGGCCGGGAATATGATCAAGGCCAATTCAGCGGCCTAATCCCGCAACAGCGGCTCCAGCAGTTCCACGCTCGCCGCAATGCCGCTCGGCTCGACCGGTGTGGGCCGCCCGGCGGCGAGCAACTCGGCGATGGGGCCAGCGAGCCGCCCGGCTTTGAGGTCCGCGAGGCTCAGTTCACGGGTGGGAACCTGACGGCGAATCCAGCGATTGAGCGCGGGTTCCTCCGGCCAGTCGGGGCGCGGGACATGGAGAACCGGTACGCCATTGCAGGCCGCTTCGGTATAGGACCCATATCCAGGCTTGGTCAGTATCAGGTCGAATGAACCGAGCAGGTCGAGCAGGTCGAGTCCATGGTCGGACAGGCCGGAGGCATCACCGCGGGCTCGCCCCCCGAGATCGCGCACCACCCAGTGAACTTGATCCTGTTCGGGCCACGCCGTCAGGGGGTCGAATCCGGCAAAGCCGCCGAACTGCATCAGGGCCAGCGGCCGGTCGGCGGGGACGCCGAGGTGCTCGCGCAGTTTGGCGCTCTGGTCCGGGCGGCGGTGGGCGATGGGTCCCACGTCGCGGGCGTTGGGCAGCCAGTCCATGGGCATGGCGGGGGCGGGACGGATGAACAGATCCGCGGCGCTGTAGATGCGCCGCATCCGTTCCAGCAGTGCGGTCGGAACCTGTGCCCGGACCGGGCATTCGCGCAGGATGTCGTACCAGGAGAGCGAGCAGAGCCCGATGGCCGGGATGCCTAACCGCCGCGCGGCGTCCAGCGGCAGCCAGGGGATGTCGGAGAGCACCAGATCCGGTGCCAGACGGCGCAGGCGGTGCATCTGGCACTCGAGATGCCGGTCGTACTCGGCCTCGAAACGGCTGTAATCAACCAGGCTCTCAGCCCACCGGGTGATCAGCGGCCCGTCCATGAGGAGCACCGGGTCGGTCGCTTCCTGGAGATGGGTGAATCCCGCGGGCAGTCGGTGACGGGCGAACGCGGGGTCGATCTCGCCCTGGAGCGTGACCTGGAGACCGGGTAGGCGCCGGGTCAGGGCCTCGATGACCGGCGCGGATTGGGCCAGGTGGCCGTAGCCGTGAGCGCTGACGGCGAGGAGAAGGTGGGGCAAAGGTTCTGTCCTGATAAGTCAATAGTTTGTAATATACGAAAAGACGAATACGATCGTTGTCGTTCCCCCGTGGGAGCGGCGTCCCGCCGCGATGCGGTGCTGCGGTGACCTCGAACGCTGCGGTTTCGCGCCCGACCCCATCGCGGCGGGACGCCGCTCCCACGGGGCCGCTGCGCGACTTTCACGGTAAAGCCTTGACCTCCGGTTGTCTCGGGGCCGGAGCGATGAGCAAGGCTGCGAATCGGCGCGGAGCGAGAGCGTTTCCGCGAGTTTCATGAGCTCGATTACGACAACGACAACGACAACGACTGGGACGGTGAAGGCACGCCCTCTGCCGCTTCCCGCTCGTCTTATAATCAACCGAGGGTATAACCCGCATCCACATTGAGAATGGTCCCGGTGATCAAGCGCGCCTGATCGGAGGCGAGGAACAGTACGGCGCGGGCCACGTCCTGCGGTTCGACGATCTGCTGTTTGAGCACATGCCGCCGCTCGACAAGGGCCTCGATCAATCCGGTCGCGTCACCCCACATCGGCGAGGGCACGACACCGGGGGCGACGCCGTTGACGCGAATCCCTTCCGGCCCCAGGCCCAGGGCGAGGCGGCGGGTGAGCATGTCGAGTCCGGCCTTGCTGACCGAGTAACAGGTGGAGGTGCAGGTGGCGAAGGGGTGCTGAGCACAGGCCGATGAGATGTTGATGACCACCGGTGCCGGGCTGCGCCGCAGCAGCGGCGCGCAGGACTGGGTCAGCGCAAAGGGGGCGATCAGGTTGGTCTCCAGGGTCGCACGCCAGTCCTCGACACTCTCCTCCAGGGTGCCGCCGCCGCGGATCACGCCGGCATTGTTGATCAGGCAATCGAGCCGTCCGCATTCGGCGTCGATGCGCTGCGCCAACTCCCGGCGGAACGCGGCGTCGGTGACGTCGCCGACGAGAACCTGTAAGTCGCCGCGGGCCGCGGCCTGCGGATGCCGCGCCGTTGTCCGGTCGGCGGGGCTGCGTCCGAAGCTGTAGACCCGGTCCCCGGCGTCCAGGAAGGCGGCGACCAGGGCCGCACCGATTCCGGAACTACCGCCGCTCACACAGATGACGCGGGCCGCGGCCGGATCGGTCGGGCTGGTTGCCGCCGCGGTCATCGTTCCCGCTGCCCCAGGTTGGCGTGGATCAGGGCGCCGTTGAGCACCGGCGCGGCGGCCGCGAAGGCGACCGCATCGGCAATCTCTTCAGGCGCGATCAGCCGGTCGAAGGCCGATAGGGCGGTGAGGGCGGCCAGGGTTCCGGCATTGGCGCCGATGAGGCTTCGCAACTGCTCGGTGTCGGTGAACCCCGGGCAGATCATGCAGGTATGGATGCCGCGGCCGGCCAGATCCTGGCAGGTGGCGCGCATCATGCCGACCAAGCCGTGTTTGGCGATGACATAGCCGGCCACGCCCGGAACCGCCTTTTCGGCCAGGGTGCTGCCGATGTAGAGGATGCTGGAGCCTGGCGACAGGTGCGGGATCACCATCCGATTGATGGCATTCGGGGCGACCAGATTGAGTTCCAGCGTGGCCCGCAAGTCCGCACTGCCCAGGGTGTCGACCCGGTTTGACTGCATGATCGAGGCGTTGTGGACGAGACACAGGCGCGGTCTGTCCAGCAGCCAGGGCGACAGGGCGTCGACCAGTCCATCGGCGGCACCCGGCTGCGCCAGATCGCAGGGGATGTTGATGACGCCCGGTTCGGGGCAGGGGCGGCGTGCGATGTTGATCACGTTCCGGTCGTCGCGCCGGAAACGCCGGGCGATGGCGAGCCCGATCCCGGAGGACGCGCCGGTGACGATCAAGCGGTTCATACAGACTCCCAGTGTGAAAAGGCCCATTGACCGGAGCCGGAGGAGACGCCGATCTCCATGGCGCGGATGGCCCAGGGCGGCAGTTCGGGTCGGGCGCGCAGGCGGCTGAGCAGCAGGCCGGCCAGCTCTTCAATGGTGACATTGCGGATCGGCAACGGCAAACAGTCGCGCGCCAGGAAGGGGATCGGCTCCTGCGCAAACAGCGCGATCACCATGCCGTCGCGGTGTTCCAGGGTCAGGTAAGGCGATTGTTCCGGCAGCAATACGCGCTCGTCCAGCGCGTCGCAGAGTTCGCGCAGCACACGCTTGAGCAGCACGTAGTCGAAGGCCAGACCGTCCGCGCCGACGGCGGCCGTGACCGCGCAGCGGACCTGGAAGTTATGACCATGCAGATTCTCCCGCTCGGTGGCCGAGAAGATCGTGAAATGCCCGGCGCTGAAATTCAGGTACTCCTTGCTGATCTCGATGCGGGTCAGGGTCTCTGGCGGCACGGGTGGCTCCGGAAAAGGACGCGGCCGGTTGGCCACACGGTGGCTTTGAGATAAGGGGCGTCGGGCCGGATCAAAGCCCACCGGCACATTCATCGGCGTCGCCGCGGCGACCGGCCGGGTCGCCGTGGCCGCGTTTGATGGCGTACATCGCGGTGTCGGCCCGTTGCAGCAGATCGGCGGCGGTCTCGTCGCCCTCGGGACCGATCGCGATCCCGATGCTGGCGCCCACCTGCAGGCAAGTCTCGCCGATGCGGATGGGGGACTCGATACTGTGCGCGATCTTGCGCGCGACCAGGGCGGCGCCCTCGGGTGCCAGGATCTCGCGCAGCACCACGATGAACTCGTCGCCCCCCAAGCGTGCCACGGTGTCGGTCTCGCGCACGCTGTGCCGCAGGCGCTGGGCAACGCACTGCAGGACGCTGTCGCCCATCGCGTGTCCATAGGTGTCGTTGATCGGTTTGAAACGGTCGAGATCGATGAACAGCACCCCCACCAACGCGTTGCGGTGACGGGCGAACAGCAGTGCCTCGGAGAGCCGGTCGGAGAGCAGGACGCGATTGGGCAACCCGGTGAGCGCGTCATGCTGCGCTTGGAACTGCGCCCGTTCCAGCGCGCGGATTTCCTGGTCGATATCGTTGTAGACGGCGACATAGAGTCCCTCGTCGGCGCTGTCGCGCAGCTGTGAGATGGCCAGCCGCTGCACATACACCTCGCCGTTCTTGCGTCGATTCCAGATGTTGCCGTGCCAGCGGCCGGTGTCCTCGAGTTGCCGCCGCATCTTGGTATAGAACTCCGGCGGGTGGCGGTCCGAGGACAGCATCCGCGGGGTGCGACCCAGGATCTCACTGCTCTCAAAGCCGGTGATGCGCGTGAATGCGGGGTTGACCGCGCGGATTTCGGCATTGAGGCCGGTGACCATGACCGGGTCGGCGATGTGCTCGACGATGCGCCGAAAGCGCCGCTCACTGTCGCGCAGGGTTTTGAGCTGGTCTTCGACCTCGGCCAGTTGCCGGGTCAGATGGGCATTCCTATTGATTAGGTCGCGTTGCAGGTTATTGATATCCTGATTCGAACTGGACAGGTCGCGCTCCAGTCGATCGAGTTCGGCCACGTCGTATTCACCGACGATCAGGAGTTGGCCGTCCCGCCGGTAGGCCCGAGCGCGCAGCGAACGGCTGAGCCGATCGCCGTCACCCAGGGTTAGCCAACCCGCGTAGACCAGACCGTCCTCCGCGGCCGGTGCGCACAGCGCGGCGAAACCGGGGTTGATCAGATAGTCGCGACGCGCCCGGTCGGGGGTGTCACCGCCGAGCACCAGGGTCATGCCGCGATTGAGATAGATGGGCTCGCCGGCCGACGTGAACAGACCGATTGCCAGCGCCGCGCTGTCGTCGCGCGCCTGGCACAGTTCCGTGCCCCAGGGTCCGAGGGCTGCAGCAGGGTCAGGCCGCGCGGCGGGTGAGTCCATGTCGATGTGACGGGAATCGCCTCAGGCCCCGATCGGCGGCCGATCGCACTGCAAAGTTGACAGGGGGTCGGCCGACGTTGGATGTTCCGGGATTACGGTTGCCATCAGTCGAGCACTCCAATCGACGAATCATCGGGTTGAGCCACTGTTTGCGTGGCGGCCTTCAGTCTTCCAGCTCCCCGCCCATGGCGGGGGGAGGGCGTCAGTGCAGCCGTTGGCCGGTGCACCAGCGGTCGTAGTAGCGCTGCATCAGTTCGCGGACCGGCGCCGGATACCGCAGGGTCTCCATTTGGCCCATGCCCTCGCGGAAAAAGTCGGGGGCGTCTTCCGGCAGGTGCTCGACCAGGGAGTCGAAGGCGGCGACCATGAGGGCCGGTCGTTGGCTGCGGGTGGCGACGATGGCCCGATTGAGCAGCAGAATCCGCCAGGGGCGGCTGGGGAGGTTACCCGAATCCTGAATGCGCGCCGGGCTCATACCCTCGACCAGTTCCGTCATCAGTGCGTACAGACCCGCCAGGTCTTCGGTCGCGTGCAAAGTGTTGGCCAACCCGGCGGTGGCGTTGACCACGAATTCCGGGCGATCCAGTTCAGCCCCCAGGCGCAGCATCCAGCAGGTCAAGGCCAGGCTCAGTTGCTCCAGCCCGCCGGCCGTGCGCGGCAGGTTCAGATGTTCAGCCTGGTCGGCGAGTTGGGCGAGCAGGTCGAGCCCGTGGGCCAGCAGGGCATCGGGCGTACCGCCGGTTGCGGCGCGCAGGGCGCGGGCGGATTCGGCGGGGGTGTTGGCTGCCGTATCGCTTAAGGTATCCAGCAGGTCGCCGAGACCGTCCAGCAAGAAGCGTGGGCCGAAGTCGAGCGCGCCTGGCCGCTCGTCATAGGCGCGCTGGAGATGCTCACCCAGGCGGGTGAGTTCGTGGCTGATGTGATGGATGTCGACCGGGGGTAACATACTCCTGATGATAGCAACCAGCCGGGTCGGTGTCTTCCCCGCGCATCAGGTTCACTGGTGGACGGCTGACCGCCGCCGGTGATGATAGCAACCAGCCGGGTCGGTGTCTTCCCCGCGCATCAGGTTCACTGGTGGACGGCTGACCGCCGCCGGCGCGCGTCGCGCGTAAAGTCCGAGTCGATTAGGAGGGTTGTGGTCGCGGCCATCCCTGTACAATAGCCGCCATGAACACGAAGATCGACCTGCACACCCACTCCACGGCCTCGGACGGTACCCTGACCCCGGACGCGCTGGTGGCGCGCGCCGCGGCGGCCGCGGTCGCGGTGCTGGCCCTGACCGACCACGATACCGTCGAGGGGCTCGATCAGGCCGCCGCTGCCGCCCGCGCCCAGGGTGTCGCCTTTGTTCCCGGGGTCGAAGTCTCGGTCACCTGGAGCGAACGGACCATCCACGTCGTCGGGCTTGGCATCGACCCGGCCGATGCCGCGTTGCGCAAGGCGCTGGCGGGAATCCTCGAATATCGCGACTGGCGGGCCGTGGAGATCGGCCGGCGGCTGGCCGACAAGGGGATCGCAGGCGCCTATGAAGGGGCCAAGGGGCTGTCCAGCGGCCGCTTGATCGGCCGTACCCACTTTGCCCGCTTTCTGGTGACTCAGGGGCATGCCCCGGATGAGCGGGCGGTGTTCAAGCACTTCCTGGTCAACGGGAAACCGGGGCATGTCCCCGGTGCCTGGGCGACGCTGGAGCAGGCCGTGACCTGGATCCGTGCCGCGGGCGGCCAGGCGGTGATCGCCCATCCGGCGCGCTATAAGCTGACCCGGACCAAACTGCTGAAACTCCTTGGTGAGTTCAAGGAATTGGGCGGCGTCGGTCTGGAAGTCGTGTGCGGCAGCCACAGTCGCGACGATGCACTGCACTTTGCTCGCCATGCCGGGGAGCAGCGGCTGCTGGCCTCCGCGGGTTCGGATTTCCACGGTCCCCAATTGGCCCTGTCGAGTCAGCCCTGGATCGATCTCGGCCGCCTCCCGGATTTGCCCGAGGGTTGTACGCCGATCTGGCAGGACTGGCCGGTCGTACAGGCGATCGTTGCCCACAGCGGGCGGGCATCGGTCGCCACAGGATGATTCCCCAGGATTTCGGCAGTAGCATGTTATGGCTCAATTTTTTCAGATTCACCCCGTCAATCCCCAGGCGCGTCTGGTGCGCCGCTGCGTCGAGATCCTGCTTGCCGGCGGGGTCATCATCTATCCGACCGACTCCTCCTACGCGCTGGGCTGCCAGCTCGGTGAAAAGGATGCGATGGAGCGTATCCGCCGCATTCGCCAGGTGGATGACAAACACCATTTTACCCTGGTCTGTCGGGACTTATCCGAGATCACGACCTACGCCAAGATCGACAACCGGGCCTTTCGGCAGTTGAAATCACTCACGCCCGGGCCCTACACCTTCATCCATGAGGCGACCAAACAGGTGCCGCGCCGGATGCTCCATCCCAAGCGCAAGGCGATCGGCATTCGGGTCCCGGACAACGAGATCTGCCGGGCCCTGCTGGCGGAGTTGGATCAACCGATCTTGAGCACGACCCTAATTCTTCCCGCGGCGGAGCATCCGCTCACCGACCCCGAGGAGATGCGCGAACTGCTGGATAAACAAGTGGATCTGATCATCGACGGCGGTTTCTGCGGGCTCGATCCGACGACCGTGGTGGACATGATCAGCGAGCCGCCGCAGTTGATCCGGGTCGGCAAGGGCGATCCCTCGGTGTTTCAAGAGTGAGGGCGGCGGAATCCGCGTCGAGGATTTCGCGGCGCCCCCGTATAATGCCGCGATGGAAACATTGAACCAGATCCAATTGCTCGCGGTGCTCGCCCTGCCGGTGGTGCTCGCGATTACCGTCCACGAGGCCGCGCACGGCTGGGTGGCCAACCGCCTGGGTGACCGCACCGCCCTGATGCTCGGGCGCGTCACCTTCAATCCAATCAAGCACATCGACCCGATCGGCACGGTCCTGGTGCCGGCGCTCTCCTTCCTCTTCGCCGGGATCTTGTTCGGCTGGGCCAAGCCGGTGCCGGTGAATCAGCGCAATCTGCATCATCCGCGGCGTGACATGGCACTGGTCGCGGTGGCTGGGCCGGCCGCCAATCTCGCGATGGCCTTGGCGTGGGGACTGGCGATCCAGGGCGGTCTGCTGCTCTGGGCGACCAGCCAGTGGGTGGCACTGCCGCTGATCTACATGGGCGCCGCCGGGGTGCTGATCAACGTCTTCCTGATGGTGCTCAATCTGTTGCCGTTGCTGCCGCTGGACGGCGGGCGGGTGCTCAACGCGCTCTTGCCGCCGCCGGCGGCCCGTTATTATTCCCGGCTCGAACCCTTCGGGCTGATTATTCTGATCGCACTGCTGGCAACCGGCCTGCTGGGTGGTCTGCTCCTACCGCTGGTGCTCGGCACCCTGGAGTGGCTGCCGGGTGCCGGTATCGTGAAAGAACTGTTCTTTGTTTGAACCGAGGCTCTTGACGTGACTTCCGTCTCTGCTACGCACGCCCGCGTGCTCTCCGGTATGCGTCCGACTGGCCGTTTGCACCTGGGTCACTACCATGGGGTGCTGAAGAATTGGTTGGCGCTCCAGCATGAGTATGAGTGCTTTTTCTTCGTCGCCGACTGGCATGCTCTGACCACCCATTACGACAACCCGACGCAAATCCCGGAGAGCATCCGCGAGATGGTGATCGACTGGCTGGCCGCGGGGATCAACCCCGGTTCAGCGACCCTGTTCGTCCAGTCGCGGGTGCCGGAGCACGCCGAGCTGCACCTGCTGCTGTCCATGATCACGCCGCTCGGCTGGCTGGAGCGGGTGCCGAGCTACAAGGATCAGCAGGAGCGGCTCAAAGAGAAGGACTTGGCCACCTACGGCTTCCTTGGTTACCCCCTGCTGCAGTCGGCGGATATATTGATTTACAAGGCGGGACAAGTGCCGGTGGGCGAGGATCAGGTGGCTCATGTCGAGCTGACCCGAGAAATCGCCCGGCGTTTCAATCATATCTATGGTCGCGAGTTGGGCTTCGAGGAGAAGGCTGAAGAGGCCAAGCGTAAGATGGGCAAGAAAAACGCCAAGCTGTTCGACCAGCTCAAGCGGGCCTATCAGGAGCAGGGTGACGGTGAGGCGCTGGCCGTGGCGCGGGCGCTGCTCGAGGGTCAGGCCAACCTGACCGTGGCGGATCGCGAGCGGCTGTTCGGCTTCCTCGAAGGCGGCGGCCGGGTCATTCTCCCCGAGCCCACGCCGCTGCTCACCAAGGCCTCCAAGATGCCGGGATTGGATGGTCAGAAGATGTCCAAGTCCTATGGCAATACCATCGCGCTGCGCGATGAACCCGCCGACGTGGAAAAGGCACTGCGTACCATGCCGACCGACCCGGCGCGGGTGCGTCGCACCGACCCCGGCGACCCGGAGAAATGTCCGGTGTGGCAGTTCCATCTCGTGTATTCCAACGAGGAGGTACGCGAGTGGGTGCAGCAGGGGTGTCGCACTGCCGGGATCGGCTGTCTCGACTGCAAGCGCCCGATCATCGACGCCGTCCTGGTGGAGTTGGCCCCGATGCGCGAACGGGTGCGCGAGTACACGGCCCAGCCGGAACTGGTGCGTAATGTGCTCAACGATGGTTGCGAGCGGGCGCGCGCGGTCGCCCGCGAAACCATGGAGGAGGTCCGGCACGCCATGTCGCTGGTCATGCTGTGAGACCCATGGGCGACGCGCAGCAGGAGCTGCCCTTCGCCCTGGTGCAGGGGACGCCCTATCTCACCCTGCCGCTGGATCTCTATATCCCACCGGATGCGCTGGAAGTCTTCCTCGATACCTTCGAGGGCCCACTCGATCTGCTGCTGTATCTCATCAAACGGCAGAACCTGGATATTCTGGATATCCCGATCGCCGTCATTACCGATCAGTACATCGAATACATCGATCTGATGCAGGGGCTCAAGCTGGAGTTGGCCGCGGAGTATCTGGTGATGGCCGCCATGCTCGCCGAGATCAAGTCGCGGATGCTGCTGCCGCGGCCGGAGTCGCTCGCCGAGGAGGAGGACGACCCGCGTGCCGAGTTGATTCGCCGGCTGATGGAGTACGAGCGTTTCAAGCAGGCGGCCCTGGACCTGGACGCCCTCCCGCGCCTGGAGCGCGACCTCTTTGCCGTGCACGCACATCTGCCGGCGGGGCATCTCACGCGCATCCCGCCGCCGGTCGACTTACGGGAGTTGTTGATGGCGTTGCGCGGTGTCCTGGCGCGCGCGGACCTTTTTACCAGCCACCGGGTGGAGAAGGAATCGCTGTCACTGCGGGAGCGCATGTCGATGGTGCTGGATCGGTTGTGCGGCGGGCAGTTCGTCAACTTCACCGCGCTCTTCGACCTCACCGAGGGGCGTGCCGGAGTGGTCGTCAGCTTTCTCGCGATCCTGGAGCTGATCCGCTCGGCGACCCTGGAACTGGTTCAGTTGGAGCCCTTCGCGCCCATTCACGTGCGGCTGCGCGAGGCGCGGGCGGGTGGCGATCCGTCGGATCAAGAAAAAGAATAGTCCGCGGATGAACGCAACCAAGGACGCTGTTGCGGCGCATCGCGCGATCAGCCGATGAGTACGCCGAGTCTGAAAACGATTGTCGAGGGGGCCTTGTTCGCCGCGGGCGGGCCTTTGACGCTGGAACAACTCCAGGAACTCTTCGCGGAGGAGGAGCGTCCGGAGCGCGGTGTGCTGCTGGCGGCCATCGAGACCCTGGCCGCCGACTATGTCGGACGGGGGATCGAGATCGCGGCGGTCGCCGGCGGCTGGCGTGTTCAGGTGCGGGCGCTGGTTGCCCCCTGGGTGGGCCGGTTGTGGGACGAGCGGCCGGCCCGCTACTCGCGCGCCTTGCTGGAGACCCTGGCCCTGATCGCCTACCGGCAGCCCATTACCCGCGGCGAGATCGAGGACATCCGCGGTGTGGCGGTCACCACGGCGATCATCAAGACGCTCACCGAGCGCGAGTGGATTCGGATCGTCGGGCACCGTGACTGTCCCGGCCGGCCGGCGCTCTTCGCCACCACGCGCAAGTTCCTGGATTATTTCAGCCTGCGTTCACTCAACGACCTGCCGCCGCTCGCTGAGATCCGCGATCCCGCCTTCCTCGCGGATGAGATGGATCTGGATCTGCGCGGTTCGCTGCGGTCGGAGCCAGGGCCGACCGCCACACCGCGGTGACGGGAGCAGGGCACGGGTGCGGAAACCGTCGCGCGGTGCTACTGGCCGCTGGAGCGGCTGGACGGCATTCCCACGCTGGAGCGTGGGAACGAGAAAGGGTTGATCAGGTCCGGGCAGACCCTGGCATGGTTGCGCGTTCGTGTTCCATCGCCTCAGGACGGATGGTGCGTCGGTGCGGTGAGGCACGAACCGCACCGCCCCGCCCCGGCTTAAGGCCATCCGTCGGGTCGCCGGCTGGACGCCGGGAACAGGCGGGCGTGACGGTTTGGCGCGGCTCAGCTGTCGGACTGACCTTGCACAAGGCGTGCCCGCAGTGCCGACAGCTCGTGCTCCAGGCGCTGCCGTGCCTGGGCCTCGGCGTCGGCCCGCCGGGTTTGCTCGACCGCCCGCTGCGCCTCGGCCTCGGCCCGCTGCGCCTCGGCCTCGGCCCGCTGCGCCTCGGCCTCGGCCCGGTCCACGGCCTCGCGCTTGGCCTGCGCTTCGGTCTCGGCCCGCTGCGCCTCGGCATCAGCCCGCCGCGCCTCGGCGTTGGCCCGGTTCACTGCCTCGCGTTTGGCCTGCGCCTCGGCCTCCGCCCGTTCCCGATCCGCGCGCCAGCCGGGCAGGACGAAGCCGGCATAAACCGGATCGTCGCGCAACGTCTCCAGGTCCGGTCGGCGCGCCAGGTCGGTCGGGCGGAATTGCAGCCCCGGCAGCACCCGCGAACAGATCACCCCGGCCTGCGGTGCGATGGGCGTATAGAACCCGGCCGGGGTGCGGGTGTAGAACGCCTGGTGAGCGGGGTTCTGGTGCAGGATGTAATACTCGGGCACGCCCCCGGCGGCGTATTCGGCCTTCTTGATGACGGTATCGCGTTCGATGCCGCTACGCTCCTGGTCGGACAGGGCCTCGATACAGAGGTCGAAGACCCCGTGGTAGGAGCATGCCAGGGGCAGCAGCGGCTGGGGATTGTCGTTGCGCACCACGCCGAAATCGGGCTTGCGGATGACGGTGCCGCCCGGCAGCGGCAGCCGGAAACCCATCTCCAGGCCGACCAACTGCGCGCAGGGGTGGGTGCGCAGGAAGTGCCGCACCAGTTCGCCGAACCAGGCATAGACCAGAAAGGTCTCGTAATCGGACACCGGTTTCTCCTCCAGGCGGCCGTTATTCCACTCGTAATGGTGGTCCGACTCCAGGTAATACGTGGTCCAGTAGATCGCCTCCGAGACCAGGAGGCCGTCCGCGGAGCGCGGTGTGGGGTCCGCCGCGGGCAGGCGCCGGGGCGGCGGGGCCGGGACCTGCGACGCGGGTGCGGGCTGGGGGGCAGCGATGGATGACATGGGCGACAGGCGTCCGAATCTTGGGATCGCAAGAACGAAGGCTAGCACGAATCCGGCGGCGCCGTGGTGGGTGCCGCCGGCCCCCAGCGGATTCGGGCCGGCCGGCCTGGCGGCATCAGTGACCCATGGCCGCGCTTTGATATTCCATCAAGGCCGGCATGGCGATGGCGGCGATGATTCCGCCCACTAGCCCTACCACCGTGAAGACAATCGAAATAATGCCCACCACGCGCTCCCAGCTTGGCGTGGGGCGTGGTGGTCCGAACCGGTTGGCCATCGCGTCACCGCGCTTGAAGGCGAGCACGAGCACCGCCACCAGATTGGCCAGCGGGACGATCAGGAGGATCGACCACCAGCCGGCGGCATTGATGTCGTGGAAACGGCGGATGGCCAGCAACAGATAGACGACGAGGAACAGAATCTGCGGGATCAGCAGGCCGATGCCCATGAACACGGGTACCGCCTCATTCGCCTCGGGTTCCGGCACGGCGATCACGCCGAGTGCCATCAGTCCGAAGACAGCGCCCATCATCAGGACCCCGAGCACCAGGTTCCAGGCCAGCCAGCTCAGCCGGGTGAAACGGCCCTTGGGATCGAACGGGTTGGTGGTGTCGACCAGGCCGGCGACGGGTCGGCTCAGATCACTGCGGGGACTGGAGTAGGGATTGCTTTGTTCCATGGTCGGTTGCCTGTGTTGCGGTTTTCAGTGGAATGCTCCGCGCCGGGAGTGTGCGGTCCGCGGCCGGTCAACACACACCAGCGCCTGGGTATTTAGCCGGATCGGCGCCGTTGGCGCAAGTCAAGATATACTTGGGGTGAATCCGGATCAAACAGTCAATCCGGACCCGACAGGCATTCGCTGGACATCGGGCTGCTGATAGCCCTCGGCCGTGATAACCGGACGTAGGGGCGGGTTTTAAACCCGCCCCTACTCCAGAGTCTGTCATCAGGTACGAAGGCTATGTGCCCAACTGTCGTTTGCTTGTCCGATTACGACAACGACAACGATTGTATTTTTTAAGTTATTGCCGACTCGCTACCTTTTCAGGATTCAGTGCCCGCGAGGTCTCTTGCCATGTCACAAACCGCCGAGGATTTCTACCTGGCCTTCGCGCAAGGCCGCGAGCCCGACAGCGATGAACCCGAGATGGAAAGTTCCCTGCACTATGATCAACTGGCCTTGCTGGTCAGCACGCTGGATTGGTACTGGCGCGACCGGGACGATTTCTTTATCGGCGCGAACCTCAGTGTCTATTTCCGGCGTGACCAGTTCGCCCCGCGGGAACTGCGCGGACCGGATTTTTTTCTGGTGCGCGGCGTGGCGCGTCGGCCGCGGCGTTCGTGGACCGTTTGGCTGGAGCAGGGGCGGTACCCGGATCTGATCATCGAACTGCTGTCCGATGAGACCGCCCGCACGGACCGGACGGCCAAGAAGTCGCTCTACCAGGACGTTTTCCGTACTCCGGAGTATTTCTGGTTTTCACCCGACACCCATGATCTGGCTGGCTTCCACCTCGTGGATGCGCGGTATCAGCCCATCGCGGCGGACCCGGCAGGCCGGCTACCCAGCGCCATGCTCGGCTTGCGCCTTGGGGTGCATGAGGGTCTGCTGCGGTTTTTCACCCCGGATGGTGCCCTGGTCCCGACCCTGGCCGAATCGGTGGCTCAGGAGCAGGCGCGAGCGGCTCAACAATGGGCCCGCGCCGAGCAGGAGCGCGCACAGGCCGAGCGGGAGCGAGGTCGGGCCGATCAGGAGCGCATGCGGGCCGATCAGGAGCGGACGCGGGCCGATCAGGAGCAGGCCCAGGCCGCGCAGGCGCGGGCGCGCGCGGATCAACTGGCCGCGCGCCTGATGGCGCTCGGTATCGACCCTGAGGCGCTTTGACGGAAATCGCTTCAGCGCGTGTTCTGCACCTGGACCCCATGATCCGCCAGCCACTGCACATCGAGCCCCCAGGTCACGGATTTGACGTCAGGCAGTGCCTCCACCACCTCCATCGCGCGTTTCTGGTGATCCACCAGGGACTGCTGGGCCTTGACCATGGCCGGATGGTCATCACTCAGGCCCGCCAGTTCCGGATACACGATCGGCAGGAATTGGATGGCGGGAAAGGCTGCCGACCGTGGTGTCGATATCGTTGCAACGCCGTTTTCCAGGGAGAGGACGCGGAACTGGTAGGGGTAATCGGACACGGCCGGATCCGATTCGAGAACTTGATTGATCTCCCACACCCGGGGTTGCCAGGTCGAGCGCATCCACATGACAAAAACGGCAATGACGATGATGCCAAGGACGACGCTATAATTTCGGGTAAAGCGATCCACGAGTGATATCCTCCGCGAAGGGGTTTGGGCTGGGTTTGGATGATGGGGCCGTCGGGAGACCGGCCGACCGACTGTACAAGGCTATTGAAGAGGGGGTGCCACCGCATTGCGTATCCGCAGGCAAGCGCCGGGATGTGGCGCGGGGGCCACTGGCGCGGATCGTGGGTCCGGCCTTATCATCGTGTAGAATCGCGGTTTTACCACCACACGAGTGAGGCTCGTCCCGGCGGTGCGCCCACGTGCGTGAACCGGGCGGCCGGAGTTGAGCGTGCCAAGAGTGAGCGATAACGACGCGCCGCGCAGGGGTGACAACATCCCTGTTGGTGAAAGATCCTCGACGACCGGAGTTCCCAGAATCGGGCCGGGAGCTGACGGGGCGGTGGCCGCGGAACCGGCGCGCCGGTCGCGGGCGGCCCCATCGGCTGCCGCACCGGCGCGGCCGGCGCGGCGTCGCACGCCTCGCGCCCCGCGATCCGTCGGCGGGTGGTTCCTGCATTATCTGGCGCCTTTGGGAACGCCGCTGCAATTCCTGACCTTGGGTCTGTTCGGGGCGGCCCTCTTCGTCAATGTGACCCTGCCGGAGCTGCCGGATGTGAAGCAGGGGTTGAGCGAGGTCCAGCTCCAGGAGCCGTTGCGGGTCTATAGTGCCGACGGTGCCCTGATGGCCGAGTTCGGCGTGGAGCGGCGGCAACCCATGGCCTTCGACAAATTTCCGCCGCTGCTGATCAACGCCTTCCTGGCGACCGAGGACAGCCGCTTCTTCGAGCACGGCGGTATCGACGTGGTCGGGATGGGCCGCGCGCTGATCAACTACGCCTCCACCGGCATCAAGGCGCAGGGCGGCAGCACCATCACCATGCAGGTCACCCGCAACTTCTTCCTGTCCCCGGAGAAGACCTTCCGACGCAAGCTCGCGGAAGTGCTGCTCGCCCTGCATGTGGAGAAAACCCTCAGTAAAGAAGAGATTCTGGAACTCTATTTGAACCAGATCTTCTTCGGCCATCGGGCCTATGGCGTCGCGGCGGCCGCCTCGCTCTACTATGGCAAGGACCTTTCCGAACTCAGTGTTGCCGAGATGGCGATGCTCGCCGGGGTCCCGAAGGCACCCTCGTCCAACAACCCGATTTCCAATCCGGAGCGCGCGCTCGAGCGGCGCGACTACATCCTCGGTCGCATGCTGGAACTGGGCTTCATCGATCAGACCCGGTTCGACACGGCCGTGCGGACGCCAGATCTGGCCAAACTCCATGGCCAACAGGTGGATCTCGAAGCCGGCTATGTTGCGGAAATGGTGCGCCGGGAGATCCAGAGCTATTACGGCGAGGCAGCGGCCAAGCAGGGCCTGCGGGTGACCACGACCATCGATTCCCGTCTGCAAACCGCGGCCCAGGAGGCCTTGCGCAAGGCCCTGCGCCAGTATGAGCGGCGCCATGGCTATCGTGGTGCCGAGGCGAAAGTCGATCTGGCCGGGGCCTCCGAGGCGGACATGGACGCCTACCTGGAGGGGGTGGCGCGGGTGCCAAGCCTGGAGCCTGGGCTGGTGACCGGCATCGAGTCAGGAACCGCCCAAGTCTACATGGGCGGGGGCCGCTGGACGACCCTGGGGCTCAGTCAGGTGAGTTGGGCACGGCAGTTCCGCAACGCCGGTTGGCGCGGCGGGGTGCCGCGCCGGGTCGCCGACGTGGTGGCCAAGGGTGACCTGATCCGGTTGCGTCTTGATCAAAAAGGCCAATGGGAATTGAGTTCCATCCCGGCGGTTACCGGCGTGCTGGTCACCCTCGCACCCCGCGACGGGGCGGTGCAGGCCATGGCGAGCGGTTACGCTTACACGGAAAGCCAGTTCAACCGCGCGGTGGACATGCGTCGGCAGCCAGGGTCTAGCTTCAAGCCGTTCATCTATGCCTCGGCCCTCAACGAGGGCTGGACGCCGGCGAGCCTGATCAACGACTCGACGGTCAAGGGCGTCGGCAGTTGGAGCCCGCAGAATTCGGATGGCCGTCAGATGGGGCCTATTCGGATGCGCAAGGCGCTGGCCTTGTCGCGCAACCTGGCGTCCATCAACCTGCTGCAGAGCGTCGGTCTCGACGACGCGAGCCGCTTCATCCGTCGTTTCGGCTTCGAGGTGGATCCGAAAGTGCTGGGTCCGACCATGGCCCTGGGTACCATCGAGACCTCGCCGATGAAGATGGCGGAGGGCTATGCCATTTTCGCCAACGGCGGTTATCACGTCCTGCCCTATTTCATCGCGCGCATCGAGAACGCCAACGGGGATGTCATCTACGAGGCGGCGCCCCCGCGGTCCTGCTCCGATTGCTGGTACCGCTACGGGAAGGACAAGCCCGCGCGGACCGAGGCCGCCTCGGGTGAACATCTGGCCGAACAGGTCATCGATCCGCGCATTGCCTATCAGATGACGTCCATGATGCGGGATGTCATCGAGCGGGGAACCGGCACCCGTGCGCTGCGTCTCAACCGCAAGGATATCGTCGGTAAGACCGGCACCACCAATGATGTCCGCGATTCCTGGTTCTGCGGTTACCAGGCCGATTTCGTCACGGTCGCCTGGTTGGGCTTCGATAACAACGAGAAGCTCGGCCGCGGTGAAGAGGGCGGGCGAGCAGCCCTGAGCATGTGGACCGACTACATGGACGATGCATTGCAAGACAAAGCCATTGCCCAACTCGACATGCCGCCCGGGATGGTCCGGGTCCGCGTCGACGGCAACCGTGGTACCGAAACCAAATCCACCGGGGGCCTGACCGAAGCGGTGATGGAGGAGTACCGGCTGATGCTGATGGGACCGGAGCCGGTGGCCGCCGGCGGCCTGGCGGTGTCGGGCGCCAAGAAAAAAACCGCCGCGGTCAAGCCCAAGGCCCAAGCCCAGGCCGCCAAGCCCGCACGTGCGGCGCCCAAGGTTGTGGACGACCTCTTCTAGCCCATCATGCGACGGCTAAACCCTCGGCCTGCTGTCGTCGGCCGGGCAACTGACGGGTACCAGCCGCGGTGCCTGTTGCAGCTTCATGAAATCATCCCGCAGCGACAGGAGCCGGCTGTTCAGTCGTTCGCGCTGGGCTTGATCCAGGGTCGCCCCGAGCCGGATCAGCAGCTCGCCGATGCGCTCGCCGATCGCGTCCCCGGCCGCGGCCAGGGTCGGGGGCAGATCCTGATAATCGACCAGCCAGTCGCTCAGGAATTGCGCGATCCTGGTCGCAGTCGCGTCGGCGCGCAGCAGTGCGATCAACTGCTCCCGCTTGCGCGTGCGGTAGTCCAAGAGCGCTTCGGCCGTGTCCGGCATCCGTCCGGTCACGTCCGCGACCAGCGTGCGCTGTGCGGCGTTCAACGGGCCGGTCCACTCCTCGATCGACTCGACGTACCGATTAGTGCGCTTGCGCAGTTCCCGCCCGACATCGCGGGTCCCGGGCGCGATTCGGTCGTCCGCGTAGTCCGCCGCGAAGCGCTGCTCCAATGCCTGCACTTGCGCGGGTGTCAGCCCCGCCAGCAAGGGTGCCGTCGCCGCGGTTGCGAGTCGGGCGTGACGCAGGTAAAGGGTACGGAACGCGGCGGTCAGGCAGCGGGTATTGGTCTGGTCGAATCCGTTGACACTGGCCGTGTGCAAAGCGTCGAACAGGCCCGCGAGACCCGGCAGTTCCTCCGCCCGATGCGTCTTGAGCGCGGCCTTCAGGCTCGGCTCCCAGCGCGCCAGTTGCTCGCTGTCCAGCTTCAGGTAGTCATCGGCGTAGCGCTTGATGAGGAACTCGGAGGTGCCGTAAGCAATTTGCAGTTGACTGCAGCCGGCAAGGGCGGCACCGACCAGTATCCCGAGCAGGATCAGCCGGGGTACGCGAAGACAAAGATCTTTCATGTGCAAGCGCTGCCTCTGTAGGTTCAACGGGACGTCCCCAACCATTGACGCGCGCCCTGGGCTGGGCCAGGATTCACGGCTGGAATCGAACTGGAATCCGGACCATGATTGCGAACTCCATTGTTGGAGACAGGGTTCCCATTGGCGAGGACCGAACAAATGACAAGGACAGGGGCGGCCATGGTTGATCTCATGGAGCACTTCCCTCGTGTCGGTCGGGTGGTGTGGATCGGCGTGCGGTCCAAGCGCCGCGGCACCGTGCTGGAGCTGCCGGAGGTCCGTGCGCTGGTCGGTGCCGGTCTGCACGGCGATCACTACGGCAGCGCCGGCGGGTCCCGCGGGATCACCCTGATCCAGTACGAACATCTGGCCGTGATCGGCTCCCTGCTCGGCGAACCCCCGCTCGAACCCGCGCGGCTGCGTCGTAATCTTGCTATCAGTGGGATCAATCTGACCGCACTCAAGGGCCGCTGTTTCACGGTCGGTGAGGTTCTGTTGGAAGGCAGCGGCCTCTGCCATCCCTGCGCGCGGATGGAAGAGGCGCTCGGCCCGGGAGGTTACAACGCCATGCGCGGCCATGGCGGGCTGAATGCCCGCGTGCTGCAAGGCGGCCTGATTCGACTCGGAGATGCGCTGCGGGCCGTCGCCGCGACGGTCGATTGATCGCCCGTCGGCGGATGGGCGGAGCGCAGCATGCCGATCCTCTCAACCCGGTTGCCGGAGGCGAGGTAGCGACTGTCCCCATGAACCAAGGGTGCCAGGCATCTTGCCTGACCGAATCTGAGTAAACCATGCCCATGCCCAAGAACGCTCCCGATGTCACACAGAAATACCTGAACCTGCTGGCGGAGAAGTATCCGTCGATTCAGGCTGCATCGACGGCCATCATCAACCTGACGGCCCTGCTGCAACTCCCCAAGGGAACCGAGCATTTCCTCTCCGATGTCCATGGTGAGCATGAAGCCTTCGAGCATGTCATTCGCAATGGTGCCGGATCGATCTGGCGTAAGATCGACGCGATGTTCGGCGACGCGATGACGAAACCCGAACGGCGCAACCTGGCCACGCTGATCTACTATCCCGAGCTGAAAGCGCCCATGATGCTGCGCTGCGTCGCCGACAAGGACGAATGGAGCCGGTTGACGCTGATCCGCCTTGTCAAGTTCTGCCGCAGTCTCACCGCGAAATACCGTCGGGAAACGGTGCGCGGCTTTCTGCACAGTCATGTTGCCGACACCATCGAGGAACTGCTGTACGATCAGCAGGGCGTCGAGTCCAAGACGGCGTATTATCAGAGCCAGATCGATACCATCGTGTCGACCGGCAGCACCCTGACCTTCATCACCACCCTGGCCGAACTGATTCAGCGCCTGGCCGTGGCCAAACTCCATATCATCGGCGACATTTACGATCGCGGCCCTGGCGCTCACACCATTCTCGATTTGCTGATGCAATACCATCAGGTCGATATCCAATGGGGTAATCACGATATCCTGTGGATGGGGGCGGCGGCCGGCAGTGAGGCCTGCATCGCCAACGTCATCCGCTTCAGCCTGCGCTACGGTAACATGGAAACGCTGGAGAACGGCTACGGTATCAGTATGTTGCCGCTGGCCTCGTGCGCGCTTGAAACCTATATGGATGACCCCTGTGAGCTCTTCGCTCCCAAGCTGCCCAAGGAACACAGCTTCACCAGTCAGGAAATCCGCCTGTTGGCGCAGATGCAGAAGGCGATCACCATCATCCAGTTCAAGCTGGAGAGCCAGGTGATCAAGCGCCGTCCACACTACCTGATGAACGATCGTCTGCTGCTCGATCAGGTCGACTATGAACGCGGCAGCATCAGGCTGGACGGGGTGGATTATCCCCTGCTGGACCACCTGTTCCCCACGATCGACCCGGCCAATCCGGATGTCCTTACGCCGGAAGAGCAGTCGGTGATGGACAAGTTGCTGCAGTCCTTCGTCAACAGCCGCAAGTTGCAGCAGCACACGCGCTTCCTCTTTGCCAACGGCAGCCTGTATCTGGTCCATGACGGCAATCTGCTCTATCACGGCTGTGTCGCCATGAACGAGGACGGCCAATTTCGCGCCTTCAACGTCGATGGCGAGTCCTTTACCGGGCGGGCGTTTCTCGATCGGGTGGACCGGCTCGCGCGGCAAGGCTATTTCGCGATCGATAACCCGGCGCAGAAGCAGTACGGCATGGATGTCATGTGGTTCCTGTGGTGCGCGCCCCAGTCACCGCTCTTCGGCAAGGAGAAGATGGCGACCTTCGAGCGTTGTTTCATCGCCGACAAGGCGACCCATGCCGAGAAGCGCAATCCCTACTACGCGCTGCGTGACACGGAGGACAGCGCGCGCAAGATTCTTGCCGAATTCGGGCTCGACCCGGACCGCGGCTGCATCATCAACGGTCATGTACCGGTGAAGGTCGGCAAGGGCGAGCGGCCGATCAAAGCCAACGGCAAACTGATCGTCATCGATGGCGGCTTCTCGCGCGCCTATCAGAAAGAAACCGGTATTGCCGGTTATACGCTGATTGCCAATTCACGCTACCTGCTGCTCGCCGCGCACCAACCCTTTGAGTCGACGCACAAGGCCGTGTCGGAGGAACTCGATATCGACACCGAGACCGAGGTCATCCACACCTATCCGCGCCGGATGTTGATCGGCGATACCGACCGCGGCCGTGAAATCCAGGAGCAGATCGATGAACTGCATGCGCTGCTGCATGCGTATCGCGAAGGGTTGATCAAGGAACATCGTCTCGACTGAGTCACCGTCACCATGCTTGTCTATCTCCACGGACTCAACAGCTCCGGCCAGTCGGTCAAGGCGCGGATGCTGCGCGAGGGTCTTTCGCCCCACACTGTATTGGCACCGGACTATCCGGCCCATCGACCGGCCGCGGCGGTGCAGCGGCTGGGTGATTTCTTCGCCGATCTCGGGGACGTGCGTCCCGCCGTCATCGGCAGTTCCATGGGCGGCTTTTACGGCCAATGGCTGGCGCGTCGTTTCGCCTTTTCGCATGTCTTTCTGATCAACCCCGCGCTGACGCCTTGGGACCTGCTGCTGTCCCATCGCGGCGAGACCATGACCACGGCGCAGGGGGAGTCCTATCAGATCACCGCGGAGTTGATCGAGGCGACCCGCCTCTACGGCATTGCGAACCCGTGCGACGGCGTGCCGACCACGGTCTTCCTGGACCGCGGCGATGAGCTCATCGACTACCGCATCGCCCGGACCTGCTATCTGGACTGCGGCCGGCTGATGATGTGGGACGGCGGGGATCATGCCTTCCAGCATCTGGACGCGGCGATGGCGGTGATCCGTGAGCATCTGGATAGAGTCCTGGTGTCACCCCAGCAATTTTCCGGCGATGTGGAAGCCGCCGATATAGGTGCCGATGCCGGCCCCCAGGGTGCTCAGCAAGAATACGACGAAGACGCGCGCGACCCGATTGCGCCACCAGCCGCGAATCGTGGCGACGTCACCGCGCAGGGTGCCGAAGTCGCCGACACTCGGTTTGCGCAGGGATAGTTCAACCACCCCGGTGACCATCCCGGCGCCGATGGCCGGGTGGAGTGTCGTTAACGGTGCGGCCAGAAAGGCCGCGAGCACGGTCAGGGGGTGGCCGCCGGCGATCAGGGTGCCCAGTGCGCAAAGCCCGCCGGTGATCAGGATCCAGGAGACCACCAGGTCGAAGCCCAGCGCGGGGCTTTGCACGAATCCGTAGGCCAGTCCGCCGATGATCAAGAGCAGGAGCAGCCAGGGCAGGACGGACGGCCAGCGGCGCGGTTTCGGCACCTGCTCCAGCGCCGTCAGTCGCGCCTGGCAGTCATCGCAGCCCGCGTTGAGCTCCCGGGTGATGCCCTTCAAGTGGCCGACCCCCACGACCACCAGCACCCGCTTGACGCCGTTGCGCTCGGCCTCCAGGCGGAGCTTGGCAGCCATATAGCGGTCGCGCTCGTCGATCAGCGGGGCGTACAGGTCCTGACGGTCGTGGGCGAACTCGGCAAAAGCGGTCTCCAGTACGTCGCCCTCCTTGAGCCGTTCCACCTCATCCTCGGTCACATCGTCAGTCGTCAGCAGCGCGGCCAGGAGGCCGACGAACAGGCTGTAACGTTTCCACCAGCTCAAGCTCGCCGAGATCCGCCGCAGCGTGATGCCGATTTCGCGATCGATGAGGAGCACGGGCAGACCGCGCTCGCGGGCGAGGCGCACCGCGGCCCGCTGCTCGGCCCCGGGCTCGATGCCGAACTGATCGGCGAGGCGTTGCTGATAGGCCGCCAGCGCCAGGTTGGCCACCACCATGTAGACGCGTCGCTGCCGGATGACCGAGAACAGGTCCATCTGCGCCAGAGACTTGGGGTCCATGAGGGCAGCGTAGCGGCTGCGGCACAACTCCACCGCGACGGCGTCATAGTCCCCGCTGCCGATCAACTGCTCGACTTGCTCGACGCTGATGCGTGAGACATGCGCGGTGCCGAGCAGGGTGATGCGGGTCTCGCCAAGTACAACTTCACTTTGGGGTTCATCGGATGGCGAGACGATGGGTGGCAACATGGGGCAGGTCCTGCGGCGGTCGCTCACGAGGCGTGGGCGAGCATCATAACCCAGGGCGGGGGATCGGGGCGCCGTTGGTGGCCGTCGGAAGATCCCGTAGAATCCTGGAGAGTGGTGCCGCGCGCTCGCCCTTTATAGCGTTCGCACCTGATATCCAGACAGACCTTCGTGTAGGGGCGGGTTTGAAACCCGCCTCTACGTCCGGTTATCACACCCGAAAGCTATATACCGGAGTCAGGATGAAGTACAAGACTTTTCTCGGTCGGATCACGGCAGTTGTCCTCGCCGGTCTGCTGCTCGCCGGATGCGGTACCATCGAGAAAGACAAGCGGGCGCTGGGTCTTCAGGCGGCGACCGCAGCCTATCAGTCCGCCCTGCGCTGGGGTTATTTTGAGACCGCGTACGGATATGTACATCCGGATCAGCGTAAGGGCAACAGCAAGGATCTGCCGGCGGTCTTCAAGGATCTGCGGGTTGCAGGCTATGACGTCGTGCAGCCGTCGCTGATGCAGAGCCCGGGGGAGGCCGTCCAGGTCGCCACGATCGAGTACTTCTACGAGGATCGGCAGGTGGTGAAGACGATCACCGATCGTCAGACGTGGAACTACGACCCGAAACTCGAAAGTTGGTGGCTCTCCTCCGGCTTGCCGAAGTTCAGGTGAGCGACGACGAATCGACTCTAAACCGCGCCCGGCGCGGTATGCGATGTTGTTGGATCGGATCGGCCCCGGCAGACTCCACGCTTGCTGAAACCGGCGCGGTTTCGGCCCTAGGGGGACCAGCGCCGGCGCAGTCCACCAGCGTGTCGCGCCTGTCCAGGGCATTGAAACCGCGGTCGAGACTCACCACTATGTGGACGTGATAAAAACCAACGGTCAGGCACCGTCAAGGACCACCCGTCATGATTCCAGCGACCCCGTACTCCGCTACCGCCAAGCTTGCCCACTGGCTGATCGCGGCGTTGATTCTGGCCGCTTTCCCGCTCGGGCTCTATATGCACGAATTGTCGCTATCGCCCGAAAAGCTGCGCCTGTACTCCTATCACAAGTGGATCGGCATGACCGTGTTGTTGCTGTTCATGCCGCGGCTGCTGTGGCGCCTCGTGCGGCCGCCGCCGGCACTGCTGCCGGGTCCCGCCTGGCAACTCAAGCTGGCCGAGGCCACCCACTGGCTGCTCTACCTGCTGATGGCGGCCGTGCCGCTGTGCGGCTGGCTGATGAGTTCGGCCAAAGGGTTCCAGGTCGTCTATCTGGGACTGGTGCCGCTGCCCGATCTGGTCGGCAAAGATCAGGCGCTGGGCACGCTGTTGGCGGATCTGCACAGCAGCCTCGCCTGGGCGCTCATGGTGTTGATCGTGGTGCACGCCGCCGCGGCGCTCAAACATCATCTGATCGATCGGGATGACACGCTGCGCCGGATCTTGCCCTTCGTCAAATTGCCCTCCGGAGACACTCGCCCATGATCAGTCCGCGCATCGCCGGGGTGGCCGTCCTGCTCCTCGCCGGGGCCGCCCAGGCCGTCGAGTTCAATCAGGTGCAGCCCGAGAAAACCAAACTCGTTTTCACCTCCAAACAGATGGGGGTGCCCGTCGATGGCGGTTTCGGCCGACTCACCGGCCAGATCCGCTTCGATCCGGCCGAGCCGTCGGCCGCCAGTGCCCGGCTGGAGATCGACCTTTCGAGCATCGATGCCGGCTCAGCGGAGGCCACCGAGGAAGTGGTCGGCAAGCAATGGCTCAACGTCAAGGCGTTTCCGACCGCCGGGTTCCAGTCCACCAGCGTCAAGGCGCTGGGCGGCGACCGCTTCGAGGCCGTTGGTCAGTTGACCATCAAGGGCCAGACCCGCGAGCTGACCGCTCCCTTCACCTTCAAACAGGAGGGCGCCGCCGGGGTGTTCGACGGGGTCTTTGTGCTCAAGCGCCTTGACTTCGGCATCGGCGAGGGCACTTGGTCGGATGTAAGCACGGTCGCCAACGAGATTCAGATCAAGTTTCACGTCGTCGCCGCTTCGCAGCACGAAAACGTCTTGCAACCCCATTGAGTACACCCCTATGAACAGACTGATCGCCCTGGCCGTCACCGTCACCCTGTCCGGCGCCGCCGCAGCGGCCCCCGAGACCTACATCATCGAAGGCAGCCACACCTTGCCGCGTTTCGAATACAACCACTTGGGATATTCCAACCAGGCCTCGCGCTTCGACAAGACCACCGGCACCATCGTCATCGACCGCGTTGCCAAGACCGGCTCGGTCAATGTGAGCATCGACACGACCTCGGTGAACACCGGGTCCGCCAAGTTCGACGAGCACATCCAGGGCGAGGACTTTTTCGACACCGCCAAGTACCCGACCATCACCTACACGTCCGACACACTGCGGTTCAAGGGTGACACCCTGGTCGGCGTTGACGGCAACCTGACCATCAAGGGCATCACCAAGCCGGTGGCGCTCAAGGTCGAATCCATCCTGTGCAAGCCCCACCCGATCATGAAGAAGGCGGCTTGCGGCGCCAATGCCGTCGCCAAGATTCAGCGCTCTGATTTCAATCTCGGCAAGTACGCCCCCGCCGTGAGCGATGAGGTGACCCTGATCATCCCGGTCGAGGCCTTCAAGGAAGAGGAAGCAGTCATCAAGCCGTAGGGTCCGCTGCGCGGACCCAGCCCCTTAGAGCGGCAGGGTTCTCCACATCCGCTGTGGTCCCTTCTGTGGATAGCTTGTGATCAACCGGCCTGAGCCTCAGCCGGACAGTGCCTTAGCGATGCCGGCTAACATTTGGCCGGCACCTCCCCGGTCGGCGCCCGGCGTCGCCGCTTCGGGTTGCGACCGCAGGCCGCAACCCCCAATTGACCCTGACGAATTCATCTCCGCGGAGGCCGCCGGTGCAGCATCAGCTTAGGGTCATCAAGCCCGAAGACTATTTCATCCTGGAAGAGCCCTACTACGAACCGGTGGGCGACGAGATCGCGGTCTTCGAGGCGGCCTACCGTAATGGTCTGCCCATCCTGCTCAAGGGTCCGACCGGTTGCGGCAAGACCCGCTTCATGGAGCACATGGCTTGGCGGCTCAAACGGCCGCTGATCACCGTGTCCTGCCACGACGATCTGACCTCCTCCGACCTGGTCGGCCGCTTCCTGGTCAAGGGCGGGGAGACCATCTGGGTCGACGGGCCGCTCGCGCGCGCCGTGCGGGCCGGCGGAATTTGCTATCTCGACGAGATCGTCGAGGCGCGCAAGGACACCACGGTGGTCATCCACCCGCTGGCGGACGACCGGCGCTGTCTGCCCATGGAAAAGGTCGGCGAACTCCTGGAGGCCCCGACCGAATTCTGTCTCGCCATCTCCTACAATCCCGGCTATCAGTCGGTCCTCAAAGACCTGAAACAATCCACCCGCCAGCGCTTCGTCGCCCTCGAGTTCGACTACCCCGGCGCGGCCCTGGAGCAGCGCATCGTCGAGAAGGAGTCCGGTATCGATGCCGGCCCCGCCCGCCAACTGGTGAAGTTCGCCCACATGACCCGCAATCTGAAAGGGCAGGGGCTCGACGAGGGCGCCTCCACCCGCCTGCTGGTCCATGCCGCCAAACTGATGGTGGCCGGCGTCGCCCCGGTGGTCGCCTGCAAGAGCGCTGTCGCCCAGGCGCTGACCGATGACCCGGATATGCTCACGGCGATCAACGAGTTGTCGGGGTCATTGTTTTAGCCAAAGGACCCGCGAAGTCGCTTGGAAAACTGATGCGGGCGCGACCCCGCCGTCAGATGTTCTTGAAAAATATTTGACAAGCCCGTCTCGATTTTTTAATTTTGTCCCTCTGTCCCGGGACAAAGGGACATTAAAAAAGCTGATCTAATGAAAAGTCAAGATATCGTTGTTCTTTTTAAGCTCGCGAGCCTTGATCTTGCCGAGCGCCGTGTCGCCGAGCGGCGCCAACGGGATATTGAGCAGGGATTGGCAGCCAAGCTCTTCGATTGGTACGGATGGGAACCCGTCGAGGAGAGTGAATTTGGAGCGGAAGAAGCCAAGTCAAAGGACGACCGATCCGCCGAGCGCTACTCGGTCCGGGGGCTGGCGGCATCGCTGGGTATTAATAAAAACGAGGTGTCCGCCTCGCTGAACCGAAGTGTCGATGCGGATCTGTTGCGCCGCGAGCGTGTCACTCGGCATTTGCGGGTCAACAACCGTGTTCTATTGGACTTGGCTGAGCATTGTCTTAGATATGTCTTTCCCGTCAAGCCGGGTCCTTTGATGCGCGGCATACCTACCGGATTTGCTGCCCCGGTCTTGGCTGACGACATCGCAAGCGCTGGCGAGACGATCCCTGTTTGGCCTTACGCGCGAGGGAGTCGACTTGGGCAAAGTGTATTACCTTTGCACCGGGCGGTGCCCGAGGCAGTGCAAAAGGATCAGGACCTATATGCGATGTTAGCGCTGGTCGATGCCTTGCGGTTAGGCAACCCACGCGAACGAACTGCAGCCCGTCAGCGCCTTGAGCAGATCCTGGATGTTCTGTGAGCGGTGAGGCCCAAGCGCATCGCGCGATGATTGCAACGGTCGCTCGGGCTTTAGGTGCAGAACTCCTTGAACGGGTGGCTTTTTTGGGGGGGTGTGCCACGGGGCTCTTGGTAACGGACGAGGTGACGCGCGAAGCGATCCGACACACTCAAGATGTTGACTTGATCATCGGGGCAGTTACGCTCGGCGAGTGGACCCGTTTAAAGCGAAAACTCGAGCTACGCGGTTTTCGCTGTTCTCCAGAGGATGACATCATCTGCCGCATGCGCCTCGACACCCTAATCGTCGATTTCATGCCTCAGGATGAGCAAGTGTTGGGTTTCACCAACCGCTGGTACGCGTTGGCACTAGAAACCGCTCAGTCCTACCGCCTGACCAGTGAACTGACTATCCCCCTGGTTACTCCGGCCTTGTTCGTCGCGACCAAACTAGAGGCGTACCGGGGCCGGGGTAGGAATGATCCTCTGGCGAGCCACGATTTGGAGGATTTAATAAACCTCTTCGACGGCCGCGCAGATATTGTCGAACAGATCGCTGCGGCTGATGCGGAGGTTCGTCGATTTATCGCCATCGAGATTGCTGCATTGCTCCAAAACCGCGATTTCTCGAACGCAGTTTCAGGCAACCTCCGCGATTCGGATCGAGAGGATATCGTCGTCGACCGACTGGAGTCCGTCGCTGTACTCGTTTGACGGGATTGCCGTCATGCGTTTGCGTAACCCAGAGATGGGCGTTGCTGCCAAACTCAAGGGTGCTCCCAAGAGGTGATCGCGGACTCACGTGAGTTGCAACCCGCTTTACCCAGGCAAAGAAGGCATGAAATCCGCTACCCCACTCACCGCCGCCGAACTTGAAGACCGCATGGACCGCTATCTGGACCCGGTGCTGTCCTCCCGGCGCACGGCCGCGCGCCCGGCGGCGGACCTGGCCGGCTTCGGCGCCGCCGAGCAGGGGTTCGTACTGCATTGGGGTGCGGTGATCGCCAAGGATAACGCCGAGCTGGCCTATCAGTTCACCGCCTTCGCCCCGCGGGCCATGGGGCTGATGAATCTGGAATCGGTGCAGTCCTGGCTGCTGTACGCCATGGATCTGTATGACAAGAAAGGCCAACTGCCGGCCATCCGCGCTTTCCAGGAGGTGGCCGCCTTTGCGGCCAACCAGCAGGAGAAGCTGGCCGGCCGGGCGCTGGAGGATTGCGCCGGGGTGCTGGAGCGCTTCGTCTGCGGTCTCAACGGCCGGCCGCTCCAGATCGCCGCCGGCGACCGGCATTTCACGGACACCGAGCAGTGCTTGCTGCCGCCGGTTATCGGCCGCTTTGCGGACCCGGCGGCCAACTTCCGGCTCTATAAGGCGATGGTCGTCCATCAATGGGCGCAGAACTGGTACGGCACCTGGCGCGGCGGCGTGCTGCTGGAAGCGGCGGCAACGCGCGGCCTGACCGGGGCCGGGCTTGAGCTGTTCCACGCGCTGGAGCAGGTGCGGCTGGACGCCTGCATCGCCCGCGATTTCCCTGGTCTACAGCGCGACATGGCGGCCCTGCGGCACGCGTTGGACCCCGGCGGGGAGGGCAGGGACCCGGACTGGGCTGCGGCCGTCGCGGGGCTGGCCGACCCGGCCGTCGGCGTGGCCGACAGCCTGAATCTCGCGGCGCGGCTCCACGGCCGCCGCCCCGACACCTGCTGCTACCGCGGCGCGCTGGACCCGGACGCGGTGCGCGCCTGTCTGGAGTCCCGTGCCGCCCTGGAACGGGATCTGTTCCGCATCGCTCTGGCCCGGCTGGTCGAGGATCAGGACGGCCGCCCACCCGGCGCGGAGCAGCCCGAAGCCCTGACTTTGCCCGAGACCGCCGCGCGTCTGGAGGCGCAGCGCCACGCCGATCCGGACCGCCCCACCGGCGTGCGCTTCGAACTGTTGCTGGACGGCAAGCCGGTCGCCCCGCCGGACGATGTCCGCTCCGTGATGGAGAGCATTCTCCAGGACCATGGCGAGATTCCTCCCGAGTACCTGGTGGCCGCCGGCCCCGGACTCTATCGGCGCGCCGCGGCGGACACGGGGCGCGATCCGGACGCGGTCTGGGCCGGCACCTATCATGAGGAGGGCGCCTTTCTCTATGACGAGTGGGATCACGAGCGCCGTCACCACCGCAAGGGCTGGTGCGTGTTGCGGGAGCACGCGGTGCCGCCCGCGTCCCTGGACTGTTATCACCAGACCCTGGCCAAGTACCGCGGCCTGATCAAGTCCATCCGCCGCACCTTCGAGGTGCTGCGCGGCGAGGAACGCATCGCCCGACGTCAGCCGCACGGCGAGGACGTGGACATCGACGCCCTGGTCGATGCCTATGCCGACTGCCGCGCCGGCCTGGAGCAGACCGACCGGCTCTTCACCCGGCGCCACCGGGACGAGCGGAACATCGCCGTCCTGTTCATGGTGGACATGTCCGGCTCCACCAAGGGCTGGATCAACGACGCGGAACGCGAGTCGCTGATCCTGCTGGCCGAGGCCCTGCACACCCTGGGCGACCGCTTCGCCATCTACGGCTTCTCGGGCTGGACGCGCAAACGCTGCGAGTGCTACCCGGTCAAGCGCTTCGCCGAGCCCTACGACGACAGCGCCAAGGCGCGCATCTGCGGCATCGCCCCGCGCGACTACACCCGCATGGGCGCCCCCATCCGACATTTGACCAAACTGCTGCGTGAGCAGGACGCCCGCACCAGGCTCCTGATCACCCTGTCGGACGGCAAGCCCGACGATTATGATCACCAGTATCGCGGTGTCTACGGCATCGAGGACACCCGCGCCGCACTCTTCGAGGCCCGCCGCGACGGCATCCACCCCTTCTGCATCACCATCGACGAGCAGGGCGCCGACTACCTGCCGCACATGTACGGTCCGGCCAACTATGCCGTCATCGCCGACGTGGGCAAACTGCCGCTGAAAGTGTCGGACATCTATCGCAAGTTGACCTCCTGACCACCTGAGCGGTTAGCCCTCCGGCGGCCGACCCGCCAGTTGAGCGCGCAACTCCGCCAGCGCTTGCTCGGCCTCTCGGCGCGCCTGCGCCTCGGCGTCAGCCCGCCGCGTCTCGCTTGCGGCCTGCAATTCAGTCTCCCGCCACTCGGGGAGCACGAACTCGGCATACACCGGGTCGCGATACATGGCGCTGGGCGCGGGTTGCGCGCACAGGTCGGTCACTCGGAATTGCAGTCCCGGCAGCACGCGCGACCGGATCACGCCGTTCTGCGGTGCGATGGGCACATAGACACCCTCTGTTGTGCGGGTGAAGAACGCCAGTCGCTCGGGGTCGCGGTGCAGGATGTAATACTCGGGGACCCCGGCGGCGGCATACTCGGCCTTTTTGGTGACCGTGTCGCGCTCGATTGCGCCGCGCTCGGTCGTCGACAGGGCCTCGATGCAGAGGTCGAAGACGCCGCGATAAGAGACATCCAGGGGTAAGAGCGGCTGGGGGTTATCGTTGCGCACCACGCCGAGATCGGGCTTGCGGATCACGGTCCCGGTCGGCAGCGGCAGCCGGAAGCCCATCTCCAAGGCCACCGTGCGGGCGATCGGGCGGGTATCCAGAAAGAGCTGCAGGAGCCGGACGAACCAGGCATGGACCAGATAGGTCTCGTAGTCGGACACGGGTTTTTCCTCCAGACGACCGTTGTTCCATTCGTAATGGACGT
>Ga0247840_10002362_pt1 | contig 33674 bp, 45 predicted proteins | sample LaCruzMarch2015__FD_192404 | JGI IMG/M metagenome (GOLD analysis project Ga0247840, IMG submission 192404) | Freshwater microbial communities from meromictic Lake La Cruz, Castile-La Mancha, Spain - LaCruzMarch2015_17m | ecosystem: Environmental > Aquatic > Freshwater > Lake | place: Spain...
ACAAATGACGTGGCTAATATGACAAAAATTCCACAATTAATTTCTGGAAATTCAACTAATGTAACTGCTACAATAAAAACTAATACTAATTTTAATGGAACTTTAAATGTTATTGGGTTTTATGAAGCAAAATTAGGAACTTCAAATACAACTAAAGAAGTTCAAGTTAAATATGATACTGGAATAACTCCATGTGTATTTTCTATTATAAAAGGAGATAGTGTAAATTGGAATAATAGTGCTAATAGAAATATAGTCATGAAAAATAGTGAGACTAATGCAGATATAACACCGTTAGCTGCTGGAACTAATTATACTCAAAAATTCAATGAACCACTTATATTAAATTATTATTTTAGTTGGCTTGGATTTAAATTTACTCAAATTTGTACTCTTACTGTTTTAAATGATGTTGGATATATTACTAATCCAGAACATAATGCAAATCTTAATCTAAGTATCAATGTTAATTATGAACCAACAACTATTCAAGCGACATTTTTAGAAACTAATTATTCAGTTGGTGTTTATACTTCTGAAGAAGGATTATTTTTAGTAAAAAATACTGGAAATAAAATTGCTAAGAAAATTCATATTACTAATTCATGGTTTGCTTTTACACCAAATGATTTTGATTTGGATGCTGGAGCTTCTAGGACAGTTGCATATGTTATTAATCCAATAATACAAAATACAAATCAAACTGATAAGAATTATGACCAAATAATAACCTTGACTGGAAATTTTGAAAATATTAATCAACATATAAATGTATTTATTCCTTATGCAGATATTGATAGTGGAAATTATACTAATAGTGACTCTATTATTTCTCTTATAGCTAAGTATTGTTTAGAAAATCCTAATGTAGCTTTTTGTAAAAGCAATCCAACTGTAATTTATAAAAATGGAAGTGAAGGTGATAATATGACTCAAGAACAATTTAGAGCCATTTTAGAATATCAATATACTATTTTTCAAGGTATGATGGAATTTAATACTTGGGCTAAAGAAACTATTTATAATATGTCAGGAAATTTAACACAAATAGCAATAGATAATAATATTACTAGAACAGAAGTTCAAAATATAAAAACAGAAAATCAAGGTACTACTTCTATGATTTATTTTATAGTGTTAGGTATTTGTATTTTTGTTATTATTGCTGGTGGAATATGGTTATTATGGTATTTTCGTCGTGAAAAGAAAAATCGGGAGTTAAGAAGATGGTAAATCCAAGAGTTGCAATTATAATAAGTTCATATAATCAAGGAAAGTTATTAGAAGAAAGTTTAAATTCTTTAAAAAAGAAAACTAATTATGCAAGTTATGAAGTGTTTGTTGTAGATGATAGTGGAAAAGGAATTATAGGAAAAAATATTCAAAACAAATATAAATGGGTTAACGTTATTATAAATAAACAAAATAAAGGTTTTTCTGGAGGATATAATACTGGTATAAGATTAGCAATAAAAGAATATAAACCAGATTATGTATTATTATTAAATGATGATATAGAGATTGTTAAAAAAAATTGGTTAAGTGAATTAGTTAAAGTTGGAGAATTAAGACCTGAAGTTGGAATTTTAGGTATAAGAATAAATTATCCTGATGGGACTTTACAAAATATGGGTGGTTACATGAAAGGTTGGAAAATAGACTCAATTTATGAAAATAAAAAAAGTTATATGAATATTAACGTAGATTATGTTATGGGTGCTTTTATGTTGATAAAAAAAGAAGTAATAAATGATATTGGTATATTAGATGAAATATTTAATCCATATTTATTAGAAGATACTGATTATTGTCTTAGAGCTAAAGATGCAGGATGGGAAATATTAAGTGTTACTCATATTCAAATAATTCATAAAAAGGGGAAAAGTATTGATAGTTCTACAAATGAAGCTAAAAGATTATTAGTCCGATTTAAAAATGATATTATATTTTCAAGAAGACATTTAAAAGGTTTTAATAGATTTTTTAGAATATTTGTTTATCTTCCAATGGTTGCAATATTTAAAAAGGAAAATGATACAGATGCTTTACAAGCTAAAAATTTTATGTTGAGAACAACTCCATTAAAAAATTTATGGATGTGGTTTATTGCTTTTTGGCCTAGCATATATAAGGAGAAAATAAAATGAAAATATGTTTTGTAACTGTTGCTGGAAGTCCTGACTATTTGGGTGGGTATTCTCTGTATCATAAGAATTTAATTAAATACATCAAAGCTTACAATAAAAATATAGAAGTGTTTTGGGTATATTTCGGAGATGAAAATAGAGAATATGATGGAGAAGATGGAGTTCATTATTATGAAATAAAATCAGCAAATATTAATCCAATAGTAGAAATAATTAGACATATAAAATTAGTTAAATTTTTTAAAAAACACAACTTTGATATAATAAATTCTATAGGTGGAATTTGGACTTATTTTTATAAAAAGAAAGATGAACAAAGAATAATTCATACTTATCATGGTACTAGTTATTATTTTAATAAAAATCAATTAGAAAAATATGGTCCAATAAGAAGAACTTTATTTTCTTTTATGCTAATTTTGGCTAAGATGCTAGATAGACCTCATAAAAATGTAGATAAAATAATATGTGTATCAGATAAAGTTAAAAAACAGGTACAAGATTTATTTGGAAAAATAGATGATATAGTAGTAATTAGAACTGGAGTTGATTTAAATGAATTTAAGCCAAGAGATAAAAATGTAGCTAAAATTACTTTAGGGTTAATTAAAGAAAATAAGTATGCTTTATATGTAGGTGGAGGAGGATATTGGGGAAAAGGATTAGATAGAGCTATTAAAATATCTGAAGAAATTTATAAAAATAATCCTTATTATAGATTATTAGTTATTGGTGCAGATTATAAGAAAGTTAGAAAATTAGTAGATAATTCTGAATATACAATATTCTTGAAAAATGTTTCAAGAAATGATATGTATTTATATTATGATGCTGCAGATATGTTTTTCAGTGTATCAAGATATGAAGGTGGTGCACCAACTATGGTAACTTCAGAAGCAATGGCATCGGGTTGTTTATTAATTTGTTCTAAAGATGCTGAACAAGAAATAATTATAGATGGAATAAACGGAATAGTATGTGAAAATTTTGATGAATATGATGCTAAAAGAATTATTGAAGCAGATAGAGAAAAGATAATTACTAATGAACTTGATAGTATTAGTGATTATTCATTTGAAAAATGGGGAAAAAAATGTTTAGATGCTTTGGAGGTGAATAAATGAGTTGGACTAAACTATGTGGTGTAACAGCAGGAGAGCAATGGTGTGTGATGCAACCAATTTGGTTAAAAGATTTCGCTGTAATTTTAGGGTTAGGCGCATCATTAGCTTTAATAATGTGGTGTTTTTATGATTTATTTAAACATCCAGAAAATTGGGAAGAAAACAAATGAAACAATTAAACAAGTGTGAAATATGTGAAAGTAAGAACATGAAATTTTTATTTAATAGCGAAGATAAATTAATGAAAATTCCTGGAGAATTTTCAATGTTTGAATGTGAAAATTGTAAAACATATTTTTTAAATCCACAACCTTCTATTTTAGAATTAGATAAATATTATCCAAAAGAATATTATTCTTTGAAAGATATAGATATTTCTTCTAGAAAAGTAAAGTTAAAATTATTATTATATAAAACATATTATAGTGAAAAAAATAATATAATTATGAAAATAATATTATTACCATTTAAATTTCTTATAATGGGAACTATAATTAAACCAAATTTAAAATTATTGGATATTGGTTGTGGAAGTGGTCAATTTTTATATGAAATGAAAAAATTAGGTTTAGATGTTTATGGTGTAGAACCTGGAGATTTTAATAAAAAAGAAGCTAATAAACATAAATTGCCTATTATAAATAAAGATTTATTAAGTGCTAAGTATAAAAAAGAAAGTATTGATTTGATAACAATGAATAATGTTTTAGAACATATAAATAATCCAAATGAAATTTTAGTTGAAATAAATAAAATATTGAAAAAAAATGGAATACTTATATTAGATATTCCAAATACAAATTCTTTGGCTAAGTGGATATTTGGAAAAAATTGGTTAGCTTTAGATATTCCAAGGCATTTATTTAATTATTCTATAAATAATATAGAAATTTTATTAGAAAAACATGGATTTATAATTACAAAAATAAGGAATAATTCAAGACCATCACAATTCGTTGTTTCGCTTTATTTTTTATTTAATAAAAAATTAACTGGAATACCTAATAGAATATTAGAAGTTATATTTGTACCATTAACTTGGATTGTAAATATATTTAAAATAGGTGATGCAATTGAAATAACATGTATCAAGGAGCAAAATGGGACTAGATGAAGTAGCTAAAATTTTGAAAGAAAATAAAGGTAAATGGATGTCTTCAAGACAAATAGCAAATAAAACAAGCATATCTATACATAATATATCTGTATCTCTTCAAAGGTTAAAGAAATATGAAAAAAAATTAGAAGTAAAACAACAAAGTCCTTTTGAAGGTGGATATTTATGGAGGTTAAAATAAATGGTAGATGAACAAGAAAAACAATTGGAGCAGACATTAGAAAAAAGAACAACAAGTAAAGATACACTATTTAAAATTATAGGAACTATTGTGTCTATTGTATTAATAGTTGTATTGATAATAATAAAGAAACAAAAACCTGAATTTCCTTTATTTTGGTTTGTAGCAGGAATAGTAATTATTTTAATATTTTTCTTATTGATGTTTTTTGGATTTACTCTTTATAGAAAATATCAAGAAGCATTGAGTGAAAAAGATAAAGAAGGAAAATTACCACCGGCTATTACTTTGGAACAGGCAGACCAACTAATAAAAGAATTATTAGTAAAACCAAATTATAGCGATTATGCTTGTGGTTGGTTACAACATCGCGTTTATGTAGTGGGTGAACATACAAAATCTAGAGTTTTATTGGTTCAATTAGCACCTACGCCATATTCATCAGCTCCTTTTCAATGGATAATTATGAATTTACATTTTCCAAAAGAGCTTTATTCTTATATAACCCAACAAAAATATAATATGTCAGAATTAGTTAGAATGATTAATGCTTTATCTAATGACCCTAAAGAAGAACCAGATTATGAAAAAAGAATAGAAACTGATTTATCTAGTGGAAAGCAAACTGAATACGTAAAGAGAACTCCACATATAAAAGAAAAAGAACATTCTGAAAAGAAGGCGGATTTAGATTAAATGTCATTTTGGGTGAATTTTGGAATTTTAATGTGTCTTTTAGTAGCAGCCGTTATTGCAATAGTTATTGCAGTTGTAAAATATGGAAAAGAAGAAGAGTTTTTTGATGAACCCATCGGGCTAAATTTTATGGCAGACCATTGCGATGGAAGATTTATTGGTGTAGAGAAAAAATCTGAATTAGGAAAAGATGGCAGAAAGATAATTACATTAGAACCACGTGATGTAAATCCATATCAAATGGAAAAAGCTAAAAATGTTCCAGTTGTTGTAGATAGAAATAAACTTATTTCTTTGCCTAAGGGTGTTGTAAGTAGAGATAAAAATATAAATATATATCTTCCACCTTCTTTAGCAGATTTTCCTCCAGCATTAAAAGAAACATTATTTGGGAAGATTATGATGTTTTTAACTGCTATTACTGATGCTTCAAATGCTGAGATAGCTGCTTTCCAAGAAGGAATGAAAAGACAATCACAACATGTTAAAACAATGGCAACAGGAGAGGTAAGTTTAGAGCGGATGAACCAAATTGAGGAGATTTATGATGATTTACTTACAGCTGCTAAAGATACAAAGAAGGGTGATAAATTTCCTGCTCCAGGAACTATAACTCCTCCTTCTGGACCAAGGTAATTAAATGGGAAGGGCAGTGATTATTTCCATAATTTTGTTTGTAATTTTAATAGGAGCAATAATTTTTGTTTATTATAAATATGAAAAACCTGCTCAAGAAAATAAAATATATTTAATAGATTTAAGCATTTTTGCAAAAGAAGGTGATAAATTGATAAGAACTAATTATTCTGTTTTTTCAAATGGATTATATCTGGGTGATGGTTTAACAAATGAATATGGAGCAACTTTGTACAAAGTTCCATTTAATTCTACTATTACAATTATCAATTCTAACCTTCCAGGTCAAAAATATTATAAAAATCGTGTAGATTTATTTACAGATAAGAATGAAACAACTCGTGTTAATTTAGATTTGATTTCAGTTGGTAATTTGTCTATAAATAGTAATATTAGCAATTACAAGATTTATACTGAAGTTTCAACTCCTGGATATTTTAAAAATACAATAGTATGCTTAAATTGGAGTATTCATGTAATTTTTGCTGAAATTATAGATTTACAAAAAACAACAACTTTAGAAAATAATATTAAATGTTATTTAGGTCCGACACTTAATAATAACAAATTTAATTTTTCTATTACATATAATACATTTGGTACATTAAATAGTGAAGACTATATTTATATGAATTTTTATGATTTAGAAGAAAATTATACTCTTAGAAATAGTACTAAGAATAGTTTAGTAATTTAATAAATAATAATAATATTTATAAACGAAGGTATTTATAAATATTATATATAAATTGGTGAGTAAATGATAAAGAAAATAATTCATTGTAGGTTTTGTAATAAGCCTATGAAAACTAAGAAGTGTGAATGTGGAGCATCATATAAAGTAGTTAATGAATTTGGCAATTATTTAGTTTGGAGAAAAGAAATAAAATGAATAGAAAATGTTTGTTATTATGTATTATTTTTGTAGGGTTATTTTTAGTTAATTTTGTTTTTGCAGATACGGTATATAGTAATGCAGTAACAACTTATTATGTTGAAGATACTGTGAATTATACAGTTCAAACATTTCTTGCAAATGGAACTTTTAATATAACAAGTGATAAGAATGTTTCTATTTTAATTGTTGCTGGAGGTGGAAGTGGTGCAAGTGGGGATGCTGTTGCTGGTGGAAGAGGAGGTGCTGGTGGAGGAGGTGCTGGTGGCTTAATTTATTATCAAAGTTATAATCTTGGTTCTGGAAATTATAATATAACAGTTGGTAGAGGTGGTTCTAGACCAGGCGCTGATGCAAGTGGAAATAATGGATTAAATTCTTCTATTAATACAACTTTAGCTGCTTGGGGTGGTGGTGGTGGTGGTGGATATACAGTTGGTGGAGTTGCTGGCGGTTCTGGTGGTGGTGGTGGAGGAAAGACATCTGGAAGTGCTTCTGGTGGAAGTGGAATATCTGGTCAAGGTTATGCTGGTGGTTCATCTATTGCAAATGGACAACCAGCAGGTGCTGGTGGAGGTGGAGCATCAAGAAATGGATGGAATAATACATTAAATGTTGCTGGAAATGGAAGCAATGGATTATCATTTACAATTTATAATGGAACTGCATTATGGTATGCAGGTGGTGGTGGTGGAAATGCTTGGGAAACTGCTACATCTGATGGACTTGGTGGATTAGGTGGTGGTGGTGGTGGAAGTTATAATAGTATGGGTATAAATGGAACTAATGGAACAGGAGGAGGTGGTGGTGCTGGCTTTTATAATCTTGGAGCTGGTACAGGTGGAAATGGAATTATTATACTTAGATATGTAACAGAAGGTGGTGTAGATACAACTGTTCCTACATTTACAACAATTCCATCAAATGCATCTATATTTTATAGAAATGAAAGTTTATTGGTAATTTTTGTTGGTGCAGATGAAACTGGGTTTGATACTTATACTGTTAATAATACTAAATTTTTAATTAATGATACTGGATTTTTATCTAATGCTACTTCTTTAGGTGTTGGAACTTATGATTTAAATATAACTATAAATGATACAACAAATAATATAAATTGGACTATATGGAGAGTTACAGTTAAAAAAGATATGGAAAATTGTAAAGTTTTATTTAATGATACATCTCCAATGTCACATCTTAAATCTTTATTAGTTTGGTCAAATTGTTCTACTGCTAATGTATTAACAAGAAATGGAACAACAATTTTAAATAATAGTGCAAAGGCATATAATGTTGGTGCATATAATTTTTCAGTATCAAGAAATGATACTGAAAACTATACTTATATTTATAATGAAAGTGAATTTATAGTGGTAGATATAACTCCACCTTTAATTAGTGATTTAGTTTGGAAAACAATAGGTGGATTTACTTCTTCAAATTTATTTTATAATCAAATTTTAGATTATGTAAATGTTACAGCTAGCAGTGTTGGACCAGCTATTAATGTTTATCTTACAATTAAAGACCCAGATAATATAATTATAATTAATAATCAAAGTATGACTAATACAACTGAAACATTATATAATTATTCAACTAATATTACTCTAAATAAAGTTGGAAATTGGACAATAAATACTTCAACATTTGACGAATATGGTAATGTAAATTCAACTCAAACAAATATTACAGTATCTTCTAATACTTTAAGTTTGATTGATGGCTGGTATGGATATACTGAACATAAGATTTTTAGTGGAAGTGAAATAGTTACTCTTTCTACATATAATTATGATATTTTAGAAATAGAAGATAATATTTCTACAGTACAAGTTGATTTTGCTAATATACTTGCAGCAATAAATAATTCTAGAAATTCAAATATTAAAGTTGGATTAAATTTAATTTTAGATTATGATTATAATACAACAGCTTTAACTACTCAATATTTAACTGATATTACAGAAAATTTTTCAACTTTATATTCTACTCCTTACCTTGATACTTTAACTTATATTAGTCTTCAAATAATAAATGAAAGTTATACTGATACAAATTTGACAAATATATTAAATGATTTTGCTCAAAATATAACAGATACAACAAACAATTATTATATAATTTATAGTAAAAATTATAATAGTAGTAATTTAGATAATGCTTATATTAAATATACAGATATGCTTTATATAAATTCTACAACAGAAACTACATTTATTAATAATCAAAGTTTTTTGTTTAAAACAACACCAACACTTAATAGAATTTATGATACTCTTACTGACTCACTTAAATTATTAGCTCAATTATTTCATGAAAAAATAATTGATAAATTGCGTGGACTTCCTACAACTGTAAATGTAGATGTAAATGCTTCGGTTTTAAGTAATAATGATACTGTAATATTTAATAATGGTTCTAGTGCTGCAAATTTTACAATAAATGTATCAGCACTTAATGTAATTGGTAAAGATGTTTGGGATAGTACTAAAAATAAATTATTGTTTATGAATTTAGGAAGTAATAGCACTTTTTCAATTGATGTAGATGGGTATAATGCAAGTATAGTTTATTTTGATGATTTTGACCATATACAAATGGATAGTTATACTGCTGGAACATTGTATAAAGCATCTTCATCTGGAACATTACAATCTAATTATACAATTAATTCTACTGGTTGGAATGACCTTTATGATTTATCTGGAAATAATGATATACAAATAGAATTATCAGACCCTTCGTATATAAGAAATCAATTTATAACTTTTTATGGTTGGTTAAATGCTTCTGTAATAGATACTCAAGATTGGGAAAATTATGATATAATAATTATAGCAGATAAGAATAATGATGAGTTAGATGCATTAAATTATTCAGCTACAGAATTTTATGGATATATTAGTGTTGCTGATTATAATAATACTGATATATGGAATACGGCAAAAGCTATTGAAGTTGATAGCTGGCTTGCATTAAATGGCAGTATGAATTTGTTTGTTGATGGTTTAGATTATGTAGTTCCTGGAGCAGGATTTGAAACTAGAATGAAAACACTTGTAGATTATATTCAAATTACTAAAGCAAGAAAAGTAATTCTTAATACTTATACAGCATATCAAGATTTTGCTACTTGGGGAACTGGAGGAGTTATGAAAGAAAGTTGTGTTAATAGATGGAATGGAGCAGACCCAGCTGCACCAACAAGTTATACCCGAGAAAATTGGGAATTAGAATTAAATAAATCTAGTTGGTACGGAGCTCATAATGTTCCAGTATTATGTCAATCATTTAGCAATAGAAGTTTAGATGGAACAAATTTAATATTAAATTATACTGATTTGCAAAATATATATTTTGCTTCAAAGGTTTTAGGATATGATTATTTTTATTTATCTCAGCCAGATTTCCAATATGCTCATGATGAAAGAGTATATAATGTTGGAACAAATTTAGATAGAACATATCATCAATTAACTGCAGATACAAATACTTATTATAGGACTTATTCAAATGGAATTGTTTATTATAATTCAACATCTGGAGTTGGTTGGATTGAAGACGGTAAAATAATTAATAATATAACAACATGTTTCTATTTATATAATCCTGCAGCAGATGCAGCTACATTTAATTTTAATATTAATAATAGAGACCCAACAGGTTCAACAGGAGAATATTCTTATGTTAAAGATTGGGCTTCTGGAACTTGGCAGTGGACTTGTATAGATACAACAACTGAAACTCCAATTAATGGAATGTATTTGATTGAAGCTTGGAGTGGAGCACATGATACTGTTGCAAATAAAGGTTTTCAATTAGGAAATAATATTACAACATTAAGTGGAGTTCATTCTTTTTACGATAGTTCAGCAACAGATGCTTTTACTGCTTATCCTTATGGAACTAATTGGATGGTTAATCTATCAATAAATCAAACAAATAAGATTTCAGTAGATACTACACAATCTATAAATCAATATGTTAATAATTATGGTGCAATTGATGATGGAAATGGACAAACACATTATTATACAAATATTACTATTAATTCTTCTGAAACTCAACCAATAGAAATTTGGTCAGTGCCAGTAATGATAACAGGTACAGTAGTTCAACCATTTAGTATTAATAAAATATATTGGTGGGATGGTTCATTTGGTACAAAAATATTATTAAATTATACTAATACTACAACTTGTGATACAGACATTCCTACTTGGAATGCTTCTTCTAACAACACAGTAAATGGTATGTCTATTAAAGTTTGTACAGAAAATTATATAGACCCAGTTAATCCAACATATTCAGGTGCATTAGTTAGATATTCTATTCCAAATCTTACAGTTGGAGTTAATGCTACATTATATGTTGATACTGATATAAAAGCACCATATTTTTCAACTATTCCAGCAAATGTATCTATATTTTATAATAATGTATTAAATGTTTCTTTTCATGGTAGAGATAGTAATTATAATGATGATAGTTTAGCAATTAATATGTCCGTTAATGATACAAGGTTTAATTTAAATACAACAACTCAAAATTCTTATGCTTTAACTAATGCTACTACTCTTGCAGTTGGACATTATCAAGTTAATATTAGTTTAACAGATTATGTTGGATTTATTAATTATACTTTATATGATATAGAAATAAATAAATCTAATAGTAGTTGTGGTGTTTACTTTAATGCAACTTCACCAATAATTTTTCCTAAATTATTTATAGTATATACAAATTGTACTAGTCTTTATACAATATATAGAAATGAAACATCAATAGCAAATGCTTCTGTTGTAGAAAGTGGTGCAGGATATTATAATTTAACAGTTCAAAGAACGGACACAGAAAATTATACAAATAATGTAGATAGTCAATTTTTTACTGTTGATAATTTAACATCAGGAGTTAAAAATTATGTTAATAATACATGGGTAACAAATATATTAGCTGGAAAAGGAAATATATTTATAAATGCTAGTTTATACTATGGAGTTTTAGGTGATTTAAATTTAAGTGTAAATAATATTCCACAAAATTATTCAACAACTGATTATATTTTAAATAATTCATATAATTTTACAACATCTGGCGTTTATAATGTTAGTTCTTTTTATTCAGGAAATCAAAATTACTCAAGTGCATATGACTCTACAAATGTAACTATAACTAATTTTCCACAATTAGTTTTAAATGAACCAATTAATTATGCAAATTTAACTTCTTTAGGTGATTTTAATTCAACAATAACGGCAACATATGATATTTTCAATGTAAGTTTGTATGTTAATGATACTTTAGTTGGTTATGACGTTGGAGGTGAAAGTAAAATTTATTTGTTTACTGTAGCTCTTGTTAGTGGATATTATAGTTGGTATGAAGTATCTTGTAATTCATTAGGAGATTGTAATACATCAGAAATAAGATATTTTACACTTGAGGGAATACCACAATTAACTCTTAATGCACCTGCAAATTTAACAAATTTAACTTATCGTTATATTTGGTTTAATGCTACTGTAATAAATAAGTATGATATTAAAAATGTAACTTTATATGTTAATGGAACAGCTTTAGAATATAATAATTCTGGTATAAATGGAACATATAATTTTCATAGAAATTTTGCAAGTAACGGCTATTATAATTGGGATATACGTGCATATAGTTCTTTAGATGGTGCTAATAATAGTGAAACAAGATATTTTACTTTATCACAAGTTGATGATGATGAAGATGAAGGCGGAGGAGGTGGTAGTACACCACCTACATTTGAAGAAATAACATTAGACCATATAAATATTACATGGCAAAATTTTTATTTTAATAGTTCTAGCTATATTTATGTTAAACCTTTAGATGTAAATGATAGCATTATTAATATAAATATTTCTGATATAACATTTGAAATAGTAAATAATTTAGATTATGAAAATGGAAGTACTATGAAACCATTAGATAAAAGCTTTAAAAAATCTTTTAATATCATAGATACAAATAATATTACTGAATTTACTATTAAAGTAACAGTTGTTCAAGGATTAAAAACTATTAGCAAAACTGTTATAATTCCAATAACAGAAAAAACTTTTTCATTAACAAATAGTTTCAGTGATATTTGGCAATGGATTAAAGAAAATTGGGTTTATGTAATGATAGGTAGTATTATAATAACTTTAATTTTTATTGTACTTTTTGGAGGAAAGAAATAAATGGAAAATAAAACTGGTAAAACAATAGCTATAATTATTATAGTAGGAACATTAGTTATAGTATTGTGCATTATTGGATTTTATATTTTTGATTTAGATAATCCTACTAAAACTTTTTTAAGAAAAGTTGTATTTGAAGAAAATATGACATGTCTTCCTAGTGAAAAAATGATTGGTATTAATGCTAGTGGTGCAATATGTTCTTATGATTTAGGACAAGCTTCTTCTTCAGGTGGTGCATATGTTTTAGATTTAAGTGGTTTAATTCCATATACCGGTGCAACTAAAAATGTAGGAATTGGTATTTATAATTTAACTGCAAATAAAATAATAGCTAATATTTTTGGAACTACTGGTGATGATAATATGACAATAACTGAAGATTACATTAATTCTTCGACTGGACTAGTTCAATTAGATGATTATATAATACAATTTTTTGCACCAACAGCAGAAGGATATTTTAAAAATATAATTAGTGGACCAATTGAAGCTGATACTGCAAATGGACAATTTTGGGTAGGAACAGCAGATGGATTTGATATAGCACTTATAAATGGAAGTTATGTTACTGGTATTACAGATAGATATATGGATTTTGATGTTTTAGATAATTCAGGTACTGGTTGGGCAACAGTATTAAGATTATATTCAAATGGAAATGTTACAATGATAGATGGTGGTAATTTTTATACATCTGGAAATATTAGTACATCTAAAAATTTAAGTGTTTTAGGAAATGTTAGTATTGGTGGAAGAATAAATCTTACAGGAGATTTACATGTAGATGGAAATGTTTCTATGAAAAGACCTTATGGAACATTTACAGACATGAATATTCAAACTATTCCTGTAATTAATACTGCATATAATATGACTTTTAATTTTACAGAAGATACTTATTTAGTAAGAAAATATCCAGATAATTATACTTTTACAACTCCAATATCAGGAGATTATTTACTAGAAATTTCTATAATAGCTCAAACAGTAACACCTGGTGATAGAATTTATATTTGGGTTAGACATAATAATATTGATATTCCACGTTCAACAACTTTATATGATTTTAAATCGGCAAATGCTAATACTGTTATTGCAGTTCCATTTATTATAGATTTAGAAGCAAATGATAATTTTTCAATTCAATATGCTGGAACAGCAACAGATATTAAAATTATGTCATATAACAAAACAGCATTTGCACCAGAAACACCAGGAGCAATAATGACTGTAAGTAAAATTTCGGAGATTACTGATTAAAATGCAAGAAAATACAAAAAGAATAATACATTTTTTACTTTTAGCTTTAGTAGTTGGCTTTATAACTTTTTTGATACCACAAAGTATAGGATTAGGAGCAGGTGGATTTGATACTCAAGCAGTTCTTCAACAATTTGGATTTTATCAAGTTGGTGGAATTTTTTTGGTATTATTAGTTATAGCTTTTATAATTAATTTGGTTATAAAAAAAGGAGATGAACGTTATGGAAGTTCAGTTGCTTTTGCAGACCAAGGAGAAATACCACATGTGCCTTGGTTTAAGAAATTTTCTTCTTTACAATTATTTTTATTATCAACTATAATATTTGGAATAATATTTTTAGGTATATCTACTGTACGACAAACTTCTTTTATTGGTTATAAATCTTTAGAGCAACAATTTACACCAACTGCAGAATTGATGTTTTCATCTTTATTAATTCCAGGTAGTGAAAATTTAGGAATGGCTATAGTATTAGCTATCTTATTAATTGGTTTGGGTTTTTGGGCAAGAAAAACAAATATGGGTAAAACTAATTTTATAATTTTAGCTTATTTTGCTGCATTTATAGGTGGATTATATTGGGTTATTAATCACTTACTTAGATATGGAGGACAAGATTATAATATAGGGGTTGTATTTATATTTGGATTTACAATGGCACTTTTAACTATGATTACTGGAAGTTTTATACCAGCATTTGTAATGCATATGACTAATAATTTATTTTTTGATATGGCAAGTTTATTTTCAAGAGATAATGTTATAATAATAGTAATTGGTGGATTAATATTATTATCAGTATTATATTTTATAATTTATAGAAAGAGAAAAAATAAACCAGTTGAGGTTTATTAAAATGAAAAAATTATTTATTAGTGTGGTGTTTTTGCTTTTATTTGTTAGTTGTATTAATGCTAGTGTTTTTCAAACAACTGATAGTAAAAATATTGATGGTTTAATTTTAAATATAACTAAAATAGATGGTTTTGAAGGAACTGCAATATTTGATATTAAACAAGTTGAATTTAATAAATGGATAGTTTATTATTATCCTAATAAGAGTGTTGTAAATGATTTAAAAACATATTCATTGGCAAAAAGCACTATAGATGATAGCAAAGAAGCTATAAATAAAACACTTGAAATACAAAAAATAACTGATACATTAATAAAAAAGTATCCTATAGAAACTAAAGCTTCAGTAGTAACATCTGCAACAATTGCTTCTATAACAGAAATAGCTAATAATATTGAAAAACTTCCTATAACAACAAAAACAATAGATGATATTACAATTTCAAGCAAAGAAATAAATTTTTCAAAATCAGGATATTTTTATATAGAAATTCCAAAATTAACAGAAGAAAATTCTAAAGAATTTGTTGAAAAAGAAATACAAATTGGTTATAATTCAATAATTATTCAAACAGCATATGAAGAATTTTTTTCTAAAACAAGAGCAGCTTCAATTGCAATTGATAATAATGATATTGCTCATATAGTATTTAATAAATTAAGTCCAGGGAAATCTTTGGAATATTGTAATAATACTAATTTAATTTGGACTTGTGAAGATATTATTGACAATTCTTCTATAGAAGGAACAACTTCTATTGCAATAGATAGTAATAACAAAGTTCATATTTCTTTTTATGATGATGAAAATTTAGATTTATTATATGGAAATAATACGGATGGCACTTGGACTTTTGAAACAATAGATAGTTCTGGAGATGTAGGACAATATAATTCAATTGCCCTTGATAGAAATAATAGTATTTATATTGCTTATTATGATGCCACAAATTTTGATTTAAAAATAATAAATAATTCAAATGGAACTTGGATTTCACAAACTTTATTATCTGATGGTAATTATGGAAAAAGTCCATCAATTGCAATTGATAGTAATAATATTACTCATATTGTATGTCAAAATTCTACATCAATAACTCTTGCTAAAAAAGTTGCTTATGTTAATAATTCAAATGGAGTATGGACAAATTCTACTGCAGGAAATTTTTCTTCTGGAGACACTATTATAAATGGTTATCCATCATTATCAATTGATTTAAATAATAATTTGCATATGAGTTATTATAGTTATCCAATAAGTACTATTAATTATTGCAAAAAATTATCAACATCTCCAAGTTGGAATTGTAATGCTATTTCTGGAGCAATAGCATTTGATGGTGAAACTTCTATTGCAGTAGATAGATATAATGAACCTCAAATTTTAATTATTTCTGGAATATCAACTGCAGAAAGTCTTTGGGAAATGGGTTATTATAACAATTTTTCAGGAAATTTTAGAGATATAAGTAAATATAATTATATAATTTCAAGTGAAGTTAATTATTATAGTACAGATAGAATGATTGCAAATAAAAAAGGAAGATTAGTTGATAGTGTTAATTTTTCAGATTATATATATGACGTATTTTATGAATTAGATATTTTATCTTATATACAAGTTCATAAAATAAATCCATATATTAATTCAACACTTATTTCACCAACTAATTATAGTTTATCAAATTCTTCTGTTATATTTAATTGTTCAACATTTTCATATTTATCTAATTTAACAAATATTACATTAAATATTTGGAATTTAAATGGAAGTTTGTATAATTCAACAACAAATAATATATCTGGAACAAAAATCTTTAATTATTCTACATTTACTAAAACTATGCCTATTTCTGGAAATTATACTTGGAATTGTAATGCTTTTAATAATCAATCTATGAATGTATCTGCAAATAATGTTGTTGATGATTTTTTTAATTTTACTAATTGGAATTTAGAGATAGATGCAACTAAACCATATGTTAATATAACTTCAATTTCAACATTTGCTGGAAGTAATATTGTTTATCTTAATGCAACTTCAACTGATAGTCATTTACATATGTGTAAATATAGTGTTTATAATTCAACTTGGGGAATTGATGGGTTTAATAATAATGTAAGTTATATTTGTAATGCTTTAATTCAAATTAATGTATCTAGTGGTTATGGTGAATATACATTAATGGATTTTGCAAATGATACTGTTAGTAATGAAAACTCTACAAGTAAAAACTTTACAATTATTCCACCATTACCAGGTGGAAGTGGAGGTGGTGGAACAATTATAGTGGGAAATTTATCTTGGAATGTACAAACTGAGACTGGTGGAGACAGATATCAATTTAATATGCTTCGTGGAACATCTAGAAGTAGAGATTTACTTTATCAAAATCTAGGTAGTGAAAAGTTAATAATTAGTTTAACTTGTGAAAGTGTTAGTGGACCTGAAGATTTATGTAATTATTTATCATATGAATATTTGGATTTTGATTTGCCTGTTGAAACTGGAGTAAAAGTTCCAATAGCATTTACAATAGTTTTACCTGAAGATATTGAAAAAGGAGATTATGTTATAAATTTAATATCAACAGATGATAAAAGTAATCAAATAGCTTTATCAACTGAAGTAAATGTGGAAACATTCAATGAATTAGTGAAAATAACAACAAAATTAACTTTATCTAAGTCTATTGGACAAATAAAAATACCTTATTTAGCAATATTTTTCTTTTCAACTTTAATATTATTTGTTATATTTTCATATATTTATAAAGGTGCTAAATTAAAAGCAAACTTAGGATTTGCACTTATTACAGGAATATTTTTATCAATGTTATTAATAATTTTTATTTAAATTAATAATAATATTTATAAAGTAAAAGGATAATATAAATATAGTATAAAATGAAAAAAAAGAATAGAAAAATTGTTGGATATATTGGAATATTTTTATTTATTGCTGTAATAGGGTTTGTTTTTTATTTTTCTACTCAACAATCATATTTTATCATTAAACAACAAAGTGATGGATATAATGTTAAACCTATTGATACTGGAACATTTCAATTTCAAGGAATGAATGGTACATATGAAACTCTTTATCTTGGTTCTTTAAAAAGTCATGGTGGAGATAATACTGTTGTAATAAATGATAATAATGATGGTGATATTATATTATTTAATACTTATGAAATTAACAATGGTATATTAAAATTAAATTCAAGAATTTGGACTTTTGATACAAGTACGCCTGGAAGTAATTTTATTGAAATTAAATTAAATGCAAAACCAGGAAATTATAGTGTAAATTATTATTATTATGCAAGAAGTTATTATGGAGATGGAACAGGTGTATCATTTAATATATATGATATAAGTAAATCTTTTGGAACTCAACATTTTTTAGTTTCTCAAAGAGGTGGAAGTATTGAAGGTAGTGATGTTTATACATTTGAATTAACTAAAGAAAAAGAAATAACCTTTAGAGTTGATACTCATGTTCAAAGTAAACAAGAAGAAGTTGATGGAAGTATGGATATTACATATATTCCTCAAATATTACCTATAGAACCACCTATAGAAGAGAAAGAATGTTCTTTAATAAAATCTTGTCAAGAAGGATTTGAATGTAAAGATAATAAATGTGTTGAAATAATAATTATACCTGAAGAAAATCAAACTGAAGAGCCACCAGTAATAATTCCACCTGTTCAACCTCCAGTAACAAATGTTAATAAAACATTTTTGATAGTTGGAATTAGTATAATAATTTTATTGTTAATTGCAATAATATTAAAAAGTAAAAAAAGAAATAAAAAAAGAAGATAATTATTAATAATAATGTTTAAATAGTAAAAAAAGTTTATAATCATATAAAATGGCTAAGAAAAAAAGAAAAATTTTGTATATTACACTAGGAATAATTTTAGGATTAATTTTAATTGGAAGTATTTATTATTTTGGAATTAGACAATCTACAACATGTACTACTTCACAGCAATGCAATGATGGTAATTCTTGTACTACTGATATTTGTAATAATTTAGTTTGTAGCAACATTCCAATATCAGGTTGTTCAACAAATTGTGATGATGGAAATAGATGTACTACTGACATATTTACTTCTGGTGGTTGTCAACATTCTACTATTAATAATTGTTGTACTTCTTCTTTAACTTGTGATGATAGTGATACATGCACAAAAGATATGTGTGTAAATTATCAATGTGTTCATACTGTATCTACAACTTCTATATGTAATGATAATAATAAATGCACAACTGATATTTGTTCAAATAGTATTTGTAATAATATTCAAATAAAAAATTGTTGTTTAGAAAGTTGTAGTGATAATAATGCATGCACAACTGATATTTGTTCAGGAACTCCTGGAGTGTGTAGTCATATTAAAATAAATAATTGTTGTTTAACTTCATGTAATGATAATAATGCATGTACTTCTGATATTTGTCAACAAGATGGAACTTGTAAAAATATTCCTATATCAGGTTGTGGAACTGCTTGTAATGATGGTAATTCTTGTACTACAGATTTAGTGGATGCTGCATCTACTGATGGTTGTAAACATATTCAAATAGTAGGATGTCATAGTTGTAGTATAGCATCTGATTGTGAAGATGATAATGAATGCACAACAAATAAATGCACAGATAATAAATGTGATTATGCTGGAATACCTAATTGTGTTATATCTGTTCAATGTACTGATGCAATAACTAAAAATCAATGTGAACTTTTAAATGGATGCACTTGGCATTATGATAAAGTTCTTGGTTTAGAAATAGTTTTATGGAAAGGTGAATGTACTGGAGTAACAAGTAATCCATGTACAACTGATGAACAATGTGCTTCTTATGGAGAAAATCAAGTTTGTAGAGAAGGAATTTGTATTTTAGAAAGTAATGCGTGTTCTTGGTATCAAAAATCTTATGAAAAAGAGGTATGTGGATTTAATCCTTTCTGTTGGTTGGGAATAACAAAGAAAACAACTGAAATTGGATGTAAAACTGCACCTTGGGTTTATATTTCAGGTCTTGCAGTATTTATATTAATAATAGTATTAATAAGAAATTTAGGAAAAAGACAAATTAAAAGAGGTAATAGAAAATGAAAAAGAAAACTAAACAAATTTGGAAAATAATTTTTGGAATTTTATTAGTTGTTACAATTGTAGATTGGGCAATTCCTGACCCATTAGTATTAATAGATGAAATCATATTAACAGCAGGAACTATATTTGCTGCATTAAAAATAAAATGGTAAATAAATTTATATTAACTGGAAAAAGTGATAGATGGGGACCTTGGGAAAATAAAAGACTTCATATGAAAATTAAATATTGGGAAGGAAATGAAACTGGTGGTTATGATGTCTATAAGAATGGTAAAAAATTAAACAAAATTTGGATATCATCATATTCAAAAGCTTTAAAGTTTGCAAGAAAATATATATAAAATGACATTAAAAGATTGGACTAAAGTACGAGAAAATAAAGAAGAAAAAGTATGGTTTAATACTAAAACTAAAATTTTATTAGAAATTTTTGATGTTAATATTTTTACTAGAAATAAAACAAAGGGTTATGGTATTTGGATTAATAGAGATTTAAAAAAAGCATTTGAAACTAAACAAGCAGCTTTAAAGTATGCAAAAAATTATATGAGGAAACACTAAAATGGCATTAAAAGATTGGGGATGCTTTGAGGGAGCATGTGTAGCTTTACTATGAGATTTAAAATAGTATTTGTTAAAGATATTCCAGGTGGATATGTTGGTATGAACTATTATGCAGCTAAAGAAAAAGGAATATCTTTTCCAAAAAAAGCTAATCTTATCTGGGTAAAAAGAGGAAACAAGAGTTTATACAAAACAACTATCAAGCATGAAAAAATTGAAGTAGAACTTATGGCTAGTGGAATGAAATACCATGAAGCACATAAAATATCAAATAAATTAGAGGATGAAAGCTTTAAATAGTTTAATTGCAATAATATAACATGGTAAACTTAACAAACATTTCTTTAATGACTCAGGAAGAATTTATTAAACAATGTCATAGCACTACAACAGTTCCGTCAATGATAATTTTGTTTGCTGCATTTATAATATTCTTTTTGATATTTGGTTTATCTCTAGTAAAAAATTCTAGAGGTAAAATATTATTAATTTTAGGTTTAACTATTCTTGCAACTGGAATTGTTTTTTTATTTTTATTTTTAAATCCACTTTTAACAACGCATTTTGTGACTTGGCTTAAGGGATTAATGTAAAATTAATAATAATATTTATAAACTAAAAAGTATTGATTTAAATATACAAAATGAAAAGAACAACATCAAAACAAGCTGAAATTAAAATTAAAAAAGCTTATCAATTGTTAACTCAAATAAAGCAACCTGTTCTTTATGATAATTATAGATTTTATGAAATTTGGGAAAGAACATTAGAAGATTTAGATATATGTCTTATTGAGCTTAAAAAGGGAGAAAATATTTTTCAATGAAAATAAATGGTTGGGAATTAATTAGTCAAGATAAAAAATCAAAAGTATTTAAAAAAGGAGATGAAGAAGTCTTTTATCAAAAATTTCGTATAGGATTTTATGCTGCAGGTGTAAGAAAAATTGGAGAAAAAACATATACAAGTTTAACATTGCCATTAGGACAAAATGTTAAAAAAGAAAATGAAGTATTTAAAATAATTAAATTATATATGGAGAAGCATTAAAAATGAAAAAAGTAAAATTATTATCAAATAAACCATTAATATGGTTTCATTATGTTTTATTAGTAGCCATATTATTTCTAGCTCATTGGCTCTCAGGATTTGTTGGTTTAGAAGCTTTAACCCAAACACAATTTTGGTTAGGATGGACTTTGATAGCAATATGGTATTATGTATTCTTCGCTTTCGGCGACCAGTTAATACATTACATATTGCAGGTGGATTAAAAATGACTATAACTATAATAAATTTAAGACCAATTGGATGGGATAAGTTTAAAAGAACTACTAAAATGCAAAAGGAATGGGAAAAAGAATTTAAATTACAAATAAGAAAACTTTTACAAGATGTAGAATTTGATGGAGATATAAGATGAAAAAGAAAATAGTAATTGGTGATGATGGTCAAGGAGTAAAAATAGCTATAAATTCTAATAATATAAAATCTGCAAAAGCTAGATTAAAAAAATTAAAAAATTCTCATTTTCAAGGAGCTGATATAAGTGAAGACTTTGATTATGAAGCTTATTTGAAAAAAGCAAATAAGAAATTTGGTTATTTTTATAAAGTTATTGTTTCTTTAAAAGGAAAAGACTCTCCTGTTACTGAAATAGCAAAGACAGTTAGAGCAAAATCTAAGAGTGATGCAATTAGAAAAATTAGAAAAATAATTCAAGTTAAAGCTATATATCCAGCTGGTACTTGGGCAGATGAAGTAAATTCTAGTCCATATTTAGCACAATGGTAAGAAAAAAGAAGATATTAACACCCGAAGAAGAACTTGCTAAGAGAAGAAAACAAGCTTTCAATAGAAAAGACAGTATAAAGAGTTATATCCCTTCAACATATTATACTGGTGAGGGCAAGGAACGTGTTAAAGCAGTTAAACTAATTAAACGACCTTTAGAAGGAAAAGCTCTTCCTTATACTAGAAAAATAAAGAATTATTCAATATCATTGCAAAAAGTACCTTATTCATTGTATGATGAAGAATTATCAGATGAATATGATGAAGTGACTCGTGAAGTATTTGAAGTTTCAAAATATGATGATGGTAATTTAATTTATCAAAAATCTTATAAGAAATTTGATGATGCTTTGAAAGATTATAGACATGTTATACTTAGAACTCTAAGATTAATGCAAAAAGTTAAAAAGAGGAATAAAAGGCAATTAAAATGAAAACAAAATATAATCACAAACAATTGAAAGGAGGTAAGAATAACGTATGAAAAACTATTTAAATATAGAAAAGCAGAGTGTTCCTTGGTTATTTATGTTAGTAGCATTACCGCTATTAGTTGCTGCTTTAGACCAATTTAAAGTGATTAACTTAACGCCTTACCTTGCATCTGTTATGGTATTATTCATGGCAATATTTGTTTTCATTGAACTTGGATTTAGAGCTAAAGTAAAAGGATTTAAACTCGGCAAGAGTCCATTTAGAATATTTGGATTAGTTGTATTGCTATTATCAGTTTTATTAGCAGTGCTTAATCTTGTCGGAGTATATTTCGGATTGCTTGAGTCAATTCAAGGAATATTAAGTATATTACTTGTAATCTATGTAATTGCTGTTGCTTTCATGAAGTAAACCCTCTTAGAACACCCTCAAAGCTGATACATATTTGTCTTTAAATTTTGTATCAGCTTTTCATATTCACTATACATTACAATACAAACATAAAAAATGAAAAGAAAAACATTGTACTTCAAAGTAAAACAAATACAAGGAGATTGGTGGATTTGGTGGTCTCGTGGAAAAAGTGGAAAATTAAATGTCTTTAAAATTGTAAAAACTAAACAACAAGCTGAACAAGCTATACAAGATTTTGTTATTAGAAATCATCACTCTTGGATTACTCATTATAAAGGAAAAATTCTAAAATAAAATGGCAAAATATCCTATAAAAAAAGGAATTGAAATGGAAATTTATTTTTTATTTGATACTGGATTATCATATAGAGAAAATTTAAAAAGAGCAATGAAAGAAGCTAAACGAATGATAAAAAACAGATTGGATAAGGAGATTGAAAACTAATAATAAAATGGCAAAAAAGAAAATATCTCAAAGAGACATAAAGAAATTTCTACGATTAAAAAGAATAGTACTGCATCCAACATTAGAGCTAAATAAGAAAGATAATGAAACTTTATTTTACCTTTCTAAAAAGTATTTAAATAAAAAAACTGTAGATAATTTAAGTAATTATACTCCAGTAGAGATTATAAGACAAATAGATAATAAATATAAAATATATTTGAAAGGAGGTAATAAATAAAATGGCAAAAGGTAAATTTGGAATGTTTTTGTTAACTGGAATAAAAGGATTAGTAGTAAGTATAGTAACAATGTTATTAATGATACTTCCAGCATGGATGATTAAATGGTTTTGGACAATGGAAAATTTAGTATATGTTGCTGCTATATTTGGTGTTGTTTGGATATTTTTCTATTTCGTAATTTGGGGATGGCTTGCATGGGCATTCTGGAAATGGAAATAAAAAAATTAAGATGAAAAAGAAAGAAGTTATTTGGAGAAGTGAGTTTGATATAGTTATAAATACAACTGAAAAAAAAGCAAAAAAATTTGAAAAGCAATTAAGAAAATTACTTGAAAAAATAGATAAAAATAACAAATTATTAATTAATGAGAATTTTCATGGATTAAATAGAAATGGAGAATATTATTAATGACAGAACATTCAATTGATGAAGTATTTTTAGAAGGTAATATGAAAAAATATAAATTAGAAACAAACCTAGAAGTAAAAAAAGAAAATAAGAAATTAATTAGTAATTATAGTTTTTGGATTGAATATCCTTGGGAAGTAATTAAACAATATTATAATTTTTTTAAAGTGGCTTAAAATGAAAACCTTTTTTACAACTAAAAATATATTTTTTATACTTTTTGGAGTTTGGACAGCAGATACTATATCAACAATATTAGCTTTAAATTTAGGAACTAATGTTATTGAGAGTAATATTTTATTAAGATATTTCTTTAATATGGGTTTTTTAGGATGGATGTTAATAATTGTTTTAATAGGATTTTTCTTATTAGCAATATCATTCGGGTTAAGTAAATTAAATAATGCAACAAAATCTTTAGGAAAAGGACATTGGAGCATAGTTTTTATATTTATTTTAGTTTTTATAGCTTTAGAAATATATGCAATAATACATAACTTAAGTTATATTATATAAATAATATTAATAATAATGTTTAAATACTAAAAAGCTTTAATAACAATATAAAATGGCTAAGAAAAAAAGAAATTATAATCCTTTAAGTATGTGGGGATTTTGGATAGCTGGATTTGTAGGTGGAGCAGTTTCTAGATTAATTTTTGGACCTGGAATTATGTGGAAATTATTTAAAAAATGCTATGGAGAAGCTTGCATAAATATGGGTATTAGTTCATTTACAGTTTATGGAGTTTTAGCAGGATTTGTTTTAGGATATTTAATCACAATAATGTGGAGGAAGAAATGAGAATATGAAAAAGAAAAAAGGATTTAATTGGGGAATATTAATTGTTATACTTTTAATAATAGCATTAATAGTTTTTATAGCATTTAAATTTGATAGTTTAATGATGAACTTTTTACCTGGTGGAATAACAAATCAAAGTTTTGATGACTTAACTCCTAGTTCTTCATGCATATTAGCTTCAGACCATAATACTGCATGTGTTGGAGAAAATGTTTTATTTACAGTAATTGATGGAAAAAATGCTCGTTGTGTTACAGGTGGAAATAGAAATATGGGTGGTTGGCAATTATTAGAAAGTTATACTTTAAATAGTGATGGAAGATATTCAAGAAGCCAAAGTTTTAATTCTGTAAGTAATTGGCAAGTTGCTGCTGTATGTCAAACTAATAATTCACAATGTAGAACAAACACATTAAATTTAGAAATAATAAATTGTGATGATAATGACAGTGACTATCCTGATGGTGACTATCCAGATGATGGATATGATTATTGTGACATTGATTGTCAAGCATCAGGTTATGTTGGTGGTTGGGGACCAGTAGATAGTCCTGGCAGATGTGGAGGACAAGAAAATTATGTAAATTTTGAATTTGATGGAATTGGTTGTTGTTGTTTTATGTCTAATATAGTTGGTTGTTCAGATAGTGATGCAACACCTTTATTACCAACTGGATATAATATTTATGAAAGAGGAACTTGTGTTTATAGTGGTGGAATACCAATAACAGATACATGTATTGATGATGGTATGAGTGTTTATTTGTGGGAATATTATTGTTCAACTCAAAATGGTGCACCAATATGTTTAGGAACTAAAGTAAATTGTCCATATATGCAAGATGCTTGCAGTGATGGAGCTTGTTGGGATTTAAATTAAAAATGAGAAGAAAAAAAGCGATAATAACTGTAGATGAACATTATTGGAAAAAAGAATTTCAACACGAAAGACCAACATACAATATTCTAGTTAAATTTGGAAAAGGAAAACCATTCTATGAATGGGGCAGTAATAGCAAAGAAGCAATTGAAGCACACATTAATAATTTTATAAAACAATGGAGTTGGAACTATATTTTCTACTATAAAGGAAAGAGGATGAATAAATGAAAAGAAGAAAAGCTAAAGCTAGATTAATGGCAAAACAAATATGGAAGTATGCAATTATAATTATTGTTGCAGTTTTGGGTATGGGTATTTATAGGCTTATATGGTCTATTCCTGATAAACCATTTTATTATTCAGTTTCAATTGTTGCTGCCATATTAATTATTTTAGCCGTTTTTGATGTTATATCACACAAAGACATCATTGCAGTGTTTAAAGGATAATACCTCATTTCATTAATTTTATTGATTAAAATCATTATTCCGGGACAGTCTGAGGCTAATTACATATAATAGATGAATATACTTACATGGTTAAAACTCACCCAAATCACTCCGATTAAAATGACAAATAATCATATAAATAATAATAATATTTATAAATTGAAGGTATTTAATATATAAATAAAAATGGAAAATCATAAAGAATTTTTTGATAATCTTAACAAAAATATACGTGAAGCTAAGAGCAGAAAAACTTTAAAAATTCTAGAGAAACAAGGCAAGAAATATATAATGCATATTCCTGATTATACCGACTCTAAAATTAAGAAAGATTGCAAAAGAGAAATGAATGAAAGTATGAAGTTAATTAAGAAACAATATAAGAAATTAAAGTAAATATTGAATTATAATTAACTTTATAAACTATAATATTTATTATTTATTATTACTATTTACTTAAAATGACAAACATATCTGAATGGACAAATAAGTTTAATCCTTTTAATTCTGACAAATATATTTCTCAAGTGCCTAAGTGGAAAACAATTAAATATCGTGGTGATGTGCCTCCACCAACTACAATATCAGTAGACCCAGTAAATGTCTGTAATCTTGATTGTATTTGGTGCAATGCTGAAGAAATTATGCATCAAGGCCATAAAAATATTTCTACTGAAACCTTAATGGAAATTGCTGATTATTTACCTAATTGGCCAGCAACAAAAGACTATCCAAAGAAAGGTGTTGAAGCTTTGTGCCTGAGTGGAGGAGGTGAAAATCTTATGCATCCTGCTGCAGGAGAATTTCTGCAGCGTTGCTATGATAAAGGAATTAAAACAGCTCTTGTCACAAATGGAACTTTGTTAAATAGACATCTAAAGACAATAGCTGATTGTTGTACTTGGGCTGGAGTATCTATAGATGCAGGAACAAGTGAAACTTATTTAAAATTAAAAGGAAAAGATATGTTTGATAGAGTAATAAACAATGTTGCAACACTCATTAATTATGCTAAAACAAATAATACTACCTTAGCTGCTCCTGGACTTGGACCTGGTGTTGGATATAAATATTTACTCCATCCAGGAAATGTTCAAGATGTTTATGAGGCTGCAAGAATAGCTAAAGAAATTGGTTGTAAAAGTATTCATATACGTCCCTTTGGAACACCTTGGTTCAAAGATAAAAAAGATAATTTTACCGACCAAGACCTAGAAATATTTAGAGAACAAATAATCAAAGCAAGAGAATTAGAGTATGATGATGACTATGGAGGATTTAGAGTATATGGAATAACACATAAATTTAATGGTAATTTTAATCCAAATAATAATTTTCCAAAATGTCATTCATCAATATTAACTGGAGTAATAATGCCTCCATCAGGAGACGGTAAATTTGATTATGGATTTTGTTTTGATAGACGTGGAGATGCTAATGTAACAGTCAAAGATTTGAAAGGTATGAGAGATTTTTATAACTTCTGGGGAAGTAAAGAACATTGGGATATGTATGATAAATCTCCAAATCCACAAAGTTGTCCAAGATGCACTTTAAAACCTCATATACAAATATACGACCAAATGGCTCAAAAAGACAACACTACTTTTGAATTTATATGAGGTTAAAATGAAAATTCTTATTATAGTTCCTAGATATAGCTTTTCAAATTATGCTAATTATACTTACGATTTTCCATTGGGAATTGGATATATTTCAGCTGTATTAAAAAAAGCTAAATATGATATAACATGTTTAAATCTTAATCATTATAATGGACTAACTAATGACTTAGTAAAAATTGAATTAGATAAACAAATTTACGATATTGTAATGACAGGTAATTTTGAAATAGGTTATCCTATGGTTGAAGATGTTTTTAAAGCAATAAAGGAACATTCATCTAATCCAAAAATAATTTTAGGTGGTGCAATAATTACTAGTGAACCGAAAATAATATTTGAAGCATTAAAAGTAGATTTTGGTGTTTTAGGTGAAGGAGAAGAAACAATCTTAGAATTATTGAATTGTATAAAAAATAAAAAAGATTTTAATAATGTCAATGGAATAATATACAAAGATAAAAGTGGAAATAGTGTAATAACTTCTCCTAGAAAACTCATTGAAAATCTAAATAATATACCTTATCCGGATTTTGAAGGATTTGATTTTAAAGAAAAACTAGAACATCAATATTCAAATTCAGACCCATTCACAAATATATTTGATTATCCAAGAGCATATCCAATTATAACAAGTAGAGGTTGTTTATTTAATTGCTCATTTTGTTACCACACTCAAGGAAGACAATATAGAGAACGAAATATGGAAAATATAATGAATGAAATAAGATTTGCTGTAAAAAAATATAAAATCAATTTTTTACATATTTATGATGACCTTTTTTCTTTTAAAAAAGAAAGAATTTATGAATTTTGTAAAGAAATTAAAAAGCTTAGCAAAGAAATTAATTATGACATAAAATGGTTTTGTCAATTAACTGTTTATAGTGCTGAAAAAGAACTCTTGCAAACTATGAAAGACGCAGGTTGTATTGTAATAAGTTATGGATTTGAAAGTTATCATCCTGATGTTTTAAAAAGTATGGGAAAACCAATAACACCAAAACAAATTGATAATGCTTTAAAATTAACTATTGAAACTGGAATAACGTGTCATGCTAATTTTATATTTGGTGATATTGCAGAAACACAAGATACAGCTCAAACGACTATTAATTATTGGAAAGAAAATTGTAAAGGACAAATATTTTTAACTTTTATTCAACCTTATTCTGGAAGTGCAATTAATAAATATTGCTTAGATAATAATATAATTAAAGACCAATTAGAATTTATAAAAAATATGCCAAATCATGACATTATTAAGATGACTAACAAAATGACAGATAAAGAATTTTTAAAATTAAAAAAGACTATTAAAAAATTAATGAATAGTAATCTTTATACTGTAAAATTGTTATCCATTAAAAATATAGGAGAAAATATATATGAAATAACAACTAAATGTCCTTTTTGCAAAGAAAATAATACATATAAAAACTATTATTTAGACTCAAAAACTTGGTATAAAGAAATGCCCATTTGTAGATATTGTGGCATGAGAGCCGTTTTTATAAGTCCACTATTTAATTTTGTTACACATTTAAATTTGCTATTTCCTCTTAGAGAAATTTATCATAAATTAGTAAAAAAAGAAAATAGATTTAAATTATTTGGACATCATAGAATAGCATAATGACAATAATTCTAATTCTTACTGGCTCCATTATACACCAATAATATCACATAATCTTTTTTCTAATATCAATAAATTATAAGTAGAATTTTTATTTAATAATGGTTGATTTAACATTTCATTATATAACTTATCATCATTATCAATTTTACTTATTTTCTCTATAGCATCTTTAACATATTCACAATCACTAACATTTATAAAACTTTTAGGATTAAAATCATTATTAATTTTGTTATCTCCATAATAAATAGGAATACTTCCAGCTAAATAAGAATGAATTATCCTATCTGTATTATATCCATCTTTAAATTTATTTTCACATGCAATTGAAAATTTATAAGGTTTAATAAAGTTAATTTTTTCTATTTCCCAATCATTAGAACTCCTAGATTTGTTGGTATCATTATGTGATACTGGAGACATATTATTCATACATTTTCCAGGTGCATCAATATGTTTATATGCACTTAATTTTTTAAATAACTTATTTCTAAATGGAACATGATTATTATAAATAAAATTGCAAAACTTGGTTTTATACACAATAATTCTAGGAATTAAATCAAAATTATAAGCAAAATAAATATAAGGTGGAACTCTCATATATCTTGGATTATTTACTTTATCTTCATAATCAAATCCAAAAGCCCAATCACATTTATCCATGTTTGGAGTTATACTTTCACATGTATAAAAAATCTTTACAAATGGTCCTTTCAAATCAAGCATTTGTGCATAAGGTCTAATAATACCTTTCTCTCGTAACCACCACATAAGACTTTTCATATAATTTAATTTTAACATGTTTCTATATATCTCTTTAAACAAATTTTTACTTTTAACTTCTAGAAAATAAGGAGCAGTTCCATCTGATAAAAGAAATTTATTCTTTTCTTTATATGTTGAAAAAAATACATAATCAGGATTATCACTAATAATAACATCATAATTGTTATTAAGCATTTTATAAATCCAATTTTTTTCTAAGTTAAATGGAGTTTCATAATACATGAAGTTTATCTTTATTTTAGGTTTCATTTTATCATATTTGCTATTGGACTAAATATAAATGGTAATGCTTTAACAAAGTTAGACATTGCTGTGATTGGTATCATTATTGATTTATCAGTAAAAACTGCAATAAAAAGCATTTGAGTTCCAAAGAAAAATAATATAGATAATAAGAATGATGCTGTTGTCTTGCTATCATCTTGAATTATAACTTTCTTGAATAACCAAGTTAATACTTTTAACCAATAATAAATTATAAATACTATAACTATAAAAGACCAAATACTTTTTAGAAAATTCCATATACTAACAAATGTACTTTCAGATTTAACATAAATTCCTTTATTTTCAATTATTTTTATACTTTCATCATTTAAATTTGAAGTAACTATCAATGTTTTATTTCCAAGATATTGAAGTCCTGGATTAATATCTTTATTTTGAATTGCAATAACAATTGCAGTAACTAAAATACTTAATATAATTGCATAAGTAAAAATTGTCCAAATCATTCCAATTCCTCTAAAAAATGTCATGCCAGGTCTAAGAGTAGAACTTGCTGCAACTACTTATGGAGGGGGGGTTGGATTAATTGCCATTAATTTTTATTCCTTATTTTTTCTTTCATAAACCCAATAACTAAATTAACATCTGGATAATCTTTTTCATTAGTCATAACTTCCTGATTATCTATACTTCCAATAAAATTAATATTTAAATTTAATTTTCTAGCTAAATCTCCTAACTTAATAGAATTTTTAGAGCCAACTTCATAAATTCCAGTTCTATCTAAATTTCTAGCAATCCAATCTGCATTAAAACTCAATGGTGAAAATGAATATTTACTTTCAGATGAAGCATAAACAGTTGATTTATTTATCATATCAATGAGTGGACCTTTCATTAATGTTGGTCCATACATTGAACCTAACCTAACTATTAAAGAATTTCCATCATTAACTATGCTTTCAGCAGCTAATCTATTTCTACCATAAATAGTATTAGTTTGACATCTTGCTGAAAGAGAACTTATTTGAATAAATTTTTTATATTTAGCTTCATAAAATATTTGTGCAGTTTTTTCTACACTTTCTTCAAAATCATAATATGGTGCACTTTTAGCTTTCCATCTTTCTGATGAACAAGCTGCATTTATAACATAATCATACTCTTTAAACATATCATTTTCAAATGTTTCTCTAGTAATATCAATAACATCATACCTTAAATATTTAAGATATTTTGAAATTTCTGAACCAACAAATCCTTTAGCTCCAAATACTCCAATAGTTTTTTGTTTGTTTATCATTTTTAAATTTGATGTAATAAAGGGTCTTTCATTATTACATAATTTGCAATTAATCTATATAAGCTAGTTTCTTTAATAAAACTATCTAATTTTCTTATATTTATAGTTAATAATACAGCATTACCATAAGAATGTTGTTCAGTTATAATTTGTTGTTCTTTTAATAATCTCTTTATAAAAGTAAAATTTGCACGAGAAATTTTTATCTTTTTAATTAAGTCTTGAATTGCTATTGGATTTTTAAAATCTAAAGTAGATATTCTTATCAAATAACTTAACCTTTCACTGCTTATATCCATGGTATATGTATCTAAATTACAAATTAAAATAAGTTTATAAATATTATTATTATCTATTTAATATAATGAAAACACTAAAAGTGTTTCAATAGAAATGAAAGGAGGTTATAATAAAAAAATTAATATGAACACAAAAGGAAAAATGGCTCCTCTCGTAACAGTCCTTATCGTTCTTGCTATCCTAGTTTTAGTTGTTGGTGCTTTCTTTGTATTAAAGAATGCAGCTTTCATATCACCTGAACCAGGTGCTGGAGGTTCTCCAACAGATTGTAATATTGCTCCTTCTTTAAGCTTCTCAGTATTTAATGAGTTATCTAAAGGAACAGCAGTTACAGCTTTTAGAACTGCAACATTAAATGGTGTTTTACAAGTACCAGGCGTAGTGCCTACATCTTTCCAATATGGAGATGAAGTACAAGTATTATACAATGCTTCTGACTACATTGATGTAGTTGGTCCAAAACATTCAATGACTTGTGGTGTTAATACTATTGCTCAAGGAATTTATGCAACTGACGATGCTACATTAAGAGTTTTCAATACAGACGGTAATAGAATTACTGATTTAGTATTAGATAACTGTATTTTAGCTCCAGGAACTAATCAATCTTCATCTGCTGCTTCAATTAGCTTAAAAACAGAAATACAAAGTGCACCTCTTCAAACAACAGGTGACTTAGTATTAATTGTTGAAGTTGCTAATTCAACACAGGTTGGATATGATGGAATTACTGTATCTGGAACAGGTGTTACTGATGGAGATAAATTATCAACATACACTCAAAACGTAACTGCTTCATCTGTAAGAGCTTTCAATCTACCAGCTTCAGTAAATGGTGCTTTGACTACTTACTATGTAAATCTTGCTCCAAAGACAGGTATCACTATGGGTGGTAATACTGTTGGTGTAGAAGTATACTTTACTTTATACAGTAAACAAGATTATTACGATACTGATGGTTCTTTCAAGTTTGGAATTGAAAATTCACAAGGAACTGTTAAGTATGAAGATACACAGAGATTTGGCTTCTGCCTAGTCTAAATATCCTAATTTAACTTTTTTTTCTTTTT